>WNGK01014942.1_pt1 | contig 10807 bp, 7 predicted proteins | sample 5400601 | NCBI WGS metagenome assembly WNGK01 (sample SAMN13153376, study PRJNA577476) | soil metagenome | isolation source: 60 cm soil or saprolite under Garry oak tree replicate 1 | place: USA:California | collected 2016-06-15
CGAGCACCGAATCGACCTCGGCGGGGAACCTACGAACGACGAGGAGCCCGCTGGGGCCTACGGGATCCCCGAGGCACGCAGCGAGCAACAGAACGGTGGCCACCAGGCCAGATCGGAGCGCGGCACGCACAGTGGAGCCGGGTCAGACCAGTCGTTGGTGGTCGAGGCATACTGACTCTTGCATTCTCTTCCCCGTTGGCAAGGACGCAACGCCTGTTGCGCAGCCAGCGTGCCCGGATCACATCTGTGCGGGCATGGCGCCAACTCATTGCAGTATATGGTGTTGTTGCGGCGTTTCTGGATTGGACGTCAACAGGCGATCTCGGATCGTGCATGGATGTTGCACATCTGCAACAGATGTCAGGAATCCGTATGTGATCTTTGTCACAGGCTCGTCCTGATCGCTTAAACACAAGCACACCTTGGCCTTGCAGGCGGCAGGCTTGCGCGACCATCTTGCCGCGCGAGGGCGAGGCTAGTCCGGAAAGACGCGGCTATCCCGCGCCCCGAGGGAGAGGATTCAGGTCCGGCGAAAAGGGAAGAACGACGACAGTCAGATCAGATAAGGCTCACGCGCCTCAGATGGCGCCGCGTCGACCAAGGACCGCGGGAACGGTCCGAAACAGAATCCTGAGATCCAATAAGAGGGACCAATTTCGCACGTACTCGGTATCGAGAGCGACGACATGTTCAAAGTCGACGATACCGCTCCGCCCGCTGACCTGCCACAGTCCCGTAATCCCGGGTTTGGTCCCCAGGCGCCGGAAATGGTCGTCCTCATACGTCTCGAGGTCTGACTCAAAGAACGGCCGCGGCCCCACTAGCGACATATCTCCGACCAGCACGTTCCATAGCTGCGGCAACTCGTCGAGACTCCACCGGCGGAGTCGGCGACCAAGGTTCGTTACGCGGGGATCGTTGGGGATCTTGAACAACCGCGGGTCGCCGGTGTGGTTCAGGTGAGCCAATGCCTTCTTCTCAGCGTCAGCGCCGTTTCTCATCGTGCGAAACTTAAGCATCCGGAATCGGCGGCCGCCCAACCCCACGCGCTCCTGCGCAAACAGGATCGGCCCCGGTGAATCCCGTTTGATCGTGATGGCAATCGCGATCATCAGTGGTGCCGCAACCACCAACGCACAGCTGGAGCCAATCAGATCCACGATTCGTTTGATTACCAGCTGCTGCCCCTTCAAAGTCGGCGCCGTCAGCTCGATCAGCGGCTGCTCTTGCCGCCACACGAGCGTCGGTTGGACCCCCGCCATCTCCATCATCGCCCGCGGCACGGACAGCACCTGGCACCCGGCGGTCAGCGCGGTGTCCACGACCTCGTGAAACCGCGCGTCGGACAGGTGTCCGCAGATCACCACGGTCTCGGCTCGTACCGCGTGCAGGAGCTCGGCGAAGTCCGCGACGTGCCCCGCCGCGTCCGCGGCGCGCGGGCTGTGCACGTCCACGAAACCCACCGGGTGATACTCGCCCCCCGCGGAGAATGCCGGGCTCGCCATGGCGCTGCGACACTCCTCCGCCGGGCCCACGAACAGCGTCGCTGGGGCGTGCCGCGCCGCCGGCCACACCCACGTCACGAGCCGGTCGATCGTGCGCCGCTCAGCCACGAGGGCGAGCCAGACCAGTGCGGTCGTGACCCCGTATTGCACCAGCACAGGTTCCCATCCCACGGTCCAGAGCGTCATCCACAGCGGCAGCGCGGTCGCCAGCGCACATGCAAATAACAGGCGCCGTGCATTGCGCCGTGCGTCGCCCCGGCCGTAATTCCCGGTCACGACGAGCGCCACGAACAGCGCGGCCGCGTATTGCCACCCGCTCAGAAGCCCCGGCGGCACGACGGCGCCGACCTGACTCGCGATCCACGGGCCGAGCGCGGCGTGGTCCCGCACCGCGCGCAACAACGCCCGCATCACGCCGAACGACGCGAGGTCCGCTACCACCAGCGCCGTGAAGCGCCGCGCCGCCCGCAGCAGATGATTGCGCAGGTTGGTGGAGGCCCGCTGCTGCAGGCCCAGTCGCACCGGGATCGGCGTGTCGCGCCGCCGCCGCGCCGGCGCAACACTGCCACGCGACCTCACCGGCGGAGCAGCGTCGGGAGCCGCGACCGGCTCGCTCGTCAACTGGTGGGGCAAGGACTCCAGTCCGCTCTCCTGTCCTGACCGACGGCCGCACGCGCACGTAGTCCGGCCGCCGTCAATAGTTTTGTTCTGAATCCCGTTGTGCAGCTTGAGCGCGGCAGCTGCCACGCCCTGCGAGCGCCCTTAACTCGCCTGGGCCCTACGACATGGCTCGCTCGTGTGATCTGGATCACGTGCGGGCGCGCGGCACACTCATCGGGCGCCAGTGAGGCCGCCAGGCGCAGAGCACGACAGCACCACCGCCGGATAAGCGATCGCCGACCGCCCAAAGGGCAGCGGCGACGGCTAGTGCCGTTCCAACTTGGCACCACCAGAAGCCCGACACAGGCTCGGTCTGAGCCTTGCCGCGCCTATCAGCGATTTCCGCACAAAACCAAGTTGGAACGCTACTAGCCTGCCAATATTGGTTGTGGCGGCGGCGCCCGCCAGAGTACGCAAACCCCATCGGCCGCGTGACTGACGTCACCAGACGTGCCTCCCTCTTTAACGTCTTGACGCACCGTTGGTTAGCCAGCATGTTTTGCGGCTCGCTGCATTCGAGCCCTTGGGAAAGCCGGTAACAGCATGATGCAGTCGGCCTTCGGAACGGTGGCCGTCGTCCTCTTCGCCACCGTCATCCCTCAGCGCGCCGCCGCTCAAAACCCGCCGCTCCCGCCGCCAGGCCAGGCGCAGTCGGCGCTGCAACAGGCCCTCCAGCAGCAGCCCGGACTCGCCGATGCCATCCGGCAACGGATCCAACAGTCAGGGCTCAGTCCGGACCAGATCCGCGCGCGGCTGCAGGCGAGCGGCTACCCGTCGAACCTGTTGGACGCTTACCTCGGCGCGGCCGGGCCGGCTTCTCAGCCATTCAGGCGCTTGGTCTGCCACCGATCCGCCTGTCGGCCGACACGCTGCCGGTGGATACCGGTCTCATCCGGGTGCGGGGGGGGTTCGTCGCGCGGAGCCTCGTGTTCGGTGTGGACGCACTCCGGCAGTCGACGACGCAGTTCCTGCCGCTCCTCGCCGGTCCGGTGCCGCCCGATTACAAGCTCGGGCCAGGGGACGTGCTGGTGCTGATCGTCACCGGCGAGGTGGAGCTCGCCTACACGCTCCAGATCACGCGCGCAGGCTTCATCCTGATCCCCGACGTGGGACAAATCTTCGTGTCAAACCTGACGCTCGAGCAGCTGCGCGACGTGTTGTACGCGCGGCTCGGGCGGGTCTATTCCGGCGTAAAGCGCGGCCCCACTGCGACAACGCGCTTCGACGTGTCGGTTGCGAACGTGCGCGTGAACCAGGTCTACGTCGTGGGCGAGGTCGCCCAGCCCGGCGCGTATCAGATCAGCTCGCTCGGCACGGCGCTCACGGCGCTGTATGCGGCGGGCGGCGTAACCGAGCGCGCCAACGTGCGGCGCATCGAGATTCAGCGGGTCGGGAAGACGGTTGCGACGCTCGACCTCTACGATTACCTGCTGCGCGGCGACACGCGCAGCGATATCCGGCTCGAAACGGGTGATGTGGTGTTCGTGCCGGTGCACGGCACTCGCGCGCAGGTCACGGGAGCCGTGGTGCGACCGGCCATCTACGAGCTCGGTTCGGCGGAGACGCTCACGGATCTGATCCGGGCCGCGGGCGGGTTCCGCGCGGACGCCGCGCTGCGGCGCATCGCCATCTATCGGATCCTGGCCGTTGCCGAAGCCCCTCCGGGGCCTGCTCCGCGTGCGGTCGTGGATGTGGCGCTGACGCTCAGGGCGGCGGGGTCGGCCGGGACGACGATCCATGGCACGGGGAAGGACGCCGCGGATCCGAAGGCGGATCCGAAGAACGACATGCTCATTCCCGCCGTCGTCCTGCAGGACGGGGACTCGGTCGTCGTAGACTCGGTGCCGCCGCTCGACGAGGTGTACTTCGTCACGATCACGGGAATGGTGAACAAGCCCGGCGCCTACCCCTGGCGCGCGGGGATGACGCTGCGCGACCTGGTGCTGCTGGCGCGCGGGCCGAGGGTCGGCGCGTATCTCACGGAAGCCGAGATCGCCCGGCTTCCGGCGGACCGCTCGAAGGCCCAACTCGCAGCCACCCTCCGGGTCGCCATGGACTCGACGTACCTCTTCGAGCGTGACTCGCTGGGCCGCTACGTGGGGCCGCCCGGTCTCCCTCTCGCCGGGAGCGGCGCTCCCGAGGTCCCGCTCGAACCGTATGACAATGTGTTGATCATGCGGCAGCCGGAGTTCGACTTTCAGCGGCGGGTGGTCATCACGGGCGAGGTACGCTATCCGGGCCGGTACGCGCTGCGCACCAAGACCGACCGGTTGGTGGACGTCATCAACCGAGCCGGAGGGCTCACGGCACAGGCGTACCCGGAGGGAATCCTGTTCATCCGGGCGTTGAACGCGGTCGGGCGCGTCAACGTGAACCTGCCGCGGGCCCTGCGCGACACGACGTCCCGCTACAACATCATGCTGCAGCGGGGCGACTCGATCCACATCCCCGAGTACCTGCCGAGCGTAAAGGTGACCGGCGCAGTGAACTCGCCGGGGAGCGTGCTGTGGGAGAAGGGGAAGGGACTCGATTATTACGTGAGTGGGGCGGGCGGGTTCACCTACCGGGCGGACAAGAGACGCGTGACCGTGCAGTATGCAAACGGTGAGATTCGTACCAAGCGGCGCACGCTGCTCTTCTCCAGCACTCCCAGGCCGGGACCCGGGTCGGAAGTGTTGGTGCCGGTGAAAGACACCGTGTCCCGAACGAGCAATGTCCCGGGTGTCCTGTCTGCCCTCGCTCAGGTCCTGGTCAGCCTGGCCACGCTCGTTGTGGTCGCGACGCGATAGTGCGGCTCCTTCCACGCTGCTCGGTTGGCAGCTTGACTCACTCTGAGTCGGGGAACATCTTCTGCCAGTCAGCAGCCATCCGGCCCCGTTTGCGTCCCAATCCATCGTCGCGGCCACGTGCTGGAGCGGCGAGACACCGAGGCCTTCGTGCCGGCCAAAGAAGAGGCGCATTATGAAGAAAGCACTCGTGTGCGGAGCGGGTGGTTTCATCGCAAGTCATCTCGTGAAGCGACTCAAGCGAGAGGGACTCTGGGTCCTCGGTGTGGATCTCAAGCGACCGGAGTTTGGGCCGACTCCTGCCGACGATTTTCAATTGCTCGATCTCCGGGAAGAGGACGCCTGCGACCGAGCGTTGTCGCTGGAATCGGGCGGCTTCGACGTGGTCTATCAGTTGGCGGCCGATATGGGCGGTATGGGGTTCATCCACTCCGCCGAGTGCGAGATCATGCGCAACAACGCGCTCATCAACATCAACATGATTCACGCCGCCGCCCGAGCAGGAGTCAGGCGCTATTTCTTCTCGTCGTCCGTGTGTATCTACCGCGATATGCAGCCCGGCGAGCCAGAGCTCACAGAACAGGGCGCTTACCCGGCGCTCCCCGACAATGAATACGGGTGGGAAAAGCTGTACGCCGAGCGCATGGCCATGGCGTTCGGTCGCAAGTACGGCATCGCCGTGCGCATCGCGCGATTCCAGAACTGCTACGGGCCCGAGGGTACATGGACGGGTGGTCGGGAGAAGGCGCCGGCCGCCATCTGCCGCAAGGTGGCGGAGGCGGTGGACGGTGGCACGATCGAAGTGTGGGGAGACGGGACCGCGATCCGGTCGTACACCTACGTCGACGACATGGTCGATGGCATCTATCGGCTCACGCAGTCATCACTCGATGGCCCTGCGAACATCGGCAGCCCCGAATATGTGTCCGTCGCACAACTCGTGCAGACGGTCGCCGATGTGGCGGGAAAGACGATTCGGATCAAGTACGTGAAGGGTCCGGTGGGCGTGCAATCCCGCAACTTCAGCAATGAGCGGATCTGCTCCACTGGTTGGCGGGCCCGGTACTCGCTCAAGGACGGCATCGCGCGCACTTACCCGTGGGTGCACGCGCAGGTGGAAGGCCGGCGCTCCCTAGTAACGGCACCGACATGACCCCTGCGAGATAGCGCTGTCGAACCGAGCCGTGTTCTTCGTGGGCGCGTACCGGCCCGAGGTTTTCGGAATAGCCCGATTCGTGCCACAGTATGTCGACACTCTGGCCGACGCCGGCTGGAGCATCGACGTGTGCGCGCCCTACCCGTTGTACCCCGCGTGGAAGCTCGACCGACGGATCCCGAAGGTCTCGAACGAGCGCGATGGAAGCGTCCGAGTGACACGGTATGCGCCGTTCGTTTCGCGGCGCTATTCACCACTCACGCGCGGCCTCCACGAAGCTTCCATCGCTCTGAACGCCGTCCGGCTCCTCCGGAGCCGCGTTGGCACGGCGAACCTGGTGGTGGTTACGAGCCCTCCCACGCTCGCTTCGGCGTGCGCACTCTGGATCGCGCATCGTGCCGGCAAGCCGTGCATGGTGCTCGCCTACGATTTGCTCACCGATCTGGCGTTCGATGCCTTCGGCCTTGCGGGCCGCGTGCCGGCCCTCCTCCTCCGCGTCGTCGAATCACGCCTCCACAGTCGTGCGGACACCGTGGTCGCGCTCACCGACGATATGGCCAGTCGCATCCGTCAACTTGCGAGCCGGTCGGCGCCGCTGCCCGTGATCCGGATCTGGGCGGACGACGAACTGCGTCACCTGGACCACGCCGCTACGGCCAAGGCGTTCCGGGAGCGCCTCGGAATACCGGAGGACCGACGCTTGCTTGGCTTCGGCGGCAGCTTCGGCCGAAAACAGCACTTGCCACGAGTCGTGCAAGCGGTGCGGGAGTTGCCCCGCAGCTTCACGACTATCTTCGTTGGCGACGGTCCGGCCCGGTCAGAGATGGAGCGACTGGCAGCCGAGGGGCCGGGAGACGTCCGAATCCTGCCGCCACTGCCGTCGGCGGAGCTCTATGCCTTTCTCGCCGCGTGCGACGTGTCAATTGTCATCGCCTGGACCCGACACGCAGGTAGTCTATTTCCTTCAAAGGTGGCGAACGTCCTTGCCGCGGGGTCGCCGATACTGGCCATCACCGATCAGGGCACTGAGCTTGCGGCCCTCCTCGAGCGCGAAGACATCGGCTTGACGTGCCCCAGCCTGGAGCCCGAACAGATCCGGGAGGCTGCGCATGGCGCGGCAGAGCTTGGCCGCGATACCGCCCGTCGCGGCCGCTGTTCTCGCTATGCGGCAACGCACCTTGACCGAGGCCGCGCGATGGCTCGCTTCGTCGAGGAAGTCAACCGGCTGGCGGGGTGATGGAGTCGCCGATGATGTCGGTGCAGCGATGTTGGGGAGGAGCAGTCCGGTGACCGAGCGTCTGCTAGATCCGCAGGTTGCAACTGTGCAGGGGACGGCGCCAGAGGGCACGGTCTTCGACGCCGTGATTCCTCTGGTTCGCCGATGGAAGTTGGTCCTGGGGCTACCACTTGGCGCTGGGATCGTCGGAGCGGTCATCGCACTCGCCCTGCCCTCGTTCTACACAGCCAGAACGACCTTCATCCCGGCCGTGAGCGGGGCCACTCCTTCTCTGCCGGGCGGGATCGCGGCCCTCGCGACTCAGTTCGGCCTGAATGTGGGAAGCGGGACCTCTTTGTCTCCTGACTTCTTCGCCGAAGTGCTCAGCAGCAGAGAACTCCTCAAGGCGGCACTCTTGTCCGATTTCGATGACCCACAGCGGCCCGGTGCGTCGCGGACACTGCTCGAGCTCCTTAATGTCCGAGGCAAGACGGAAAACGAACGCATTGACATGGGAGTCCGCCGCCTTGAGCAGGAGATCTCTCAGCGAGTCGATCGACGGACAGGGATCGTTACGCTGGAAGTGAAGGGCCGCCCGCGGGCCCTCGTGGCTGCGGTGGCCAATCGGATGGTGGAGCTGCTGAACAAATTCAACTTGGAGCGGCTCCGATCCCAGTCACGCGAACGAAGGCGCTTCGCCGGAGAACGTAAGGATGAAGCCGAGCGGGAGCTGCGGGCGGCGGAAGCTCAACATCTGAAGTTCCTGCAATCCAACCGGCGCTACGCTGGCTCCCCGTTGCTCTCGTTCGAACAGGACCGGCTGGCGCGACAAGTGCAGCTTCGGCAAGAGGTGTTCCAAACCTTGACCCGAGAATACGAAGAGGCTCGCATCGCCGAGGTACGTGATACACCTCTTCTCACCATCATTGATCCGGCCGTCCCGCCCCAACGGCGCAGCTTCCCCCTCCGCAGGCTCATGGTGCTGCTCGCGCTCGTCGCCGGCTTTCTCACGGCACTCGCCCTTGTGTATGTCGCCGAGTATAAGCGCGCGGCGCAACAAGGGGACCCGGCGCAGTACCGTCATTTTCTCCAGGCCTGGAGGGACGCGAAAGCGGAGTTCTGGACGGCCCTGCGGATCCGCAACCCCCGCTAGATGGGCCGGTCGTTGCCCCAGACCCCAGGTGGCATGAAGAGCGCTCTCGGCGAACTCACCGGCAAAGGGCTGGTGTACGGCCTCGGTGCATCATTCAACGGCCTCGTAAGCTTCATTCTCATACCGTTCTTTACCGGTCGCCTGAGCGCGACGGAGTATGGTCGGTATGCTATCGCCGAGATGGTGCTCAACCTGATCCTCGTGCTTCTGGGTTTGGGCATGAACGTCGCGATCCTCGCGCGCTACCCCCACACCCCGCCCCAAGATCGGGACAAGTTCTTCGGAAGCGTCCTCTCCTTGATGCTGTTGTGGATAGCGGCGTTTCAGGGAATCTTCTTGTGCTTGGCGCGGCTGCTTGGACACGCGGTCGTCCCAGTACTCGATATGGAGATCTTCCTGCTCGTCGCAGCCATCTCGAGTTTGGAAACCGTGTGGCTGCTGTTTGGCACCCTCTATCGTGCAAGAGGTTCGGCGTGGCAATACATCGGCGCCTCGGCGCTCCAAGCTGGCATCGGACTGGTGGCGACAGTGTACTTGATCGCACAAAAGGGGTACCGGGACGAGGGGATCCTCATGGGCCGGTTGCTGGGCGACGTCACCTTGTTCACCGCCGTCTTGCTGCCTCAGCTCGGAAGATACCGCCCCACCCTCGCGCTCGCTCCCGCCACACAGTTACTGAAGCTCGGTCTGCCCCTCATACCGGCCACGTTCTCGTCCATGTGGGTAGTGACGTCTCCGCGCTATCTCATTGAATCGTACGGCACCGTCGCCGACGTAGGCACCTTCGTGATGAGCTCAAAGATCGCTGCAGTGATCCAGTTGCTGTACGTTCAACCATTCGCGATGGCGTGGATGGTTGCGCTATTCACCATCTTTCAACGATCCGACGCTGGTCGGATCTATGCCCGCGTCCTCACGTACTACGTGTTGCTAGGAGTGACACTCGCGCTTACAGTGGGTTTGGTGGCCCAGCTCGTCGTGCCCATGCTGGCGCACCAGCAATTCCCCCTCTCGTCCGGAATCGTCCTCGTCATGTCGCTTGCCATCGTGGCGTCGGGTCTCATGTACCCGCTGAACATCGGCCCGTACGTGTTGGAGCAGCCGGCCAAGCAGGTGCCGGTCTTCGTCGCGTCCGGCGTCCTCATCACCGTCGCGGGCATCGCCATGGTCCGGCGGTGGGGCGCGCTCGGCGCCGCGTTAGCCCTCTTGCTGGTGTACGTGGTTCAGGCGGTGCTGCTCGCCAAGCTGAGCCAGCGGCTCTATCGCGTCCACTTCGAATGGGTCCGACTCGGGCGAGTGGCATGCGCCATCGGGACGGCGTTCCTGTTGGTCCGCGTGCTGGGCATTCTCGCCTCCCGTCCGCTGGTCGATTGGCTGCTCGCCCCCCTCTTTCTCGCTGCGGTGATCCTGGCGTTGCTGGCGTTCCGGTTCCCCGATCCCGGAGAGCTGGCCCATCTCCGGGCCGCCGCCCGGCGGCTCGCACGAGCGCGGTGATGTCGGCACCCGCGACCTGCGTGCTGCCGGGCGCCACCTCCCCATATGCGGCAGCACACAGATATCCTTCCGCTGCTCGTGCGGGACAGGCGCAGAGGACGGGCGAACGAGTTGGAGGTTCTGGCCACCCTTCGTGGTGCAGACGTGCCGAGCGGCCGTCCGACATGGATTTGGTCGAGCGCGCGGACCGTATTCCATCCCCGACGGCGAGTTTGACATCGTGTACGCGATGCAGGTGATCCAGCACATCGCTCAGCCGCATGAGTTCCTGAGCGAAAGGCGCCGGGTCTTGAAGCCGGGGGAAGCGCTGCACCGGACCAACCATCGGCTGGACGCCGCACCGAAGACCTGGCTCGATCGCGCGCCGGCGCGCATCATGCTCGCCGCGGTGTTGCGGCTCGCCGAGCACTCTGTGCGGGAGCGGGACTGTCCCGTCGTGCGGCTCGAGAAATGTTGACGCTCTTCACAATTCCCAAGCCGTTTCGCGGCCACATCGGCGTCATCCAGCGGAACGCCATCCGCAGCTGGACGCTGCTGCGCCCGCGCTGCGAGATCGTCCTCTGCGGTGACGACGCAGGCGTCGCATCGGCCGCGGCGGAGGTCGGCGTCCGTCACGTCCCCGACATCGCGCGCAACGAGTACGGCACTCCTTTGGTGAGCGACGTTTTCGCGCAGGCCGAGCGTGCCGCCAGCCACCGCATTCTGTGCTACATCAACGCCGACATCATCCTGATGAGCGATTTCCTCGCGGCGGTCACGAGGATTCAGAAACCGAGGTTCCTCATGCTCGGCCAGCGCTGGGACCTAGACCTCCGGGTGGCGTGGGACTTCGACCAG
>WNGK01021659.1_pt1 | contig 10807 bp, 9 predicted proteins | sample 5400601 | NCBI WGS metagenome assembly WNGK01 (sample SAMN13153376, study PRJNA577476) | soil metagenome | isolation source: 60 cm soil or saprolite under Garry oak tree replicate 1 | place: USA:California | collected 2016-06-15
TCGGGCGAGGTTGCAGCACCGGAGAGGTAATCCTGTCCAGCGCACCGACACCCGGCGATACCGCCCACCCCAAGCGACGCCGAACCGACGGCGACAAACCCTCGCCTGCCTCGAAGCGCACGCTGCCCCCTGAGCCACCGATTGCCGCCTCGCGCCGCAGCCGGCGCGGCCTCGATGGGTTCGCGTTTTGCGTCGCAGACGTGCAGACCGGATTTGGGCCGTTCATCTCCGTCTATCTCACGGCGCATGGATGGACACAGGTCGACATTGGTCTCGTTCTCACCGCCCGCGGCCTTGCCGCGCTGGCGTTGCAAATGCCCGGCGGGGCCATCGTCGATGCCGCGCGGTCGGAACGTGGCGTCGCCGCGCTGGCGATGATCGCGATCAGCGCAAGCGCGCTGGTGATCGCACTATGGCCGATCTTTCCGTCCATTCTCGGGGCGCAAATCCTGCACGCCGCCGGCAGCAGCGTGGTGAACCCGGCGATTGCCGCGATCAGCCTCGGGCTCGTCGGTCATGCCGCCAGTGGGGAACGCTTCGGCCGCAACGCCCGCTTTGCCTCGATTGGCAATGGTCTCGCGGCAGCCGGCATGGGCGCGGTCGGATATTTCTGGTCGAACCAGGCGGTGTTCCTGGTCACCGCCGCCTTTATCATTCCCACGCTGATCGCGCTGGCTCAGATCCGGTCGGACGAGATCGATCCCATTCGCGCCCACGGCGGGTTGGCGCAAGGGCAGAATGAAACGGCGGCCATTGCCACCCTCTTGACCAATCGGCCGCTCCTGATCTTCGCGGCGTGTGTGACCGTCTTCCAGCTCGCGAATGCGGCCATGCTCCCGCTGATGGCCGGCATCATCACCATGCGCTCGAGCGCATGGGCGACAACATTGGTGGCGGCCTGTATCGTGGTGCCGCAGCTCGTGGTGGCGGCCTTCTCCCCTTCGGTCGGGCGTTGGGCGCAGCGATGGGGACGCCAGCCGATCCTGCTTATCGGTTTCGCCGCATTACCCATTCGCGGCCTGCTGTTCATAGTCGTGACCGACCCTCGCCTGCTGGTGGCGGTGCAGCTGCTCGACGGCATCTGTGCCGCGGTGTTCGGCGTGCTGGTTCCGCTCACCATTGCCGACATCACGCGCGGTACCGGCCGCTTCAATCTGGCGCAGGGGATCGTGGGCAGCGGAATTGGAATCGGAGCTTCGCTGAGTACGACGCTGGCCGGATGGATGAGCGACCGGCTCGGCAGCAGCGTCGCGTTCCTGGGCCTTGCCTGCATCGGCGGCGCAGGACTCGTGCTGGCCGCTCTGCTCATGCCCGAGACCAAGGAGAGGAAGGATGGTCCAAAATTGCTCGGCTCGAGTCGCAATTGAACGGGTCGCATGCGCCTCTCGCGAGTGCTGGGCGCGCCCGTGCGGGCCGGGATAGATATGTTGACGCTGCGGACATGCCGCGGGCATGACGCGGTCACGATCGGGAGGTTCTTCACATGATCGTTCGCGAGTGGCGCGGACGCGCAAGTTCATCGCAAGCGGGCGCGTATCCGAAGCATTTCCGCGAGAAGGTCATCCCCGAGTTGCGCCATGTCCCGGGCTTTGCCGGCGCGCAACTCGGTCGCCGCCAGCTCGGTGACAAGATCGAGTTTCTGGTGCTGACGCGATGGCGATCCATGGACGCGATCCGCGCGTTTGCCGGCATGGACGTCGAGAAGGCGGTGGTCGAGCCAGACGCGGTGGCCGCGCTCATCGAATTCGACAGTCGCGTGCGGCATTACGACGTCGTCGAGGACGTGTGATCGCGCTGGCGCGGCCTGCCAATCGCGAGCGCGAGCGTACCGAGAGCGGCGAGGTCCGAAACATCCACTTTGTTACTCACGCGTCGCCCGGCACATGATCGGGCTTGGGCCGCATGGCGAGCTGATAGAGCTTGGGCCCGAACAAAGCGAGCGCCGCCAGCGCCAGGATCGTCGCCGACAGCGGGCGCGTGAAGAACACCGTCCAATCGCCGGCCGAGATCGTCATGGCCTGACGGAAGTTCTGCTCCGCCAGCGGCCCCAGGATCATCCCGATGATGACGGGCGCGGCCGGGAAGTCGTACCGGCGCATGAGGTAGCCGATGCCGCCGATGAGATAGAGCAGGATGAGGTCGACCGGAGACTGGGTGATCCCATAGGTGCCGATGGTGGCGAACACGAGAATGCCGGCATAGAGCAGCGGTGCCGGGATTTGCAGGAGCTTCACCCAGATCGCGATCAGCGGCAGGTTGAGCACGAGCAGCATGACGTTGCCGATGAACAAGGACGCAATCAGGCCCCAGACCAGCTGCGGCTGCGACTGTAAGAGCAGCGGCCCCGGATTGATGCCGTAGCTCTGGAACGCCGAAAGCATGATGGCCGCGGTCGCCGATGTCGGCAGACCGAGCGTGAGCATCGGCACCAGGACGCCCGCGGCCGAGGCGTTGTTGGCGGCCTCCGGACCGGCGACGCCTTCGATCGCGCCTTTGCCGAACTCCTGCGGTTTCGAGGAGAGCTTCTTCTCGACATAGTAGCTCAGAAAGGTCGGGATCTCGGCGCCGCCCGCGGGCATGGCCCCGATGGGAAAACCGATGGCGGCGCCGCGCAGCCATGGTTTCCACGACCGCTTCCATTCCTCGAGCGTCATCCAGAGCGAGCCCGAGAGCGGGATGATCTCGTCCTTGCCGAAGCGGTAGCGCGAGGCGACGTAGAGCGTCTCCCCGACTGCGAACAGACCCACCGCCACCACGATGACATTGATGCCGTCGAGCAATTCCGGAAGATCGAAGGTAAAGCGCGCTTGGCCGGTCTGCAGGTCGACGCCGATGAGACCCAGCCAGATGCCGAAGAACAGCGTCGCCAGTCCCCTCACCGCGGAGGAGCCCAGCACGGCCGACACCGTCACGAAGGCGAACACCATGAGCGAGAAATAGTCGGCCGGTCCGAACTTGAGCGCCCAATCCACCACCACGGGCGCGAGGAAGGTGATGCCGAGGGTGCCGATCGTACCGGCAACGAAGGAACCGATGGCCGCGGTCGAGAGCGCCGCGCCGGCGCGGCCGTTGCGCGCCATCTTGTGACCCTCGAGCGCCGTGACGATGGTGGCGCTCTCGCCCGGTGTGTTGAGCAGAATCGACGTGGTCGAGCCGCCATACATGGCGCCGTAATAGATGCCGGCGAAAAGAATGAATGCCGCGGTCGGCTCGACCTTGAAGGTGATCGGCAAGAGCAGCGCGATGGTCAGCGCCGGACCGAGGCCGGGAAGGACGCCGATCGCGGTGCCCAACGTGGTCCCCACCAGGCACCACAGGAGATTCATCGGAGTGAGCGCGACCGCAAAGCCGTTGAGAAGTTGCGAGAAGGCGTCCATGTCAACCGCCCTCCACGCCGATCGCCCGTTCGATCGCGCTCTCGAGCCAGCCGGAACCGATGTTGATGCCGAGCGTGGTGGCGAAGCCGAAATAGGCGATGAGGGCGAAAACCGCACCGATCAAGGCGTCGCGCACGATCGCTTTGGAGCCGAAGCCGCGCGCCACGCAGACGAACAGAATGGTCGAAGCGATGGTGAATCCCGCCGGGCCGATCAAGACGACGTTGAGCACCAGCCCGGCAGTGATCCAGAGGAGCGCTGCTCGGTCCGGCGTGACGATTTTCTCCTCCTCGGGTTGCCAGCCGCCTTGCCAGGCATCGATGAGAAGGAGGACGCCGAGCAATCCCAGAGCAGCCGCCGTCATCAGCGGAACGACGGTCGGCCCGACCTTGGCGTAGAGGGGTGATACCGGGATCGACATCGCCTGCCAGAACATGACGATCGCCAGCACGAGCACGCCGGCGCCGATGATCGTTTCGCCGATGGCGGGCCGCGGGCGTGCGTTGGGGTTTTCGGGAGAGCCGCTGGTCATGTCATGCAAGCCCGAGCTCTTTGAGGATGCCTTCGATCCGCGCCGTCTCAACGTCGAGGAAGGCTTTGTAATCGTCACCCAGAAGCGTGATTTGCGTCCAGTCCCGCGTCTTGCAGGCCTCCGCCCATTGCGGCGTTGCGGTCATCTTCTCCATCAGCGCGATCATCGCCTTGCGTTGCGCGTCGCTGACGCCGGGAGGCGCGAATACGCCCCGCCAGTTGAACAGCTCCACGTTGATACCTTCTTCTTTGAGCGTCGGCGCCGCGATGTCTTCCTGGCGTTTATCCGACGATATGGCGATCACGCGCAGCTTCCCGGCTTTCACCTGCTCTGCGAACTCGCCATAGCCCGAGATACCGGCCGCCACCTGGTTGCCGAGCAGCGCCGCGGTCGCCGGCCCGCCGCCGGCGAAGGCGACGTAGCTGACCTTCGTGGGCGCGACGCCGAGCGCCTTGGCGATCATGCCGATGAGGATGTGGTCCGAGCCGCCGGCCGAACCGCCGGCAACGGGAACCTTGGCGGGATCGGCTTTGAGCGCGGCCGCAAAGTCCTTCGCGCTCCTGAAGGGCGATTGCGCCGGAACCACCAGCGCCAGAAACTCGCCGGTCAGGCGGGCAATCGGGGTCGCCTGCGCGAGCTTGACCGGGCTCTTGTTGGCGATGATCGCGCTTGCCCTGCCCCTTCCATTGATTCAAGAATTGCGGAAGCCCAACCGCGCCGCCCGCGCCTCCCACATTGGTGATCTGCACGCCTTTCACGGCGCCGGTTGCGCGCAACACCTGCTCGATGGTGCGCGCCGTCTGATCCCAACCGCCGCCGGGCGCCGCCGGCACGAACAGCTTGAGCAGATCGACCGCCTGGGCGAGAGCCGCATCGATGGTCGCAAGCGAGAGCGGCAAGGCGGCGGCAGGGACGAGCGCAGCGCTGCGCAGAAGGTCACGGCGGGTCGGCATGGCGTTTCCTTTCCTAGAGATGCTTGATCGACGCTCTCCGGCGCCTTGCTCCTGGGTTACGAAAGCAGGAGACCTGGTCGAAGTCGAGCCGCTACGCCCCGGCAAGCTTGCGCGCAGGCGGGCCAGTATAGGTCCAAATCAGATGGCGCGGGATTGGTCCTTTGTTGCGCTCGCCCGATTGCATCTCCTCGAAAGCGTGGGCCAATGCGCCAACCGAGCGCGACAATACGAATAGTCCCCGGCAGAGTGCTGGCGCAAAGCCGAGCTCCGCGAAGACCACGCCGGTCGCGCCATCGATATTCATCGGGACCGGTCGTCCCTTCTCGGCGGCAAGCTGCGCCTCGATCGCGCGGCCGATGGCGGCGAAGCGCCCGCTCACCGCGCCGGCGGCAGCAGCGGCCTCGACCAGCTCGAGCAGGCGCGGCGCACGCGGATCGCGGGGATGAAAGCGGTGCCCGAAACCGGGAACGTGGCGGGTGCCCGCCTCGACCAGCGCCTTGATTTCAGCGCTGACGGCCTGCGCCAGCCGCACTTGGCTGACCGGACCGCCGCCCATGCGCGCGGCGATGACATTATAAAGCGTGACGCATTGCTCGCCGGCGCCGCCATGGACGTCGCCGAGCATATTGATGGCCGAGGCCATGGCATTGTTGATGCCGACCCCGCAGGTGATCGCCATTCTGGCCGCCGCGATCGACGGCGCCTGCGGGCCGTGGTCCACCGCCGCCACCAGCGCGGCTTCCAGCAACTTGGCGGCCGCCGGATCGGGAAGCTCGCCGCGCGTCATGAGATAGACCATCTCGGCGAAGCTGACGCGGCCGATCAGCTCCTCGATTGCGTAGCCGCGATAGCGGATCATTCCCGGCTTCATGTCGATGATCGCAGTCGACCACCAGTCCTGCGGGGTCGTGGTGCTGTGGGTCGCGGGCATGTTGCTGCTCATATGGCACCTTCGCGCGCGAGTTCGTCGATCTCGCGCTTGGAAAATCCAAGTTCGGCCAGCAAATGATCAGTATCGGCACCGAGCGCCGGCGGCGGCGATGCCGGCTCGGGATCGCCGCTCGCCAGGCGGAAGCCTGACCGCACGACCGCCACCGAACGATCGACGGCGGGAACGCATTCGAAGGTCTTGAGCAGTCCTCGCTCGACGACCTGCGGATGCGCGAGCACGGAGGGCACGTCAAGGACCTCGCCTGCCGGCACGCCGTTCTTGTTGAGGAGCGCCGACCATTCCTGCGCCGATCGCGCCGCCAGCGCCTGTTCGATCTCGGCCTTCAATTCGAAACGACGCCGCTTGCGATCCTCTCGGCCGGCGAAGCGCGGATCGGCGATGAGCTCGCCGCGGCAGATCAAGCGGCACAAGGTCTCGAACTGTTCCTGCTTGTTCGCGGCGATGTTGAGCAGCCCCTTGCCGGTCCGGAACGTGCCCGAGGGGCTCGCTGTCATGTTCTCGTTGCCCATGGGCTCGGGTCGCACGCCCGCGATCAGCCAATTGGAAACCGCCCAGCCCATGGCCACGAGCGAGGCTTCCAGCATGGAGACGTCGATGAATTCCCCCTCCCCCGTCCGCTCGCGGCGAACCAGCGCCGCTGCAATGGCGAACGCAGCGGTCATGCCACCCATCGTATCGGCGACCGGATAGCCGACCCGCAACGGCGCCGATTGCGCGTCGCCGGTGACGCTCATCACTCCACACAGCCCCTGGATGATCTGATCATAGGCGGGATTGAATCTCAGCGGTCCATCCTGGCCAAAGCCGGAGATCGCGCAGTAGATGATGTTGTCCTTGACGGCTTTGAGCGCGGCGTAGCCGAGCCCCAGCCGTGCCATCACGCCGGGACGAAAATTTTCGACCACGACGTCGGCGGTGGCGACCAGCCGAGAAAACGCGTCGCGGCCCTTGGCTGATTTCAAATTGAGGGTGATCGAGCGCTTTCCCGCATTTTGCGCCAGGAACGACGCCCCCATGCCGCGGCGATTGAGCTCGGGATCGGCTCCGAGTTGGCGCGCGAGATCGCCGGACCCCGGCACCTCGACCTTGATCACCTCGGCGCCGAGCTGCGCCAGTTGATAGCAGCAGAACGGGCCCGCAAGCACGTTGGTCAGATCGAGCACCCGCGTCCCCGCGAGAAGTCCGGCCATCCCCGCGCTTCCCTGTTCTGTTTAACAGAATATCTTTCCGTCTAGCACAATATTCTGTACAGCGCAACTGCGTTCTAGTATGGATGCAAGTCGGCAACCGCAGCAGCGGGGAGATCGGAATGAGCAAGGACAAAGTCGAGGCGGTCGAACGCGCGCTCGCCGTGCTCAACGCGTTCCATGCCGACAAGCCGACGATGACGCTTAGCGAGATCGCGTCGGCAACGGGCTTCTACAAGAGCACGATCCTGCGCCTCGCCGGCTCGCTGGAGCGGCTCGGCTATCTCATTCGCGAGGAGCGCGGCGCGTTCCGGCTCGGCCCGGCGCTGTGGCGATTGGGATCGATCTACCGGGCCGGGTTCAATCTCGGCGAGGCGATCAGGCCCGAGCTGCGCAGGCTGGTCGAGGCGACCGACGAGACGGCGTCGTTCTATATCCGCGAGGGGGAGTCGCGCGTGTGCCTGTTTCGGCACAATTCACCGCAATCCGCGCGTCATCATCTCGATGAGGGCGCCGAGCTGCCGCTCAGTGCCGGCGCCAGCGCCCATGTGCTGCTCGCCTTCTCCGATGATGCCAAAGGCCCGAAGGCAAAGGCGGTACAGCAACGCGGCTATGACGTATCGCTGGGAGAGCGCGACCCGCACGTGGCCGCTGTCGCGGTCCCCGTCTTCGACCTCGCCGGCGAGTTCCGCGGCGCGCTCGCCATCTCGGGCCTGATCGGACGATTCACGGCGAAGGCGCGCCAGGCCGCGCTCGCGGAATTGTCGGCATCGGCCGATCGGCTGCGCACCATGCTGCCGGCAAGCGAATGACGGATGAGGATGCCGAAGATGATCCCTGCGCTCGACTGCAAGGGTCGAGGTACGTAAGTTCGAGCCACGTAGTCGGCCGCTGCAACGAGGAAAACCCGCCATGCTGACGCGTCGTCACCTGCTCGCCGCCTCGACCGCGGGGCTGCTGTCTCCCGGCACGAGCTTCGTCCCGCGCGCATTCGCGCAAGCGATCAAGAAGCCGGCCCACGTGATCGTCGGTTTCCCGGCCGGCGGCGGCACCGACGTCATCGCCCGCATCCTCGCGGACGGGCTGCGCGGGCCCTACGCGCCCACGGTGCTGGTTGAAAACAAGCCCGGCGCCGCCGCGCGCATCGCGGTCGAATACGTGAAGAACGCGGAGCCGGACGGCAGCGTGATGCTGTTCACGCCGGACTTTCCGATCACGGTCTACCCGCACAGCTTCCGCTCGCTGAGCTACGACCCGCTGCGCGACTTCACCGCGGTCTCGCCGGCCGCGAAGTCGATGCTGACCTACAATGTCGGCCCGGCGGTGCCGGAGAGCGTGAAGACCTTGGCCGAGTTCACGCAATGGTGCAAAGCCAATCCCGCGAAGGCTTCGTACGCAACCACGGCGGCTGGCGGCACGCCGCATTTCGTCGGCATGATGCTGGCCAACGTGGCCGGCGTCGCCATGACCCCGGTGCATTATCGCGGCGGCGCGCCGGCGCTGCAGGATCTGCTCGGCGGTCACGTGCCGGCGAGCGTCAATCCGATCAGCGAAAGCCTGCCCTTCGCCAAATCGGGAACGTTGCGAATTCTGGCGGTGACGGGTTCGCGGCGCTCGTCGTTCCTGCCCGACGTCCCGACCATGACCGAGTCCGGCTACAACGTGGTGGTGGAATCGTGGCTCGGCGTGTTCGTGCCGGCGAAGACGCCCGCGGATATCGTCGAGGCGCTGAGCGCGGCCATCGCCGAAGCGGCAAAATCCTCGCACATGATCGAGAATCTCGCCAAGGTGGGCAACACGACCGCGTTCCAAACGCCGGCACAATTCGGCGCCACGGTGAAGGCGGATCTGGCGCGCTGGGCCCCGATCGTGAAGGCATCCGGTTTCATCGCCGAGGATTAGCGCGAAAAGCGCCAGCGCCGATCGGCGATGATCGCGCGCGCAGCATTGTGGCCGGGAGCGCCGGTGACGCCGCCACCCGGATGAGCGCCCGATCCGCAATGGTAGAGTCCGTTCAGCGGCCCCCGATAGTCGGCATAGCCGAGCGCGGGGCGGGCCCAGAACAGCTGATCGAGCGCCATTACGCCGTGGAAAATGTCTCCGCCGGTGAGCCCGAACACCTGCTCCAGGTCAAAGGGGCTCAAGGCTTGGCGGCCGACGACGCTTGCTTTGAACCCCGGTGCATAGTGATCGACGGTTTCGATCATCAGATCCGCGACCGTCTCGCGATAATCGTTCCATGACCGCCCTGCCGGCAATTGCGGCGCCACGTGCTGGCAGAACAGGCTTGCGACGTGGCCCCCCGCCGGGGCCAGCGTGTCGTCCAAGGTCGACGGGATCACCATCTCGATGATGGGCTCGCGACTCCATCCGAGCGTTCGGGCGTCGCAATAGGCGCGATCCATATAGCCGAGGCTCGGTGCGAGAATGATCCCGGCGGTGTGATGATCGCCGCAATCGCGTCCAGGCAGCGCCGTGAAGCTCGGCAGCTGCGAGAGCGCGACGTTGATCCGGAACGTGCCGGAGGCGCAGCGCCATCCCTGCATGCGCCGAAGAAAGGCCGGATCGAGCGCGCTCGGCGGGATCATCGCGGTATAAAGGAGCTTGGGATTGACGTTGGCGGCGACCGCGCCGCCGCGGACGATGCGTCCGTCCTCGAGCACGACGCCAACGGCCCTGCCCTTCTCGATCAAGACCTCGCGGACGGACGCATCGGTCTCGATCTCCACGCCATAGCAGGCGGCGGAGCGCGCCATAGCTTGGGTGATCGCACCCATTCCCCCGATGGCGTGGCCCCAAAGACGCTTCTTGCCGTTCACCTCGCCGAAGGCGTGATGCAACAGAACATAGGCGGTGCCGGGCGCGTATGGACTTGCGTAGTTTCCGACGATGGCGTCGAAGCCGAGCCAGGCTTTCACGAGCTCGCCCTCGAACCAGGCGTCGAGATAATCGGCGGCCGATTTGGTCAACAGCTCGAGCAGGGTGCGCAGATTTTCCGCCGACAGCCGGCGAAGCCGGTTGCCGATCCGTCCAGCTCTGAGCATTTCGCCCAAAGCCGGTAGCTTTGCTCCACGGGCGAGGTTGGGCGGCGCCTGCAGGACCAGCTCGCGCAGCACATCGGCACTCGCGTCGAGCGCCTGGTTGAAGGCGTCGTACCGTTCGGCATCGCGATGAGTGAATTTCGCAATGTTGTCTTTGGTGCGCCCCTCGGCCGCGAGCAGATAGCGGCCATCCAAGGTGGGAAGGAAGTTTTGCGCGCGGCGCTCGACAATTTTCAGTCCGTGGTCAAAGAGGCGAAGATCGGCGATGATCTTGGGGTTCAACAGACTCACGGTGTAGGCCGCCACCGAGTTTCGGAACCCGGGGCAAAATTCTTCCGTGACCGCCGCGCCGCCCACCATCGGTCTTCGTTCGAGGACCTTGACGTTCAGTCCCGCCATGCCGAGGTAGGCGGCGCAAGTCAGCCCATTGTGCCCTCCACCAATGATGACGACGTCGAATGTCTGCATCGAAGGCGCTAGCTACAGGCGCAAGGGCGCGGATCGCAATGCCTCATGTCTCGCCTTGCGCCATCGCGGCTTGCCGGTATTCTCGCGCAAATGGAATCGATTCAAACGTCATCGCTCGCATGCGTCGTCGCGCTCGAATAGTGAGTGAGCATCACGCGCTGCGATGCTGATCCCGCCGCGGTATTACCCTCGGACACGGCCATCCCACCACATATCATAATTTCATGCCTACGAGACTGTCACCGTCGCGTCACCTTCGCATCGGCCGATCCAAGGCTGGGTTGGGTCTCTTCGCCC
>WNGK01008278.1_pt1 | contig 10805 bp, 10 predicted proteins | sample 5400601 | NCBI WGS metagenome assembly WNGK01 (sample SAMN13153376, study PRJNA577476) | soil metagenome | isolation source: 60 cm soil or saprolite under Garry oak tree replicate 1 | place: USA:California | collected 2016-06-15
TGTGGTGGTGCCTGACCTGCCGGGTGACTTCGGTGCCGGGGTCCTCGCGGCGGCCGGGCCGCTCGGCGCCCGGCACACCCTGGTCAGGGTCGGCGTGGGCGGCCTGCGCGAGGTGCTGGCCGGCTGCCCGGTGCCGCTGTCCACGATGGGCCGCGGCCTGGACGCGGACCTGGCCTACTTCCTGGCCGCGGCGGCCGCTGGCCGGCATGCCGCTACCCTCGTGCCCAACTGACCGGTTTGTCCCGCAGCTCCCTCCGAGTGAATGTGCCATCCATCGCCTGCCACCTGGATGGATGGCACATTCATCGGGTTGCCACCGGGCAGGCAGCCGGATCAGGCGGCCGCCAGGACGTCGATCACGAAGACCAGCGTGTCGGTGCCCTTGATGCCCGCCTGCGGGCTGCCCTTCGTGCCGTAGCCCAGCGCCGGCCTGGGCGGCGGGGAGGTGGCGATGATCACCGGCCCTGCCACCTGGGCGGCCGGCGCTCGGCGAACGCGGCTGGCCCTTCCGCGGCGTCCTGCGAGCCGAGCATGGCAGCGTACCTGTGCAGCCGGCCCGATCGCAGCGTCGCGTAGCCGTCGGCGATCGAGCCCGCCTCGGTCGCGTCGAGTACCTCGAGGACGGCCGCCACCGCGAGCGGCGCCGAGCGGACGATCCGAGCCGCGAGATTCCGCGCGGCCGAGCTGAGCTGACGGCCAGGTACGAGCTGATTGACCAGACCGCGCCGGAGCGCCTCATGCGCGGTCATCCGGCGCCCGGTCAAGAGCAGTTCCACGGCGACCGGCCGGGGCAGCAGGCGCGGCAGGCGCAGCACACCGCCGGCGTCCGGGATGATGCCGAGCCCGGTCTCGGGCAGGCCGAACTCCGCGTGCTCCGCCGCGACGACGAGGTCGGCGGCGAGCACCAGCTCGAAGCCGCCGCCGAGCGCCAGTCCGTTGACGGCTGCGATGACCGGCTTGGAGCGGTTGTGCAGCTCGGTCAGGCCTGCGAAGCCGCCCGGCCCGTGGTCGGCGTCGACGGCCTCGCCGCCCGCCGCCGCCTTGAGATCCCAGCCGGCGCAGAAGAACCGGTCACCCGCCCCGGTCAGAACACCGACTCGCAGCGCGGGGTCATTCTCGAGGCGGGCGAACGCGTCGTAGAGCGCGCGGCTCGTCGGCACGTCGACGGCATTGGCGCTGGGCCGGTCGAGCGTGACGACGAGGACGCCTTCGGATGCCTCGGCCCTGACGGGCCCGGCGTCCCTGGCCCCGCCGGAATCTCCACCGGCCATCTCAGGCGCCCCTTTCGCGCAGCATCGACCGCGAGATGATGTGCCGCTGGATCTCGCTGGTCCCGTCCCAGATCCGCTCGACTCGCGCATCGCGCCAGAACCGCTCGATCGGCAAGTCGCTCATCAGGCCCATGCCGCCGAAGATCTGCACTGCCTGGTCGGTGACCCGGCCCAGCATCTCCGACGCATAAAGCTTGGCCATGGCGGCGTCGGTGTCGCTCATCTGGTTCCGGGTCAGCCGCCACGCGGCCCGCAGCATCAGCAGCTCGGCTGCTTCCAGCTCGGTCGCCATGTCCGCGAGGCTGAAGCCGACGCCCTGGAACTGCCCGACCGGCCGCCCGAACTGCCTGCGGGTCGCGGCCCAGCCGGCCGCCAGCTCCAGGACGCGCCGCGCCCGGCCCACGCTGCACGCCGCCACCGTGAGCCGGCTGGCACCCAGCCATTCGGTCAGCAGCTCGAACCCGCGGCCTTCCGCGCCGAGCAGCGCCGAGCCGGGAACGCGGCAGTCGGTGAACGACAGCTCGCAGTGGTGGTAGCCACGATGTGAAACCGACGGCCGGCCGCGGCGGACCGTCAGCCCGGCGGTGTCATGGTCCACGAGGAACGCCGATATCGCCCGGCGCCCGTCGCGATCAGCCTGCCCAGTGCCAGCATGGTCGGCGCCAGCGCGCCCGCTGCCAGCACGCTCCGTGCCGGTCACGGCGAACAGCACCACGAAATCGGCGACATCCGCGTGGCTGATGAAGTGCTTGGTGCCGTTGACCACCCAGTCGCCGCCGGACCGCCGCGCCGTGGTGGTCATCGAGCGGACGTCCGACCCGGCACCCGGCTCGGTCATGGCCAGGCAGTCGAGCCGCTCGCCGCGGATGGCCGGGAGCAGGTAGGTCTGCACCTGGTCACCCTGGCATGCCCGCAGGATGTTGCTCGGCCGGGTCACCAGGGCCTGCAGCGCGTAAGACGTCCAGCCCAGCTCCCGCTCGGCCAGCGTCAGCGACAACGCGTCCAGGCCGCCGCCGCCGAGGTCGGCGGGAAAGTTCGCGGCGTACAGGCCGGCCGCGATGGCCTTGCCCCGGATCTCGCGCGCGAGATCGTCCGGCACCTCGTCGAGCCGCTCGACCAGATCTTCGTGCGGGACCAGCTCACGCCGGACGAAGCTGCGCACCGTCTCGACGATCGCCCGGTGTTCCTCGCTGAGCGCGAAATCCATGCTGCTCTCCTCACCCGCGCCTCGGGACCCTGACCTGCCCTCGCCGTTGTCTCAGCCGGGCCGCCGGATCCCCATCACGTGCCCGACCTCGGCCGGCCTGGGCAAGGCCGCGTGCGCCGCGCCGATCGCCACGAGCCGGCCGTACATGGCCGCCGGCATCGGGACGACCCGGCCGGCCGCCATGTCGACGTGGACGAGCAGCTGCTCGGCGCTTGCCACCAGCTCCCCGCTGGCCACGTCACGCACGGTATGGAAAAGGTGCAGGCTCTTAGGACCGACATCGAGCACCTGCAGCGGAACCGCGAGCCGGCCGCCGGGGCCCGACTCGCGAAGATGGTGCAGGTGCGTCTCCGCGGTATAGAGCGAGTGCCCGGCGGCGCGGTACGCCTCGTCGATACCGATCAAGCGGAAGAAGGCATCGGCGGCGTCACCGACCAGCAGTAGGTAGCACCACTCGGACATGTGGCCGTTGTAGTCGAGCCATTCCGGCGGGACCGTTGCCTCGTGGAGCCTGAGCGGTGCCTCGATCATGACGCGGCGACCTCCCAAACAGCACTGACGGCGTGCGACCACTGCGACAGGTGTTCGTATTATGCGACGATAGACACCTGCAGTATCGACCGTCAACCCGACAGGACCAGGCCGTGGGCACACCGGAGCGGACCGCCGACCGGACCGCTGAGCACGTCTCTGGCGTGCGGGTTCAGTCCGTGGAGCGAGCCGCCGCGCTCCTCGACGCGGTCGCCGCGGCGTCGCCGCGCGGGGACACCGCCGCCGAGCTCGCGCTGGCGTGCGGCATCAACCGCGCGACCGCCTGGCGGCTGCTCGCGACCCTGGAGGGAGCCGGTCTGGTCGACCGTGATCCCGCCACCAACCGCTACCAGATCGGCTACACGGTCGCCCGGCTGGCCGCGGCCTCCGGGGTCGACGGGCTGGTCCGGCGGACTCATCATGTGCTGGAGCGGATCTGCGCGCAGACCGGCGAGGCGGCCGATCTGGCGGTCGGGCGCCGGTCAGGGCTCGTTTATGTCGATGAGGTGGCGCCTCCTGCCGTACTGACCGTCAACTGGCTGGCCCGCCCGGTCCCGCTGCACGCGACCTCGACCGGCAAGGCCTGGCTGGCCTGGCTGCCCGAAGTAGAAGCACGGGGCGTGCTCGGCCCGGTGCTGGAAGGTTTCACGGACGCCACGGTCACCGATGTCGCGAGGCTGCTCGGCGAACTCGGCCAGGTCCGCGAGCAGGGCTACGCCGTGTCACTGGCGAACTCGAGCCCGCGCTGTGCGGTGTCTCCGCTCCGGTGCTGCAGCCGGGCGAGGACCGGCCGCTCGCGGTGTTCAGCATCTGGGGTCCGGCCGACCGGGTGCCCCCGTCACGATTCCCCGCGCTCGGCGCGGTCGCCATCGAGGCCGCCGCGTCGGTCGAGGCGGCCCTGCGCGACTGACGGGCTCGCCGGGTCTTGACAAGCCTGCCGGAGTCCGGAAGCGTTTCACATGATGCGGCGGGCGCTCATGATGTGCGCCGCGCCGATGAGAAGGTCACTGTCGAGCAGTCCCGGAGGCCACCGTGGCGGCAGCCCGCAAGGTCATCATCACGTGCGCGGTTACGGGGTCGGGTCATACGCCGACCATGTCGCCGCACCTGCCCTACACCGTCGAGGACGTGGTCGCCCAGTCGGTCGCCGCCGTGCAGGCCGGAGCGTCGGTCATCCACCTGCACGCTCGTGATCCGAAGGACGGGAGCCCGACCGCCGATCCCGCGGTCTTCCTCGAGTACCTCAAGGCGATCAAGTCCGAGACCGACGCCGTCATCAGCATCACCAGCGGCGGCGGTACCGGGATGTCGGTGGCCGACCGGCTGCGGGTCATCTACGAGACCAGACCCGAGCTGTGCACGCTCAACCTGGGCACCTTCAACTACGGAAGCTTCCCGATGATCGGCAAGTATGCGGGCAAGTGGAGGTTCGGCTGGGAGGAGCCATACCTCGAGAGCACCAGGACCGAGCCGTTCGTCAGTACCTTTGCCGACATCGAGCACATGCTGACCAACGTCGGCCCGACCACCGGCGCCCGCTTCGAGTACGAGGCCTACGACGTCGGCCACCTGTACACGCTGGCCTACTACCTCGGCGAGGGACTGGTCAAGCCGCCGATCTTCCTGCAGACGATCATGGGCGTGATGGGCGGCATCGGCGCCGAGGTCGAGCACCTCGCGCACATGAAGGCCACCGCCGACCGGCTATTCGGCGACGCGCTGCAATGGTCGGTGCTGGGCGCTGGACGGCATCAGTTCAACATGATCACCGTCTCCGCCGTGATGGGCTCGCACGTCCGCGTGGGACTGGAGGACGGCCTGTTCATCGGCAAGGGCCGGCTCGCGGAGTCCAACGCCGAGCAGGTCGCCAAGATAGTGCGGATCCTGGGCGAGCTGTCGCTCGACGTCGCCACCCCGGCTGACGCTCGCGAGATCCTCGGGCTCAAGGGCATCGACCAGGTCGGCTGGTGAGCGAGGGCGTTCCGCCGGCTCCGGAGGCCGCCAGGACCGTCGCCGTCATCGGTACCGGCGTCATCGGAGCCGGATGGGCCGCGCACTTCTTGCGGGCCGGGTACGACGTCGTCACGTGGGATCCCGGCCCGAGCGCGGCGCGGCGGCTGACTGCTCTCATCGACGGCGCCTGGCCGGCGCTCGAGCGGCTCGGCCTGCGGCCGGGCTCCTCCCGCGACCGGCTGCGGTTCGCCGACAGCCTGGCCGACGCCGTGGCCGATGCTCACTTCGTCCAGGAGTCCGCGCCGGAAGTCCTGGACACCAAGGTCAAGCTGCTCGCCGAGCTCGACGCGGCGACACCGCCGGCGGTTGTCGTGGCGTCGAGCACGTCCGGCTTCGCGATGAGCCAGATGGCAGCGGGCACCACGACGCCCGAACGGTTCGTCGTCGGGCACCCGTTCAACCCGCCCTACCTGATCCCGCTGGTCGAGGTCGTCGGCGGGCAGCAGACCAGCGGGGCCGCCGTCACGTGGGCGGAGCGGTTCTACACGCTGACCGGCAAGGTCTGCCTGACCATGGACCGCGAGATACCCGGCTTCGTCGGCAACCGCCTTCAGGAGGCGCTGTGGCGCGAGGCGCTGCACATGATCGACTCCGGGCAGGCGACCGTCCGGCAGATCGACGACTCGATCACATACGGCCCGGGGCTCCGGTGGGCACTGATGGGCCCGATGCTCACGTTTCATCTCGCCGGCGGCCCGGGCGGGATGGCGCACATGCTCGACCACTTCGGTCCGGCGCTAGCCGAGCCGTGGACCAGGTTGACCGCGCCCGAGCTGACTCCGCGGCTGCGTGATCTCGTGGTCGCGGGAGTCGACGAATCCGCCGGCGACAGGCCGGTACGGCAGCTGGAACAGCAGCGCGACGAGTTCCTCGTCGACCTGCTGCTGCTGCTCGACCGGCACCGCGGTGCCTGAGGCCGCGCCGACCGGCCCCGCCGCGCCGTACGCGCGGTACCGGGCCGAGGTCCGGGAGAACCTGATCGACTACAACGGCCACCTGTACGACGCCGGCTACGCGATCGTGCTCAGTGAGGCCAACGAGGTGCTCTTCGCCGACCTCGGCCTGAGCGAGAGCTACCGCGTCTCCACGGGGCGGGCGATGTATACCGTCGAGAGCCACATCCGCTACCTCGCGGAGAGCAGGCGGGGCGACGTCCTGGCCGCCGAGAGCCTGCTCGTCAGCGCCGACCCCAAGCGGATGCGGGTGCACACGCTGCTGAGCCGCATCGACGGGACCGCGGTCGCGACCGGAGAGCACCTGTACCTGCACGTCGACGAGGCGGTCGGCGGCGTGACGGCGATGCCAGCCGACCGGTGGGCGGCGGTCGAGGCGCTCCTGGCGGCGCACGCGAGCCTGGCCAGGCCCGCGCATCTCGGCCTCGGCATCGGCGCCTCCCGGCCGCGCGGCTGACGGACGCCAGCTAGCAGCCGGCCCGGCCAGCGCCCCCCCGACCCGGCCCGGCCAGGGCCCCGCGACCCGGCTAGCGGCCGCCCGGACAGTGCCCGGCCGGCGGCGGCACGTCCAGCGTCGGGTTGCGGCCGAAGAACCCGGTCGGCTTCAGCGTGAACCCGCACCGGGCGACCGGCATCACCGGCCAGTCTTCGGGCCGCGGGACGTGCGTCGGGCCGAAGGTGTGCCACAAGACGATGTCGGCGCCGTCGATGTCCCGGTCACCGGCGATGAACGCGGGCAGGCCCGCGCCGCCCGGATGCTGGTTCACGAAGTCGCCCGCCGGATAGCGCTGCGCCGGGTCGTACCGGGTCACCCACAGGTGCCTGGTCGCGAACGCGGCCCGCGCGCTGACCGAGGACGAGGGGTCGGCGAGCAGCGGCGGCGCGGCCTCCGGGTACAGGGTGTAGCTGACCGGCCGGCCGAACCTGTTCACCTGCTCGGTGCTGACTACCCGCCAGGTGCGCCCCCGCGTCGCGTCCGCGCACCTGGCGGCCTGCGACTCCCGGCCGAGCCGGCTGACGTGCTGCACGATGGCGTTGCCGTACGGGTTGTCCGGGCCGACCGGGCGGCCGCTGACGTCGATCTCGTCGACGGCGTTGGCCAGTCCGTCCACGGTCATGTCGAGCCGGGCGCTGAACAGGTGCTGGTGCACCGGTGCCCCGAGCCCGGGCGCGACCTCCGCCGAGTAGGGGTAATCACCGCCCGGGTAAGCCGCGGTGAACAGCGCCCCCGTCATCTTGATCTCGCACTCGATGGCGCCGTCCAGGTAGAAGTACCAGTAGAAGCCGTAGTCGTAGTTGCCGACCGTGGTGAAGAACGACACGACCAGGCGCCGCTGGCGGCGGGACTGGGCCGAGCCGTTGAAGATGTCGGTGTGCTTCCACAGGATTCCGTAGTCCTCCTCGTGGATGCAGATCGCGTTCGGAATCACCTGCGGCTGGCCGAAGTCGTCGGCGATGGTCGCGTCGAGGTACGCGATCTCGCCGAGGCAGTCACAGCCGAGCTCGAGCGAGTTCGCCCACTTCCCGACCAGGTACTCGCCGGTGTCGAAATAGGTCTGCCAGTACCGGAACGCTGGGTCGCCGTACGGGACCACCATCTCCGGCACCGATGCCCGGTAGATCACCGGGCGCTCGCGCCCGTCGTCGGTGATCGCGATCTGGTGCAGGGTCAGCCCCTCGCGCGCGTCGAACCCGATCCGCATCGACCAGTTCTGCCACCGCAGCTGAGTCCCGTCCAGGGTGAAGCTCGCCCCTTCGGGCTGGGTGATCGCGACCGGCCGCAGGTCGGTGCGCAGCGGCCCGTGGACGGCTGGATCGTCGTAATCGCCTGACTCGGCCGGGACCGGCCGCTCGAACTCGTCGACGACCTTGAACACCCGCCGCTCGATCAGGTCAAGGTAGGCCGCGACGCCGTCCACCGGATGCGACCACGCGTAGTCGTGCGGGTCGGCCTGGACGAAGGCGAGCACGCGGACCATCCGCCGCCCGTCCTCGTCGGCAGCCGCGAAGTATCCGGCTGTCAGCGGGCAGGTCCTGATCTTGCTGACGTCGGTCAGTCCCCGCCTGGCCATGGCCGCGCGCCACTGCGGGTCGGCCCGGACGACTTCCTCGCAGACGGCGAAGTCCTCATTGATGATGGGCAGGTGCCCGTCGGCGCGCGGGTCGAGCACGCGCCGGCGGACCACCTGCCCTTGGGTGAGCGAGACCACGACGTCGGCCGACTCGCCGGAACGCACGTCGAGCAGGAAGGCCCGCAGCCGCCGGTCGGGCGAGTGGCTGCCCGGCCCGGCCAGCACCTCGTCCTTGTGCGGCTCGTCCAGCCCGTAATAGGCGAAGCGGACCGAGTCAGGCAGCAGACCAGCCGCCGACAGGATCTGCCGTCCGGCCAGGTACTCAGCCGCGGTCACCTGGTCCAGCGGGTGAGCGGGCTGCGCACGGGCCGCCTCGTCCGCCGCGGTCGCGGTGTCCGTCATGGCAGATCTCCCACTTCTTCGGCAACGAATAGCTCAGGGCGCGTCCCCGGAGCGGAGGCCGGCCTGACTCGGCCTACTCATCGGCGACGATCGATCCGACCCGGTCACCGAGCGCCGGGTCGCGCCGGTTCAGCCAGTAGCCGTACGCCACCGCGATGACGACGATCACCAGGGCCGCGTAGGGGAACCAGTCGTACGGAGCGGGCTGGCCTGGCTTGCACAGGTAGTAGACCGGCACCCCGATCGCGATCATGCCGAGCACCGGCAGCACCGCGTGCTTGACCACGCTGAATTCGGACGGCCGGTACTTGCGGTAGTAGAACGGCAGCGCCAGGTTGGCCAGGAAGTAGACCACCAGCACCAGGATCGTGCCCATCGTCGACGACTCCACGAAGAAGTTCAGCGCGTTCATCTGACCGTGCTGGGCATGGCTGCCGATCAGGTGCCCGACCGCCCAGACGATGATGATGAGGCTGGCGATCGCGACGAAGACGTAGATGGCGTTCATCGGGGTCTGCCGCCGCGGGTGGATCCGGCCGATCCACCGCGGCAGCAGGCCTTCCCGGCCGGCGTTGAAGATCAGCCGGGCCTGGGAGTTAATCGCGGAGATCAGCACGCCGATGGTGGACGTGAAGCCGGCCACGTAGGCGAGGAAGCCGAGGAACGCCACGACGTGGTGCGCGACCGGGATGAACGGGATTGCCTGGGCAGACAGTCTGCTCGCGCTGTAGCCGTACCCGGTGACCGTGGCGAACGCGAACAGCACATAGCCGGTCACCATCAAGATGATCGACATGTAGACCGCGCGGGGAACGTTCCGCCGCGGATTGCCGGTTTCCTCGGCCAGCGCGGCGGAGTTTTCCCAGCCGATGAACAGGTAAATCGCGAGCGGGAAACCGGCCGCCAGGCCGGAGAAACCGCCAGTAATGTGGCTCGGCTCGAACGGCACCAGGCTGAGGTGGCCGCCGCTCTTGATCAGGATCGCCACCGAAACGATGACCAGGATGATCATCTCGAACGCGAAGAACAGGCCGGCCAGCTTGGTCGAGACGCCGACGCCGCGGATCGTCATGACGGTTGCCGCACCGGTCAGCGCCACCGACAGGATGATCCAGGGGATGTTCCAGCCGAAGTAGTACTTCAGCACGTCGGACAGGAAACCGCCGGAGATCGCGAACACCGAGGAAATCGCGATGGTGTACCCGGCACCGACGAGCAGAGCCGTGCTCACCGCGCTGGTGCCGCCGAAGGTCTTTCCGACAAAGGATATGAAACCACCCGTGGAGGGATGCGCGCGGGAGAACTGGGACAGCGTGTTGCCCAGGAACGCGATGGCGATTCCGGCCACGATGATGGTCAGCGGCGCCGCCACGCCCGCCGTGACCACCAGGAAGCCGAAGCCGAAGAAGAAGCTGTACGCCGGGCCGATGTTAGCCATCGTCGAGGCCGAAATGTCGATCAGGCCCAGCGCACCCCGGTGCAGCCGTTCCGCACTCTCGGGCGCCTTGGTCTCAGTGAACGGTACGGAGGCCTCGCTCATTTCCGCTCCTTATGTCAGCCGCGCTCGCGGGGACCACTGCCTGAATTGTCGGGCGCCGTATTGCCCAGGGGAAGGGCAGCGACCGTGAACATCCCTTCGGCGGCGCAGAAGATCCGGAATCCGCCTTCTCGACCGACTTCCCGAGGCTCTCCCAGCTCGCCCTGCACACAGATCCTGCCCATCGCGCGCACATATCATGACTTGAAGCCAATTCTGCGCCCGCTTTGCTGAGCCACGCCCGTTCTGTCCAGCCACAACTCGTGATAAGTCGGCCTGGCGGGTCCCGGCGGGTGATCGGGGCGCTCCGAGCGGGTATCCGGCCAGAGCAGCCAGCCGCACCCGGTCCAGCCGGCCCACCCGAGCCAGACCAGCCAGCCGAACCCCAGCCAGACTGCGTCGACGAGCCGACGCCGGCCGCCCATCGAGCTCGGATCACAGGTCCCACGGTCGCGGCGCCTCTCCTGCAGCTCACCAGCGCGGCCGCCCTCGTGGCCGCAGCTCTGGCAAGCGCTTTCCCAATTACGCGCAAACTACCGGACTGCTACGGCCCATGCAAGAGGCACGGATCAGGAGGGCCCGGCCAGGGCCGCGCAGCAGTACCGGCCCGCCCGCGCGTCAGGGCCGGCCGTCCGCCCGCGCGTCAGGGCCGGCGGTCCGCCCGCGCGTCAGGGCCGGCCGTCCGCCCGCGCGTCAGGGCCGGCCGTCCGCCCGCGCGTCAGGGCCGGCGGTCCGCCCGCGCGTCAGGGCCGGCGGTCCGCCCGCGCGTCAGGGCCGGCGGTCCGCCCGCGCGTCAGGGCCGACCGTCCGCCTGCGCGT
>WNGK01008280.1_pt1 | contig 10802 bp, 9 predicted proteins | sample 5400601 | NCBI WGS metagenome assembly WNGK01 (sample SAMN13153376, study PRJNA577476) | soil metagenome | isolation source: 60 cm soil or saprolite under Garry oak tree replicate 1 | place: USA:California | collected 2016-06-15
GGCACGACCAGGGTGACCGGATCGCGAGCGAAGTCGGAATCGGGCCGCTGGCCGCGTGCCCGGTACATCGGTTGCCCGTCTGCTGCTGGCTTCGCTCGACCGGCGGCAGAATAGGAAGCCGGAAAACGGCCGCCCGGGGGAGCTGGCTGGGTCAGTTTGGTGCGATGCCGGGTCCGGTATGCCGGGCAGCCAGTGCACATCCTTGCCGGTCATGACGACCGCCCTGCTGGGTTCGCGGCCATGGAGATCACCGTCCCAGCTCACTTCGCCGGGCCCGTCCCGCACGCGCACGACGAATTCGATCAAGCGATCTACGTCCTACGCGGCCGCCTGCTAGTAGCCGGAGATAATGAGCCGCAGGAAGCAGCCGCCGGTTCCATGTTCGTGGCCGCCTGCGGGCAGCGGCACGGCTTCAGCAACCCCACAACGCCGATGCCCTGGTGCTGGGAATCTGGGCCCCGGCCGCCCCGGCGATCTTCATGCGCGACATCGGCGCCGCCCTGACCCCGGACACGCCGCCGGATCCTGGTCACATGCGCGAGATCTACGCCAGGCACGCCAGCCGTCTGCTGCCCTGACCTCCTGCCGATGATCGACGGGGCACGTGCGCGCCGGCGCGGGACCGCGCAAAGCCCAAAGAGATGCCCGCGGCAGCGGCAGATCCGTGCGTTTAGGCCGGTCGGATATGCATAAATATGCAAGCTGGGTCGGCCGACCTGCTGCCGGTACCTGGGGACGGTCGGTCTGGCAGCCGCATCTTGTGTCGTTGCCGGATCTCGGCGGGTCATGGTAGAGCGCTTGCTGCACGCGCTTCTGCCCGCCTGATCGGCTGGGGTCGACGTGGCGTGGCGTCCAGTCGTAGCCGATGAGCGGCCTGTCTGGCCTTGGCCGGTCGGATGGCGTCACCTGCCGCAACCTACCCACCGCGGGCGGAGTCACTTTCCTTGGACAGGGCCATGGAGAACATATCCCGATAGAGACGCTCGGGATGCGGCACATATTTTATCCGCTCCCCGCGAGGTATTCCAGGTGACGCAATGATGAAGGTGCCGTACCTAAAAACCTGGCCGAAGAGCGGGCGTTCGAACCACATATCTGCTTCCAACCTAGCCGGCACCATCATAATCTTGCGAACTACCAGCCCGCGGATGACCATCAGTCGCGAGCTCGTGACAAGAATATATCTGACCGACCAGGCGGCTACGCTGCACGCAAAGCAGAGCAGGACCAGGCCCCACACCGCCCAGATGACCGTCAAGGCTGGCCCTTGCGGGAAAACAACACTCAGTACTGCGGCGGCGACCAGGCCGCAAAGGAGAAAGCCCAGTGGCGCCAGCAACGGGGCCGGATGAAAACGACGCAGATCTATCCGCCGTTCGTGGGGCAGCAAGTACTTGCTCAAAGACGGAACGGAATTTTCATCGTATATCAGCCTTTCTGCATGCATCAATCTCGTTGCCGATTTCCATGATTTGATCAGCAATTTAGGAGGAGTAGCGAGCCGCTCATAGGCGAAAAGCCTCATAGCCAACTTCATGCGCATCCACCTGCCGACCGAGAGATCCTGCTGTATAGCGCGGAGCGCATCAATTCCCTCCTGGCGCTCCTTGCGCTCACGTTCCAGAAATTCCTCGGCCGCGAAGGTCCGCCAGGCCGCCTGTAGGGTAGTATCCCTGGACAGCTCCAGAAGCCTGCTTGCACGCTCATCCTGATCGCCAAACTCGGCGACATGATAAACACGGTGAAAACCAGGGACGTCCTGATCGCTCGACAGTTCACGAAAGGCGCGCAGGCCTTCCGGCTTCGCGTCGCGGTAAAGAATCGCCCCGGCCGCAGCCCGGGAGTATCCGCTGCGCGCGCGGTCGGTTGCCACACGCGTCAATGCCGCAACGGCGGCAGATCCGTCCAAGCCATACAGATAGCTATAGGCATCCAATACTGCCCGCAGGCCGTTATTTGTGTCGGCGATGATACCGGTAAGCGCTTCTATTGCAATCTTCCTGTCCATATCGACAAGTCGTTCAATGCAATTCATGCGATCGCCTGGGTCCATCGAGCTGTCCCGGGCCAGCGTTTTAAGCAATTCCGCACCCAGTTCCGGAGCGCGGTCCAGTATCAAATCGGCTATCATCATTCGATTGAAGCTGTCCTCGATTCGGTCTACTCCAACTGCGCTCGGGGCAGACGCAAACCTGTACAAGACCGAGAGGCCGCGGGCTGAATCAATTTCGGTCAGGTCTTCCATCACCATTATCTCGGCAAGCACGTCGAAGACGCTGAAGCTTGGTACTGCCGGGTCGGCAGCCATGGTGAACAGAAGATCCAGCCCGCGATTCTTATCTATGAGGGTCAGGGCCCTGGCCGCTATGACGCAATCTTCGTTTTGCCACCAGATACCCTGGCGCAGCACATACGGTATGCCGCTAGTTTTCATCGTTGCAATCGTAGACAGACATTGTGTGGCTACGGCTACGACATTCGGCTTAACTTCACAACCGTCGTGTACCAGTGCCGCGACGAGCCGAGCGTGCAGCAGCTTGCGCACCTGCAGAACCGCCGGCGGCCGGTCAGTGAGATCGATGCCACGGCGAAGCAGCAGAGCGATAACAAAGAGTGCGTATGATTCGTTGCTGCCAGCGCGGGTCACAAGCTGCCAGCGTTCACGAATTCCAAGCCTGCCGGGCCGGGACGGCATGGTCCGCGCGCAGGCGGCGAGATATTCGATGATCGTCTCGTGATTAAATACCAGATCACCCGCTCGGGCCGAGAGGAGGCCACTCTGTACCACCAGTTCGGCGGCAAGCTGGTTCCACGAGTTCAGCGGCACCGTCGATGGCCGGTATCTGGCCGCCAGTTGCTCCGCCTCGGCACGAAGGCTTAGTTCGGAACCCGTGAAGCGCAAGATCGCTAGGTCCTGGATCAGGGAACGCAATTCGCCGACCAAGGCGTCAACCGCCGCAATGGCCTGCGGGCCATGCCGGCCCATACGTTCCTTGATGGATCTGAGAAAATGCCCGTCGGTGAATATTTTTTCAAGGAACAACGCGATAAAAGCCTCGTACAAATCTGCTCTGCCATATGGAAGCCCGCGATCCGGATTGCTCGCAAACACAACGCAGCTTATGGTCGCAATCAATGGGTTCCGAGCGAGCTGCGCCAGTCGAGCCTGCCGGACCTGGGCAACAAAAAGATCAACTACTTCTTCGGCATCGGGAACACCGAGTGCATGAAACCAGCGGCGGGCCAGCAGTGGTAGTTGGTCGTCGGTGAAAGCCTGGATTTCAAAAGTAGGCATTCCCATTGCGTGCAGCAGGTGAAGTTCACGTTCCGGGAGAGGGCGACTCGTTATCAGAAACCGGTACCTTGGATCCCCCCACCATCTCTTGACTATATCCATCACCTGATCGCGCCTGGCTGGCTCAAATATCTCATCGAGACCATCCAGCAGGATTAGCCAGGAAAGGCCCGGCATGGGCGAGCTGGCGAATAGGCCGTCCAGGTCAATATCGTCAAGGCGCGCACCAAGATCCTGCCGCAGCGCGCCCGCTATTGCCTTATTTATCGGCAGCGACCCGAGCAGCGACCGAGCATGGACGAGTACCGGGACAAAGTCACGCCGCTCTTCTCCGGGCCAGTTATCGGCAGACACCTCAATCAGGTGCCGCATGAGGCTGGACTTGCCGGATCCAGGCGCGCCGACTATTAAAGCTCCTTGGTTGCGTTCCAGGACATCGTCGATGTCGAGCCGCTGCAGGGCTTCCCTGATCTGGTCGGCGGTGACACCTGTGTTCGGATCTGTATACCGGCCATGGCGGCGGCGCACAGGCTGATCGCTGTCGGCAAGCTCCCGGCCGGGTCCGCCTGCAGGCTCCCGGCCAGTTCCGCTGACAGGCACGCGTCCAGGCACCGATCCCCCGGCGATAGACGACGGGGCTTGATCAACTTGGACACCTAGTTGCTGGCGGAGATACACAGTGCTGAGAGAGGGTGCGCCGACGATCCCGATCGTATACGGATGCTGGGTCGCGGCGGCTCGGGCGGCGGTGAGGTAAGACTGGAGCCTTGCGCGTTGCGCGGCTGGGGCTTCGGGCCGCGCATCTGCTCGGCTGTCGCGATATGCCGTCTGCCAGCGTAGGTCCGCTAGCTGGAAGGCCCGGTTAGCGGCCAGCACGTCACCGAGGTCGCCGGCAATGGCCGACCAAGGTACCGCCAGTGCACCATCGGGACGGGCAGCGTTCTTGCTTGCCACCACGACCCCGCACACTGCGCCGGTGCGCAGGTTCAGCACCGCAGCGCCGCTCATCCCCGGCTTGATGGTGTCCGACGCCAGGTCCAGGTAGACCGTTGGCAACGTGCCATTCGTGCCGCGATAGGTCAGCCGGGCAGGGGTCAGCCGGATGGCGCCGCCTTCCCGCGGATAGCCGAAGACCAGGAATCTGTCCTGCTCAGAGGGCCACTCTGTGTCGATCTCCACGCACGGGTGCCCGTCGAACCCATCGATCTCCAGCACTGCGATGTCGGGGTAATCCCCATCCAGCGCCGGGATTGGACGGCCCATACCCGCCAGACGCGTAATCCGTGGAGCCACCCTGGCTACCCGCACCGGCCTGCCGTCACGTTCCCAGCGCACCTGAAGATCGCTGCTCGGCCCGACCACGTGGGCGCAAGTCACGACCATCCCCGGGGCCGCGAAGAACCCGGCGCCCATCATCGGCCCCCCGGTGACCCGTAAAGTGCAGTCCCGGAGGAGATCCTCAAGCCGGTCAGCCATCCCCGCCGCCGGACGCCGCCAGTAGTTCGGACCATTCCAGGGTCACGGTGAGCGACGCGTCCCCCTTACCGCCGACCCACAGCGCAATAAGCTTGCCGGCCTCCACCGAGAACCCCAGCTTCAGTTCCACGGTCGCCTTGGCAGGCTTGGCCGCCCTGAGCTTCCCGACCACTAGCGAGCCGATCTCGCTGATAGCGTCCAGCGCGGAGTCCAAGTCCAGGTCTCGCAACCCGACACTCGTCATCCCGTCACTAGTGTCAAGCCCCGCGACCTCGACTTTGACCGGCGCACCGCTGGGGAGCCTGGCCGTTACCGCGTCTGGGGCGTCGGCATCACCATTCATTTCCCGACCCCTGCCACGCCCCTACATTAACGGCCCGCCATCGAGCGTAGCCCTGCGAGTCCTGAAAGCCCGCATCGCCGAATACGACCACAAGATCGCCCAGTATCGGGCCAGCCTTGATGCCAGGCGGAAACCTCGCGGTGATCGGCCCGAGGATCGCCGAGATCCAGGCCCGGCACGTCACCGGACAAACCGAGATCCGCGCGGCAAACGGACGCCGACAGATGACCGCGACGAGATAGCCGCCATCGTTGCCGCCCTAGCGATTTCCGGTCAGGCGCGCGTCATGGGACCATCGGGGTGGCGGACGGAGGTCGGCACTCGGTTCCGAGGCTGGTCACGCGACCCGAGCAGAACAGGAGTTCTGTAGTCGGCTCGACCGCGGTGCCCACATCAAGGAAGCAGCAAGTAATCGGCAGCGATATTGTGTCCGGGCCCCGGGCTTCCGACATCCAACCCCAAGAGCGACCGCTTCCGTCTTGACGGCTGCGGCGCCCGTCTTCCCGTCGCGCATCAGTATGCGCTATCGAGCATCACTATGCGGGGCAACATATTCACTATCAACTGCATGACCGGTCGACTCGACGCGCTGCCAGGCCACGTCCCCATCCCGTTATGGACTCAGAACGATCTTCGGCTCGGCAGTCGCCGCGCAGGCGGCTTGAACCCGAGCGCACACCGAACGGTGCTGCGTCGGCGTGTCTTCCGGCGGTTTGGTGCGCTGATCGCCGAAGGCCTCGTGGCCGGACATCGGGCACGCTGTCCTCGATCGCTCCCCGAGGGCCATTCTGGCCGTGAGCAGTGGCGAGTTTCAGGCCTCCGTTCGTGTTCGCTGAAGGTTAGCGACGCTAACGAAACCGAGGAGCCAAACCGGGGGCCAACAACCACCGGCATCAGGCCACACCAGGCCACGTCCAGCCACAGTCGTGGCTGGCAGATGGCACGCCAGCCCCGCCGAGGCAACGGCCATCCAGCAGATCGCTGCGGCGCTCGGCACGACTGGTCCGTGGGGGAGACCGAAAGCACAGGGCAGGCTGACGCCGGAATCCAGGCAACGGCGACCAGAAGCGTGAAGGCTATCCCGATGCCCCTACAGTACGGATCTAGCCCGTGGTGCACAGCGCCAGGTTCGGCAACCGCGGGCCAGGGTGCCCGACGTCCCGGTGACGGCCCGATCGGCGGCATGATCGGACGTTCGGCCGATGGCCAGGTCCGCGATCTCCACGATCGTAGGCACGGATCGGGCGGCTCCGGGTGCCGGCCAATATGCAGAAGCGGACGCCGTTGAGATGCCCTGAGCTGCATGTGACCGGCGCGGGCTATCTAGGATCGGCCCATGCAGCGCTACCCTCTCGGCCCTTTCTCCGTCTCGCGCATCGGCTTCGGCGCGATGCAGCTGCCCGGCCCTGGCGTGTTCGGTCCGCCGCGTGATCGTGGCGAGGCGCTGGCGGTGCTGCGCCATGCGGTAGAGGCGGGGGTTGACCATATTGACACCGCGCAGTACTACGGGCCCGACGTTGCCAACGAGCTCATCCGCGAGGCGCTGTACCCCTATCCCGCCGCCCTTGCGCTGGTGAGTAAGGTCGGGGCGCGCCGTGATGGGTCCGGCGGATGGGTTGCCTACGACGAGCCTGATCAGCTGCGGCGGGGCATCGAGGATAACCTGCGCAGCCTCGGGGCCGGGCAGCTCGCTGTGGTCAATTTGCGGCTGCTGGCGGACGCGGCGCCGGGCCAGCGGTTCGACGACCAGCTTGCCGCGATGATCCAGGCGCGCGACGAGGGACTGATCGGTGGCGTGGGCCTGAGCAACGTGACCCGCGGGCACCTGCTGCGCGCGCTGCAGCACACGCCCGTAGCGTGCGTGCAAAATCCGCTGAATCTGGTCAATCGCGCCTCGATGCCCGTTCTGCGCGAGTGCACCTCGCGGGGGATCGCCTTCGTGCCCTTCTTCCCGCTGGGCTCCGGCTTCGCCCGGGACAACCCGGTGCTGGGCGGCAAGCAGGTACTCAGCACGGCCGGGCGGCTTGGCCGCACGCCCGCTCAGATCGCGCTTGCCTGGCTTCTGGGCCTCGCGCCCAACGTCTTGCTGATTCCCGGCACCTCTTCGGTGCGGCACCTGGACGAGAACCTCGCGGCCGCCGGCATCACGCTCGACGAGGACGCCCGGCAGCAGCTCGCCGCCGCCGGCTAGCCGCTTCCCGGCCGGCCTGCACAGCACTGCTGCTGGCCCTGGAACGCTGCTGGCAGCAGGTTACCGGCAGCCCGCTCCTGGGGGGCGGGGCCGCGTTGCCTGACGTGATCATCATGGGCGCAGCGACGTGGCCGTGAACAGGTGTCCTGGCCCGCGAACCCGGGCGATCGGCGCCGGGCCGGGACGCGTCCTGGGCAGGGATCTGGCCGGGACCCTGGCAGACTCTGGGGAACGGGCGCGATCGAGCCGATCGCCGGCCGGGGCCACCGAACCGGATCGGGGTGATCGTCATGACGACGCCGGTACCGGACTGGGACGCGGCGTATGAGGGCGGCGCGCCGGCGCCGTGGGATATCGGCCGGCCGCAGCCGGCGCTTGCCCGGCTGGCCGGCCGCGGCGTGCTCTGCGGCCGGGTACTCGACGCGGGTTGCGGTACAGGCGAACAGGCACTGCTGGCGGCCGCGCACGGCGCGCAGGTCGTGGGCGTGGACATCTCGCCGCGCGCCATCGGGCAGGCACGGGCGAAGGCAGCCGGGCGAGGCCTGCCAGCCCGGTTCGAGGTCGCCGATGCGCTGAACCTCGCCGCGCTCGCCGTGACCTTCGACACCATCATCGACAGCGGGCTGTTCCACGTCTTCGACGATGAGGACCGCGCCCGGTACGTCGCCAGCCTGGCGTCGGTGCTGCGGCCGGGCGGCACCTGCTTCCTGATGTGCTTCAGCGACCGCCAGCCGGGAGACTGGGGCCCCCGGCGGGTCCGCCAGGACGAGCTCCGCACCGCGTTCGGCGACGGCTGGAACATCGCCAGCATCACAGCCGACACATTCGCGATCAACCCCGGGATCGGCACCCCGGCGGCACAGGCCTGGCTGGCCACCATCCGCCGGCTATGACCCACCGCTAACGCCGGCGCCAACGCAATGAGCGTGGTTTATCTGACCGGAGGGAGCCGCACGAGGTTGTGCGACGGCAGCGGGCCCCGACCTGCTGCAGGCGCCCGCCCGTCACCAGGCCGCCGAGGTCGATCGGGAAGAAACCGGCGGCGCCGAACAGTCCGGCGACCGCGGCCTTGGCCGCGGCGTCGTCGCCGGACAGGAAGATCACCCGGCGACCGCCCGCCTCGTTCGGATCTGCGCCCAGTACGTTAGCCACAAGCGTCCCGCCGGTCGCCTACACCGCGATGACGCTGGCGGCCTGGCAAGGCCAGGAAACACCAGCGGCTGAGCTGATCGAGGCCACCGCGCGGGAGGCGGCCGCCAGCGGTCAGGGCAGGCTGGTCGATTTCGCTGCCTACGCGAGCGCGGTGCTCTACAACGGCCTCGGGCGCCACGACGCTGCGCGCGACGCCGCCTGGCGGGCATTCGAGCGCGACCAGCTGGGGTACGGGCCCCTGGTCGTACCTGAGCTGGCCGAGGCGGCGTCCCGGACAGGGGACGTCGCGGCCGTCCGGGCTGCACTCAACTGGCTGTCCGAGCGGGCCCAGGTGACGCCGACCGACTGGGCGCTGGGCATTGAAGCCCTAGTCCGGGCCCTGCTCAGAGAGGGTGAGGCCGCCGAAATCTTCTACCGCGAGTCGATCGCGCGGCTGGGCCGGACCCGGGTCCGCGCGCAGCTTGCCCGCGCTCATCTGCTCTACGGCGAGTGGTTGCGCCGCGAACGCCGCCGCGCGGACGCGCGCGAGCAGTTGCGCACCGCCCACGGCATGCTGGACACGATGGGCATCGACGCGTTCGCCGAGCGGGCCCGCCGCGAGCTGGCGGCCACCGGCGAGACTGCCCGTAAGCGCACCGTGGAGACCGCGACTGAGCTGACCGCTCAGGAGGCCCAGATCGCACGGCTGGCCCGCGACGGCCTGTCCAACCCGGAGATCGGCGCCCGCTGTTCATCAGCGCCCGCACAGTCCAGTACCACCTGGCCAAGGTGTTCACCAAGCTCGCCATCAGCTCCCGCAACCAACTTCACCGCGCCCTGCCCGCCGGCCCCGACTCCGCCCGGCCGCGGTAGCCCGCCGGCCAGCCGGCGCTCGCCTGCTAGTGGGCGCAAGCCGGCCAGGCCACGACTGGCTACTCGCGCTGTGCCCTCGGCGGATACGAGCACGGCCCTCCCGGTCTGCGTAACTTCGGGTTAGCGGGCCCGGTTTCCCGTCGCGGATTCCCCCGGCACGCCGAACAGCGGCAGCTTGTGCAGTGCGGACGGCGCGTCAAGGATGCCGACCGCCGCCTGCGCCCGGCGCACCGTGAGGTACTGGAGATGGTGTGCCACGGCGAACAGCAGCGCGGCGAGTGGCAGTTCGAGGAGCAACGCAGACGCGATCGCGACGATCGTGTCGGCGCGTCCTGATGCGGTCGTGACGTCGAACCACGCGTCGCAGCTGAGTAGCGTCGCAGTGGTGAAAGCGAAGATCACCACCGACTGCCGGCGGCGCCACGCCAGCCACGCCGTGAGGGCGAGGCAGCCGAGCAGCACGATGTCGAAGCCGACCCAGGTCACCGTCCAATGGCCCGCCACGTAGCGGTGCGGCAGGGTGATCGCGAGCAGCACGATCCACGGAATGAGGCCGACCGAGGCCCCGGTCAGCAGCACAACAAACCGTCGCCGTCGTTCATCGCCCGCGCTCAGCGACGGAAGCTCGTGCTGAGCGCGGCGAGGCTGCGGCGAAGGGCGGCTCTCTCTTCGCGCGACATCTGCCGCAACGCGTCTTCACTGATCATTGCCGCACACCCCCCGCGTGGAGGCGATCGGGTGTTTCCCGTCGCTCACGACGATAACGCCGCTCGGGGACACCGGGCACCTGACGCTGCTGGAGCGTCGCGTGGGCGAGGTGCAGCCCTGGTTGAGGGGATTTCTGTAACCCCGGACAGGCAGCGCGGATGAGCCGCGCCAGTTTGACGACGCTGGCGGTCCGTCGATGCGACGCTGAAGCCGCCGGCGCCATGCCCGCTCCCGATGTGGCCACCCTCAGCCAGGTGACCCGGCCTGGGCCCGCACGGCGTCGGCGCCGGGCTGGTCGGCCACGGTGCGGACCAGCGTGGCCACCCACGGCTGCGCGCTCTTCGGGACCTTGGTGAGCAGGTTCCGCAGGTCGCGGCAGACTCGCGCCGCGTGGCAGGACAGGACGCGGGTACTATCGACGCATCGTCCCTGGGACGCCTCAACTCGGAACCGCGACGTGAACGAGCCCCAGATCAACGTCGATCGCTTCTATCACCGGCCTACCTACCAGGTGGTGGGCCTGCTGACTGATAAGCCGGAGATCCCCGCCATCTCCGCAGAACTCGAATCGGCCGGGGTGGATGTCGCAGAAGTGGAGATTCTGTGCGGCGAGCAGGGAGCAGCCATCTTGGATGAGGATGGCCGCTACCACGGACTGCGAGGCCGCGTCGTGCGAACCTTTCAGCGGCTCGGTTACGACGAGACAACCCTCGCGATCTACGACGAGGCGCTGAGGGACGGTGACATGTTGCTGCAAGTTCCGGTGCGGCCGGCAGAGCGCCGTC
>WNGK01008282.1_pt1 | contig 10801 bp, 9 predicted proteins | sample 5400601 | NCBI WGS metagenome assembly WNGK01 (sample SAMN13153376, study PRJNA577476) | soil metagenome | isolation source: 60 cm soil or saprolite under Garry oak tree replicate 1 | place: USA:California | collected 2016-06-15
CTTCGTCTATCACTGTCACGTGCTGTTCCACGAGGATAACGGCATGATCGAAACAATCGAGGTCGATCCGTAACGGCCACAGTGTGGCGCGGGCGCCCCCGCCCGCGAAAGCCGGAGCATGCTTCGCGTGGGACGGAATTCGGCACAACGTCGCTAGAGTTGATCCACCGACTTCTGCAACTCCGCGGCGATCTTTTGCGGATCAGACCCGGCAGGAAATCTGATGGGCGATCCAATTCGGACGTTGATCTTCCACGGAGCCGCGAAACTCCTGCCGGCTTGTTTCACTTCAAATAATCCATCGATTCGCATGGGCAGAACGGGGACCCCGAGATTCTCCGCCAGCAGCCCGATTCCGGCTCGAAACGGATTCAGCTTCCCATCCGTGGTGTGGCGACCCTCGGGAAAAACGAGGACACTATACCCGCGATCCACGGCTTCCCCGGCATACGCAAAGCTCCGACGGAACCCGGCCTCGCGCGGCAGCGGAAATAAATTCAACAGCGCTACTCCTAAAATCCATTGCACCCGATCATAAATTCGAGCGAAGAATCCACGGTCGGGTGTGGGCGTGCGCAGGGCTTCCAGCGCTTCGCCGCCGGTAGCAGTGGCCAGCCGGTGCCGGAAGCGCGTCGGCAACGCCGTTAGGATGAACCCTGCATCGACGTCTCCGACGTGATTCGAGACCACGAGCAGCGGTCCATGCACGCCGCGCAAATGTTCGCGCCCTTCAATCCGCGGCCAGCCCAATAACAGCATCGCCGGGCGCATCAGCAGGTAGTGCGCCATGAGCCGTAACCACGTTGTCGGCCAGCGTAACGTCCAACTCGGATAGTGATAGACCGCGGCCGGCGCCGCTTCTCCGCGCAGCATGCGCTCCAGATCTCCCACGGTGCGCACCGCGCTGAACCGGGTCTCGCTGAGGTCAACCTGGTAGCGGTCCTCCAGCGTGCTCAGCAATTCCACTCGATCGAGCGAACTCAGCCCCAGATCGGCATCGAGACTCGCGTCTGCGCGTAGCACACCGCTGGGCCGGCCGGTCACCCGCGCAATCAACTCCGCCAGCGGACTGCTGGCGCCGGCCTCTGTAGGTTGCTGAAGTATCTGCGCTTGCGCCACCTGCCGTATCAAGTTTCGCCGCGGCTTCTGCGTATTAGTGCGCGGAAAATCCTCCTCCGGCCACTCGACCCAGATGTGCATTCGCTGATGCTGGGCCAGAGATTGATTCGCCCGCTGGACAGGTCCTTCTACGTTTACGTCGCCGCGGAGAACCACCACAGCGCACGGCTCTGCGTTCCCGCCGCGTTCAATCCCAACGACGACGCAATCTTTCACTTCAGGCTGCCGGCGGAGCGCCGCCTCCAGGTCCTCGGGATATACGTTCATCCCACCCGGTGTCACGATCACTTCCTTCTTGCGGCCCTTGAAATAGAGATTGCCGGCTGCATCTCGCTCGCCAATGTCGCCGGTGCGATACCAGCCTTCGGCGTCGGAGATACGCTCATCGTAGACTTTCTCTTCCGCGCCGGGTCCGTCCCAGTACCCTGAGGCTACGCCCCCGCCGCGCACCAGAATCTCGCCATCTTCCGCAAGCTTCACCTCGCGCCCCGGCAACACCTTGCCGATCGATCCCTTGCCCAAGCGGAACGGATGATTCACGCTGATTAAGGATGTCGTCTCCGTCAGTCCATATCCCTGGATCACTGCGTATCCCAGGCGTCCCCAGAACTCTTCGGTTCCGCCGTCGAGGGCCGCGCCGCCCGAAATGAACGCCCAGAACTTCCACCCGAACTGCCGGCGAATGGCGCGGAACGTCCACCAGCGGCGCAGAAAATGTTGCCTCTCCGACGCCTTGATGCGCCTCCGAAATGCCACGGCTTCGCCCCGGTCTTCGAGATCGCGCTCAATCTTCTGTTTCAACGACTGCAGCACGCGTGGCACGCTCACCAGCACCGACACGCGCTCGCGCCGGATCGTGTCAATCACCACCGTAGGCTTCAATTCCTCCTGAAAAATTACGGTCGCGCCCAGGAGCGGAGGCAGGAACATGCCGAGGAATTGCCCAAAGACGTGACTAAGCGGCAGCAGGTTCAAGAAGCGCAGGGGATGCGCGAAGCGCTCATACTTCAGATACCCGCGCATCTCCCGCTCCAGCGGCGCAATGTTGGCGAGAACATTCCCGTGCGTGATCACCACGCCCTTGGGTTCGGCCGTAGTGCCCGAGGTGAAAACAATTTGCAGGATGTCGTCGCGGCCCAGAGCAACGTTCGGCGGCGTGCCCCACTCAAGATCCACCGTCTCCGCCAGATTCTCCAGGCTCAAGCTTGCGACTGAGAATCCCGCAGACGGACACTCGTGCAAGTGCCGCCGCGACCCCACGAGCAACTTGGCCTCGACCCGCTGAAAGACCCGCATCGCAAAGTCAGCGGACGATCCGTCATCCATCGGAACCAGGACCACGCCGCGAAGCGCACATCCAAAGAAAACGGCCACCCACTCGGCACAGTTTTCGCCCCAAACCATCACACGGTCGCCCTTTGCGATCCCCCGCGCCTGCAAGTTGCGGGCAAAGCCGCAAGCCAGGCCCAGGATTTCTCCGTAAGTAAACGATTCGGTGCGATATCCGCGCCGCTGCTGGCAGGCTCGCTCTCGGCGATGTGCCTGGAAATTCTCCAGAAAGAATTCCGCTAATGATTCGGCCATGGCGCTTGCGACGCTGCCGACTCCGGATGGCGCCGCCTCATCTCAAGTCTAGTGGAACCGCGTACCCGAAGGACCGGGACAGTACAGTTTCCAAACTGGTCCAGACTGCAGACTCCCGACTGCTTTGCTCTAAATTAAGAACCATCGAAACCAATTACGGGAGCGAATTACACAAGGAACTTGCCGCACACGGCAGATTGTGCGACACAAGTACTATGCACACTAATAAGCGCTGGCCTCTGCTCCTCTGTCTGCTCGCCGCTTCAGCCGTCAGTTTACCGGCGCAGGAGAAATCGGACGCCGCAACCATTCGCGCCATGGAAATGAAATGGACCGAATCCTACAAGCAGCACAGCATCGACATTCTGTCTACCTTGCTAGCTGAGGATTTCGTCATCACTATCGAAGACGGCAGCATCTTCAGCAAGGCCGGCTACATCACTCACAGCGCGGATTCCTCGACTCACGTGCAAGTGGCGGAGCTGTCTGACCTTAAAGTTCGGATGCATGGCGACACGGCCATAGTGACCGGCGCATATCACGAGAAAGGCGAGTCTAACGGCAAGCGCTACGAATATCACGACCGCCTAACCGATGTCTGGATGAAAGTCGGCGGCAAGTGGCAAGTGGTGGCATCCCACTACAGCGTTCCGTCTAAACAGTAGGCCCTGCTTCGCCCGCCGCCCTTCGGAAATAGCCGATTTTGACAAATCCCTGACAACTGCAGGGTGTCGGACGTCGTAACTTGTCAACGCTTGCCCTTGAGGAGAATCCGCATGCAGAACGTAAAACACGATGTCTGCCCTCGCCTGATAACCGCGGCCTTTCTCAGCTTGTTCTGCGCGTTGTCAACTTTGAGCATCGGGCAAACCGATTTCCAACCGAACCCTGCCGCCGGGGCGGGTAGCATCATCGTACATAGCAAATTCGGCGGCCAGATCTTCGGATTTGATATCGACCAGAACGGCACCGAAGGCGTCCTGAGCGAAGCGCAGGATTTGACGAATGGCAACGTGCTCGCCGCCGTCGAAACCTTCGATCAGACCACCGGAAAGATTCTGGCTGTCGTGACCAAGACTCAAACGCAGGACGACTTTGTTACGTTTGGCGTGGTCGGCAGGTCCGTCGGGCTCGTCGAGCACGAACACGTGGTCAGCTTCCTGAACGTTCAGCGGACATTCGCTGTGATGAATCCCCTGAGCGCGAATAAATTCACGGGACGGTGGACCCCGCCAATCGGCACGAAGCACCTGATCAACCAGGTTAGCCGCACTCAGGGAACCTCCAACGCCGCGGTCTTTGCGGAAGACAACAGCGGCAATTTCGTCCCGTTTGTTTTCAGCTCCAACGCAACTTCGGCAGCGCACCCCCGCCCATGGCTTACAACACGGTGACGAACCAGGCAATTCTCGGAGGAGGGAATGGATGCTTCGGTTGCCTCCCGGTAATCGGCAAGGCCGACCTCGGCAAGGGAACGTTCACGGAGTTTACCGGGATCGGATTCGGCTTCGTGAACGGCATCGCCGTCGATTCGGCCGACAATATTGCCTGCACGACGACAGAGGACGATGCCAGCGTGGAATTCTACGATCTCAACACGCAGACTGGCTTCACCGTAGTATTGCCGAATTCCGGCGAACAGCAGTTCTTCAGTGGAGCGGATGTCGAGTTCGACGCCATCCACAAACTGTTCCTCGTGGCACAGCCCAATTCAAGTTCGTCCACGGGCAGTTCGATCTACGTGTACGACACCAGCGGCAACCTGCAGGAGACTCTGAACGGATTCAGTTTCTCGAACGCCTTCAATGTAGTTCCCGCGCACATCGCCCTGAAGCCCGGTAATCGTACCGGGTTCGTGGATGGTCCCAGCGCGAGTGTGGCGGAGATTCAGTCGTTCAAGTACTAGAACAGCCTCAAAAGGGGGTTGGGAAGGGCACGGCTTTCAGCCGTGCCGTAAGTCCTTAGAGTTGGTATGGGCTTCAGCCCATGAGGCCAGCCGGCTATTAACCCGGCAAAATAGTGCTGGGAACGGACGTGGCGCGCCCCTGCTCCAGAGCTACTTCCGCCCCACCCCCAACGCGTCCGCCACGCGATTGATGTAGTTGAACCAAGATGCTATTAACGTGATCTGCAGAATCCCGCGATCATCGAATCCCGCGGCCCGCAGTCCGTCGATATCGTCCTTCCATACCTTAGTCGCATCCTTGGTCAGCTTGACCACGTAGTCGAGCATCACGCGGTCCTGAGCGGAGACCGGCGCCGTGGTGTAGTCCTTCGTCAGCGCCTCGACCAGTGCCTCATCCAACGTCACCCTACGCAGAAACTCTGCGTGTGACTCGATTCAATACACGCACCGGTTGGTCACCGAGACCATGGTGGCGATCATCTCGTGCTGCCGCCGCGCCAGAGGCAAGTCCGGCGACATGAGCGACCCAAACGTGCTGAAGGCGTGAAACAGCGCCTCGGGAATCAGCGTATGCGACCCCACAATCGACGACGCTCCCGAAGGATCCGGATGCACCGGATCGCCATACTCCTTGGGATAGAGCAGTTTCTCTCCCTCAATCGCCTGACGCAGCTTGTCGTCGGCCTCGGCCAGTGACACAGTTCGAATCCAAGTCATAGTTGTTCTTGTCCCCGATTCCCCACAATTTCGCCCTCGGAAAAGTACACTGTTCGAGCGTCCCTGCCAAATAGCACATTCATACTAGAGCCGTGACGCAAAGTAGCGCCGCCGTCCCAGCGGCTGTCCGGCGGGCGTCCCCGCCCGCCGCGCAGAGGACGAGACACCACGATTCCCTTGCTAACTCTTTCGTACACTCCCTTTCGGTAACCCTTGGTAACCATGCGGTTCGTGACGTGCAGAAGTACAATTGGCCTTGTCCGGTCGGTCCATCTGCCGATATGTGAGATGACCCTCGGGGCAGCACCCGGGAGCAGTTTCCCCGAACGTTCAGCGGGTTCTGCATCATCCAGGCTCTGGAGTTCGCACTCTTATGGCATTGTTCGGCTTCAACAAGCAGAAGGTTCTCAGCAGTGCGGAGAAGTACGTCCAGCAGGGCAAACTTCAGAACGCCATCGCTGAGTACGAAAAGATCCTGAAGAATGATGCCAAGGATCTGACAGTCACCAACACCGTCGGCGATCTCTACTCCCGCCTCGGCGAGACCGACAAAGCTACTGCGTGCTTCAAGACTGTGGGCGATGCCTATGCCAGCCAGGGTTTCACGGTCAAGGCCATCGCGATGTACAAGAAGATCTGCAAGCTTCAGCCGTCACTTGAGAGCTCGCTGAAACTGGCGGAGCTCTACAGCCAGCAGGGGCTTTTCAATGACGCCCGCGCCCAGTATCTGCAGGTCGCGGAAGAATTCCTGAAGGCCAGCGAACTGGAAAACGCGGTCCGCATCTTCCAGAAAATTGTGGAGATGGACCCGGAAAACAGCAACATGCGGGTTCGTCTGGCGGAAGTCTATCTTCGCCTGAACAAGAAAACGGAAGCCTGGCAGATTTTCTCCGCTGCCGCCGAAAGCCTGCGCGCCAAGGGTTCGCTCAGCGGCGCCGAAGAAATCCTGCAGCGCATGCTGAAACTCGATCCCGGCAACACTTATGCCTTGCTCATGCAGGGCAAGAACATGATGGAGTCCGGCGATGCCGCCGGAGCCGTTGCCGCTCTGCAAAAAGTTTCCGACATCGATTCCCATCCCGACGGTCTTCGCGATCTACTCAAGGCCTACCTGCAGGCCGGACAACTCTCCGAAGCCGGAACCGTCGCCAGCAAGCTGTTGACCGTGCACAACGATCTGCAGGCCATCTCCAGCTTCGCCGACGCCCTCATGCAAGCCGGCCAATACGAGACTGCCTTACAGGTGTTCGACCAGCACGCCGAACGCTTGCTGGCGGAAAACTCGGACAAGGTTCTCGAAAGCCTGCACACCATCATCGGGCACGTGCGCGACAATCCCGACTCGCTGCAGAAGTTGCTTGACCTGTTCCACAAGGCCGGAGAGAACACCCACGTCAGCGAAGTCATCGAACTGCTGGCCCATGCGAGCGTGCAGTCCGGAGACCTGCCCCGGGCTCGCGATCTTTACCAGAAGCTGGCGACCGTCGAGCCGCAGAACCCCCTGCACATGCAGAATTACCAGCAGGTGGTTGGGCAGCTCGGGGGCACTTCGGGAAGCAAACTGATTACGCCGGACGAAGCCGTCGTCCTTATCGACGATCTGGAAGCGACCGCGCCTTCCGTTCACCAGCACTATACGGATGAGATTTCGCTGGCGGTACGTTCTGCGCTTACCGACGCGGAGCTCTTCATCTCTTACAACATGCCCGCCAAAGCGCTCGGACCTCTCGTCGGAGCCTTGCCGCTCGCGCCCAGTGACCTTCGCATCAATCAGCGTCTCGCCGCATTGCACACCCGCGCGGGCCGCTTCGCCGAGGCCGCACTCTGCTGCCGCACTCTGCAGAGCGTCTACTCAGAAGCCGAATATCCCGAAGAAGCTTCGCGATACGGAGAACTGGCCGAGCGCTATGAGGAGCGTTCCTCGGTCCCGGCACCGGGCGTATCCGCCGACGAAGCCCACATTTTTCTGGATGCGGCCCCACAGGGTCCAGACCGCCATGTTAAGGAGCCCGAGAGCGACGTAGCGGAATTCTCTGTCGACGAAGCGCCCGCGGAAAACACATCCGTTCAGGAGGAAGCGGCGCCCGAGGTAGCGCAGGCGCCTTCGCCATGGCCCACGGCCGCCGAACCCGAGTTCGCCGTCGTCGATGAATCCTCCGCGGCCTCTGCCGAACCTGCTGCGGCATCCGCTGAAATCGACCTCTCCTCGGAGTGGGATGACTCCCTCACCGTGGAGACTGATACTCCGGCCGTAGAAGCGGCGGAAGTTAAGGTCCCGAGTGCGGTCGGCAGTCCGGAACATGCCGAGTCCAGCAAAACCGACGAGACCATCGAAGAGATTCGTTTCTATCTCGCTCACAGCATGCCTGAGCAGGCCATGGCAGCCCTGGCCAAGCTCCAGACGCTGACCCGCGATCAGGCCAAGCTGACCGAGATTCGCGCCGAAGTGGAAGCCTTCAATCAGGCCGCCGCCGAAGAAGAAGCTCTGATCGCCGTCGAGCCCGTGGTTGAAGAACTTACGGCCGACGACATTCCGACCGTCGAAGTCGAGGTCGATGAAACTCCGGTCGCCGAGCCTCCGGTCGTCGAAGAGATTCCAGTTGTCGCCGAAGCCTCGATCGAGACCGCCCCTGAACCGGTCCTTCATAAGCCTATTCAAAAGCCGGCCCACAAGCCTGTTCCCGTTCCCGCCCCCGAGCCCGAGCCGGAACCAAGTGTTCTGAACGAATTCGTTTCCGATCTCGAAACGTCGTTGGGCGACAGCTTCCTGCCCGGCACGGTTACCGGGCCGATCGCCCCGCCTGCCGCACCCACGCCCGCCAAACCCGGGCTGGCACCGGCCGCGCGCACCGAACCGGCGATTGCCGCCGCGCCCACAGCCCCGGTTCTGGGCGAGTTTGTTGCCGATATCGAAGCCTCCCTTGGGGAAGACTTCCTGAAGGCTGCGCCGGTTGCGCAGGCCGCCGCTCCTGCTCCTCCGGTTCCCGCGCCAGTGATGGCTCCAACGGTCATTCCGCCGCTGGCCGCGAGCGCCGCTGCATCGGCCTCAACTGCAAACCACGTCGCGTCTGCGGTACCCCAGGGCGCTGCCGCGCCAACCGCAATGGCTTCAGTAGCCTGGCACGCGCCGGCTCTCGACGTTCCCAACCCGCAGCCACCCGCCATCGCTGCTTCCCAGGCGCCTGCCGCGGCCAAGACTTCTCCGTTTGGCGATGACGCTGGAGTCGATCTCGCCGAAATGTTTGGCGAACTCAAGCAGGATCTCGAAGCCGACGTGGCTTCCGCCGACGAAGATCCCGAAACCCATTACAACCTGGGCATCGCTTTCCGCGAAATGGGCCTGCTCGATGAAGCCATCGGAGAGCTCCAGAAAGCCTGCCAGTCCTTCGATCACGGACATGCCTTCCCGCAGATCATGCAGGCCTATACCTGGCTGGCGCAGTGCTTCCTCGAAAAAGGAGTGCCCGAAGCCGCCGTCCGCTGGTATGACAAGGCTCTCAACGTTCCCGGCATTGATGGCGAAACCCGGGTCGCGCTCCATTACGAACTGGCTTCCGCCTACGAAGCCGCCGGCGACAAAGCCTCCGCTCTCAAGCACTTTATGGACGTCTACGGCAACAACATCGACTATCGCGACGTGGCCGAGCGCATTAAGGCCCTGAAGTCGTAGAATAGCCCGATGGCTTTTGTCCCCAATTTTCTCAGCCCGGGGTCCAACGCGCGCCGCAGTGGTTTCCCTGCCGTCTCTTCGCGGCGCCGGAGCTGCTCCGAGTGACCGATCCGACACCCTTTTCCAGCGCTCCCGGCAATGCGCCAAAACAGCCTCCGCCGCAGACTGAGTCAGGCACTGCGCTTCTCAGTCCGCCAGACGCGGAGAATCGCCCGGCAGAGGGCCCCCTGCAGGTCTGGATGCATCGCGTCTCCGTTTTTCTTTTTGTCTTGATCAGTGCCGTCGCGGGAGTGCTGCTCATCATTCTTCCCTGGACCCCGGAGTGGACCGACAACTACCTGCTGCTCTCGTTTCCCGCGCTCCGCACCGTGGTTTCCAACGGCTTCTTCCGAGGCCTCTGCAGCGGCCTCGGCCTGCTCGATATCTGGATCGGTTTCTGGGAGGCGCTCCACTACCACGAGCAACAGTAATGCTGAATGACGCCTTGAAAGGACGGAACGATGCTTTGAAAGGGCGCGATGACGATTTGAAAGGGCGCGGCTTCAGCCGCGCCGAACGTCGTATCGAAGACTCATTGGGCTTCAGCCCCTTGCCGCTGAACCCAGAGGAAGACTAGGACCGCAGTGCCGCGCTGCTTATTCCCGGTAAGCAGCCCGCTCCGCTATCCTGATACCCTGCGATTCGGCCCCCTGAATCTGAACGCGAGACTCTCTATCTATGACTGACCATCTCAAATCTGCGCCGGTTGCCTACCAGAACGAACCCTTCCTCAGCAGCCCGGACGGACGCATCCTCCGCATCCTGGCCGAATATCAGGAGCCCCTGGCGCGCTTCCGCCGTGAGCAGATTCAGGACACCGTCGTCTTCTTCGGCTCGGCCCGCTTTCAAGGGCAAAAGGATGCTAGCAAGACCCTCGCCGCGCTTAAGCAGAATCAACCCACCACGCCCGCCGAGAAAGTCGAAAAAGATCTGAAACGCGCCCTCGCCGCCGTCGACATGGCGCGCTACTACGAAGACGCACGCCGCCTGGCGCACATGCTGACCACCTGGTCGATCCAGATTCCCGCGCGCCGCCGCCGTTTCGTGGTCACGACCGGTGGGGGCCCCGGCATCATGGAAGCCGCCAACCTCGGCGCCCACGAAGCTGGAGGCAAGACTATCGGCCTCAACATCCAGCTCCCCTTCGAACAGAGTCCCAATCAGTACATCACTCCCGCGCTGAACTTTCAGTTTCATTACTTCTTCATGCGCAAATTCTGGTTCGCCTACCTCGCCAAGGCGCTGGTCATTTTCCCGGGCGGCTTCGGCACCATGGACGAGCTTTTCGAAATTCTCACCCTCGCCCAAACCGACAAGCTGGCCAAGAAAATTCTGGTCGTCATTTACGGCAGCGAATACTGGAATCGCATCCTCAACTTCCGGGCCTTCGTCGACGCCGGCACCATCTCTCCCGGGGACCTCGACCAGTTCAAAATCGTCGACACCCCCGAAGACGCATTCGAGTACCTCCGCGACGGCCTGACGAAATACCACCTCGGCGGCACGCCCAAGAAGCAAGGCGAAGTCCTCCCGGAAATCGCCAAGACCAGACCGTAGAGCACCACGATTCAAAAGCCGCGAAGCGGCGAAAGATTACAGCCCACGGCGCGAGCCGTGGGTGAGCAGAGGTCCAGACCGGGGACATAGTTGACAAACCAGACCGGGGACATGGTTGACAGTTTGGTCCGTTCACCGAAGGCAGCTACAACGGAGCATGCCTTGGAGAGTGAGCGGAGTCGTGGAGAAACGGAAGCGGTTTGTGGAAC
>WNGK01018004.1_pt1 | contig 10800 bp, 6 predicted proteins | sample 5400601 | NCBI WGS metagenome assembly WNGK01 (sample SAMN13153376, study PRJNA577476) | soil metagenome | isolation source: 60 cm soil or saprolite under Garry oak tree replicate 1 | place: USA:California | collected 2016-06-15
CTTTTTCGAGTTGAGCCTGCTCGTGCCCGGGGCGGCGCCGCCGGCGCCCGGTTCGGCGGGTTCCGTGCGCGGCGACTTTGCCTTCAGCGTCAATGGCGCGCGCGAAGACAGCAACAACTTTCTGCTCGACGGCGTCTATAACGTCGATCCGAAGTTGAACACTTTCGGCGTGCGCCCGCCTGTGGATGCGATTCGCGAGTTCGAGACGTTGACCAGCACCTATGACGCGGCCTTCGGCCGGAGCGCCGGGGCGCAAGTTAACGTCGTGCTCAAGTCGGGCACGAATGAATTGCATGGCAGTGTCTATGAGTTTCACCGCAACGGCGCGCTCGACGCAAGGAATTTTTTCGCACCCGCGAACGAGGCCGCGCCGAAGTATATCCGCAACCAGTTTGGCTTCTCGCTTGGCGGTCCACTCCGAAAAGACAAGTCATTCTTCTTCACTGACTACGAGGGCACACGCTCGCGCGAGGGAATCACGCGCGTGACGAACGTTCCGACGTTGGCCGAGCGCGCGGGTGATTTCTCGCAAAGTTTGTTTGGCGCGCCCATCGATCCATTTACCGGACAACCCTTCGCGGGAGGCCGGATTCTACCGGGAAGAATCAATGATGTGGGCCGCAGGATCGCCGCCCTCTATCCCGCGCCAAACCGGGCCACACCGTTTGCCAATTTCGTCTCGTCGCCGACGCAGCGAGACCGCGACGACCACTTCGACGTACGCGTGGACCACCTGCTGAACCAGCGGTCGTCGCTTGCGTTCCGTTACAGCTTCGGCGACCGCGACCTGTTTGAGCCGTTCGCAGGACCCAGCTTCTCAGTCGTACCCGGCTATGGTAACGACGTGCCGCGCCGGAGCCAGAACGCGATGATCAGCGAGACTCATGTTTTCACGCCGGTGCTCGTCAACGATCTACGCCTGGCTTTCAACCGGGTCGCTTCAGCCGTTAATCAGGAGGGTCAGCCCGTTAGCATCAATCGCGCCGTTGGCCTGCCGGAACTGTCCGCGAATGCGCGCGACTTCGGTTTGAGTTTTATTACCGTCACGGGATTCTCGCCGCTCGGCCACGAAGGCAATAACCCACAGAACAGCGTGACAAACACCTTCCAGATTATCGACACAGCAAGCTACTCGCACGGCGAACATCTGTTCAAGTTTGGCGCCGACGTTCGCTTCGTGCAGCAGAATGCTTTCCGCGACGTGCAGTCGCGCGGCTTGATTCAGTTTTCGCCGTTTGCGCAGATCAGCGGCAACGCGCTCGCCGATCTTCTGCTCGGCTTTCCTTTGTTGACCGGCGGCGCGCGAGTGGACAACGCCCAGCATCTGCGGAGTCACAGTTACAACTTTTTCTTCAACGACAGTCTGCGAGTGATGAAGGGCCTGACGCTCATCGGCGGCCTGCGCTACGAATTCAACTCGTCGCCGGTTGACGCCTTTGACCGCGCCAACGTTTATAATCCGGCCACGCGCTCGCTTGTGCGCGTCGGCACGGGCGGCGTACCGCGCAGTGGCTTCGAAGCCGACAAGAACAACTTCGCGCCGCGCGTAGGACTGGCGTGGACGCTCGGCCATGAAGGAAACACTGTTCTGCGCGCGGGCTACGGAGTCTATTACGATCAGTCGCCGCTCGCGCCGGGCGAGGCGCTTTATTTCAACGCGCCTTACTTCGACTTCAACCTTTTCTTCTCTCTGCCCGGTTTGCCGCTAACCCTCAACAACCCGTTCCCGTCGTTTTTCCCTTTCCCGCTGCCGGATTCGGCGCTGGCGATTCAGCGCAACCTGCGCACCCCCTACATGCAACACTGGAGCGCGAATGTGCAGCAACAACTGGGAAAAAGTCGCGTGCTGGAAATCGCCTACGTGGGTTCGAAGGGAACCAAGCTCCTTTCGGCGCGCGACATCAACCAGCCGCCCCCGAGTGTATTGCCGCCGGGGTTGCCCTTCGTGCCTCGTCCCAATCCGCTGTTCGACGACATCACGGAACTGGAGTCGCGCGCGAGCTCCAACTATCACAGCCTGCAGACGCGTTTTCAGCAGCGGCTTGATTTCGGCCTGGCCATGCTTGCGTCTTATACGTGGTCAAAGTCGATTGATGACGCTTCGAATTTCTTTACCAGCGCCGGCGATCCAAATTTCCCGCAAGACAGTAACAATCTGCGGCCCGAGCGCGGGCGCTCGAACTTCGACGTGCGGCACCGTCTCTCTGTGAGTTACTCCTACGACCTGCCGCTGGGCAAAGGGCAAGCGCATTTGGCGCATGAAGGCTGGATCTCAACGCTTTTGAGTGGCTGGCAGACCTTCGGCATTGTGACGTTGCAGAGTGGACGGCCCTTCACCGTCGCGCTGCTGCCGGAGATAGACAACAGTGGCACGGGGCGCTCGGCGTTGGGGTTTGGCGCGAACGATCGGCCAAACGTTGCCGGCCCCGCGAATCTGACCCGGCGCACTCCGGAGCAATGGTTCAATACCAGCGCGTTTGTCTTTCCGACGCCAGGCAGCTTTGGTAATGCCGGCAGAAACATTCTCGATGGTCCCAGTTACCACAACCTTAATGTTTCGCTGGTTAAGAACACGGCGCTTTCTGAGCGCTTCAAGGTGCAGTTTCGCGCCGAAGCTTTCAACCTTTTCAACCATCCGAATTTCAACCTGCCGGACAACTTCTTAGGGTCGCCAACCTTTGGTCGCATTACGTCGGCGCGCGATCCGCGTCACATACAGTTTGGCCTGAAGCTGTTGTTCTGAGTCTGGAGATCTCAAAATGCGTGGGCTGCGAATATCCTTTGAGGCTCTTGTTTTCGCCGCAGCGATCTTAGCTTCATTAGCTCCGGTGGCGGCGGATTGGCCGCAATGGCGCGGCCCCAATCGTGATGGCATGGTGAGCGCCTTGGTTCCCGAGGTGTGGCCCAGGGCATTGAAAGAAGAATGGAAGATGGTGGTAGGCGTCGGACACGCTTCTCCAGTCGAGTCGCAGGGCCGGATCTACGTGTTTGCGCGACAGGGTGAAGACGAGGTTTTGCTTTGCCTGGACGCCGTGACCGGCAAGGAGCTCTGGAGATCGGGCCAGTCAATCTCGTATGAGATGAATCCGGCCGCGACTGGTCATGGCAAAGGTCCAAAGTCCACGCCCATCGTGAGCAACGGGACGGTTTACACCTTTGGCATCACCGGCGTCCTCTCCGCTCACGACGCGCGCACGGGCATGCTGAAGTGGCGACGCGAATTTTCTAAAGAGTACCCGAACACTTCGCCACTCTACGGGACGGCTATGTCGCCTTTGGTTGATAACGGACTTTTGATTGCTCATGTTGGCGGGCACGACAAAGGCGCGCTAACAGCTTTCGACGCCGAGACGGGAGTGATCAAGTGGTCCAACGATATTGAAGGTCCGGCCTATGCTTCTCCGATCATCGTGACGCTCGCGGGCGTGCGACAAATCGTGACCACGATGCAAAATGATTTCGTTGGGGTTGACGCGGGCACAGGAAAGCTGCTGTGGAAGCTGCCGGCAAAAAGCGAATACGAAACAAACTCAGTCACCCCCGTGGCCTACAAAGATACGATTGTCCTTTCAAGGGAAGGCCAGGGATTGACGGCGATTCGTCTGGTGAAGCAGGGAGCGGAGATTGTGCCGCAGGAGGTGTGGAACAACAAAGAGGTTGATTTGTATCTGAACACGCCAGTCTTGCAGGGCAGCACTCTCTTTGGCTTGTCAGTGCGCCAGAAGGGCCAGTTCTTCGCGATTGACGCGGATACAGGAAAGACCGTACTCCTCACCAACGACGCCAATCTAATCGTGCAGCCGGTCAACGCTAAAAGTTATTCGCCGGTCGCGCAGTATACAGTCGCTTCAAGTCCGACCTGGGCGCACCCACTTGTTCTTGGTCGTCGAATTCTGATCAAGGACGAAACCTCGCTCATATCGTTAGCGATCACCGCGCCTTAGCAAGTCAATTCAGAACCGGTTACATGCTTACGAGCGAGGCTAAACTCGTGCAGGTACGCCGAAGGCGTTTTCGAATTGCAGCCCAGGGTTTTCTACCCTGGGTTTTTGTGCAAGACGAAGGTATCCCAACGCCGAAGGTGTTGGCGAATGACGTATGTGAATATCGCCTCGCGAATTCCTTCAGAGTTCAAAGTGTTATTGAATGAACAAAACCCCAGGGTAGAAAACCCTGGGCTGACAATTCGCGAACGCCTGCGGCGTTATCCTGTCCGCAAGTTTTCACTGAGTCGCTACCACTCGCGGTTCTGCAAGCCGCGTTGGTTGAGCCAGAGCAGCGCTGCTCCGAGCAACCCACATCCGAACGTATCTCCCGCAGTCCACCACCAGGGCATCCCCGACGTGAAGTCAATCAGAAAGAAAACGGGCGCCGACAGGAGATAGGCGATGCCGTTGAGTAGGACGAGCGTGCGGAATCGGGCCACGTCCGAAGCCAGAACCCATAACGACACCCCATGAATTCCGTAGGTGTAGGATGCCTGGCGGATCATGAACATGATGATGGGCCCACGCGGCATCTCGCCGAGGCCAAGCCAGGCGTGCGACACTTCCATCCACGAGCGCGGCAACACCACCGCGAAGAAGGCGATTATTTCGACGGAGCCTGCCAATCGCAACAGCCACGACAGTAAGCGCTGGGAATTCATACTAAAACGCAAGACTCCTTGGTGCGGGCGATTGCTGGTCGAGCGGTCCCTCTGACTGCAGTCTACCCGCGCGTGCGGCAAGAAAGCAGCCATTGACTTGATGTTTGAGTGGTAAATATAAAGACAGTAGGATGCTAGTTCAAGCATGAAGATAATTTACCGGCTTCGATGGTGAGATCGTCGTGGTGGATGAGGAGGCGTTAATACGATGGCGCGGATAAAGGGTGTGAGCAGCGGTGGTTCTCTTTTGGCCCGTATCGCGTTCTTAATGACCCGTCGTAAAGTTGGGCGGGTTGTAATGCCGGTGCGGATCCATGCTCTGCACACGCGGATTCTCTATGGTTACGGGCAAATGGAGATGGCACAGGAGAAAGCCAGGCGGGTGCCAGCCGCGGCTAAGGCGCTGGCCCAAGTTCGGATCGCGATGCGCATCGGCTGTCCTTTCTGAATCGATATCGGATCTGCCGTCGGCAGAGAGCAGGGAGTGACGGAAGAGAAGCTGCAAGCGTTATCGGACTACGAGAACTCTCCCGTATTCGCGGCGGAAGAGTTGGCTGTCTTACGCTATGCTGACGCCCTGACCACAACTCCCGTTGACGTTTCTGACGATGTCTTCGCCGCAGTGCGAATGATTTATGATGTTGTGCAAATTGTGGAGTTGACCTCAGCGCTTGCTTGGGAGAACTATCGGGCGCGTTTTGATCATGCCTTGAAGATCGAGGCGGAGGGTTTCTCGGAAGGAGCGTTCTGTCCATTGCCGATCCGCCCAGGCGCGACTGTCTCGAATGAGAGTGGAAAACCTATCTCGTGACTTCGCTCCGGTCCAACTTAGGTGTTACGTGGCGGCACTATTTGGGAGCAAAGGCAGTCACAAGGCTCGTCAAACTCCCAGACGCATCCTAGCCTCAAAAGATCCATAGCCGCCTTGTCCTCAGCCGCAAAAATTTATCGATGGAAAACAAAGTTGCAACTTATTTTAGATTCTGGTAGCATGTTTGCCCTTCCCCGACCGTTGACTTTCCATATAACCAGAGAACTCTTGCGCAAGCGGGGGCCTGACACAGCCAAGGAAGTCCGATAATGTTCCCCCAATCCAGCTCTTGGAGTACCACGAAGCGAATTCTGCTCTCGACCCTTCTGGTCGTCTCTCTATTGCTCCCCATCTACCCCCAGCTGCTCGCGACGATGGGTTGCGCCCACGCTCAAAGCGCCGGTCAAATCCGCAAGGCGTCGAAGGATCTAATAGAAAAGGTGAACCATGGGCGAGGCGGCGACCTAGTGCGCGTAATTATTCAGCCCGCGGGCGCCTGGGACAGTCCGCTCGATTCGACGGTCGGGAGCTCAGGCGGCAGCAACATCCGTCAATTCCAAAATTTCCGCATCCGCGCGGTCACAATTTCAGCTGACGCTGCCCTCGCACTCTCCACGCGAAACGATGTTGCTTACGTATCTCTAAATCGTGAAGTAAGAACGTTGGGTCACGTTTCGTTGACAACCGGAGCAGACGCCGTTCGAACCGGGGAAGTTTCTACTGGTAATGGAGTCGACGGCACCGGTATCGGCATCGCAATGCTCGATTCAGGAATAGACCCTGAGCATCGCGCTTTTCTTGACAGGAGCAATAACCTTCGCGTGATGGCCAGCCAGGATTTCACAGGCGAAGGGCGCACGGACGACCCATATGGGCATGGCACTCACGTAGCTTCCATTGCCGCCGGCAACGGCCGCATTTCGCATACCGAATACATCGGCATTGCGCCGAATGCCGGCATCATTAATCTTCGCGTGCTTAATTCTCAGGGCGTTGGTTCAACCTGTTGGGTGCTCAGGGCGCTCGATTGGGTAGCGAGCAATCGGGTCGCGTATAACATCCGAGTGGTCAACATGAGCCTCGGTATGCCAGCGGTGGATTCATACCGCAATGATCCTGTTTGTCGCGCTGTGCGCAGCTTAGTCGACGCGGGCATTGTGGTGGTAGCGGCGGCGGGTAATAATGGAATTGACGGCAACGGCAATAAGATCTATGGACACATTCACTCACCGGGTATTGAGCCTTCGGCGATTACGGTCGGAGCCTCAAACACTTTTGGCACCGATGCCCGTGGTGATGACAGCGTTGCCTCATATAGTTCGCGTGGCCCGACTCGTGGATATTGGACCGATGACTCGGGAGTCAAGCATTACGATAATCTGATCAAGCCGGATCTTGTTGCGCCAGGCAACAGATTAGTAAACGCCGAAGCGAGAGAAAATCTTCTCGTGACAGAATATCCGCAGTTGGATGCCGGTGTGAGTCCCGTTGATAACCGGAAGATGATGTACTTGAACGGCAGCTCAATGGCCACGCCTGTGGCGGCGGGTGCTGCGGCGCTACTGTTACAGGCCAATCCCTCGCTGACTCCGAACCTCGTAAAGGCTTTGCTAATGTATACGGCCCAGCAGCTGGCCGGCTTCAACATGTTTGAGCAAGGAGCAGGTCAAATCAACATAGAGGGCGCAGTTTGTCTCGCCAGACTCGTGCGCACGGACCTTACGGCAAATACGCCCCTGGGAGATCCGCTGCTGACCACAACCGAACCACCAGCGCCGCAGACCACTATCGCTGGCCAAACTTTCACCTGGTCGCGCGGGATCATTCTCAATTACACCTACGCCACGGGCGTCAATCTAATTACAAAATATCAGCTGATTTATGGTACTGGCGCTCTGTTAAGCGACGGCGTCATAACCGGAGATGGGGTTATCACAGGCGATATGACGATGATCTCTGACGGCGTTATTACTGGCGACCAGATCATGACAAGTGACGGGGTGATAACCGGCGACGGCTTCCCATTTCTTTCCGTTTCCGCTTTGTTTGGCGGCGCAACGACGATGAGCGACGGTGATCTGCTGGGCGACGGTGTCATTACAGGAGACGGTGTAATTACGGGAGACGGAGTCATTACCGGCGATATGGTCTTGCAGGCCCAGTCGGCCACGGTGAGCGGCGACGAAACATCGGCAATGCAGGTGCAGTTGGACGATGGAACGGATTGCGTGGATTACTAACCACGCACTATCTAGTTGAACTGATCCCACAAGCTGGTCCCGTGGTTTCCAGGGGCGGGTCACTAATCCCATGGAGGCGGACAGATGTATGCAACGCAAGCAACTCTCGACGACCTAACACAAAACGCCACTCCCACGGAAGCAATGGCCCACCCCCGCTTTGCCAAACGATACATGTGGTCCATTGTGGCAATTGGTTGGGTAATCATCCTCTTTTCCTTGCGCCAACTACCATGGAGCCGGCTCGATCTTCGCTTCCTCCTACTCGCTCTGATGGTAATCGTCAGCGCTCAGGCCGCAGTCAGGATTCCCCGCGTCAGTGGACGAATTACGCTTGCCGATACGTTTATATTTCTGACTATCCTGCTGTTTGGCGGCGAGGCTGCAGTGCTTCTGTCCGCTCTTGAAGGGGTCTGTACAACTCTAAAGGTCAGCAGAAAGCCGCGCACGATACTCTTGAACGCTGCCGTACTGGCGACTTCAACCTTTCTCACCGCGACGGTGCTGCGGCTCGTGTTTGGTTCACCGGTCGAGATCGTCACTTCGGCCTATTCTGCCAACTTCTTCGTAGCGATCTGCACGATGGCGCTGGTCCAGTATGTGACCAACACCGGGCTAATCGCCGTTGAGAAATCCTACAAGATTGATGAATCTATCTGGCAGACCTGGAAGAAATATTATCTCTGGACATCGATAACGTATTTCGCTGGAGCTTCAGCCGCGGGCATCATCGCGCACCTGATTAAAGTCTTCGGCTTCTACGCAGTCCTCGCGACCGTTCCTATCGTATTGATTATCTACTACACTTACGTCGTTACCCTGAAGAACCTCGAAGCCTCAGAGGCGCAAGCCGAACTGGCTCAGCGTCACGTCGAGGAACTTTCAAAGTATGTTGCTGACCTCAAGCGCGCTGAAGAAGAGCGCGGTCAGTTATTTTTGCGCGAGCAACGAGCCCGAGCCGATGCCGAAGCAGCCAATCGTATCAAAGATGAATTTCTTGCGACACTTTCACATGAGCTGCGCACGCCGCTGACTTCGCTCGTCGGCTGGGCCTGTTTGCTCCGCGAGACCACGCCCGAGGACAAGATTGTCAACCAGGGCTTAGCGGCGATTGAACGGAACGCCAAGATTCAGACACAACTCGTCGATGACCTGTTGGACGTCTCACGCATCATTTCGGGTAAGCTCAGTCTCAATGTTCGGCCAATTGATCTTTCTTCGGTCACGGAGGCGGCAATATATGTAGTGCGCCCAGCCGCTGACGCCAAATCTATTAAACTAACATATAGTCATCCGCCAACCATGGGAGCAATGTCCGGCGATTCAGCGCGCCTGCAACAGGTAGTGTGGAATTTGCTTTCAAATGCAGTGAAATTCACGCCGGAAGGCGGGCGAATCGATGTGCGGCTCGAGTGCACCGCTTCTCACGCCAAACTTACAGTAGCTGACACCGGAAAGGGAATAAGCAAGGAGTTCTTGCCGCAGGTCTTTGACCGTTTTCGTCAGGCCGACAGCTCCACAACCCGAAGTATTGGAGGCTTGGGCCTGGGCCTGGCCATCGTTCGCCATCTGGTGGAGCTTCACGGCGGGACCGTTCAGGCGGAGAGTCCTGGAAACGGTTTAGGCGCAACCTTCGCGGCAGCCTTTCCGCTCATCCCGACAAGAGTAGAGTCTCCTCCCCTGCGCTCCACTGATGGGCACACGAGCAATGGTTCGGCAGCGCTCGACGGCTTGCGTGTGTTGGTTGTTGATGACGAGCCGGATGCGCGCCTCGTGATCAGCAATTTGATCGCGCGCACCGGTGCTGAAGTGAAGACTTGCGGATCGGCTCGCGAAGCGCTGGAGCTGATCGAGCATTGGCGACCGGATGTATTAATGAGTGATATTGCAATGCCTGGTGAGGATGGATACAGCCTGATAAATAAGGTACGGGCTCTACCAGCCGAAAGAGGAGGACACATACCCGCCGCCGCCTTTACCGCCTATGCCAGAGAAGAAGATCGTCAGCGCGCTCTCGCCGCAGGTTATCAGATGCATGTTGCCAAACCGATTACTTCTGGTCAGTTGGTGGCGATGCTCACCTACCTTGCCGGACGCGCCGCTCGAGCGGCCGCTTCTTAGCGCCGCGCTTTGCACGAACACAGTCTCAGGCGCTCCGGATCCCCAGTCCTCAGGCCGGCCCGCAAGCCCTGTTGCGCGGAGGTGAGCTGCCGATTGATTGTCGTTAGCTGGCAAAGAGAATTGCGATGCGACCCAACCCAGATCAGCAGCGCTCCTTGATCGGCGCAGCTCTTAGGAACACAAAGAGTGTGACGAGAAGGTGGGTAAGCTTCATCCAGCGCGCGCCGTAATCCGAGTCTAACGGCGCGCGTGAAAGCCATGCTTGTTAATCGCTCGATGGAAAGCAAATCGAGTTTTGTATTTCTCGGCGAAATGAGAAATGCCTTTTGCACCACTTCACTTTGCCATCAACACGGGCGAGTCAGAGCCAATTTGAAACTGCCCACAGACTTCGTGATACACTCGCTTCGACACACGATGCTGACACGATGAGGCGAGGCTGGCGCGGACACTTTCACCATAAAGCGGATCGCGGGCCACAGTCGCATCACGGTCTCTGAGCGCTACGTCCATCCGACGCCGGAAGGTTTGGAGCGCGCCTTTGAGCGCTTGGAAACCTTCAACCTTCAAGCTGTTGACGACCGCGCAGACCACCGAAGCGTCAATGATGATGCAGGACAGTTCATAGCGCCGTTAGACGTTCAAAACTGGCAAAAAAGACAGGTAGTCCCCACAGTTTCCACCACGGGTAACTGAGCACTGCCTGTAAGTTGTTGTGCCCCTGTAGCTCAACGGTTAGAGCAGCAGACTCATAATCTGTTGGTTCGGGGTTCGAATCCCTGCGGGGGCACCAATCAACTGGCGAGGGTTCTTACACTTACGTCTTCGTGCTGTTGGGCCAATAGCTGCTCAACCTCACGATGGCGCGAAGATGGCGCGATTTGGGAATTGCGCGATCCGCGAGTCATGAGGTCAGTACCGTCCGCGGTAGCGGATGGGTTTGACGATCCTGACACGCTCCTCCGTTTGAATCTCACCAC
>WNGK01008283.1_pt1 | contig 10799 bp, 7 predicted proteins | sample 5400601 | NCBI WGS metagenome assembly WNGK01 (sample SAMN13153376, study PRJNA577476) | soil metagenome | isolation source: 60 cm soil or saprolite under Garry oak tree replicate 1 | place: USA:California | collected 2016-06-15
AAATCCTTCAGTTGATCGGAACCCAATGGTGGATGGAAAACGCTTCGGGGCAGGAGATAGCAAAGGTCCACGGAAAGATCCTAGAACATGATTACAGCGTCCAGTCACCAGACGGGTCCCGAATAGCCCAGATCCACAAGAAATGGGTAAGTGTGCGCGACTCCTACTGTATCGAGATCCAGAATCCATCATTCGACCCCTTCCTGGTCCTCTCCTACGCAATATCCATGGACCATGCTGAGAAAAAGGAAGACCACCACTAGGGCTACTGTCTGACATAACTCAATGACCCCTGATCGGGCCCTACAGTAAGAGTATTCTACCAAAGCTCGCATGTTGAGCGAACCGAGAGCTAGTGCTTCCGGCCAGCGCGTCCATTTTTGAGGGGGCTTAATAGTGCGCGGCAAGATTCTCGCTGAATACTCACTCCTCATCGCCTGGGCACTAATCTCGATCTTTGTAGTGCTGGTTCTGCGCCAACCCAACTACACAGTCGCATTCTTCACCTTCGGAGCTGTAATCGCTGCATCACTCCTCATCGCCTGGGCAGCAGAAGCCTCAGAATTCTCCATCAGCAAAGGACTAGCGCTCGCACTTGTTGCGATCGTTCAGACGATTCCAGAATATTTCGTTGAGGGGACGATAGCCTGGAAGGCGGGCAAAGACCCCCTGGGCTGTACTGTCGACTGCTGGATCCCGAACGTGATCGCCAACTTCACAGGAGCCAACAGACTGCTAACCGGACTGGGCTGGCCGCTCATACTATTCACCGTAATGATCCAGAAACGACGAAACGGGCAAACCGGCCCCACAAGCATAGCGCTCCGGAAAGAACAGAGTGTCGAGCTTGTGTTCATGATTGGCTCGTCAATCTACTACGTATTCGTCATCATACGAGGCGAGATGTCTCTCCTCGACTCGTTAATTCTGGGAGCAACTTTTGTCGGATATATGTGGCTCCTCTTCCGACTGCCGACTGACAAGAACGAGACAGACGAAGTTCTCGAAGGGCCGCCTCGAGCACTGATGGAGGTAAAGCCCATGGCACGCAGACTCGCCGCGATCGTCGGGCTGTTCGTCTTTGCCGCGCTCACCTTCGTCTTCGTAACCGACGCCTTCGTCGAATCGATCCGAACCATAGCCGTCTCCTTCCTCGTCCCCCTCTTGGGAACTGGGGCCGTGTTCTTCTCCATCCAATGGATAGCGCCCGTGCTTTCAGAATTTCCAGAGAAGGTCTCCGCTTTCAATTGGGCTCGGACGATACGATTGGCTCCGACTGCGCTTCTCAACTTCATGTCATCATCAGTCAACGAATTGACTGCCTTGGTCGCACTGATCCCGATAGTATTCGTGATTAGTTCAGGCAGCTTGACGGGAACGATTCCAATTGGCCAACATGACGTCGAGATCTTTCTGACAATGGCTCAATCGCTCTATGCTTGCGCGGCACTCCTCGACCTCGAATACGACGTGTCGAATGCGACAATTCTCATCGTTCTCTGGGTGGTTTCGACAGCAATCGTCGAGACTAGATTGCTTGTGGGAATCATCTTTCTGATTCTCGCGGTTGTGGAGGTTGTCGTGCAGCGCAAGAAAATTGTTGTCTTCTCTGCCTTCCGGGAGACATTGAGGGACAAGATCTTTCGAAGAGCATCTTGATCGAATTAGGGGGTCCAGTCCCAGAATCAGCTTCTCACGCCAGCCTATCTAGCGTTTTTTCGACTTCGGTTTCGGCGTTGTCTGCTCTTATGAAGATGGGAACGTTCTCCATGCCAGTAGCGATGAAACTGGAGAGAAGCCATTCCCCAGGAGCAAACTCGAGAGTCTTCTCCAGGATCTGCTTGTCAATCGTGAAAGTATCACTCACGACGGTCCGATCATACGGTCGGGGGAGAGTTCCTACAAAATACGTGTGCAGTTGTTGAAGCGCGTTGGTGTTGAGATAAGCGATTCTCTGGGTTGCAAGGCACCCTCCTAGACCATATTTTCTGCCCTGCCGGAGCAGAGTTTCGACGGCCCTTGAGCAGTCTTTGTCGATTCCTCCTGAACCAGACAGGTCTGGGACGAACTCTTGAGCTTCATCGAATACGAATAGTACGTGGGGTTTGACCTTGAAAGATCGCTTCCGCCGCTGCAGGAACTCACGAGCTAGATGAATGACGAGCTCTTTGATGGCAACAGGGTCCGATATTGATATGCAGGTCAACCGGGACTCTTTCTCGACGAGGTCCCGGATGCCCTCAATATCGAGCCCACCTGCGCTCTTCTTCTCTTTGTCGGCTCGTTTGATGTTCTCAGTTAGTGCGAGACGAGACGTGGCCCATGAGTACACTCCGCTTCGGTCGGATATGCTGAACTCTTTGACAGCGCTCTGTCCAGCTTGGTCGAGGCCAATTAGGAATTCCTCGTTTACAAAGGTCGAATCGGTCTTCTCGTTCTCGTGCTTGTAATCGTTGACAAACTGTCGTATCCGGTCTAGCGCGTTAATGTAGTGCGGCTTCTCCAGATTATCTCCCCGCATCTTGGTAAGTTCATCCAGAATGTCCCCGTAGGTTGGGATTTTGGATTCGGGTTTGAGGTAGTAGCTGATCTTTTTCTGGCTGAAAATCCTCGCAAAGACCTTCCGGACCCTATCATCATTCTCGTAATCTCGAGGCTTGACAACGCTGACATAGAATTGGTCAACCGAGGCTACGGGGTTTTCCAGGATAATCTTCGAGGGGATCTTCTCGTCGGCGAACAGGTCCATCAATAGAAATGGATATTCGCTGGAGATATCGAACACGACAACCTTGATCTCGGGAGCATGGAGGAGAATTCTCCTCAGGGTGTTTGCTAGAAGGTTTGATTTTCCCGCGCCTGTGAAAGCGAAGATTCCGAAATGGTAACGGACCATTGACTCGAAATCGAGATAGATCGGGATTTTTTCTTCCATGGACTCGAACATCTGGATTGTCCCGATGCGTGGGTCTTTGTACGCATCGCTGGTCGTCGTCTTTGTTTTGTAGCCGATCTTGTCGAGGATTCGCTTGTTGTACATGTGACTGATCATATCGCGGTTCAGAATGTTGGCTTCGGCAGCGATGACTGGATAGGAGAATCCTTTCTCATACTTCGGTTCGCCATCACCGTCAATGAGCAAGTCATAGTTGATGGGTAGAGCGCTGATCTGTACCATCATGGTTGATTTGTCGCTGGTGTCCCAGTCACGGACAGATTGTTGGATGATCTCGAACTGCATCGGGTAGTAGCTGTGTTCTGACAAGCCTTTGAGCCCGTAATGTTCGGGCCAGATACGGCTAATGACCATCAGGGAGTATCTTTGCTGGCGTTGGTTCGACTTGAAGTTGCGTACTGCGACAAGCATTCCTTCTTCGATGAGGCTCATGATGTCTTTGTTGTATTCGACCTTGATCCTACACTCGTAGCGTGATGAGGTGCCGGTCAGCTCGTGGGTCGCCACAGGCATGAACGCAGGTGTTACCTGGCTTAGGCGGGCTTTGAAGCGCCCGTCGAAGTCCGTGAAATATCTAGAAGCTGTCTCTTCGATTACCTTCAATCTCGCTCCTCCTCTCCCTGAACGTGCTCATGTAGAATACGAAGTGTCGGAGGCTGGGATTGTTCATAAGCCATTTGCCCGTAGTATCGATGATCCGCCTCATCTCCTCATTATGCCACTTTGCCACCTTGTCCGCAATGAACAGCGGCTTGTTATAGCCGAAGAGCTCAGGAATACTATTACTCGTCATAGCGCAAAGAGTCTGCATGACAAGCTCCTGGATGGGATTGGGAACGGTCTTGTCCCGGAAAACGATTGGCCTGACAGTTTCTTCGGCGTTGCCATAGATGTGTTTGAACGCGAGTGTCGAGTCTGGACGATAATCGAACTCCGGGTAGGACAGTCTGTCAAGGAGCAGGACATTGCTGCGGAGCTGGGGGTCGATATCAGTCTGGGACAGCTGAATGTAGGATTTCAGAAACAGTCTCTCCGGTGTTATCTTGTTCCGAATCGCCCCGCTAACAAAGCCTAGCTGTTTCTTGAAATCAGGCACGATCATGAGGAAGGCTGAGTCGTACTCTACGAGGGACCATGGGACTTTCATGGATTCGTAGTTGAATACGCTCAATGTCTGAATCATCATCCTGTCTGTGTTAGGGATACGACTGAGATCTTGCTGGGTGATGTCCGAGGACCAAATCTTGTTGGAGGAGAGAACCGGCAGGACGTGATTCTTCAGGTCCCGGGCGGCGGTGTCCTTAGTGAGCCCTACCAGGAGAATTTGTTTGCGCCAACATTCTTCGATCAGAAGGTTGAGGGTGAAGAGCGTGAGAAACGCTAGGTCTTGGGTTGTCAGCCAGTGCCAGTCATTGTTCTTCCACACCCTCATAGGGTTCTGTTTGGGTTTTTCCTCGAACATTCGCCGACCTATCGTTTCGATGAGAGTCTTGATCCTGGTCCATGTGCCCACATACCGTTCTTTCAGCCCATATGTTCCGAGGAGTTCTTCTAGAAATCCTTCAAGTTTTGATTTGCGAAGTATTCGTTCTATCCGCCTTCGCCTGTCTGGCTCGGTGATTCCTAAGAGGGTGCATAGTGAATCGAGGCTTTGCGGTCCGTGACGTTCGAGAGCTAGCCAGCACCTGTAACGTAGATAGTCGCCTCGGGGAGCCGGAAGGTCGAGTTTGGGATTGTCGATGTGGTGGCGTCCATAGGCAAGGTCGTTGATGTCGATTGGAATCCCGTCAACATCGAGCCCGTATAGGGAGCCGTTTGACTTCCAGAGATTTCGCTTTGACGTGTCGTAGATCAGGCTAGCAAGACTGGTTGCTAGGCTTCTGTCCAAGAAAATAATTCTGGGACCATCTAACTCCGTAGCTAATTTGTAGGCGAGGTAGTACTCGGAGAAGGTCATAATCCACATTGGGATAGTGGAGTTGTTGGCAATGGCTTCATCCGTCAACGGCCTTGACAACGACATCTCGGTACTTTCGCCGGGATGAAGGAAGCTCTGGTCAATCTCCGGAACCTCATTCACATACACCGGGACACAACTGGACAGCGCCCGTCCGGTTTTGAGAAATTGTTCCTCATAGTCGACTGAGGGGGAGTGCGTAGCGGAGAAGTTTATCGTTCCACGTGAGGCATAAGACCCTCCTAGGAAGACAACGAGGTCGAAGAGAGGGCGTGAGTATTCCGTTCCGTCTACTGCTGCGAACGAAACAGTATCTGAACCAAAGAATTTCTTAGCAGTTTCGTATGCCGACGCGCAATCAAAATCAGATTTGATGATGTTCTGAAAGAGTCGTTCGTATAACCCTTCCACCGCCTCGAACCGGGTCCTGTAGCCTTCAATCTGATCAAGAGCGCCATTCTGAAGCAGTGTTCCCGCCCTCTCAATTTGAGAGCTTAGCGATGAGCTCGCAAAGGGTTCTTTCTCGACATTGAACAAGTTGCAACGAACCGCGGCCGCTGTGGTATAAAGATGGGATATAGTCAGAGAGGCATCCAACGATAAGTCAACAGAGCCCCTAAGCGTAAGTTATTTTCCCAGGCTTAGGTGTGAAGACTGAATCGAGGCGGGAAGATTGGCAAGGGCTAGGAGAATCCGACGCGCCGACACAAATCTCCTCATCGCTTTTGCACAGTTTGTGATCATAGTGCTTCTGTTGTCTGGTGTCTCGGCGGACTACCAGTCTAACAGATACATGCAAGATTGGATCACGCAGAACGCTTGGCCGGTAGGTTACCTATTGAACGGATACCTTGCCTCTACGCTGGTCGGCGTTGCAATCGGCGGAGGGTTTCTTCTCCTTCAAAGATGGAGAAGTACAGGAAACATTGAGAGAGAATAAGATAGGCCTAGCGAGACGATAACGCGATTCTCTCTATTTCGTCCCGCTTCCGGACAGAAGCGCTCTTAGGATCCCTTGCGGCTGCAAGTATGAGTTCGTCGGCGAGACATTCGTCAACGCTTCTAGGATTATTGTGCGAGGCTGCTCTTGCACCCTGGGTGATATGTCTCAACGCTATGTCGACTCTTCGCTGAGGCGCTATGTCTATAGATATCGGGTAGACGATACCCCCGTACGCGATTCTCGTCACGTCTTCCGCGGGCGCTGCATTTTGAATGGCGCGGACCAGGATCTCGATAGGGTTCTTGTGGGTCTTAATGCTAATCAGGTCGAACGCGTTACGAACGATGCTGATTGCGCGAGCCTTGCCACCTCCGGCAATCCCCGGCCTCATCATATCATCGATCAATCTTTCCACGACGTTGATGGTGGATTTTCGGAAGCGCTGGTGTTCATGTCGACCGCTTGTATGAGGAAGGAGAATTGGGCGAGCTGAGATGTACCGTTTTAATCCCGGATCCTCTGCTTCGATGCCCGCTGTGGGCCACATACCGAAGACCTTGACCTCGGGGATTTTCTTGAGTTCTTTGCTCATACCCTTCAGTCTACCGGCGCGGCTTGGACACACCGACGGCGTTTTAAACGTTCCCGAGAGAATGGCTTACTTGGGAACTGGCGGGTTCCACAGATTCGCTAACTCTCGATAGTTCGAGACTCTGAGTTCAGCCCTTATCTGGTTAGAAATTGGTCTCGACATGCCAAAATTCATCGACAATCATCCGATGGGACCCCTGACCGCCAACAGCTAGAACAACTCCAAAACGCCCCGCAAGACAAGTTTGGCGTGACCCATCACGACATACTCTACACAAGAAAGAGGACCGAATTTATTGTGTCCTCGACGCGCCAAGCCAAGGACGCAGTTGTGAATCATCACAAGGGCGCCGGACTCAAGGTCGAGTGGATTCACGAAGTCGAATCCACGAAACACTAATCCGCAAGTTTGAAGGAGAAACCGAACATCCCCCTCTCTCCCCATACTTTTTTCTTGTCTGCTAACGTCCATAGACTATCTCTTCGAAAAGCTTGATACACTAGGTTATCCTTTGAATCTGCGATCTAGTCTTGACAGTTACCGAAACTCTAGTTAGACCAACAACGAAACCGCATTTTCCAATCGAATCTCTTCTTTCCGCCCGCTTACTCCTTGCACCGAAGATCGTCGGGAGCAAGGTGTTCTTCCTGTCCGATTTCAGCGGTGTTTTGAGCCTCTACTCCATGGATAAGAACGGAAGTATTCCTCAGCCACTCCTTCCCGGAGGCCAGGCGTTGGTGAATCCGCATTTGATGGACGGACACAATTTCTACGTTCTGCCTGAGCAGGGCAAGGTTTTGGTTATGATGGACAAGCTGGGAAACGAGAATTACCAGCCGATGCTCATCCCGGTTGAAGGAGGTATTCCCGAAAAGGGCCTAGGTGACAGATACCAAGACCAGAAGCTGGCTTGCGTTGAGTGCGATATTGACAAGAGCATTGCATATTTCGAGAGAGATGACAGGAAAAATCCTGAGACAGAATGCTTGCGCGTTGATCTAACAACCGGTGATGTGACTTCCCTTGGAAAAAGCCTCTACGGCAACAGGTGTAGCGGCGTCAACTCTGATCACTCCAAGGTTATCCTTGGTGACGGCTACACCGCCGGCGACGTTGTCCTATTCTACTGGGAGGAGGGAATGAAGGAGCGGAAACTACTCTACGGTATTCCTCTGGCTGAGAGAGGCGGTAGGACCGCCCCGCCGTCCGGAATCGATTGGTGCAACTTCGTAGATAATGACAAAGGACTGCTCTTCGTATCGAGCATCTTTCACGACAGCGGAGGCCTAACCTATCTCGGATTCGGTAACCCCTCCAAACCATTCGACGTTCAGATTCATGGGCTCAGACACTCAGGAGTCGGAGAACTTATTGGGTCAAAGAAGGTCGAGGGCGACCTCTTCGTTCTCAGCTACAATATCGACGGTGCTTCATGGGTCTACGAAGGGACTTTCACCGCCGGGAATCCACCATCATTCAGAATCACCAGAACTCTTTGTGGCCTGGGCAAGCTTTCCGATGGCGTAATTCAAGGACTAGACTGGCAAGTGAACAAGGACCCGCCAGTTACGGTGGAGTATGTTTTGTCCTTTACCAAGGCTAACCTACCCTCCCAACTCTACCTCTATCCTCCAAACGTAAAGAGCGCCCCTACTCGTCTTTCGGACGAGAGAGTCTTGGGCATTCCAGCGGATTATCTCTCCGCTGGGGAAGATGCTAGCTACACCACTTGGGACGGGCTGAGGGTTTCGGCCCGACTATATCTTCCGTCGTCTCAGCTCGGATACAACGGCCCGCGCCCACTAGTGGAGTATGTTCACGGCGGGCCTCAAGGCCAGGAGAGACCTGATTTCACATGGTTCTCGATGCCTCTAATACAGTTCTTAACATTGAACGGGTTCGCGGTCTTCGTCCCAAACGTCCGAGGAAGCAGCGGGTATGGCATGAAATACATGAAGCTAGTCGACAGGGACTGGGGAGGTAACGACGTCAAAGACCATCTTGAAGGGTTGAAACATATTGAGAAGGATCCGAGGATCGACTCCAAGCGCAAAGGTGTCGTCGGACGATCCTACGGCGGCTTCATGACTCTAATGTTGGCTTCTCGCTTTCCGAACATGTGGAAGGCTGCTGTGGACATGTTCGGACCTTACGACTTGCCAAAGTGGGCTTCCCGAACCCCACCATCCTGGATGCCCTACATCCGGCTGGCAGTTGGAGACCCGGAGAAAGATCGCGACATGCTCTTAGAGCACTCGCCGAAGACCTACTTAGCGAATCTTACAGCTCCACTCATGATCATCCAAGGAAAGAACGACCCCAGGGTCCCGGAGCCAGAATCAGCTGAGATCGCAACAGACCTTCGCAAACGAGGCGTTCAAGTAGACTATCTCGTCTTCGAAGACGAAGGGCACGACGTGCTTCGATTCAAGAATAGAGTAACTTGCTATTCGAAAATAACGGACTTCTTTCTCAAGCATCTTGGCTCCTGATTGCGGTAGAGAGTCGACGATCTAAAGAATCGCTTACTGCTTGGTCCGGACCGGTTTCTTTCCACTCTGCGTTTTCTGAACTCCTTCTCGCTGCCTCGCTTTGAGTTCGGATTCACTTACTGTCTCCGATTCTTTCTCTTCTTCTCGCGCCTCTATTTCTTCCGAGACATGCTCTTCCGATTCTTCATCGGTTTCTTCTTCCAGATCCCGGTCTTCACTCATGTCATCTTCGTCACTCATCGCAACCTCACTCCGTCCAATAGTGTATAAGGAAGATTTGTTGCTCCTATTTTCACTTTGGCTTTTCGATCGAAGGCATCTCTTGCCTAGACTGAACCCTCCATGTTGTAGGCTGTGCGAAATGAGTCTCGACCGAAGTGATTCAGCACTATCTCCTACGAACGTTGAAAAGAAAAAGGGGAGGCCCACCGAAAAGATGGGTGGGTCCTAGTTGGCTGCTAGACCGTCGGCTCCTGCTGGAACTCCGGTAACAGTGTCGATCAGCGTTAGGCTACCGTCGGAGTGTACGCTGAATCCTTCGATTGTGTGACTTGCGTTGATGAACTGGTAGAGGAATCCGCTGTTTCTGGTCAGAGCGAGGTCAAGGTTGCCTGCGCCTGTGTTCGCCGCCACCGCCTGGAGTAGAGTAATGTCCCCGTTGGCTGCGATTGCGTAGCTCGAGATAGTTCCGCTGTGTGCATTTGCAGTGTAGGCATATCGACCGTTTCCAGTGACGACGAGCCAGCAAGCTGCCTGCTGCGTATCAGGGACGGAACCGCTTATGGTAGAGAGATCGCCCGTGTTCAAGAGGCTGTAGGAAGAGACGGCGCTCGTGCCTGTGGGTCCTCCTGCCGCTTCGCTGACGATAATCTGTCCTTTGTTGTCGAAGGCGAATCCGAAGGGTGTATTGCCGCTAGACTGGTTTGTAGTGGGACCAGTAGCGATTCCTTTGGAGTCTACTGAGTAGATGTCGATGAGACTAGTTGACTTTTCAGTGACTGCTAGTGCTGAACCGGTTGGGTTGAAGGATATCTGGGCAGGAGCGGTGATTCCGCTGAGAGGTTTGACGGAACCAGAAATGGGAGATAGTTGGCCGTTGTCGCTTAGATAGAAACCGGCAATATTTCCGGCCCCATTGGCTCCGCCAGTGCTTAGCACGTAGACCCAGTTTTCATGGATTGTCACGCTGATCGGGAAGGTTCCTTCAGAACCAGTCTTGTCGGTGAGTATCAGCGTGTTGTAGTTGATATGGAAAACAGAGATGTCGTTGCTTCCCGCGTTGACTACTACAAGGGTATTGCCGTCTTTGCTGAGAACTAGTCCACCTTGGCTGCTTCCAGTTAGACCGGTTGCTCCAAGACCGTTGGTGGCGAATGTTCCTGTCCAGGTCAGTGTTCCGTCAGCAGCTCTGCTGTAGACTAGAACGCTGTTCCCTGAGGAGTTGTTGGTCATGATGTAGACCGCTCCAGCGGAGCCTGGGTGCTCCTTAGCGGGTTGAGCTACCGCTGCGGGGACGACTAGAACTAGGAGGGAAACCATTGCGAGGAGTATCGACATATTTTGCTTCTTCATTTTACAATTTCACCTCCCAGTTCATGGTAATAGCTCGGAATAGCGCTGAAATCTATTTGAGGGATTAGCGAAATGTGGCCGCTGTCTGGTCTAGATCTGGCCTATTTTCAGCGAAGGGTCGTCCGGAACAGGACTAGGACCCCGAGTGCCTCGGCTAAGTTGATTCCGAGGAGATAGGGTAGGAACGGCTCTCCGACATAGGGTGACATTGTGGCGAACGAGTAGACGGATAGGATGTTCTGTGCGAAGAGGATTAGTGAGAAGACCATTAGACCGAGACTAAACTG
>WNGK01020880.1_pt1 | contig 10797 bp, 14 predicted proteins | sample 5400601 | NCBI WGS metagenome assembly WNGK01 (sample SAMN13153376, study PRJNA577476) | soil metagenome | isolation source: 60 cm soil or saprolite under Garry oak tree replicate 1 | place: USA:California | collected 2016-06-15
GGCTTCGCCGCGGCGTGCGTGGCCCGGACGCGGACCGGGGAACCGGGCGCGGTGGCCGGCACCGCCGTCGTGCTTGTGCTGATGGCGCCCAGCCTCGTGCCGCAGGTCGCGCGCTGGGTCCGCACGTTCCCGGCGCCCGGCGCGGGCGGGCCGTCCTCGGACACCGTGTGGTGGATCGTCCTCGCGGTGTGCGCGGCGGCCATCGCCATCCCGGTTAGTGGCCGAGGGCTACCCCGGTGGATGTCCAGGATTCCGTGATCCCGGCAACGACGATCCCGGCGACACCCACTGCGCGAGACGGCCGGCAGCGCCGTCGACGCTGCGACGATCATCCCCTCCACCGACAGCGGCGTCAGCGCGGCAACCTAGCCGGGCCGCCCACGCAACCCCAATGGCAGGTGCATGTGCAGGTACGAGACCCCGTCCCTGCGATCAGGGCCCAGCATGCCCATTGTTACGAGCCATGGGACAGTGAGGAAACGCTCGCAGCGTGATAACGGACCGTTATCACGTACATGAGCACAGGATAGGCGCGTCCCGTCTCACGGCGAAACATCGCCGTGAGACGGGACGCCGGCGAGGTCCAGGCGGCGGTCGGTGCGCAGCTGGATCTCCCCGTAAGGGGTCATGTTGGCGTGGAAGATCGGGGTGAGGCCGCGCCGGTCGGCGTCGGTGAGCACGCCTTCCCATTCGGGCAGGGCGACGGTGTCCTGGATCATCAGGGTGTTGACCAGGCCGAGGCTGCTTTGGAGGATGTGCAGGCACAGCATCCCGAGCTCCTGCTCCTCGCGGCGGTTGGAGGCGAGCTCGCCGCGCTTGCCGAACCTGATGTAGTCGTTGACCCCGTTGTAGTTCTCGACCACGTTGAGGCCGGACTCGGTCTCGCGCTGGAGGTCGCGGTCGCGGAGCCAGCGGGCCAGGAAGATCGACCGCTGGGCGCGGCCGGTCTCGAGCATCGCGGCGTAGGCCGGGTGGGTGGTCTCGGAGGTGAAGCGGCGCAGCAGCGCCTCGGTGGAGGCGGTCCGCAGCCGGGATCGCGGTCGCGTACTTCATCATGAGGTCGTAGTTGTTCTCGATGACGTCCCAGCGCACTGGCCTGGTGAGCGCCGGCGCGAGCGCGGGGTAGGCGTAATGGCCGGCGGGGCCTGGCACGTACAGCTTCATCGTGTTGATCTGCTTGAACCGGGCGATCAGGTCGAAGTCCAGCAGCCTGGTGATGCCGAACCCGACGAAGCTGGCGCCGTGGGAGTCGACGAAGTTCTGCTCGACCTCCATGCTGGTGCCGTGCCGCATCGCCCCTTCGACCATCGCGTGGACCTCGGAGGCGGAACAGCTGATGAGCTGGCTGTGCACCGCCATCGACCCTGCCGTGTCGACCGTCCAGTAGATCAGGACGCCCCGTTTCGCCCTCCGGTAGCGCGAGTGCCATTCGGTGAAGATGTTCTGGTCGAACGCGGAGAAGTGCGTGGAGTCCGAGGCGACCGCGGTCGTCCCCTCGCCCCACAGCGCGGCCTGCCGGGAGGCGAAGGTCGCGTCGGCGATGATGCGGGCGGCCTGCCGGCAGGCATCGACGGTGAGGTAGCGGCGCCGCGTAGCGCAGGTCGTCCTCGGTGTGCGGGTGGTCGCCCGCGGCGACCGCGCGGATTCCTGCCCCGGTGCCGTATGCGTAGACCAGCAGCAGGAGCCGCTCGAATAGCACGTGCGGGTCCAGGTGGTTCTGGGTGCCGACCGGGGTGAAGGCGCTCAGGCAGCCGGTGCGCAGGCAGGTCTCGGTGAGCATGTCCATCAGCGGCACCACGCCCCACCGGTCGCGGATCGCGGTCTTCAGCCGGCGCAGGTTCCGGGGCTCGGGCGCGGCGTCCAGCGGAGTGAGGTGGATGGCCCCGGCACCGCGGCGGTCGGCGATCTTCAGCCATGCAAGGCCCTTTCCGCCGAGCACGCTGTTCAGCGCCGACAGCTCGGCCTCCAGTTCCTCCCGCATCTCATCGGTGAACCGCCTGGGGTCCAGCGGCTTGCGGAGTTTCGCGTAGTTCTCGGCGCGGTTCGCCTCGAAGTCGGCCGGCAGGTCGAGGTCGGGGTTGCGCCACTTCTCCGCGCCGGCAACCCAGATCTCCTTGCACCGCAGCTTCTCCCGCAGCGCCTGGAACACCCCGCACTCGTACACGGTGCGCAGGATCCGGCGGCGCTTGCCGTCACCCAGGTACATCAGCTCCGCCAGCTCGGCCGGGATGATCCCGTCGACCGGCACGCGCTCGCCCGCCGCGTAGCACCTGGCCCGGCCGGGCATCTCCGCCTTATACCGCTTGATCAGCGCGAGCGCCTCGACCATGGGCGTGTGCGCGGTGTTGGTCGACCCGAACTCCAGCACCTCGACGATCTGGATCAGCCCGGCCCGGTAGTGGCTGGTGTAGGAGGCCTTGAAGACCCGCTGCCGGTGCTGCCGGTAGGACGTGCCGTTGGCCCTGTACTCGCGCAGCAGCGCCGCCAGCGTCTCCTGCCCGCCGGGCACCGCCGGGTAGATGACGTCCTCCACCCGCTCCCCGGGCGACCGCAGCGCCTCGGTCATCTTGAACAGGATGTTCTCCTTGCCCGACACCCGCTTCAGCTCCGCCACGAACTCGTTGGTCACCTTCGTGTCCGCGCGGGCGTTGATCCGGTGCACGGTCGCGATGAGCAAGTCGACCAGGGCGTCAGTGATCTCCCGCTGACGGCAGTACAAGTAGGCGGCCAGCAGCGTCACCATGACCTCGGGCGGGTGGGAGCGCAGGTGGCTGGGCGCCTCGGCTGCGACCCGGGCCCGCCAGCCCGCGAGCACCCTCGGGGCCACGTCGGCGAACAGGTCGCCAGGCAGGCCGACTGCGCGGATCGCGCCGAGCTTGAACGCCTCCTGCCCGATGGTCTTCACGCTGACGTTGCCCGGCTCATCGCGGACCGCTGCGAACACGTCCGTCCCGGCCACCTCCGCAGCGCCGAACAGCGCGCCATCGTCTCCGGGCCCGGCGTCCTGGTCGCCGGGGTCGGCCGTCCGCGCGATCAGGGCGCGCATCCGGGCGGCGGCCTCAGCGGGCACCCGGCTGGCGATCCGCGTGGTCAGCGCCTGCTCGGCCTGCCGCAGCGCCGCGCCGATGACCCGCCGGACCCGGTCGCGGGCCGGCGGCTCGACCTGCTCGCGCTTCAGGTACGCCAGCAGTTCCTCGCGGACCCGGTCGGCCTGCCGCTCCTTCTCGCACACGTTCGCGGCCAGCCATTCCGCCGCTTTGTCCGCGTCCGCGACCGAGCACTCCCGGAACCCGAAGTACCTGCGGATATCAGCCCGGGTACCTGCGGATATCAGCCCGGTGAGCCTTGACCGTCCGGCCGTCCCACTCGTAGAACCCAAGGTCAGACGCCGGCACGTCCACCAGCCGCGCAACGTAGGCGACAGCCTGGCCCGGAAGCTCGCTCTGGCCCGACGGGAACCTGCCGTGCACCGCGTAGAACCGCAGCAGCAAGGCGAACCCGAGCTTCGTCGCACCGCGCCGCCCCGACAACTGCTCCAGCTCATCGCCGACCAGGGTCCAGTTCCCGATCAGCTCATCCTCGTCCAGTTCGCGCGCCACGGAGCGTCCGGCTCTCCCGCAAGCACGGCGGCGACCAGCCACATTTTGCAATGCTCCAATCTGATCCATGGCAGGCCCGTACCACTCAGGGGGATTAAACGTTCGCTATCGAACTTCAAATAAACGCGTCGGCGCTGAAGTTAGCGCTTGCGGCTAGCTGAAAATTGGCCAGACCATGAGCGAGCGTGCGTTCCTCACTGGTCAGGATTAACGGGGGCAGTCTCCAGACTCGGCATATCGGCGAACAATCGTGGCCTCGCCGATGGCCAACTGTGTCAGCAAGCGCTGAAGCGAGCCTGAAACCGTGCATAAACGGGGCTGGAATGGCGCCTATTCTTGGTCCCGGGGGGCTGACAGCCGAAGCAGCTGCGCCTCGGCGGACGACATGACCGCAGAACTCGGCTCGCAGGACCAAGACGTGCTGCCGTACAACCCCTGGGTGCCGACATAGTTTCCGGGAAGGTCTCGATCGGTCGCCGGTAATCCGTATGCCTGACCCAGGAACTTGATAACAGCAAGAAGCGGTGATAGCCAACGTGCCGGGAGCGGGCCGCCGGGGGAGCGGTAATCTCAATCGCACCAGAAGCTACGGCGCATCAGAGCTTGGCCTGTCCGTACAGGGCTGAACGGTGATGGGCGCGGCTGCCGCCCTGGCGGCCTCGTCTAGGCGGCTGGCTGCCCGCCCAGCCGACTGCTCATCTCCGGGACATTCGCGGAGCACTGTGCCGATCCAGCTGATCTTGCGGGCTCGTGCTCGGCGAACCAGTGCCCGTCCGTCTGCGGTCAGTTCGACGATGACCACCCGATGGTCACCGCTGTCTGATCGCCGGACGACTAGGTGGTCCCGTTCGAGGCTGGCGACCAGCTTGGTCATGGTGGGCTGGGCCACGCCCTCGCGGCGGGCGAGGTCTCCGAGCCGTTGCGGTCCTTCGTACCGCAGGGTCGCCAGGACCGAAAAGCGCGCCGGTGACAGGCCGAGCTCAGCGTCCAGCAGTCGGAAGTGCCGTGCCGAGTGCTGGATTGCCAGGTAGAGCTGCTCTGCAGGTCCCATTGCCCGCAGTGTAATCCATAGCTAAGCTATGGATATGCGACCAGTGGACAACCTCGTGTCGGCGGCGCTGCTAGGCCACCTGGCCGACGTGCGGATGATGGTCGCGGACGATCCGGCCTTGTTGTCTGCGCGCAACATGTTCGGCGCTGGCGCCGTTCACGCGGCGCACTACGGCGGGCAAGGCGCGGTCCTGGACGTGCTGATGGACCTCGGCCTTGTCGTCGATGGCTTCCTCGCGGCCGGACGTCAACGGCCGGGCCATATGACTGAAGCGGCCAGCGCTGCTCAGTCACATCCTGCACGTCGCGGTGGAACCCAGGACTGCCTGTAGGCGCAGTTGCACCAGAGCGCTGATAACAGCAAGAAGCAAGGTGTTCCTGATCTGAGGTACCAGTAGGCGAGTAGCCCTAGGTCAAACCAAGTAACATGCGTGATTCTGATGCGATGAGTTACCGGCGCAGCAGCCATTCGGCCAGCGGCAGGCCGACGAACGGCGGCTCGGATAGGACATCCTCGTAGGCGAGGACTGCCCAGCCATCCAAGGCCGGCTCGCTCCAGCATTCGTTTTCCTCAATGACCTGCCGGGTGCGGTTCTGGGCGTCAAGGAGGATGAAGAACGGCGAGGCAATAGGCAGGTGCTCACAAGTCCGGGCGGGGTCGGCCAGATAGATATTCCGGTAGAAGACGGTTTGCCATACCTCCGCATCGCCGTCCTTGCGCGGGTTCATCTGGGCTGTCGGGCCCTTTAGCTCGATGACGGCGCGGTCTCCTTGACATTCGTCGCACACGACGAAGAGGTCCGACCCGCAGCGGCCGGCGAACCCGACCGTCACCCCCTCGCTCATCGCCACGGCTGTTGTCCCGGTTCGGCTCGCGGCCAGCCCCAGGAGAGATTCCAAAGTGCCCGGAAAGAGGTCAAGCAAGTCGCGCCATGCGAGTGCGTGCAGGGCCTCGCGAGTGCGGCCCCACTCAGTCGGCAACCGGACCATTGGGGGTTCTTGGCCGGAGTGGATATTCACCATCGGTCCATCATCGCCCGTCGCGGCGCAAGTGACCCGGCGCTCCGCGAAGGCATTCGTCGTCAGGCGGTCAGGAGGGGCTGATCTCGATGGCTTCGATGTCGCGGTAAAGGTCCCCGGAGGGGGCTCACGGCACGGCGGGATGGTCAGCGCTTCGGGGCGGGTTTACCACCCGCCGCGCTCGCCTGGCCACAAGCTGAGCGACCGGTCAGCGGCCGGGAAGCGCGCGCGGCCGGCGGGGGAGAGCCAGAAGTCAGCAGGCCGACCACCCACTCGAACTCGGGGCTGGTCAGGACCGTCCGGCGCCTTGGTCCCGATCCCCTGGTTCCCTTCGCGTACCGGACCTCCACGCACCCGAAGTTCTTGTACTTCGGCACATGCGGGTTGGGCCCGAAGTCGGTCGTCTCCAGCATCGCCAGCTCGCGGCGCCGCAGGCCATAGGCATAGCACACCTTGAAGGCGATAGAGTCCCGCAGAGCAGGCAGCTACCGCTTGGAACCGGAAGCGTATTCACGGTCCACCAGATCATCGGCCGCGTCAAAGAATGCCTGCAGCTCCGCCGCGGCTCAGTGCGCGCGTACCGGAGCCCCGGTCAAGGCGGCGAGCCGCCGGGCGAAGGCCGGTCCGGACACCAGCCACGGATGTCCTTCGCGCGAGCCGGCCACGCCCTGGTGGACCCAGCCGGCCACCTCGACGAGCGCGCGCAGGCAGACGACGGTCTGGTGCCAGCTCAGCTCGCCGGGCTCGACCGTCACCGCCGTCCGACGCTGGTAATCGCGGACAAACCGGCGGGCCAGCACCCGGCCGAACATCCGGACGAGCGGCCGCTGCCAGCCCGGCACGCGCAGCGGCGGCTCGCCGGCGCCGGCCCGGGCGGGTGATCTGCCAGCCAGCGGGCCGCGCTGACCAGGTCGGGACGCCCGAACTCGGTGGCGAACCGCGCCAGTGCCGAGAGCAGTCCGGCCACCGTCACCGGCACCTCGCGGACCTGCTCGAGCTCACCGCGCACCAGGTCCGGGTCGAGCGCGTGCAGCCGCGCCATCGACCCGGCCAGCAGCTCCGGGATCTGGCGCAGCAGCCGCCGCACCGCGGCCGGGGTCACCACGCCGTCCAGACCGGACAGCGCCGACCCGCCCGCGGCCCTGTCCATGACCATGAATGCCCGGCCCAGGCCGCAGTCCGGGCCCCCGGACGCTCGCACGAACGGAGTCGGGAAGCCCGCGGCGGCCACCGCGCTCTGCACGATCGTCTCCTTGCGCGCCAAGCCGGGATCGGGCATCAGGCGGGCGACCAGCTCGGCCGGCCAGCCGTCCGGCGGATTCGCCAGCGAGAACGAGAAGAGCTCGGCCCAGAAGCCGCCCTGCATCGGCTCGGGCGGCCGCTCGTACTCCAGGCCCGGCGTGCCGGTGGCACTCCGCAGCACTCTGATCAGTGATCCAACCAGGTCAGTATTAACCGTCACGGTGTTTACCGTAACAGTGTTCCATGGTATTGTCTAGTCATGGCTGCCACGGCGGAGACGGATGAACCGCTGACCATCGACGACCTCGCCCAGCGGGTCCAGTTGCCGGTTCGCACGATCCGCGAGTACCACACGATGCGTCTGCTGCCACCGCCCGAACGGGCCGGACGCCTGGGCATGTACGGACGTCGGCACGTCCAGCGCCTGCAGCTCATCACCCGCCTGCAGCGCCGCGGTTACTCGCTGGCCGGAATACGGGACCTGCTCGGGGCGTGGGAGAGCGGAACGGACCTCACTACCTTGCTCGGCGTCGACGAGAGCCAGGCCGCGCTGGACGAGACGCCGCTGCGGCTGACCCAGGCCGAACTGTTCCAGCGGCTGCCGGCGCTGGAGGAGGCCACGCTCAGCCGCGCTCGCCGGATCGGGCTGGTGCACGCGCACGGCGAGGACCACTTCCTGGTGCGCAGTCCCGCGTTGCTCGGCCTCGTGGCCGACTGGGTGAGGGCCGGCGTCCCGCTGGAGGAGACGCTTGACGTGATCGAGGTGCTCGCCGATGACCTCGGCGTGCTGGCGCGCAAGCTGGCCGACCTGATCGTTGACCGCGTCTGGGAGCCGGTCTCGGCCACCAGCCGCGTGGGGGAGTTGCCCGACCTATTGCGGCGCGCCCGGCCTCTTCTGCTCCAGGGCGTGGCCAGCACCCTGATGGACCGCCTCGGCGCGGCGCTGGCCGAGCGCGCCGAAACCACTGGCGACGGTGGCCGGCTCCGGGCCGCACTTGAGGAGATAAGGGTGGGTGCGGTCGCAGACTCCGCGGGCACGATCCACCGGCGAGGAGACGACAGATGAGCATCGCGAACACGGCGCAGGCCGAGCACTGGAACTCCGGCGAGGGCGTCGCCCACTGGATCAGGAATCAGGCCCGCTACGACCGCATGCACGCACCGTTCACGGCCCAGATCCTCGATACCGTCGGCCTGCGGCCCGGCCAGAGATGATCGAAGCGTTCCTGGCTACGTTTACCAAAAGGCGACGGCTCGCCGCACAACCACCCCGCCAGCCGCCGCTATGTCACCCCCAGTAAGCAGCTCGCCGACGACTTGCACGAGGTGCTGTGCAAGCTCGGCCGGCGCTCGACAGAATTCATCCCGCGGTGGCAGCGGCCGACGACCGTGCGTCCTGGAAGGCGACGACAAGAACAAGGTCGTCAGGCTCCTCGTAGCTGTAGAGGATGAGCATCCACCGCCATGGCCCGAGGATGAACCGCAACGGCCTCCAGCGCCCCTCAAGCTGTCGGCCGATCCGGGGAAACTGCTCCAGAACGCGCAGTGAACGCCTGACCCGGTCCCTGGTGTCGGCCGGAAGGCTGTGCGTGAGGATCATGCGGTCGAGGTCTTCGACCGCATCGACGCTAAGTCTTACCTCGGCCAACGCCTAGAGCTCATCAAGGGGGATCGTCCCGCCCGCACGGGCACGATCCAGGCTCTGCATGGCGTGCTCGTAGGCGCCCGGGATCCCATCAAGCATCGCCACGATGTTGCGGGCGTCGGGATCGGCTTCCTCGATAGCGGCCGACAGCAATGACCGCGCGAGAGTGCCTTCCTGCACGTGGGTGCGCTCAGCAAGCCGCGCCAGCCGGGCAGCATGCTCGGGATCGAGCGTGACATTCAGCCGGTGACCAGATCGCTCCATACTGAGAATGCTACTACACGGAACAGCACCAAATGTGTACCTATCGCATTGTCCCGCGACAGCTAACATGAGCCGGGCCGCACCAGGGGCAGGCACCCGCGGACACGTTGGCTATCACGGGACAAAAATTGTCCCGTCTCAGTGATCATGTCGGCTAAAAGCTGGGAAACGACATGTTTCTGAGACACTCAGCCTGTGTTCCGCCTCAGCCATCATGTCGTTCCCGGGCCTCAGTCGCGTCGGGCTTGCCGGTACCGGAACTCAGGCCTGCGCCCCCAGTGGTTGGCTCAGCCGAAGGTGGTTACCGCTGGGATCGCGGACGGCGGCGTCACGGACGCCGTAGGGCTGGTCAACGGGCTCCTGGAGGATCTCCGCCCCGGCGGCACGCAGCGACTCGAAGGTCTTGTCCAGGTTGTCAACCTGAATGAAGACCGCCAGGTCGCCCTTGGCGACGATCTCGCGCATCGCCTGCCGGTTGGCCGGCGGGATGTGGTGGTCCACAGCCGCCAGCAGCAGGTCGTGAGGGTCACCGGGGGCATGTACGGTGAGCCAGCGCATCTCCGGCCCCATCGGGACGTCGTCGCGGACCTCGAAGCCGAGCCGCTGGGTGTAGAAGGCGAGCGCCTCATCCAGGTCAGTGCAGTACACGGGCGTGTGCGTAATGGAAAGTGCCATGTCAGCGACCCTACGCGCGGTCGGCCAGGAACGCTTCTCCGATCCTGCATGGCTGTGCGATCCACCCCGGGCGCGCCCAGGCGCGCGTCATGCACGGCGGGACCGGTGCGAGCCGCGAGTGGTCACGCGCCTTGTAGGCGGACGGCGGCTCGCCTACAAGGCGCGTGAACGTCGAGCTGAACGAGCCGAGCGAGGTGAATCCCACGGCTATGCACACGTCAGTCACCGACATGTGGCCGCTGCGCAACAGCGCCATCGCCCGTTCTACGCGCCTGGCCTGCAAGTAGCCGTACGGTGTATCGCCGTACGCCTCGCGGAACCGGCGGGAGAACAGTGACGGTGACATCAGCGCAGCGCGCGCCATCACCGGGACGTCCAGCGGCCGCGCGTACTCACGATCCAGCAAGTCCCGGGCCCGGCGCAGATGTGCCAGCTCAGCGACCTCCATACGAGGACCGTACACCGTCGCGACATGACAGCCGCGGTACGGCATGTCTTCCGACATGATGGCTGGCATACGACATCGTTCCGTGGCACGGGACAGTCTCACGTCGGCGAGGTATGCAACTCGCCCTGTCAAGTGCCGATAATGTACATTATGTCAAGTAATAGTCTGCAGCGCTCGACGGTGTTGCGCTGCTTGTAACGTGCGGGGTCTGGCGATGCCTGTCCCGTCTCAGTTGCGGTGACGCAGTCTCAGCCAATCTGACGCATCTGCTTGTTGTCTCAGCAGACCTGACACTGCAGCGGGGTGTTGTTCGTCGGTCTTCAAAATGCCTGGCCTTCCCGGGCGGCGAGCGCGGATGTTCGCGACGCCCGCCGCCCGTGCGAACGCGTCGGCTGACCTGCGGTAATACTCCAGCGGCACCGCTGGCCAGCACGAACGCCGTTAGGCCAGTTGGGTTAGCTGTCGGTGCATGAGGGCCAGTGGCTTACTGCCCACTCTGGCCAGGCCGGCCACCCCGCTGGCGGGGCGGGGATCTCACCGCCGTTGAGTTCGGCGGCGTCAGGCACCTGGAATTGCTCCCGCCACGCGTCCACATCGGCCTCGCTCATCGGGAATGTCTGGTGCGGTGTCGTTTCCTGGCGGTGTGCGATGCGGGCGAGCTGGACGTCTTTGTCCACGGGCAGATAGACCACCTGGCATGCTGCCCCGGCCGACGGGGCCAGCCAGCGCAGTGCCGACCGTTCATCGCGGCCCCAGAGCCCGTAGTCGAGCACGACGCTGGTCCCCAGTCGCAGCGCCTGAAGGGCGACCGAGATGAGCCGGCCTTCGAGCACCCAGCGCTTGCCGTCGGCCAT
>WNGK01016965.1_pt1 | contig 10793 bp, 5 predicted proteins | sample 5400601 | NCBI WGS metagenome assembly WNGK01 (sample SAMN13153376, study PRJNA577476) | soil metagenome | isolation source: 60 cm soil or saprolite under Garry oak tree replicate 1 | place: USA:California | collected 2016-06-15
GATTGAATTTGCTTCTTCCGCTGCGCAATGATTGCCTCAAAGTCCTTCTTTTGTTGCGCCACAATCACTTCCATCCCCTGCAGTTTGCGCTGTTCTTTAAGCAACTCATTGAGCAACATTGCGTTGATCGAGTCGAAGCGGATAGTATCGACTTCCCCTTTGGCATTGCGCACCACCAGATCTGGATTCACCTCGGCCACGTCCTCGGCGATGAGCCCAAACATCTTTACGTGGGCTGGATCAATGTCGCCTTTGTAACGGAAGGTTACCGGTTTGAGCGCGAAAAGCGCTTCGCTGGCTTTATCCATCGGCTTAATCTCGTCCTTGTAGCGTCGCGCGGAGACGACGTAGCCAAGCTTACCAGTGGCATCTACCTGGACGGATCTGCCGGTATTGAAGGCTGTGGTGCCAATGTTGCGAATGCGGGTCGTGTTGTTCTCACCAGCAACACCTGTAACGTCGGAGCCGATATCTACATTGCCTTTGCCCGTAATGTGGAAACCGGCCCGATGACCAATGGCCGTGTTGTTGGCGCCACTTACGTTGCTGTAGAGCGTGCCCGCGCCGAAGCCATTGTTATAGAGGCCCGTTGTTTGGTGAAAGAGCGCTCCCAAACCGAAGGCTTGGCTGGAGTCGCCGGCATTCTGGTTGTTAACGAGCGCGGAAAAGCCGACGGCCACGTTGCCGGAACCGGTGTTGCTTCCAAGCGCTCCCTGGCCAATGGCCACGTTCCCGTTGCCCGAACTGTTTACGTGTAGGACAAAAGCACCTACCGCGGTGTTGGAGCTACCGGTAGTGTCTCCGTAGAGCGCGTGAGCACCAATGGCCGTGTTAAAACCGCCGTTGGTGAGACTGAAAAGCGCATCTTGGCCCTCAGCCGTGTTCGATCCCGGATAGCCTCCGTCCGGTGTCGGCGCTGGCAGAAGCGCTCGCGCTTCGGGCGAAAGCCCAATGCACACGAACGTTAGCGGAATGAGAAGGAGAGCAAGCAGCAAAGGCGATCGGCCCATTGATATTCTTGTTGTCATATTTTTTGTTTTCATTGTTTTTATTGGCTTCGCAACTGTTACTGATTGGCAACCACTTGCGACGCCGTTTTGCTGAGTCCGACCCGTGCGTTGACTCTCTGGATTTGCGTAGCCTCTTCTCTCAGGCTTGCGGTAATGGATTTAATTTCTTTCTCCTGCTGCGCAACTGTCGCCTCAAAGCCCTGCTTCTGTTGCGACACAATCACTTCCATCCCCTGCACTTTGCGATGCTGTTTAAGGAACTCGTTGAGCAACATCGCGTTGATCGAGTCGAAGCGGATGGTATCGACTTCCCCTTTGGCATTGCGCACCACCAGATCTGGATTTACCTCGGCCACTTCCTCGGCGATGAGTCCAAACATCTTTGCGTGGGCTGGATCAATATCGCCTTTGTAGCGGAAGGTTACCGGTTTGAGCGCGAAAAGCGCTTCGCTGGCTTTGTCCATCGGCTTAATCTCGTCCTTGTAGCGTCGCGCGGAGACGACGTAGCCAAGTTTACCAGTGGCATCTACCTGGACGGATCTGCCGGTATTGAAGGGTGTGGTGCCAATGTTGAGAATGCGGGTCGTGTTGTTCTCACCAGCAACACCTGCAATGCCGGCGCCGATATCGACGTTGCCAGTGCCCGTAATGTTGGAACCGGCCCCATGACCAATGGCCGTGTTATTGCCGCCGGTTACGTTGTTGTAGAGCGCGTGCCAACCGAAACCGTTGTTGTAGAGGCCGGTTCTTTGGTGAAAGAGCGCTTGATAACCGAAAGCTTGGCTGGAGTTACCGGAGGAAGTGTTGTTAAAAAGCGCCTGATAGCCGACGGCCACGTTGCCGGAACCGGTGTTGTTTTGAAGCGCTCCGCGCCCAACGGCCACGTTCCGGTCGCCCGCACTGTTTGCCGTCAGGGCAAAAGCACCTACGGCGGTGTTGCCGATGCCGGTAGTGTCTCCGTAGAGCGCGCGAACACCAATGGCCGTGTTAAAACCACCGTTGGTGAGACTGAAGAGGGCATCATGACCCTCAGCGGTGTTAAATCCCATATAGCCTCCGTCTGGAGGCGGCTGCACCGCTTGCACTGCAGGCAAAAGCCCAAAGCAAGCGAGAGCGAGTGGGAGGAGGAAAACACCGCACCGCCAGGGCGAGCGGTTGAGCGAATTTCTTAACTGTAAGGTTGTCATGTTTTTTATTTTCATTTGTTTATTGAGATTGGATTGTTGAACTGCATTTACTGGCATCCAGTTCCGCGCGGAACCAGGAACCATCCTCACGAGGCGCTTTTGAACAGCGGCCTCACTTCGACTGACTCGGGGATTCCAGCCGGATCTGGAGATCGCGTTAGGCGGTGTCTCAGCGAAGATCCGGCCCCTGCGGCTTATTCAGCCGTGCCGAAGGTAAGTTGAAACGTCGGATAACGTAATCGATTGCCTGTTTAACAAATCCCACAAAAATTTGTCAAGGTTATTATTTGGAAGTGGGGCGCAGGGTGTGTCCGCATTTGTTAACTAGTCGCGGCCGAGGCGGCCGCATCTCCAATCAAAACGCTTCCTGCAATTCCTCAGGCGCTGGCTCGGTTCCGCCGCGACCAATTGAAATAAAGCTACTGAAATCTCCTTGCAGCAATGTTGTGCAACGCTCCTGCAACTGATTCGCGGCACTGAGCAACGAATTCGGCAACGTGATCAACTGCGCCCCTAAATCGAGTGTCGGCGCTGTGATGTTGATGGTACCGGTCGCGAAGATTGTACTGTTGGAACTAAATAAGAAGTCAGAATTAAGGTAGACATTTCCGGCCGTCCCCACGGTGGCATTAGCGCTAATCAAGCTATTACTTGCCACAATAAATTGGGGATGATCAATGGTGATGTTCCCACCGGTTCCGCTGCTTCCGGTGCTGCCAGCCGTAGCTGTGACCGAACTATCTGCGAGGTAAACAAGCTGACCGGGCGCCGTAATTGTAATATCACCACCGTTGACGCCAGCCGATGCCGTGATCCTGCTCTGATCTTTGAGTTTAATTTCTCCACCAGAGGTTAGCTCAATGGTACCGGCGTCACCGACTGTCGAGGAGGTCGAGATACTGCTGCCATGCTTCACCGTCACCGGACCAGTTGTATTAATTGTTACGCTTCCAGCTTTTCCGTCGCCAGTATTGGCGCTGGAGTTGTTGGTGCTGGAATTGGCGCTGGAGATCGAGCTACCGGAGTCCAAGCTCAACGTCCCAAGGTTCAATTTCACTGAACCCGCGTCAGCCGATGTAAAGGATGCGGCCGAGATAGCGCCGCGGTTTTGAAGCGACAGATCGCCGGCACTGACAACCACGTCGCCACCGTGGCCACTATTAGCAAGTCCTGCGAAGCCTGCGACAGCGAAAAGACCCGAGTCCGATCCGTGGATGACAAGCGAGTTTTTGGCAGTTACCTCGACACTGCCGCCATCACCTGCGCCAAAGGTGCTGGCAGCAATCTGTCCGCCAGCAGTGATTGTCGCATTGGCCGCTTGTACGGAGACATTCCCAGCGTCGCCGTGGCCATGAAACGAAAGCTCCTTACCGTGAGAATCGGAGGAAATCTCTCCACCAGAGGTAACGGTTAGATTGGTGGTAGCTCGCACGATTATGCGTCCAGCTTTCGCGCTGGTACCAAATATAGACACATTACCAGAGGCATCGGAAACCACAGAAGGTTCGGCGTCGGTGAAAATGCCCGTTCCAAACAACACATTTCCCACCGCACCCGTTCCGTCGATGAGAAGCGAGTCGGCGGTTACGGTGACCATTCCGCCATTGCCTTCGCCAAAGGCGCCAGCAGCAATCTGGCCGCCTCCAACAACACTCAAACTTCGCGCGTGCACGTCAATGCTTCCCCCGTCCCCGCCGCCATAGCCGAGCGCCAAAATGCCTGTGCCATGAAAAACGCTAAAATTAATGAGAGGATTGTTAGAGGGTATCAAATCGTCCTTTGAACCGGTTCCGTCGATGTCAATTGAGTCGGCAATTACGGTTACCGTTCCGCCATTGCCTTCGCCAAAGGTGCCCGTGGAAATCTCGCCGCCGTTTTTGATTTCCACGTCGCCCGCTGTCGCTGTCACGGTAATGTCCCCGCCCTTCCCATTTCTCGCGTCAGCGAAAATACCCGCACTAAGACCTGGACCAATGACACCTTTTCCGTCAATCAGAAGTGAGTCGTGGGCAGTTATGTTGATCGTTCCGCCACCGCCTGTGCCCGCGCTGAACGCGCCAATCTCTCCGCTATTGGTGATTGTTACTTTGGCCGCTGTCACGGTAATGTGCCCGCCCGTGCCGGAAACGGGCGGGCCGGATGGGAGGTTTACCGCAAGAGCCAGAAGACCGGTTGTACTTTTACCTTGTCCATCAATTAAAAGCGAATCAGCAGCGATCGTGACCTGGCCAGCGTCGGCTGTCCCGAAAGTAGGGGCGGCGACTTTTGAGCCAAGGATTTGCACATCGTGCGCTCGCACATCAATCTTGCTAACTTCGTTTACACGATTTACAGAACCATCTTTGTTTAGAGAACCATCAACGCTGGTCGAGTTTATCAGACTGTCGTTCTCCAACAAAAATGTTCCGGCGCGAATGAATACTGGACCGCCTAGTCCCGACGTCTTGTCCTTTTCGCTAATGATCGGTGCGCTAATGATCCTAGCTTTACTTGTGATATCGATTTTGCCCATCGCGGTGAACTGCGTCACATCGATGGCGCTGTTTAAGTCGGTTGCTAAGGCTGTTGCGTCCAGTTTCGCTTCGCCAGCCGACTTCACACTCACCAAGTTCACCCGCGAGCCGGCGCCACTAATCCTCCCACCATTCATCGTGATGTCACCCGCGACAGCAGAGAAGGATTTTTGCGACGTGACATTCAGCGTGCTTCCGGTAATAGAAACTCCTCCGGGAGTAGAATTGAGAAAACCAAATGCGCTCACCGGCGCAGAGGTGAGCACATCGCCGCCACCAAGGTTGGCGTTGAATCGGCCGCCACCGACAAGATTCAGATAATTGGCTGTGGTCACGGCAAAGGAACCGCTCACATCCAACTGCGCGTGCTGCCCAAAGAGCACGCCTGCAGGATTCATGAAAAAGAGATTCGCTCCCTGAATGTCTGAGCTAATTCTGCCATCAATCGAAGAGGGACCCCCGCTCGTTACCCGTGCCAAAATGTTTTGCACATTGGCTGGGCCCGTGAAGGTCGCCGACTGTGAACTGTTCAGATTAAATTGGCTAAAGCTTTCGAAGAGATTGCCGCCCTTTTGCCTTCCAAAATTGGCCGGGATTATGAAATTTGGGCCGGGCAACGGTACACTTGGTCCACCCCCGACGCTGCGATACATCACCACGCCGCCGAGGAGCGGATGAGCGCAAAACGCTAAGAGCGCAACTATGCGTAGATAGAACAAGCGAGGCTGTTGATACATGGCCGTTTGTTTTTATGCAAGGACAATAAGTTTGCTGTGAACGAAAGCGATATTTCCTGTTGATGATTTAAAACGCATTGACGCTTACAAGAAAGTGGATGCCGTAATCCTGCAGGTTGTTACCACTAGGCACGAGACTCCGATTAAACGCATATCCCCAGTAAAACTGAGCGAACACACGTCGGGTGGGCTGGAAAATCAGACCGAGACCGACGCTGGGTAACGTCTCGAGTTGGCTGTCGGGAACTTGATTGGTTTTGACATTCCAACCGCTGCCGATGTCGAAAAACGGCGCCACCATTAGAATGGGATGATGTTCTTTTCCATACCAGATCGGTACGCGAACTTCAGCCGAACCAAAAATTCCGTTATCGCGCAGAATGTCGTTTTCGATGTAGCCCCGCACGGTATCGCTTCCGCCGAGAACGAACTGCTCAATATTGAAAAGCGGATCGGTCGAGAACTGGGCATTGAGACGAAGCACCAAAAGATCATCTGTATTCCACAGCCGTCGCACGTATTGGCCTTGACCAAGCCAGTAGAAAAATTCCGCGTCCGGTTCCATCCCCGAATTTGTCGCGCCGAAGGCGTCGATGCCTACGTTAAAGCTGGAGCGGAGCGCGAGTACGTGAACCTGACTACGATTCACGAATTCCTGCGTGAAACGCAGAGCGAAATCGGATGTCACACCATTCACCGCACCTGGTGAGAGCGAGAACGGCATGCCTAGCAAGAACGTTTCGGCTCGCCGTTTTTCCGCGGTCAAGGAAACGGCGATCTCGTTGCTTAATGTGTGGTAGAGCGGTTGTCGAATCGTGGCGCTGTATTCTTCGAGCTTGCTATTGATGTTGAGAGACGTGAACGGCGCCTGCAGGACGCTGGTGTCGCTCTTGCTCGCGCTAAGCTGGAGCGTGGTCGCCCATGGGGTTACGGGGAAGACGTAGTTGCCAGCAATGTTCTCGCTTCCCGAAAAATCGAAATTCTCAAAACTATCCGCGCTATTGCTATGGGCGATCCCGTAAATAATTTCCAAGAAATCATTATGACCGGTCACGTTTAAGTCTGTAAATCGCGCCTGCACAATCTCCGCCCCGACACTGGGGGGCCGCTTGTTATCAAATTCGATCGCAAACCGAAACGGTTGCGTGTCCTTGATATCTACATCCAGAATGCTCTCGCCGGGAACTCCGCCAGGTCTCAACTCGGCATTGATTTGCGATATAGTTGGGTTTTGCCGCAGAAGCTGGAGAGCTTCTTTGAGCTTGTTAAAATTTAGCGGTCTTCCCGCGCCTCTCCGCATTTCGTTGCGCAGCCACCAGGGGCGAAACCAGAAGTTCCCTTTAAGATTTATGCCGGTGAGTCGGCCCTCGACAAGTTCGAATGTAATGATGCCGTTTTTCCCATCTTGCTCGGGCAAAACCGCGCCGGAGTTTACGTATCCCTTGTTGATGTAGAGCAAGGTCAAATCCTGGCGTGCTTGCTCGAGGTCTTCTGCCGTCAGCTCGCGATTTTTGTATTTCTCAACTTGTTTGGCGAGGTCGCCAGTTGAGAAGGCGTGGTTGCCGACAAAGCGAAACTCTTTTACGACACCGTGAAACGACCACAAGCGCCCGCTTCGAGCCAACGCTTCGAAGTTTACAGTCGGCAAGATTGGTTCAACGACCCCGGGCGGGACAAGTTTTAGTGTTCGTTTTCGCAGTGGTGCTTCAGACGGCGGCAGTTGCGGCTCCAGTAATATTTCGGTCCCTGGAAGAGGCGTCGGTTCAATTTCCGCTTCTGGAGGGGACTCTGAAACAGAGGGTTCAGGTTCTTGCGCCTTTGTGTCAGCCAGAGAGAGGAGGACTATTACGATGCTAGCAGCATCGCGAACAAGCACGCGACCCCAAAAACCTTGTCGCCTGCATTTCTTCGTTCTGGGGCGCATCTAAACTAGCTCGTAAGGGCTCGGCGCACAGAAAAGCTATTCAAATATGGAAAGGCAAGCTAATTTATAGAAACAACGTGATTAGGCCGTAATCACTGAGTCGCTTGAATTGGCTTGGAAGCACTTAAAGCACTTCCCAACCATCGGGAAGATCCTCAGTTTCCCGCCAGTTAATTTCAGAGATCCGTGAAGAGATCGGGTTTCTTAATCGTACCGTGCTCGCCTTGTTGCTGGATGAGTTTCGCGACGAGGCCGGTCCAGCCGGTTTGATGCGACGCTCCGAGGCCGGCGCCAGTGTCGCCATGAAAGTATTCGTGGAACCAATAGCGGTCCTGATCACCGTCGTCATTGCGCGCCTTGACTGAAGCACCCGCGAAAGGCCGGCGGCCATTCGCATCACGCAGCCAAATGCGGATAAGACGATTCGATAACTCGTTCGCAACACCGTTTAACGTAGTGAACTGGCCCGAGCCAGTGGGACATTCCACTTGGAAATCGTCACCGTAGTAACGATGAAATTTCTGCAACGACTCGATGAGCAAATAATTAATTGGCATCCAAACCGGTCCGCGCCAGTTGGAGTTGCCACCGAAAACCTCGGTCTGCGATTCGGCGGGCTCGTAGCTAATGACTTTTTGTTCGCCTCGAACGGTCAGCACGTACGGGTGCTCCTTGTGAAATTTGCTGACAGACCGCACGCCGTAGTCACTGAGGAATTCTGCCGGATCGAGCATGCGTCGCAGCAAACATTTCATTCGATGGCCGCGCGTCAGCGCAACGAGCCGACGTTCGCCGACCCCCGGCTCCTGCCACCGTGAAATGAGGCTGCAAAGGGCAGGCTGATTTACCAGATACCATTCAAGCAGCTCTTTAAATTTAGGAAGTGTATCGAGCAGCGCAGGTTCGATCGTTTCCACCGCGAGAAGTGGCATCAAGCCGATGAGCGAGCGCACGCGCACGCGCAAATAACGTCCACCTGGAGTGTGCAGGACATCGTAGTAAAACTCATCTTCCTCGTCCCAAAGACCAATGCCTTTACCGCCGAGATTGTTCATGGCGGCGGCGATACTAAGAAAGTGCTCGAAGAATTTCGTCGCGATATTTTCGTAAACTGAATTTTCACGAGCCAACTCCAGAGCGATGCGCAGCATGTTAAGGCAAAACATTCCCATCCAGCTTGTGCCATCGCTTTGCTCGAGGCGACTCCCGTCAGGAAACGCATCGTTACGATCGAATACACCAATATTATCAAGCCCCAAAAAACCACCCTGGAAAATGTTGTTGCCCTCGGAATCCTTTCGGTTCACCCACCAGGTGAAGGCGATGAGCATTTTATGGAAAACTGCTTCGAGGAATGCGCGATCGCCTTTGCCGCTTTGTTTTCGCTCAATCTGATAAACTCGCCACGCCGCCCACGCGATGACGGGTGGATTAACATCGCTAAAATTCCACTCGTATGCGGGAATCTGGCCGTTTGGGTGCTGATACCACTCGCGCACGATGAGATCTAGCTGGCTCTTGGCAAATTGCGGATCAACAAGGGCAAGTGGAATGCAATGAAAGGCAAGATCCCACGACGCATACCATGGAAATTCCCACTTATCCGGTATCGACATCACGCGCTCGTTGTAAAGATGACGCCACTGAGAGTTGCGCCCGTGTTTACGCTCCTCTGGAGGCGGGCAAGCAGGGTCACCTTCGAGCCATTGGTCCACGATGTAATGATAAAATTGTTTGCTCCAAAGCATTCCCGCGAGTGCCTGGCGCTGAATTGCGCAATGCTCCTTGGTCAAACACGTGGGTGCGAGCGCGGCGTAAAATTCGTCGGCTTCATGCGCGCGCTTTGTAAACAGATCATCGAAGTTCGCGAACGCGTGGAGAGATTTCTCGCCCTTTGTGATTCGCTTCAACCGCAGCCGAATCGTCCTGCTTTGTCGAGGTGGAATGTCGATTTTATAAATGGCCGCAGCCTTCGTTCCAACGCACGCGGGGTTAACGGCATTCTTGGCACCGTGAACCACGTAACTGTTGATCGAATCTTTTACGAAAGGTGTCGCGCCCGGAAGGCCCCAGAGGCGCTCTCCGTTACTTTCGTTCTCCGTAAAGAGAAGCTCATCAGCGCCTTCGCAGTAGAGCCGGTATTCGCCAAGAAGATCGTGGCTGGCTTCAACGATACGGACCTCCGAAGGACCACCGCTCCCCATGCGCAGGTTTGGCCGTGCCGAATCGCGACCCCAGCTCCAGATATTGCGAAACCATAACGTTGGCAAAATGTGCAACGGTGTCATGTTCCGTCCGCAATTTGTGGCCGTGGCACGAATGAAGATGTCGTCCATCGCATTTTTTGCGTACTCGATCTCGATGTCGAAGAAACCACTTTTGAGGGCTGGCGTGTCCCAAAGTTCAAATTCGCCTTCGCTTCTCGGGCGCCTGGCATTTTGTCTAATCAACTCTTCGTATGGGAAAGCCGTGTGCGGATAACGATAAACCACCCGCATGAAGCTGTGCGACGGCGTATTGTCGACGTACCAGTAAAGTTCCTTGACGTCTTCACCATGATTCCCTTGGGGCCCGGCCACGCCGAAGAAGCGCTCCTTCAGAATCGGATCGCGCCCATTCCAAAACGCAAAGGCAAGGCAAAGGCGCTGCTTGAAATCAGAGATTCCGCCGATGCCATCTTCGCTCCAGCGATACGTACGCGAGCGCGCGTGGTCGTGTGGGAAATAATTCCACGCCTCGCCGGTCGCGCTGTAATCTTCCCGCACCGTGCCCCATGCTCGCTCACTTAGATATGGCCCCCAAAGATCCCAGCGCTCTCCCAGGCGGTCATTTTGTGCGACGCGGTCTTCCTCTGCGTTCATGCGAACGCTGTTCAATCATATTTCGGTGTCCAAGCCAACTCGCTTTTGCGACAGCTTGTGAACGCATCTATGCCAGAGAGAACGGTCAGCGACGCCTTAGCCAGAAAAACGCGTTTAGCCTTCGGCAGTCTTTTGCAGCTTGGCTAGCTTGGCACATTCTTCAGCGGTCGCCGTGCTCTTCGACAGTGGCGGAAAGCCGAGGCGAAGTGTCGGGCTGCGGAAGACGCGGTCGCCAAATCGCTTGCGCGTCCAAACTTTATGGATGCCACTGCTTAGGCGTCGACCTATGGCGTCAAGGTGTTGACCACGGTGTGCACCGCTCTTCTTGTGCCCTTCACAGTGCTGTGCGCAACATTTTTCGCTGTGATCACTGTGTTCTTCGCCACATTCCTGGCCGTGCGGACAGGTCCCGCCTCAACGCTGCCAATCGCAACGGCGAAGCCGAGCATAATTGAAAAGAACGCTTTCATAGTACTTAAGATTCGTTGCTGAGGCCTTGCGTGCGCCCATTCGATCGTCGCTTTTGAACTTCATTGTCCGTTCGCGTCTCGGAACATATTT
>WNGK01008289.1_pt1 | contig 10792 bp, 5 predicted proteins | sample 5400601 | NCBI WGS metagenome assembly WNGK01 (sample SAMN13153376, study PRJNA577476) | soil metagenome | isolation source: 60 cm soil or saprolite under Garry oak tree replicate 1 | place: USA:California | collected 2016-06-15
GTCGCTTAGGCAAGCGCACCAAAGTGGCAAATGAGCCACTCAAGGGATCAACATCAGCAAGAAAATCGCACATCATAGATAAGCAAAACTGATAAATGAAGACCGAAGCTCTATCAACGTCCAGTTTTTCAGCAGCCTGTTAGGTTCTCCCCTCCCTTTGGGACGGGAATTAAAGGGGGAGGGATTGGCGACTTAAGCCCTCTCCCCTAACCCCACTCCCAACGGGAGAGGGGGAACAGAAAAACAAAATCCAACCTGAAACCTGGAACCTGAAACTTGAAACTCATTTCGGTCGGCGCTTCTTTGAATAAATCGCTTTCACCGTCGAGATGACGCGAGCTGGTTTCCTGGCAGGGGGTTCTCCCAGCTTCCGCGCATCGCTCAGCGCCTTCTTAAGCGCGCGCCGCACATAAGCACGAATCTCCGGACGCTCGAGCTCATCGGTCGTCTTGATCGTAATGTGCCGAATTTGATTGCCCTTGCCCTGAAGAATGCCTCTCGGATCGTCGAGCGTCGCGCCATCATTGAAGCCAAGGTTCACGTGTTGCGAGTAAACCGTGATGTGAAAGATTCCATCTCGCAAACGATCGCTAGTGCCATAGCCAATGGCCACCGCGCTGTAGGCGTCGTAAATATTCTCGTGGCACGGCGCCATTTCTTCCAGGACCAGCGCACGAAGTTGTAGCGCGAGTTTCTGAATCTCACGATCGTAAGGCTTCAGAAACCTGATCAGGGCTGGAGGCGGTCGATGGGCCATGCAAATCTTTCAAACTAACGCGAAAACAGCTTGCGGTCCCCCTCCAGTTGCGAGCCGATCGCATAATAGCGATCAAACCAGGAGTTCTTTTTGCCGCTAATTGCCGTCGGTTTCTGTAATTTCAGCTTATCTTCTTTCTTTCCGTTTGCGTCAGCCGTCTTCTTCGCTTTTTTTCCTCCGAGCACGTCCTGCATCACGGTGCGAAAGTGCAAGTGATCGAAAACTCGCAGAGCTTCGATCGCATAGCCGGTAGCGATTTTCCGATCTTCAATCATGATCAGGTTATCGCCGTTACCTTCCTCGCCGCTGGGCGCGAGGTTGGACGAGCCGGCGAACACTTTAGCCGTCGGCAAACTGAAATCGGTAATCACGAATTTGTGGTGAATGTTGATTCCTTTTCCGCCGCCCCACTCGCTCCTGAATGGTTCGGGCGCATTCTGCGCGAGAAACGCAAAATCGACAAGACCTATTGAGCCGTCAGGTTTCTTGAGCTCGAGCCCCCCGGTTTTGTCGGCTACGCCGTAACTGAAAATCTTGCGGGTCATCAGACGATCGAGCGCGTCCTTTGTCGGTCCGGACTTAATCAGATTGAGGAACGCGATCGCATAGAGGACCGAGGAAGTTGCCTGGTCAATTGCGCCGCGCACCGGATTCAGCGACAGGTTCGACGATTTGTGTGGCGAGAAGCATAAATGAATTCGCGGTTTCCCATCGCTCTTGATTAAGTGCCAATCCAAAGCCAGTGGATCAGAGATGAACGTGTTCGGATCTTTGAAAGCGGCTTCGAAGACGTCGCTGTAGAACTTGGCGACAGTGGGCTCGTCAAAGACCAAAACGTTATTTGCCTGAATGTAAAGGCCGCGAAAACTGAAGTTCGTCGAACCAGTCAACACTCGGAAGGCAACGCCATCGCGCCTGGCAATGAATACCTTATTGTGTTGCAGACTCTTGAAGTGCGTGCGCTTTACATTCGCGGCCCCCGCGGAATTTCGCAAGCGATCCGACGCCTGAGATTCGGCGCTGTCAGTGGTACCGTGTCCATTGACGTTACCCTTCTTATCTTTTGACGTGGAGTCGTCGACGATTGCGCGCAGACGCGGGCCAAATTTTTCCAGTTCGGCAAGGATGTCAGGTTCATTCAGGTCATACGCGAAAAAATCGAGCGTGACCTTTTTGTCTTTGAGCATTTCGTCGAGGAAGCCAAAGATCAGCTCGTAAGCTTCAAAGCCGAGCCACTCGTAAATGTCTCCTTTCATCTTCTTAAAACTCAGCCCATCGTCGGCTGCAGACGGAATGATCTTTCTTCCGATCTCGTCCATGTCCGCGTCATCAGGAAATTTGTCGCGAAACGCTTGCGAGGACGCAAAGTTCCGCGCGAAACCGATGTCCAGAAAATCATGGTAGGTGACTGGATCAAGCGAAATCTTCAAAGTGATACTGGTCCCTTTCTTCAGCACACTGTCTTTGGGCATGTGCAACTTGGTAGCGCGATAAGTGTACCTGCCAGGCTTGGGTTTATCGGGAAAATGTATCCAGCGAAACTTTTGGAACGGGGCCTCAAGTGAAGAGAATTGACGCGCACCGGTCACCACCTTGGCAACCGGCTGGTCGTAGGAAAACGCGATGCGGTTGCAAAGCGGCTCGAAGGTTTTATTGTTGGGAGCCCGAAATTCGATGGCAAAGCCTACGAAGTCAGGTTCAGGCTGATCGACATCAAAGCCAAGCAAGCACATGCGCTCGCCTCGCCAGAGTTTCATCGAAAATCCGTTCTTGCTTTTACTGCTAACGAAGTCGTCCATAATGATCCTTTCAAGGCCTGTGAATCGCCGTCAGTGAGAGAAGTGGCATAGACTTCAATCGGTGGTTTGTGGATGTCCGGATGCCGAATAGAAATATCCGTCCGCCGGCTTAAACTTTGCAGCTGCGAGGGATTTGCATTCTAGCACCGGATCCGGAAATGGCAACTAAATTCGAGAAGCACCAGTGGGTCAATTTCAATGCAATGTCCGAGAAACTTCAGTTTGTCGTCCAAGTTCGACAAGCTGAAACTTGTCGGACATCAACTGACCCACCACTGGAAAGCTGAGACAGTGGGCGGAGCAGAAGTTGGTGAGGCGAACGCCCTCCCTCACGGTCGGGCTACTGACCCGAAACTCGCGCTCCCTCACTGCGGGCTGCCCGCGCGGGGACCCCGGTCGGTCGGGCTACTGCCCACTGATCCTATCAAGCCGAATCAGTCATCACTTCATTACCGGCAAAGTAACATGCGACGGATAGCGAGCAGATTCATAAATTCTCTGCGTGGCGATCTGATAATCATCAGGCCTGGCGCTGAAGATATTCTCGACGAACTTCTGCGGGTTGCGGTCATAGAGCGGAAACCGGGAGCTTTGAACCTGGACCATCACTCGATGTCCCTTCCTGAAGCAATGATTATTGGCATGCAGGTCGATCACGTACTCGTTAACCTGGTTGGGAACAATCGCGGCCGGCTCTTCAAAGCTCTGACGAAACCTGCCGCGAAAGATTTCGTCCACATTCATCAACTGAAATCCCGTCATCGTGTTGTCTTCCGGATAAAGATCCGGATAGACATCTATCAATTTCACAACCCAGTCGCTGTCCGTGCCGGTCGTAGAAGCGAATAGATGCGCCACGACATCACCGTCAATCGTCAAGTCCTGGTCGAGCACGTCCGTCTGCCAGATGAGCACATCGTTTCTTCCCTGCAGAAATCGCTGATCCTGGACCAGCCACGTGTACCATGTTGAGCCCGGTCCGTAGGTCGCTTGAACCGGCCGCTTGCGATAAGGAACCGGACTCGCCGGATCTGAAACGTAGCTCTCAAACTCCTGCCCGTCACTGCCGGCTGCCTTCTCAAAAGAAAGTTTCCTGCCGTTGCGAAGATACAGATTGCGGGCGATAGCTTCTTTCGGTGGCCAGCGATCCGATGTTATCCATTGATTCGTCCCGCTCTGAAAGGTCAGCGCTTCCGGCTCGTTCAGTTTCCCTTTGTCCTTTAGATAATAGGCGAACCACGGCCCCTGGATTTGCGAACGAAAGTAAAGCCCGGTTGAGCTGCCGAAATTTACCTGACCGAGCGACCGTCCGAAGCCGTTCCATCCGCCGTGATTCCATGGGCCCAGAACTACGAAGTTATGATTGTTCTTGTCGAATTTTTCCAGCGCCGCATACGTTGCAAGCGCGCCGTAATAATCTTCCTGATCCCACCAGCCTCCGACAACCAGTGTAGCCACATGTGTCGGTTTCAAGTAATTACTCGCGCCGCGCGCTTTCCAATAATCGTCGTAATTCGGATGCGCCACAAACGCATTCCAGGTTGGAAACTTTCCTTGTGTTAATTCGGTGAGTTTCGAAAGGGAGCCCATGCCGAAATACCAATCATACGCATCGCTGTCGAACGTCACGTCAACGCCTTCCCTGGAAGTCTCCATCGACTTGACATATTCGTAGCCATAACTCTGGCGAAACGCGCCGTTATGAAAAAAGTCATCACCGAGCCACGTATCGGTCATTGGGGCTTGCGGTGACGAGGCCTTCAGAGCTGGATGAGCATCGATCGTGGCGACCGCAGCCAACCATCCGGGATAAGAGACCCCCAGAATCCCGACCCGGCCATTGTTCTTTCGAACATTCTTGATTAACCAATCGATCGTGTCGTAGGTGTCCGTGCTTTCGTCGACCCCTTTCGGATCTTTCTTATCGTGCAACGGACGGTTCATCATAAATTGCCCCTCTGAACCATAGCGACCACGGATATCCTGGAGTACGAAGATGTAACCATCCTTAACTAATTCTTTGTAGCGACCATTAATTGAGTCGGAATCGCTTTGTCCAATTCCATAAGGAGTGCGACTGAAGATGATCGGCAAAGCTTCAGTTTGGTTCCTCGGAGCAAAAATCAGTGTATGCAAGCGCACGCCGTCGCGCATCGAAATCATTTCCTCGCGCCTTTCGAAAGGAACAGAAACTTCAATGGCCGGCAGATTGCTGATCTTCCTGGCTGAGGTCTGCTGGTTGTTTTGCCGCCATATCAGGCCGGTGATTTTGCCCTGTGTGTCGCGCACGAAAGTCGCATCCGCGTCAATGACCTTGAGAAAGAATTTGGATTCGGTCGCAGGAAAGATTTCAAGCTTCGCTTGACCCGTCGCCTGGAGAAAAAACTTTTCGCCGTCACGGAAGAACGAAAGAACCAGGTCAGGATTTTCTGCAAATGCGTATTGGCCAACGAATTCATCGAACGCTTTTGGGTCGATCTTGATTTGTGATGGCTTTGCTTCCTGCGCCTTTGCGACGACCGATGGCAAAGACGCGATCGTTAGAAAGGTCTTGGTGATGACCGCGGTTCCAATAACCAAGAGCAACAGATGCATCAACAGGAGAGGAAGAGGTCGCTTCATTTTTCTCCCTAAATTAGAAATCCGCTCCACCAAATCCACGCGCTGAACGCGGTCACCAGCAAGCCGAAACCAAAAACAATTCATTGCAAAATGCGAATAGGGCCGGTTGGTTGGATCTTTCATAGTCTACGACCACGACTGATCAATGCGGGCACCTTGGATCGTTTTCCACAATCGCGATTGATAAAGGCATGAGCTTGTACTGCTGCAAAGTCTGATTCAAACGAGGCAGCTTCTCTCGATTAACTAGTCGCCACCGCACGAGATCGTCTTTTAAAGCTTTGCACGAGAGCGCAACGCTGTCTGCGGCAGATTTTGCCGGGCGACTATCGCCACTTTGAATCATCGTGACGAATCGCGCCAGGTCCCGATTCACCGTGCCAAATCCCGCCAGCGTAGCAGTACCTTCTTGTATCTCGCGGAGTTCGGCGTCCAACGCTGCCAAAGCATCGACTGTTTGTTTCGCTTCAGGTTTCTGACTCAGTGCTTTTTGACGATCAGCAAGCACACTGCGCAACGCAGCGATCTGGTTGTAAGATTGAAAGCTATTATTCATCCACGCATCGATCATTCGGGCGAGATCGAGCTGCGCTTCCAAATCGCTTGCTGGAACTTTCACGCGCGGGTCGGGCGCAACCGTCAGCGGCTGCCGATATGTCTTGCCATCCACAGTCAAAACGATTTCGTACTGTCCTGGGATTACGAGCGGCCCCGGCGGCTGATTGATCGGCGTGTTACCGCTGACGGCATGATCGGGAAGCGTGTACTCGATATAGTCCAGCGGCAGACCGCGAAAGCTATAAGCGAGCGTATTGGGGTGTGGCCATTGAAGGTCCCAAACAAACCGGTTCAGTCCGTTCGCGATGGGTAGCATGTGCGGCGTCACAGGAAACCAAAAATCAGGTACGTTTCGCGGGCGGTTATCGAGCTGCGGAAAGGCGTTGGAAAAGGGCCGCACGATATTTCCTTGTGAGTCGCGAATCTCAAGGGTGACTTGCTTCGGAACAGACTTCAAATAGTAATAAATAATTGCGCCATCCGGCGGATTGTCGCCGTGCGGAGTATCTGCGGGCAGCGGTGTATCGGGATGATTGTCCCAGCGCGTGCGCACGGCCGTCGCCGGCTTGAATAGATAACCACCCCCTTTTGTCACGTCAGAATCGAGCTGTCGCAATGGCGATACATCATCCAGGATCCAAAGCGCACGACCATAGGTTGCGGCAATGAGATCGTCGCCATGCACGTTCAGATCTCGGACTGATACCGTTGGCAGATTCGTCTGCAAAGTCTGCCAATGATCGCCGCCATCGAAGGAAACATAGACTCCCTTTTCGGTTCCCGCATATATCAATCCTTTGCGCCTCGGATCTTCGCGCACGACCCGCGCGATCGCATCTACTCCTAAACCATTCACGATCTTTTGCCAGCTCTTGCCCGCGTTGTGAGTACGAAATACATAAGGGTGCGAATCGTTCCGCGCTGCAGAAATAACGTATGCTGTCTCTGCATCGGTGGGCGAGGCTTCAATCAAAGTTATGTTGCTGTTCGCCGGCAATTCAGCGGGCGTGACATTGCTCCATGAGGTGCCGTCGTTTCGCGTGACTTTCACTAAACCAGTGCTTGTGCCAACCCAGATTTCCTCCGCCTGCGCCGCCGAAGGTGCGATGGTTGTAATCACACCTTGATCGTTTGGCTGTGGATTTTTGGAAGTTAAGTCCGGACTGATCTCATTCCAAGTCTGCGCGCTATCGCTCGATCTCAACAGATACTGCATACCTGTATACAATGTTTTCCGATCGCGGGGTGAAAAAGCCAACGGCGTTTCCCACGTGTAACGGTACTTCGCTCCCGGCGCAAACACTGTCGCGATTTGTCCGTTATTTCGATCCAGACGCAGCACTGATCCATACCAGCCAATCGCGTAAACAATATTCGAATTCAAAGGATCGGGAGCGATATAACCGCTCTCGAAAGCGCCTGTCGAGAACCAATCGCGGTACGTAATCATTCCGAAGTCGCTGCGTGACAGCACGGCCACTGATCCGCTGTCTTGCTGCGCGGCATACAAACGATACGGGAATTGACTATCGGTCGTGACATGATACATCTCGCCGGTCGCTTGATTGAACCATTCAGTCCAGGTGCTTCCACCATTGAATGTAATGACCGCGCCCTGATCGGTGCCCATGAAAATTCGTTGCGAGTCCATTGGATCAATCCATAGCACATGATCGTCTTCGCCGCTTGGCTCGCCTTTCCAGGCTGCGAACGTCTTTCCGCCATCAGTCGAGCGATAGGTTGAAGTCTGCATCACATAGACGACCTCTGGCTCGCGGGGGTCGGCATGGGCGCGACTGAAGTATCCGCTGCCGAGCACACGCGGATCTTTTGTAATTTGCTGCCACGTCGCGCCGCCATCATCCGAGCGGAAGAATCCCTGACTCATGATTGCATAGACGCGCTTACCGTTCGTGCCGGGAGCGACGGCCACTCCGATGCGCCCACGCGGGTTGTTTGGCAAGCCAGTCTCGTGGACCTCCTGCCACGTCGCTCCGGCGTCAGTGGACTTGAAAATTTGCGAGCCGCTGCCGATTGCGCGTCTGTTGTTCGGATCGAATTGAAACGTAAAGCTCGCCGCGTAAATTATGCGAGCGTCATCAGGCGCAGCACACATGTCGACGATGCTGGTTTTTTCATCTTTGAAGAGGACTTTATTCCAATGCTTGCCGCCGTCAGGCGTCTTGAACACACCGCGCTGCGCGCCGGTTGTGAAGTAATCATAAGTACCAACCAGGATGACGTTTGGATCGCGTGGATCGACAATGATTGAAGAGATGTGATGGACATCTTTCAAACCGATGTTCGTCCACGTCGCTCCGACGTCAGTGGATTTGTAAACGCCATTGCCTTCCAACTGTTCGCCTGTGCCTACATAAATGATGCTCGGATTGGAAGGCGCAAGCGCTAAAGCGCCAATCGACGGCACATGCGCGTCGTCAAAGATTGGTTTCCAAACACGGCCACCGTCGACTGTTTTCCAAACCCCGCCACCGGGCGTGCCGAAGTAATAAATCGCTGGCTTGCCTGGAATTCCTGCGACAGTAGTCACTCGCCCCGCGCGATGCGGCCCAACGAGTCGCCATTTCATGGCAGAGAAAAGATTTGGATCGTATTGCTGAGCGACAGCACTGCCAATTATCAGTGCGGCCGTCGAGACGACAAGAAAAAGACGAGCAAGGGAATTCATAAGCCCTCCGACGGTGACGTTATTGTCCGGCGACTTGATATTCCGGCTTCGGCACGCCCATTAGCCATTGATCGAACCAGCCAACAATGTGCTGCAATCGTTCGATGCGGTGCCAGGGCTGGCCTGAACGTGAAAGTTCGTGCGTCTCGTTCGGGAAGCGAACCATTACCGTGGGAATCTTTCGATACTTGAGCGCGCGAAACATCTCTTCACCACCGGCGTAAGTAGGCGTCCGCCAATCAGCCTCACCGAGAATCAACATCAGAGGTGTCTTTACGTTATTGATGTACGTGATTGGTGAGCGTGCCTTGTAATCTTCCGGATCTTCGAAGGGCGGCGCTTTGAACCACGACGGCTGGAAGAGAGTGAAATCAGCTGTGTACCACCAATCGGCCCAGTTCGCGATGTCCCGTTGAGAAACGGCTGCGGTGAATCGTGTTGTTTGTCCGATCGTCCAATTCGTCAGCAATCCGCCACCGCTGCCGCCCGTTACGCCCAGCTTCTTCTCGTCGACGTAGCCGCGCTTAATCAATTCATCGACGCCGGCCATCAAGTCTTTATAGTCGTCACCGGGATAGTGATACTGAATGATGTTGCCGAACTCCTGACCATACGTAGTACTGCCACGCGGATTCGGATACAGCACGACGTAACCTTTTGCCGCCATCCACTGAAATTCGTGATCGAAGATGTAGCCGTACGCCGCGTGCGGTCCGCCGTGAATGTTCAGAATCAGCGGATATTTCTGGTTTGGAGCAAAATCCGGTGGCTTTTGCACCCACGCCTGGATCTTTTTCCCGTCAAAGCTGGTATACGAGATTTCTTCCGGTTCGGTGAGATTGAGTTTGGAAAATAGTTCATCGTTGACGTGCGTCAGTTGCTTTGTCATCGTGCCGGGTCGTTCCAGCCAAAACAGATCGCCGATGCGGGTTGGCGTAGAGATCAGCAGAACGAACTTTGACGCGTCAGGAGTGGCGCGAAAACTTACCACAGCCTGTTTGGCTGTAGTGACGTCGGTTTCTTTTCCACTGCTGACATCGAACGCACCGAGATTCGTTTTGCCTTCCTTTGCATAAACCGCAATGATGGTCTTACCGTTAGGCATCCAGACCGGCGGAAAGCCGCCGCCACCGCGGGGTGCCGTGTTGTCGCCACCGACTCCCGAGCCTAAATCAAAATCAAAATCGCGCGTTAGGTTTCGCGGCTGAGCGTTCGGCGCGAGGTCCATAACCCAAAGATCGGGCTGCGTGTAAGAATGAACTGGTTTGTTCGTCGCAGCATAGAATGCGACTTGTTTCCCGTTCGGACTAACCGAGAACGCGGCTGTGCCCATGTCTATCGACGTCAATTTTGTGGGCTGTCCGCCTGAAACTGGAATCGAATAAACGTCGGTCTTGCCGAGTTCATAATAAGGCTCATCACGATGGTCAGAAACGAAATAGATTTGCGAGCTGTCTTTCGCCCACGTGACGTTGCCGTCGCTGTAGCGTCCGCTCGTAAGTTGCTTCGGAGTTACTTTGTCCTCGCCTGTGCGCGGAGCAGTGACGATCCAAATGTGCGCCGGATGTTTGAAATCGAGATAGCCAGCATCATTCGAGCGATAAACTGCACGCGTGATTACTCGCACATCGCTCTCGCGTTCAGGGCTGGGACTTGGGCTCGGACTTACTGATGGCGAAGGACTCGGGCGTGGCGCCGCCTTTGCGATTTCTTCCATGGTCGCGCCGTTTTGAAACGCAATCATCTTTCCGTCTGGTGACCATTGCGGATTTGCAGCCCCGCGCGGCAGGGAAGTGAATTGAAATGCTTCGCCGCCGTCCATTGATAGCATGAAAAGCTGCGGCTGATCGGGCCGTCCATCCTTTTCAGCAACACGAACGAAGACGAGATACTTTCCGTCGGGGGACCAGCGCGGCGAGGAATCGCGCGTTCCGTTCGTTAACTGATGCGTCTCACCGTTGGCGGGGGAGACTGTCCAGATAGCAGTGTTGTAGCCATCCTTCCGTTCATTGACGGTCACTTTCACGAAAGCGACGCGCGATCCGTTCGGTGCGACCTGCGGATCAGCAATCCAGGTGAAATTGAATAAGTCTTTTTCGGTGATGTTTCGTTTTTGTGCGAGCGCGGGGCCGGCTACGAATACAATTACCAACAGTGACAGCGAGAGAAGGGATCGCATTTCGGGTTTCCTTTCGAGAAGAAGTCGGCAATGATGCGCGGTATTCTAGCAGGACTGATACAAGCGCCGAAGGCGCAGAAGACGGTAGCGTGTGCCGAGCATGCTCGACTACTTTGCGGGTGCAAGTCCCGCATTCAACCTGATGGAGGTGAAGGATAGCAAAGCGCAAGGGCGTTGTCGCGAGGCAA
>WNGK01011933.1_pt1 | contig 10792 bp, 11 predicted proteins | sample 5400601 | NCBI WGS metagenome assembly WNGK01 (sample SAMN13153376, study PRJNA577476) | soil metagenome | isolation source: 60 cm soil or saprolite under Garry oak tree replicate 1 | place: USA:California | collected 2016-06-15
ATCCGCCGATGCCCCACTCATGGGTATTCTACCGAAACCGTGAGGCGTTCGCGAAACTACGCTTGCGGGGCCTGCACCGGATTGCGCAACACGCCAACACCGGCGACGCTGACCTCCACTGTGTCGCCGGCAACAAGTGGTCCGACGCCAGCGGGCGTGCCTGTAGCGATGACGTCGCCGGGCATCAGCGTCATCATGCGGGAAATCCAGCGGACCAGAAACGGGGGCGGATAGGTCATCAGCGAGGTGACGCCAGACTGGCGGCGCGCGCCGTTTACGCGCGTCTCAACCAGCACATTGGATGGATCAAGAGCTGTTTCGATGTGCGGTCCGACGGCGCAGAAAGTATCGAAACCCTTGCTGCGCGTGAATTGAACGTCACTTTTCTGAAGGTCGCGCGCGGTGACATCGTTGAGGCAGGTGTAACCCATCACGAAGGAAAGCGCATCTTCGGCATCGCTGAGGTGAGAGCAGCGCCGGCCAATGACCAGGGCGAGTTCTCCCTCGTGTTCCACGCGTTGCGAATATTTTGTCAAGACGATTGCTTCTTCCGGACCAACAATGGAAGAGGGCGGTTTGAGAAACATCAGCGGCTCTTTCGGGACTTCGTTGCCCATCTCCGCGGCGTGGGCAGCGTAATTGCGGCCGATGCAGACGATTTTCGAAGGCTCGACCGGAGCGAGCAGCCGCACGTCGGCGAGGCGCGAAGAACGCGAGCCGCGCGACCATTCGGCCCAGGGCGGGCTGGAGATCTCGATGACATTTTCTCCTTCGATCAGTCCATAGCGCGGCGAAGCAGCGTCCGAAGAGGAAGTGCCGCGCATCAGGTAACGGCAGATTTTCATCGGTGTTCAGCTCGCCCGGTGGTTTGGATGAGAAGTATGCGCTTCACGGGCTCTCCAGATCGTGGCTACAATCCAGCTAAGCGTAGTGAGAATCATATACACGACAGCGCCCAGCATGAAAACTTGGGGCGTGCTGAGCCGATTGCTGAGCCCCCTGAAGATCATGCAGAGCACGCGATAGCTGAAGCTGAAAATCAGCCAAGCGATAAGGCTCGATGCCATGAGGTGTCCTGGCAAGCGCAGAAACCGAAAAATGGGAACCGCGGCGAGGAAGGCGAGAATCGCGGCGGCGGCGATGTTACGCTCCAGCGCAAAGCGTTCCAGGAACGGAGCATGATTGGCAATCACGACCCAGGCGGTGAAAACCAAAGTCAGACAAACGCCAACGTAAACACCGGTGCGAACCGCCGCGTTGCGGAAAACGTGGAACCAACGATAACCAGGCAGATGCGCACGTACCAACATGAAGTGCTGGGCCCCCAAGTTGCGAGCAATCGTTTAACCCGAATTTACAGCGATGGTTGCGTGACCTCGACGGCGACGGGCGTGCTTGGCACGCTTTCATTCCCGGCGCGATCGACGGCCGTCACAGTGTACCAATAGCGGTGGCCGGGCTCTACAGACGTATCACGAACCGCAGGCGTGGGCAATAGATCCGGAGTAAGAAGCTGGCCCTTCGTGCCGTCCTGCTCACTTCTATAGACGCGGTATCCCGCCAGGTTGGTTTCAAGGTTGATGGACCAGGAGAGGTCAACAAGAACCGTGCCCGGAGCCGCGCCGGGAAGCAGGGCGGCGACGAGGCCCTGCGGAGCGGCGGGAGGAAAAATGTCGCGCGGAGTGACCGTAACCGGCTGAGAGTCAGAAGACTCCAGCTCGTTGCCTTCCACCTGGACGACGCTGCGCACGGTGTAGACGTAGGTATGGTCGAAAACAACGGAAGTGTCGCGGTAGCTGTTGGTTTCAGAAGAAGCGAGCAGCGCCGCGTGTGATTCTGGCTTGCCAGGCGGAAGCTCTTGCGGAGGCGAAGCGGGAGCGGCAGGATGAATTTCCGAGCGGTAGATTCGATAGCCGTTGATGGTTGGTACAGGCTCTCCGCTGGCAGTACCGCTCGGCGCCGGCCAGGTCAATTCGACCGCCGTCTCGGTGAAGCGAGCCTCGACGGATGCGATGGGAGCCGGAACCGGAAAAACGCGCACCGAGATCACGTTCGAATCAGCGGAAGCGCGTTTCTGCGAACCGCGCGTTCGAACGACGTATGTGACCGCGCCGCCGGGATGCGCTTTGGTTTCTTCCGGCGCGATGGGATCGGTGAAGCTAACGCGGCCATCGGCGCGGTAATTCTCCACCAGGGCTCCAGGAATCGTGTATACAACCCGGAAAGACTTCGCGTCGGCCGAGCCGTCTGGTTTAACCGTGCCCCGAAGGATTTCGACCGCAGGAGGCGCCGGAAGTTTTTCCCCGGTGACAGAGTTCAACGGGAGGGTGAACGTAAGCCGCACGCCGTCGCCGGCCTGGTGGCCGGCGAGATCCTTGATCGCGGCGGGGACCGGGGGCGAAGGCGGAACGGGATCGCCAGGAGCGCCGCAGCCCGCCGAAAACAAGAAAACGCAACCGAGAAAACAGGAAAGCGTAAAGATTTGCGCGGGGCGTTTTGTGATCTGAAGCGCCGTCCCTTTTCTATTTTCCATTTTCCAGTTTCAGGAAACTATAGGATGTAGCGGCTCAGATCCTGGTTCTTGACGATGTCCGCGAGCTGCTTGGAAACATAGGCGGCGTCCACTTTCACGTTCTTCTTCTTCAGGTCGGGCGCTTCGAATGAGATTTCGTCCAGAACTTTTTCGAGGATGGTGTGGAGGCGGCGGGCCCCGATGTTTTCGGTCTGCTCGTTCACGTTGGTGGCAAAGCGCGCGACGGCGGCCACCGCATCCTCGGTGATGTTAAGCTTGACGCCTTCGGTTTCGAGCAGCGCGACGTACTGCTTGATGAGCGCGTTCTTCGGCTCGGTCAGAATGCGAACGAAGTCCTCTTCCTTCAAGGATTGCAGCTCCACGCGAATGGGCAAGCGGCCCTGCAGCTCGGGGATCAAATCCGACGGCTTGGTCACGTGAAACGCGCCCGCCGCGATGAACAGGATGTGATCGGTGCGGATCATGCCGTAGCGCGTGTTCACCGTCGTTCCTTCAATGATCGGAAGAATGTCGCGCTGCACGCCTTCGCGCGAAACGTCCGGGCCGTGCCCCGATTCGCGCCCAGCTACCTTATCAATTTCGTCGATGAAGATGATTCCCATTTGCTCGGCGCGTTCCACGGCCACGCGTGTCACTTGGTCCATGTCCAGCAGCTTGTTCTCTTCTTCCTGGATCAAGTATTCGAAAGCGTCGGCCACGCTCATTTTGCGTTTTTTCTTTTGCTGGCCGAACATGCCGGAAAGCATGTCCTTGATGTTAACGTCCATCTCCTCGACGCCCTGGTTGGAGATGATTTCGAACGAGGGAATGGCGCGTTCGCGGACTTCGAGGTCCACCATCCGCTGGTCGAGCTTGCCTTCGCGAAGCTGCGCGCGGAGTTTTTCGCGCGTCCGCTGCGTTTGCTCGCGTTGCGCGGTAACTTCGGTTTCCGGAGTGCCGGACGCGGGAGGCGGAGCCGGTGGAAGCAGCAGGTCGAGGACCCGTTCTTCCGCGGCCTGTTCGGCGCGGTCCGCCACTTCGTCGAGTTTTTCCTCGCGGATCATGTCAATGGAAGTCTCAACGAGATCGCGCACCATGGACTCCACGTCGCGGCCGACGTAGCCAACCTCCGTGTATTTCGAAGCTTCGACCTTGACGAATGGGCAGCCGGCCAGACGCGCCAGGCGGCGCGCGATCTCCGTTTTTCCTACGCCGGTCGGGCCGATCATCAGAATGTTCTTCGGCAAAACGTCTTCGGCGATTTCTGGCGGAAGCTTCTGGCGGCGCACGCGATTGCGCAGGGCTACGGCCACGGCGCGCTTCGCGGCGGTCTGCCCGACGATGTATTTGTCGAGCTCCAGGACAATTTCGCGCGGCGTCATGTCATCGAGAGCCGGGAGAAGTTCCTGTCCCTCGACGGGCTCGGCGCCGTTCCCTCCCGGGAGGTAAACCACTTCTTTCTCGGACTTGCTGGTCATGAGTTGCTCGGTTCCTTTGATGCATGAAAACAGTTTGGCGTGTTCTCACGCCACCGCTAGAGCTCTTCGACTGTAAAATTGGCGTTGGTGAAAATGCAAATCTCGCTGGCGATGCGCATGGCCTCCAGGGCCAGATCCTTGGCGCTGAGTTTCGAATGCTTCAGCAGCGCGCGCGCAGCGGCCAGCGCGTACGTGCCGCCGGAGCCGATGGCCACCAGACCGTCGTCCGGTTCGATCACGTCGCCATTGCCGGAAAGGATGAATGTGCCTTTGGCATCGGCAACGATCAGCAGCGCTTCCAGATGGCGAAGCGCGCGGTCCTTGCGCCATTCCTTGGCCAGCTCGACCGCGGATTTTTGCAAATTGCCGGAAAACTCCTGGAGCTTGCCTTCGAAGCGTTCAAAAAGCGTGATGGCGTCGGCGGTGGAGCCCGCGAAGCCGGCGACGACTCGGTCATTGAAAAGGCGGCGCGTCTTGCGCGCCGTGTGCTTCATCACGTGTTCGCCCATGGTCACCTGGCCATCGGCGACCAGCACGACCTTGCTGTCCTTGCGCACGCACAGAACCGTGGTGCCGTGCATCTGTGCGCCTCTCCGGCTGTTTGGCATCCGAACATTATAGCCCCGCGGAGCGACAGCGCCAAAACACCGTTCGTGCGGTTGGCTACTGTGGCGGTCCGTAAAGAGAATTGAGGAACTGGCGAAATTCCTTTTGCAGCAGGAGTTTCTGGAAGGAGTCATCCACACGGGCGTCCGGAAAAGTCTCGCCTGGAATGACGTTTTCGCGGCGTTCGATGGCCAGCTTCAGGTAATTCTCGGTGTCGGGCAAGTCACCCTTTTCCGCGGTGACGCAGGCCAGGTTGTAGTAGAACAACGGATAATCGGAGTCCTTCGATACCCCATAGGTAAGCGTTTCCCGGGCGCGAGTCAAATCGCCGGTGATCCCGTAAGCGATGCTGAGATTATCGATGAGCACGCGCCATAGATTTTTGCTCAGCGTGGGCGTGCTCTTCTCGATTTCGAATGCCTTTTGGTAGGGCGCGATCGCTTCGCGGTATTGATGCGCGATGAAGTAGCGGCTGCCTTCCCGGAAAAGCTGCATGCTGTTCCCCGTCGGTACCGGTTCGCTGGTGGCCTCTCTGGGCACGAAATGGAACGACTGCAGAAGGGCGTCGAATAGCGGCTGGTCGGCAGCCCTGAAGAAAACCTTCGAGATGTGAATGTCCACGAAAATTCCGTCTTTGATCAGGCAGCCAAAAATGTTCTTCTGATTCGTCGGCGCCCCATCGACTTCCGGCAGCGTGAATTCAAGAATTTGCATCTCTCCGTTTTCGCGGTAAGCGATTCCCTTCAAAGAACCTGACGCCAGCGACGAATTGCGCTTGGTCTTCTCTTCCAGCGAATGTCTGCACTCACCGGACTGTACAGGCGCTTTGGCGGCTTCAAGGAAAACGGAAACGATGATGCGCGACTTCATGTTTTCTGCCAGAAAATAGCGGCGGCCGTCAGGCTGGATTTCATTGGCCTTTGTGGTGAAGCCTGTGCCGTCAAGTTCGAGCGCCCAAGGCTTCCCAGGCAGCCAGACGTCGGACGTGGCGGACGCCGGAGCGTCCTGCGCGTGAGCCTCAACGAGCGTAAGCAATGCAAAGGCGAGGGTGACGAATAGACAAGTTTTCATGCCGATCTCCGGAATCGATGTCCTTCTGCTCACTCTACGCGGGAAGTAGCTGTACCTGTGGGGCTAAGAAATAGCGCTTATCGAATTGGGAAACATCCGCCGGAGGAACCGAGTTCCGGACGAAGAATCTCTTACTGCGAGATTTCGTGGAAGGAGAGAATCTGGTAGCTGGAGGTCGGCTGCGCCTTCTGGATCCAACAGGAACTGTATCGAATGCCGTTGCCTTGCATATTCTGATTGAATGTTACGGACGCCCCTCCCAGGTTTGGCAACAGATTCCCAGACGCGTCCCGTGTTTGGGCTACGAACATGGCGCCATTGATTTGCTTGAACTGGCCGTTCTGCGCATTGGTCACTACCCCTTGCCCAATCACCAGAATGATTCCATTCCAATCTGTGTCCGGGTCGTAGGTAAACGTGCCGGTAACCAGCAGAAGCCCGAATCCATTGTTGTTCCAGTTGCTGATGTCCAGATTGCCGTTGACGACAACCGTGAGCGGATGACTGGAAGACATCCCCAATGGCGTCAAGGCGGCTCCCGTCACGGTGGGTAGAGGATAATTTACAGGGCCGGAGGGGAGGATAACGTCCGCATTTTGAATTATGGATTGTGGGTTGGACAACGAACAACATATCGCATCGAGTTGACTCGGCGTTAGGAACGGCGGGTTAAGGGGCTTGACATCCGGCCAGGGATCCTGGCCCGTGTAGTTCGATTGAGCAGCAGTGGAGGGAGGAAAAGATGGAATGCCACCGATAACCCGGTTGACGGCGTTCTGGGAATTGCCGACACCCTGGTATGGGCCGTAAAGACCGATCGCCACTTTAGGTGGCAAAGGATTGCCGTTGCAATCCTGGTCACCATCTCCCTTCGCCGCGTACACAGCGTTAATGGTGGGGGCTTGAAAGACCGGGTCACTTCCATTTTGGCTGCCAGAGAGTGTAAGTGCCGCAAAAAAAGGAGGCAGTGTAATTGGCGCGGGAGCAGCGAGGTATTGCACCAACTTCTGGCTGCCGTTGGGCAGGACCGCCAGGGCGGTAATCTCCAGGACCTGAGAGCCAGAGGAGGGGACGTCGGTTAGATTTGTTCCATCATAGAAAAGCGGCGTGGGGTCAACGTTGCCGTCAAACGGGGCCACGTCCTGACCGAGTCCCTGACGGAGCCATTGTTCCGAGACGGCGTTGATGCGCACCCACTTGTACGGGGGTCCGGGAATGCCCTGAGCGTTATTGGGCGAGACCGAAGCAATTGTCCTGGTGCTGGTAGGCGTGGCAGTAAACTCGCTCGCATACTCGTTGTCTCGATAAATCGTCAGCACGTTCCCCATGTTCTCATTAAGCGCGGGGTTGGGATTCAAAATGTAGCGCCTGTCCCCTACGTTAAGGGGAGTGCCGGGCGGGGGGAGAAAATTTGCGTCCGCCTTAATCACATAATCGGGATTACTCGGCAAAAGCCGCCCGCGTGCCTCCTCAAGGCCGGAGAGCGCCGCGTAATAGACGCTTGTCGCTGACCGATAGTTACCTGCCATTGCGGTCTCCGTGCCGGAAGAAACGACCAAAGCAATCGCCACGACGCTGATCAGCAGCAGCACGAAGATAGAGATCAATAGGGCGATCCCTGCTTCCGATCGCCGTTCTCGAATTGTGCTTCTCACCTTCACAAGACTTCACCCAACCTCACTGGTTCGGATTGATGCGCCGGCCACGCCCCGTCAACTGCACAAGGCGAGGCTGGCCCGTCCTCGGGTCCGGAAGAGGAGCAGCAACAATGAGAGTAATCATGACATCGCGGACCGATTGCGGGCAGTTACCGGTGGGCGGCAGATTGGGAGGGCAAGGCGGCAGATTGACGCAGGAGGCAGGTGCTGCCGTTGCGGCATCACAGGTATACGAAAAAATGGGCTGCGCTGGACTGTTTACAACGTTTTGCACGAATGGCACAGGCGCGAAGGGACCAATAAACGCAGCGGTGGGGTCGGCGCCAACCCCCCCCTTGGGGGCCCTGCCGCGCATCAGCGTTGTCCCCTGCAACAAATAGCGAATCCAATTAACGGGGCAGTTAGGTGCGCAGGCGGGATCTTGGGGAGTGTCGTTTGTTTCGATGATCAGGTCGAAATCGCCTGGCGTTACGCAGCCGCCGGCACCGATCGGACAAGGCGTACCAGGGTAGTTGGGGCTCCAGGCGAAAGGCGAGCTCGCTGAGAAAGTGGGAAAATTGGCATTGAAGAAGGTGGGCGGGGGATAGCCGGCATCGTTGACGTCGCGCACGATTTGGTCCAGGCCAAGCCGGGCTTCCTGGAAGGAGCTCAGCACTTGTGTTTCGACCTGGTAGCGCTGTTGCGAGGAGCCCAGCAGAGTGAACGCCGCTCCAGTGATTACAAGAAATATACCCAGAGAGACAAGCAGTTCGATGAGCGTAAATCCCTCTTGCCGAAAATTGTCGATGCCCCCCGTCATTTCTCCACCAAAGTGTCGAGAGTGATCGGCTGAAAATAGCCGTTGCCGCCCGCTTGCCGGACTCCGAGGATAAAGCGTTTACTGGAAATGGTTGACCCGTTTCCAGTAACGATCACCGCCCAGCGAACGTCATACGTGGCGCCGTTGGGATCATTGGGGTCCGGGTAGGTGAAACTCCAATTTGCGATACCCGCGGCATTACTGAAGTCAATCAGAGTCTGATTATTGATCACTACAACCGGGCTGCCTTGGATCTGATTGGGCGGGTTTGGGCTTCCCAGATTGCAAGTGTTTCCGTTGGGGCAGTAGATGCCGAGCGGATCGGTGAAGCTCGTCAATAGGAGCGGCTGATCAATTATGAAATCCAATTCGCGTTGTGCAAAGACGAGAGCCGACGAGTCCGTGCGATTCCGGGAGTTCATGAGGATCGAAGCCGGCACAAGCTGCGCGATCGCCACCAGGCCCACCAACAAAATGATGGTGGCGAACATCATTTCGAGGATGCTGAAGCCCCGTTCGCTCGTGCGGCGTTTTGTGAATGCGGAAAACATTACTGTTCGTCAGTTCTCGTATCCCTAAGCGAATCGCTGCCAAGGTCCGCCTTGAGGACCGGTCCACATTTGCGTGGCGCCAGAAGGGAGCAAAATCACCGCGCGATAGCCAAACTCCGGATCGGCCGCGCTTCCGAAATAAAACACAAAGACGAAGGACGACACAGCCCCACCGACGCGAATCGCACCGCGCGAGCTGGTCCCAAGGGTCCAACCGGCCCCGGGCCCGTTCTGTTGCATCAGGAAACACAACTGCGTGTTCCGCCGCACCGCTTCGAATCGCGTAAATTTCAGCATGTCGGAGAAGCGCCCGGCCGCGTCGTTGAGCTGGTACGTTCGAAACGAGCGCATGAGCGAGGGAATCGCAATCGCCGTCAGAATCAGTAGCACGGTCATGGAAACAGCCAACTCGACCATGCTGAAACCGCCAATGCGACCGCGACGAGTGCGAAAGGGTAGGGCACTCCTGAACAAAATCGTTACCTCATTCGAACGTTAGAGCAGCGTTGCAACCCGTTTGGGCGCTCTCTTGCGCCATTTCGGTGCAGTTGCGCTGCCAGGGACGTTCCGGCGCAACCGCTGCTAAACATAGTACTTCCTAGGAGTCAACCATTACATTCTATTCCATGCGTCAAGGAATGGGTAGAAATGTAACCCGGGGTCCGGCTTAGTTCTTGCTCTTTTTGGCGACGCCTTGGGCACCCTGCTTGGAGAGAGACGATTTATCGAAGAGTTCGTCGGAAAAGCCGGGATTGTACTTACAAGTTTCGTAAAAGATTTGAACGGAGCGGCGTCCGTTATGCTCCCGGGAGATTTGAAGCGGCGTCCAGACGCTGTCTTTCAACTGATAGTTTGAGTAGATGGAGACGTCTTCGTTAATCTGCTGGGTTTCTTCGTCGTTGGTGATGACTGCGCTGCGAATCAAAAGGTGCGTGGAACGGTCAACGGCAAGGCGGAACTTGCGCTCCTGGCTGTCGGTGATCTCGACCCAATCCACCTGCTTGAGGTCCACGGTATCGTTGCCGCCGAAGCGGATAGCCATGCCCGGTTCCTTGAGGCGCAGCCGCAAGAGATTGTCGACGTTGCGCTTGACCTGTTCCTGGAAATCGCTGATGGAGGTGGCCGGCAATTCGTTGACGCCGCTGCGATCGAAAGTCCAGCCGTGATCCCCGTTGTAGAGCGTGATGACGATGCCCCCGTGCGACCAGTCCAAACCGTCAACGCCGATCAGAAACGGGAGAATGGTGTGGCGGCCCTTGCCGATATATTCCGTGCGGTCTTTGTCCGGATAGCGGCGGTAATCAGCAAATCCGATATTGCCAATCGGTTCGCCATTGTGACCAAAGAGGACGCGGCGTCCCTCGCACTGGCTTTCGCGGACTTCCGTGTAACCCGGGCCGCCCAGAGCATTGATGAGATCGCTGAGGATCTGCTTACCCTTGGCGACGCTCTGCTCCGGCATCATGGTGTCCGGGTTCTGCGCGGAAGCGCGCGACGCGGACACTGCGCAAGCAAGGAGAATGACGACGACGATAGCGACGAACTTTACCCGCACAGGACCGAACCTCCATTGACATTGATGATCTCGCCGGTCATGAAGTTGGCCAGGTCCGAAGCGACGAAGAGGATCGGGCCGGCGATTTCCTCGGCGGTACCGGCGCGACCAAGAGGGATGAGGGAAGAAATCATTTTTTGGCCCGCTTTCGTATCCAACACGGGAATGGACATGTCGGTGGCGACCCAGCCGGGGGCGACGGAATTCACGAGGATATTGTGCCGGGCAAGCTCGCCAGCGAGGCCCTTGGTGAGGCTGATGATGCCGCCTTTGGAAGCGCCGTAGTGCGCGTGGAAGGATTCGCCGCGCTGGCCGGCAGTGGAGCTGATGGGAATGATTTTTCCGGACTTCTGCTTGATCATGTGGGGAACGGTGAAATGGATGATCGAGTAGACGCTCTTGAGGTTGATCCGAATCATATCATCCCACTGTTTTTCGGACATCTTTTCGATGGGGAGATCTTCGAGATTCCAGATGCCAGCGTTGGCAACGAGAATGTCCAGCCGTCCGAGCCGGGCGATGGTGTGCTCAACAAGTTTCTGGTTTTCGGCGTGCTTGCCGA
>WNGK01025179.1_pt1 | contig 10792 bp, 14 predicted proteins | sample 5400601 | NCBI WGS metagenome assembly WNGK01 (sample SAMN13153376, study PRJNA577476) | soil metagenome | isolation source: 60 cm soil or saprolite under Garry oak tree replicate 1 | place: USA:California | collected 2016-06-15
CTACGAAGCCAAAACTTGGTGGACCTGGAGAATGTCGAAATCTCGACCTCCGCATTGCAAGTGCGGCGCTCTGCCAACTGAGCTACAGGCCCACGTAAAAGTTGGAGGGAAGGGAGGGAGTCGAACCCTCTAAAACGTGATCCACAATCACGCGCCGCACCGTTTGGCTTCAATCCCCATGTTGGAGTCGGGTTGTGGTACTCGAAACCCCAGACCTGCGGTTCACAAAACCGCCGCTCTGCCGTTTGAGCTATACCGGCCCACATTCATCCGCGAACGGCAAAGCGCCGATCGCCATCGTCATCGGCGTACAAGTACCGACGCCACTCGTTCACTTCGAGACCCATCGACCGCAGAATGAACCTGCCCGTGTGAACGCTTGCCGGCAGCGGCCTGCGCAACAGCGGCATGCCCGCCTCTTCCGGCGTCCTGTCCGCCTTGCGGTGGTTGTCCTTGCGGCAACATGCCACAAGATTCTCCCAGGAATTCTTCCCTCCCTGCGATCTGGGAATGACATGGTCGAGCGTTAAGTCACTGCCATGAAACTTCAACCCACAATACTGACAGCGGTATGCATCCCTCACAAGAATGTTGCGGCGGGTGGTGACTTGCAGCCGGACAGGGACATGTTTATATACCAGCAACCGAATCACACTGGGTAAGTGGATGCCCGGATAGACCAACTTATTCGTGGCTAACTCCACTGTTGCTTTCCCCTTCGTGACAAGCTTCAGCGCTCGCATGGCCGGAATGATGCGAAGGGCCTCATACGAGGCATTCAGCTGTAGGACCGGTCTTCGCATCAAACTCATTGCAATTCTCCTTGCTTCTTTGCGCCTTTTGTGGAGCCCCATTGACGCCTCGAACCGGGAACAACTCAAAACGTTTGGCTCCGAGAGTCAGATTCGAACTGACGTCTCGCTGCTTAACAAGCAGCCGCTCTACCGCTGAGCTATCTCGGATCAGCGCCATAAAACTAAAAACCCCCTGGCCAATTGGCTCAGAGGGTAAGTGGAATCCTATTACAGAATCCTCCGAGCAATCACATAAGTACGCCATGCCGCGGTTGCGCGGTCGCTGGTGTAAAGCCGTGATTGACTCGTTTCATCATTACCTTTACAACTTACCCCGGATTTAGTTGCATGTCAACTGGTAGCCCGTTAGAGATTCGAACTCTAATTACCGGATCGAGAATCCAGCCTCCTGACCATTAGAGGAACGGGCCGTGAAATTGGCGCCGGCGGCGGGAATCGAACCCGCGAATCAATGCCTTGAAAGAGCATCCGCCAAACCAGCCTAGCGTACGCCGGCGAAACTGGCGGCTACGACGAGATTCAAACTCGCACCGTACTCCTCGACAGGGAGGCGTCCTATCCTTAGACGACGTAGCCGTTCTGGGGGCCCGATTCGAACGTGCGCACTCTGGCCTTATGAGGGCGAGCGAAATGGACCACTTCTCAACCCCAGATGCAATGGCGCAAAAGAACTCTGGTGCATGTGAGAGGATTTGAACCTCCAAAACCCCGAGGGGTCGCGGTTTTACGGACCGCTGCAGCTAACCGTATCTGCCTCACATGCACATCATGGCGGAGAGAGCGTGGATTCGAACCCGCGACACCCGAAGGTGTTCTCGCTTTCAGGGCGAGTGCCTTAAGCCTGACTCGGCCATCTCTCCAAACCTGGCGGAAGCGGAGCGAGTCGAACGCTCACATCCTGAAGGATGTCCCGCTTCGGACTGGGTGGGCTCGCCACTTGCCCAGCGCTTCCGACAACTGGCGGTGATGAGAGGATTCGAACCTCTGGACCCGGATCTTCACCGGGCCTCTGACTTTCCGGGTCAGTTGTTTAAGCCACTCACACACATCACCACAAATCAATTCTGGCGGAGAGTATTCGATTCGAACGAATGACATCCGATGAGGTGTTCCGCGTGAGCAGTGCGGCGCCTTAGACCACTCAGCCAACTCTCCGCATTCAATTACATTGGTGCCGGCCGGGGGCATCGAACCCCAACGTCCGAAGACACTGCGTTTTGAATGCAGCGCGTCTTCCCATTCCGCCAGGCCGGCACATCTTTGGTAGGAGCGAGGGGAGTCGAACCCCCAAGCCTGAAGGCGCTTGATTCTAAGTCAAGTGCGGCTTCCATTTTCGCCACGCTCCTACAACCACATTCTGGGGCGGATGAAGGGATTCGAACCCTTACGCCACCTAAGGCACATGCTCCTGAACCATGCGTGTCTTCCGTTCTACCACATCCGCGTGGTACCCGAAGAGGGACTCGAACCCTCACGCTCAAAAGAGCACAGCGACCTCATCGCTGCGTGTCTCCCGTTCCACCATCCGGGTGTAACGTCGAAAGGCATAACTCTCTTGTGACGACTTTGTAAGTCGTCGCTTCGAGCTCATAGTTATAAGCTCGTGGTGCGGGATGCAGGACTTGAACCTGCACGTCCGAAGACACTCGATCTTAAGTCGAGCGCGGCTTCCGTTTCGCCAATCCCGCACAAACTAAAAGCCCCCCGATTTCTCGGAGGGCTTCGAATCTGACCAATCCAATGGCGTCAGCGCACGAAGCCTCCCCATTCCAGCTGATAGCTGAACGATGAGAGTCGATCGGAGTTGACTAAGTTGACGCGCATTGATTGCAGTTCCTTTATCTACTAGATACCACGATTTCACTCACGATGCAAGAGATTACTGCTTCGATCGTTTCGGTACACTTCCCAAATTGTTCATGTGCCTTTGTAGTTGAACACCGGGCGAAGTGTACGGATCACCTGCGAACGGTCCACAATACTGAAGAGATCGGCAATCAACTTCGAACATCTGGACTCAGCCTTGTACCAACCGAGTTTGTACTAACTTTTCTAAACTCATCATCGTTGCCGATCAGGAACACCTTCTTGCTCTTCTTCAATGATTGCAAAAAGTGGTTGCCTGCGTGAAGCCGCGCCTTCAGGTCTTCAAGAGAGTAAATGGTTGGGCTCACGGGTCGCCGCAACCGCTTCTCCACGGGACCCACCGCGTCCAGAACCTCGTCGAGCGAGACCGCTCCGATTACCATTAGGTCAATGTCGCTCATGGCTTTCTCCTCGCCGCAGGCAACCGAGCCATAGACAAAGGCAACATTTATGCGGGACGAACGAGGTGCAAGAGCGGTTTTGAGCATCTGAAAGACGCCCGTGGTTTTTGCGAGCAAGGCACGGAGCTCCGGAAACTCGGGGTGCTCCTGGTTTGCCTGATAGAACACCTGACTGCCGACCGGTGAACGCTTGATCAGTCCGACATCGGCGAGTAAAGCAAGCTCACGCTGGACAGTTCCGACGCTTGTCTCGACCTGGCGAGCGATTTGGCGAACGAAGAAGGTTTCGTCGGGCGCACCATACAGAAGCGCCAGAACCCTCCCTCTGGTCTGGCCAAAGAGCAGATCCCCAACGGACGTGAGGGGTGTTCTCATCGCGAGAACAATTGTACTCAAAATGAGCACAGCTTGGCCTGAGAAGCCACCCAGCTCATCATCTTTGCTTTTGTCGAGCGTGGCGAGGCTTTGAATGGACACTATCGCCATTCCTCCAATCATTCCATTCGTGCAGCAAGCCGCGCACGGTCTCACGCATCCAGTCCGGAAGCACGGAGAGACCTGTACTCAGGTCCTCACGAATGGCCGGCCCGTGCTCCGCATCTCGAAGGATCGAGATGAGCGATGGCGCAGCCGTCCATCGTCCGAGGGGAGCGTGTCGCGGAGCCAATCGAGCGCCTCCACGAAGCGCATGGCGGGGTGGCCCGCCCAATAAAGGCGTCTGGGCGCAGCGAGGCGAAAGCCGATGGTTAGTCTCCCGTGAGTGACGGGGCGCAACCGCGCGTCGGTCAGCAAGGTGATGCGCGCCGGTCGGCGTGTGTAGCCTGTCATTGGTAAGCTGGTCAGGCTGAGATAAGGGTCGAGGTCAGACATGAAACGCGAACTATGTCGAGTCGTGGTCATTACCGCTTTCCTGCTTGGTTGTATTCCTGCGACGGTGACGCGGGGCCGAGGGATCGGACGTTCGGTCCAAGCATCGAGCACCTCTGAAGCGCAGATTCGTGCGCTCGAAGTGACGTTGCTTTCCACCATGCTGGTGGCAGAACCGACAGGCTTTGGCGAGTGGGGATTTTCCGCGTTAGTCGAGGCCGATGGTCACCGGATTCTCGTGGACACTGGCGCGCATCCCGAGACGGTGCTACAAAATGCCCACGATCTGAACATTGATCTCTCCGACGTGCAGGAAGTCGTCCTCACACACAACCACGACGACCACGTGACCGGATTGCTCACCTTGCGTCGCGAGATGATGAAAAAGAACCCCGCCGCTTTGTCCGTAGTGCACGTCGCCAAGGGAATCTTCTACAGTCGGCCGTCGGCCCAGGGCGAGAGCAACCCGATGATTGCGATTCGAAAGGCGTACGAAGCCACGGGAGGGCGATTCATCGAGCACTTCGAGGGCGCGGACATCTTCCCTGGAGCGTGGCTCACCGGGCCTATTCCGCGGAAGTACCCGGAGCGCAATTGGAGTGTGAGGGGAAAGGTGCAAACCCCGGATGGCCTAGTTGAGGACACGGTACCCGAAGACCAGTCGCTGGTGCTTGACACCACGCAAGGCCTGGTGGTGCTGACGGGATGTGGACATGCTGGAATTGTCAACATTCTGACCTATGCGGCGACGAAATTTCCAGGGCGCACGGTGGACGCGGTCATTGGCGGTTTGCATCTGTTTCCGGCAAGCGACCAGCAATTGGACTGGACCGGTGACGAGTTCAAGCAATTTAAAGTCGCCAACCTGCTGGGCGCGCATTGCGCCCGCTGATTTTTGGCGCTCCAGGCCAGCAATGCACGAAACGCGTCTCGCAGACTCTTTTTGCCTCCTGTTTGTGCCCGAATACGGTCGTCCATTTCCGCTGCCATGAGGAAGCCGCGCCCGAATATGTTCATGCCGGTGCGGAAATCGCCGGCATAGAGAAACGAGGCTTCCTGCGAGAGCAGGGTCAGCGGCATTCGCTTGATGAAAGGCGGGGCAGCGTCCAAAAAGCCTCGCGTCCGTGTCATCTCGCGTTCCCGCCGAGTCTTCCGCTCTTCGTCCGGCAGTCCCGCGGCCAGCGCCTGCATCCCCGCATATCGGCCAAAGCCCTCGTTAAACCAGATGGTTTCAATGACCGGAGGCAATTCCCAGTTGAACGGACGATAGCCGACGCCCCAGACACGTTTCGGCACCCAGGAGTGCGCCATATGGTGCGCATAATTGAAGAGCGCGGAATAATCGTGAGAGCCCGCTGAGTGCGCATTCGTTGCCCGGTCGACGGAAAGGCTGAACGTGCCGCTGGTATCGTGTTCCTGGCTGAAGTCGTAGTCGTGGCCTTCACGCGGCTGGAGCAATTCGAGCAGCACAGTATAGGCCGGAAACGGCGTGTCGCCGAAGTACTCCTGAACGCGGTCAAGGGCCTGGCGCGCCAGCTTGCTTTCGGCATCCACATCCTCGTCTCCTTCTGAATACACTGCCACCAACAGGTCAATCTTGCCGGGCAGTTTCCGGAACTGTACGCCCGGTCCCATCACGACCTGAGAATCGGCAAGAATGTCGTAATTGGCGGCTTGCGCCTTGGCAGTTCCTTTCTGTACAGGGACGCGTGGATCGAGAGTGCTCAGGACAGGCCATTCCCCAGGTCCATCCACTTGCAAGCTCACAGGGGCTTGCTCCAGACCGTCGATATAGCCGAACACTGAATAGCCGAGAAGCCCGACATAGTTCTTGCGAATCTTGGAGGAATTCACAGAATCGCGGATCCGATCTTCCATTCGGCCGACATTCACCCGGTATTCGATCCGTGAAATCCTTTCACCCTCGTGGCCGATTGCCCAGCGCGGTCCGTCGGCGTCTTTCTTGCATTCGATGGATTTGCCGTCAGGAGAAAAAACATGTAGATCCTCGACGAAGTCATCGTAACGAACAAACGAGTATCCTCCTGGGTACGACCTGGGAATTACGAGAGCGGCCGGAGCAGGAAGCGGGCTCTCCGGAGTGATGCGGATGCTCACGCGAAGATCATCCGCACCGGCATAGCGCAACTCGTAGGCGATCCGCGCGGTCTGCGATGGAGCCGCGCAGACCTTCGACGGATCGCAAAGAATCAGGAGAAAGGCGACGAGCAATATTTGAATCGGTCGCACGACTCCCGAATGCTTCTGGCGCGCCACGGGAACAACTCCTTCCCTTCTAGAATCGTGAAAGCAGGACCACCTTATAACAGATCGAGGCTGGCGGCCCTCTTCAGGCCAATCGATATGTAAAGAAATATCTCTAATCGAAATGATAAGTATTAAGCCTATTCAGCGCTGGCCGTGTGAGGTGGTTCTGCTTGCTCGCCGATCTCCAAGATGCGCAGGCGTCGCGTAATTCCGCCAGAAATAGAATTGGCAAGCTCTACAGGAAAGTCGGCTGGGAGAGCTGAAATAACAGCATCCACAGCTTTGGGAATTTCAGAGAGTAGCTCTTCGAGAATAGATGGCACGACTTGCTTTCCAATTCCAGCAAGTTCCGCCGTTTGGAAGAAGTGGCGCGGAGCTACTTGCATTATTTTGTAGTGGGGCTTAGCTCCAAACGACATGGCTAGACGGAAGCTCTTCCAGAGTATTTGTTTCGAATCGACGCTCGGCTGAGCCGAGATGACGTCGTACAGCGGTGTCAATTGGAAGCGACCGCCTGGCCGAAGAAAAACGCTGAAGTTTTTCGCGTGCCCGTCTGTTGCACCCATGAGCCAGAAAACCATGTTTGCCTTTAAGAACGCCCGTTGGTCGGCGAGCGGTTGGTCACTGCCACGAAGCAATTGAAGTATTTGCACAATGCCTGGGCCACCATCCTCTTGATACTTTTGGGTGGGCGAAATCGAAAGCGCCTGACAGCAATCCTCTTGTGGCAATCGAAGCAGTCTTCCATCCCCGGTCCACCTTCGGTCAAATCGTTCTACTACCAGTACTCTCTTCTCCCCGAACGTCGCGAGTTGCGGTTTTGCCGCTTCAATTCCCAACGCCGCAATAGTCTTCAAGCAAAAATACTCATTCTCAGCGCTATATGTGAGGTCGACCCCGTTCGGAAGTCTGCCAATAGATGGCTTAAATATGTGAGTCGTTGCTGTCGTGCCGTGGGGCTTGTACCACTGTCCACCGCGATATAAGAGTGCGGTCTTTTCTTGCGCACCCGCGATGGAGATTCTGAAACTTTCATCTTCCGTGATGCCGAGAGGTGCGGTTGCAAGATTTTCGAGGATCACGGCGATTTCGTCATTGCTAATGGGATCTCCGGCAAGCGAACCTGCTGAGCCGGGTTCCACCTCGGGCGGCAAAAACTGAAGCGCGCCAACACAATCGTGTCCAATCGCGCCCAGAAGGCTGTATGCATCTATTCCGCCGGTGCGCGCGCGCGCCGCAATTTGACGCCGCAAATCAGCATTATCGGGTAGTAGATTGTCGAAAACCGCAACGACAGGCGCGCCGCCATATTCCTGTTCGCGCAAGGGAAGAGACAGCGAGACGGGCATGACGAATTCCCAGTCCAACCAAGATCGATCGTACCGGAAATATATTGCTCCAGAGACTTCACGACGAAGTTGCCCGACGAGACGGCTGTTGAGAAATACACTGAGTGGCTCGTGACGCGCGCGCGCCGTCAGAAGATCGCCTCAATGTCATTTGCTGAGCTTTTCGTTCTCTCGCGGACCACGAGCTCTAGATCCAATACCGCGAGGATCCTCAAGAGAGTGTCGAGACGTGCCGACCTAGCGTTTTCAATGTCCGAAAGCGTTCTTTGGCGTACGCCAATTTTCGCGGCGAGCTGCACCTGTGACAAGCCGAGTTTTCGCCGCCTTTCGCGAATCCAGTTTGCGAGTTGAAGAGGCGTACGAGCAATGTTTTCCATGTTCATTCGAGATAGGCAATCAGGCGCTTTTCCGCCTTAAATCAATTTAGGCGCTTTTTCGCCTAAAGTCAATCTAGGCGCTTTTCCGCCTAAGAACTGACCTTTCTCCGCCACGTTTTACAGACCGCGGGTGATTCGGCGCACGTCTCCGGTAGAGACGAGGCGGTGGAAGGAGAGATCGATGGCGCGACGCGAGCCAACGTCGGCAAAGTCGTCCGCGGACCAGACGTGGGGCGTCTTTGGAGCCCGGATACGGCTCTGAATGGCTGCCTGAATACTGGTCGCGAGAGCCCGGCATTGGTCGGATTCTAAAGTTTGACTTCGGTACAAATTCGGTATCAATCTCAATGAGAAAAAATGGCCTTTAATCCCCTTAAGCGGCGCCGTATCAGGCATTTTTGATTTTCTGTCCAGTGGTTCGGGACCAGGGGGTCGGAGGTTCAAATCCTCTCTCCCCGACCATTTAAATCAACAACTTGCGCTGAGCCAATAGATCCAGGTTGCACCATCCCTGGTGCAGGGGCGCCATTAGGGGCGCCATTAAGCCGGCGCCGCGTTTCTAGTTGAAAAAGCATGCGAGGGGACGAGTCCTCGTGCTGTTGGGCTGATGGATCTGGTTGTTTTGAGTTCACGACCATGTCCACGACCGATGAGACAGCACTTGCCCGCTCCTCCCACCAGGTTCTGCTGTAGACCTCCAATGTGGTGGTCGTTTCGCTATGGCCCATGTTGTCGCGCGCGATTTCCGCGCGAGCCCCCGAGCGACGCATAAGGCTGGCATGCATGGTCCTGAAGCTGCGAAAGTCGATCGCCTTCGGCAGTTTCAGTTCCTTTGCAACAGCCTTCAGATGATGCAGCACGTTCCGGCGCTTCGTCGGGGTCCCGTTCCGGGTGGCAAAGACGAAATCGACTGCCTCCCGAAACTTCGCCTGCTTCCAGATACGGGTCACGGGCTTCTTTGAGAACGCCATGCTGATCGAAGGGAACCTCACGGTTACCGTGGAGAGTCTTCGGGTCGGCAAGGTCGCCATCGTACAGCCGTTCATCGATCACGATTCTGTCCTCGAGAATATCGTTCCAGCGCAGTGCCAGAGCCTCGCCCACGCGCATAGATCCAAACACAATGAGCGTGACGATAGCCTTGGTGGGAGCCGGCAGCTTCTCGATAACTGCCTTGATCTCGCCCAAGCTCAGAAGTTGGGGTGGCTTCGAAGCCTTCTTCTTCGGAAGCCTCACTCCAATAGCCGGATTCTTCGGCATCAGATCCCACGTGATGGCCTGAGCAAACGCCGAACGAAGTGCTGCATGCATGTTGCAAATGGTGTAAGGAGAGAGCTTCTCGAGCAGCGAATTGAAAAAGACCTGAAGCTCCATCGTTGTGATGCCGGTGACTTCACGGTCACCGAACGCCGGAAGCAGATAGCTACTGAAAAAGAACTCGTAGTTGATACGAGTTGATTTCTTCAGCAATGGCCAGCTCAGTTCCATGCACTTGTTCTTCAGATCGGCAACAGTGCACTCGCTCTTCGAAAATGCTTCAGCCGGCGAGTTCTGAGTGCCATCGGTGTTGTCGTCGCGGGATTCATAACGGGGAGCATTGTTGACGTTGTTCACCTCGTCCATAAACTTATCCGCCATGCGTTGTGCTTCCCGCTGTGTCCGAACGTTGCTTTTGGCCCAGACCTTTGATCTGCGCCGTGGTTGCCCGGAGCTGTAATCCCTGTAGGTGAGTTTCCATTTGGGCCCGACGTCCCTGACCGCAGGGCGCTGGTACTTGTTTCGCATCGCTTTGACTTCCTCTCCGCGATGCTTCAGCCGTGGCCTCATTATGGGGTCGAAGTCGATCACTGGCAAGTCTCCGGCCCACTAACGAAACCCCGGATCACCGACGGCCGAAAACGCACATAACGACCGAGACGGATCAGACCGGGGATCTGATAGGCGTTGGCATAGACCCAGCTGGCCGGCACCTTCAGGAGAACCGAGACCTCGTCCGTGTTCATCAGGCGGTCGAGTCCGCCAATCCATTCACTGAAGGATAAGCGTGCCGTCTACGGTGAAGTGCTCGTCGGACATGAACTTCTTCGCCTGCCTGTTCACCTCGGCGAAGAACCGCTGGGCCACATCCGAGGTCAGCAACCGATCGCGGTTCTTGGAGAACACCGCATGGTTCCAAACTGCATCGTCCACGCCCAGGCCCACGAACCAGCGAAACAGAAGGTTATAGTCGATCTGCTCCACCAGCAATCGCTCCGAGCGAACCGAGTAGAACACCTGCAACAGAAGCGCCCGAAGAATATACTCCGGCGCGATCGACCGCCGCCCGGAGGCTGCGTAGAGCGCATCGAACTCCGGGCTCAGCGTCCCCAGCACCGCGTCGGTCAACTTGCGAACCGCTCGCAGCGGATGATCCGCAGGTACCCGCTGCTCCAACGAAACATAGCTGAACATCCCCTCTTGAGTACGCTCTCCTTCGCGACGGGAGCGGCACAGGCAAATTTTGGACCCATTCACTTGAAGCAAATGCACATCGTTGCTCCTGCGGCTGACGTCTGCTCTGGATACGAACGCCAGGTCGCGCCAATTGAATTAGAAGTCTTAAGCCTAGCCAAAACAAATCAGAATCTGCGCGGAACAAGAGACCTGCTTCTTCCGCGCCTGCTCTCCGGGCGAATTCATTTGGAGGCGCACTGAGCCATGCCTCACGCCTTCACCGAAGACCAGCTTGTCGAGCAGCCCGCCATCGGGCTGTTCGCTGATTTTGGCTGGTCCACGGTGTCGGCCATGGAGGAGGTGCTGGGCGCAACCGGCACGTTGGGTCGCGAGACACAGAGCGAGGTGGTGCTGCT
>WNGK01008294.1_pt1 | contig 10788 bp, 11 predicted proteins | sample 5400601 | NCBI WGS metagenome assembly WNGK01 (sample SAMN13153376, study PRJNA577476) | soil metagenome | isolation source: 60 cm soil or saprolite under Garry oak tree replicate 1 | place: USA:California | collected 2016-06-15
CGGGGTGGAGATCGTGGTCGGCGATCCGGGCAACATCGAGCGCTCGGCCGGCAAGGCCCGCCGCGTCGTCGATCTGCGGCCGAAGGGGTAGTGCAACCGCGGCGTCGGCGGGCGGGCGCTAGTGGGCGGGCGTCAGATTGATGATGTGTCCATCCGCCGCCGGCCGTGGCCTCACGATGAGAGGCTGGCCCGCGCTGGACGCCGGGCAGGCAGTCCACCATGCCTGCGATCAGGCAGCGGGCGGCCGCGATGACCGCCGGCGGATCGAGATGCAGCCGCAGCGGATCGGCGACGGCCAGGGCCGGAACGATCACCTGCAGCCGCTCGAGCGGCAACGTTCCGGCCGGAAGCGCGGCCTGAGCGGCCGAGCCGGCCGCGACCGCCGTCTCGGTGGCCTGCCAGGACTCGCGGGGCTCGTCGAGGATTCCAGTCCACAGCAGGCTGGCGACCTCCTCGAAGCTGCGCTCGCGGGCCAGGTCGATCGCGTCGCGGCCGCGATAGCGAAGGTGATCACCGGTGATCTCGGTCACCTCGGTCTCGATCACGAGCTCGGCGGCTCCTGGGGCGCGGCGCGGCCGGCCCCGGCGGGCGAGCCCCTCGACCTCCGTCGTGTTGAACAGGCTGGCCCGGGAGCCCTCGGCCTTGCGCCTGGTCAGCACCCCCCTGCTCACATACGAGTAGAGGCTGGCCTGCTTCACGCCGAGCCGCTGCGCGGCCTCGGCTGCGCTGATCCACTCCGCCGGCATGTGCGCACCTCGGTTCTGCCCTCTGGCCCGACAGATCATCGCTCCGAGTGGATGAGTCCGCGGATCAAGACATTGATTCTAATCAACATTGACAGAGTTGTACGGTAACTGTCGATAATCAAGTGCGAGGACAGCGAAGCTTCGGAGGCGGGCATGCCACAGGTTCACTTTCTCGACGTCACCAACCGCGACGGCGTGCAGACCGCCCGGACCGGGCTGTCCAAATTCGGCAAGACGATGGTCAACTTCTACCTGGCCAGGCTCGGCGTGGCCCAGTCCGAGATCGGGTTCCCTTTCCTCTTCCACGAGATGCCCTACGTGCGGGCCAACGTTGCCCTCGCGCGAGCCGGCGCCTTCGGCGAGCTGCGGCTGTCCGGCTGGTGCCGCGCCGTCACCGCCGACGTCGAGCGGGCGATCCCGCTCGGCCTGAGCCATTACAACCTCTCGATTTCCACCTCGGACCAGATGATCGCGCACAAGTTCCGCGGCCGGCTCGACCGCGAGGCCATCATCACCGAGATGACAGCGGCCGTCGCCGCCGCCAGGGACGGCGGTGCCGAGACGATCGGGGTGAACGCGGAGGACGGCTCGCGCACGGACGACGGATTCCTCACCGAGTTCGCGCTGGCCGCCAAGCAGGCGGGCGCGAACAGGGTCCGCTACTGCGACACCATCGGCGGGGACTCCCCGGAGCGGATCAGGGAACGGTTCGCGAAGCTCGCCGCCGCGACGGCCATGCCGATCGAGACACACTGCCATAACGACCTGGGCATGGCCGTGGCGAACTCGGTGTCCGGTGCGCTCGGCGACCTCGACGCAGGCCAGGACGCCTGGGTCAACACCTGCGTGAACGGCATCGGCGAGCGCTCAGGCAACGCCGACCTGCTGTCGGTCATCCTCGCCTTCAGCCATGCCTTCGGCGTCGCCGGCCGGGCCAAGATCGGCGACCAGGTCGACCTGTCCTGGGCGCGCAGGTTCGGGCTGTGGGCCAGCTACGCGTTCGGCCAGCCGCTGCCGCAGAACCAGCCAGGCACCGGCCGGAACGCCTTCGCCCATGAGTCCGGCATCCACGCCGACGGCGCGCTGAAGGACCGGCACAACTACGAGCTTTATGACGACGACACGCTCGGGCCGTTCCCGCAGGACTGGCACGCGCGGTCCGGACGGGTCGTCCTGACCGGGGAGTACGGCGGCATGGCGGGTTTCCGGCACGTGCTGGACGGGCTTGGCATCGACCCGGGCGAGGATGAGGAGCTGATCTTCCGGCTCGTGCAGCTCTGCGCGTCGGCGACCAGCAAGCCGCTGACCGACGACGAGCTCCGGCTGATCGCCGCCTACCCGCGCGAGCTGGCGCAGCTCTACCCGGGCCAGCTCGGCTAACGGGCCGGGTCGCAGCGGTTCAGCTGCCGAGCTGCTTGCGGCTCCTGATCGCCTTCAGCCTGGCCTTCTGGTTGGAGTCGAGCATCGCGTAGGCGACACCGGGGATCGCGATCGCGAGCGCGATCACCGCCAGCGCCAGCCACGGGTTGATGATCAGCAGGATCAGCCCGATCACGACACCTGCGATGCCGATCTTCAGATGAGGGGTCATATTCTTAACACCGGACCTTCCCGTCGCAACGGGATGATTCGGTGAATCATCCCGCCCTAACCTGACCGACCCGCACGATAAGTCGCGTCAGGACCACGGTAGCTCCCCGCCGGAGCACTGCGACCAGATCTGGTGCGAGATGATGAGCACGATGCCCCTGGAGGAAGAGATGACGCTGTCGCTGCCGATCGAGCCGCAGGCCAATGAGCTGCTGTCCAGAGACGGATTCGCGCTGCTGCTCGCGATGATGCTCGACCAGCAGGTCCCGTTCGAGAAGGCGTTCAACTCGCCGTATCAGCTTGCCCTGCGACTCGGCCACGAGCCCAACGCCCAGGAACTGGCCGACTTCGACCCCGACGCGCTCGCCGATATCTTCGCCGAGCGGCCGGCCCTGCACCGGTTCCCGCGCGCTATGGCCGCCAGGGCCCAGGAGCTCGACAGGATCGTTGCCGATCGTTACGATGGCGACGCGAGCGCGGTCTGGGCCAGCGCGGGCAGCGGAGCGGAGCTGCGGGGCCGGCTGTCCGAGCTGCCAGGCTTCGGTGCCTACAAGGCACAGATCACCATCGCCGTGCTCGGCAAGCAGCTTGGCATCCAGCCGGCGGGCTGGCGCGAGGCCGCCGGCCACTTCGGCGAAGCCGGATCACACTATTCCGTCGCCGATATCAGCGACGATGCCTCGCTCGCCGCCGTGCGCTCCTACAAGAAGGCGAAGAAGCAGGAAGCAGCAGCCGCCCGCTAGCACCTCGGCCCGCTCATCCGATGACCCCATCGCTGCTGCCGCATGGTCACCGGCAGTCAGGCCTACCAGGCCGCCTGATCGAATTCGAACTTCGATGTGTCGGTGAATAGGTGATGCCGTCCGGCCAGCCGGCCATTGCGGATCGTCGCCGCCCAGAGCGCGGGCGGAGTATGACCCACCAAGTACAAGATCCGGTCGCCGTCGGGCGCGATCGCCACCGGCGTGATCTGCGGCGGGAGCCTCGCGATCGTTCGTTCCACGACACTCCGCCCACGCAGGCTCACCTCGGTCAGCGTTCCCATGACCTGCTGGCGGGTGCGCGTAGCTGGCGAGCCCTCCAGAGCCATCAGGAAACTCTGCCGGCTGTTCAGATCTCCCCTGATCACGGAGAAGAAGGGGTTACGGGGGCCACGAATCCAGATCCGCCTGGCCAGCAGGCCGCCGGGCCTGACGCGGACCACGACCGCGCGCAACGACGCGGGCATCGCCATGCCGCTCCTGGCCGTGCTCGCCGTCCCGGCGACCGGCGTGTGTCCGTCGAGAGTGACCACGCCGCCGGGCACGGCGAGTATCTCGTTGCCGTCCCCGAGCCAGGTGACCGTGCCCCCATTGAACAAGGTGGCGCCCTTGCCGATCAGCGACCGGAGGTCGATCACCCGCGTGCGGCCGGTTCGCAGGTCGCGGACGGCGAGCGTGGTGAACCTGCGTCCCGTCGCGTAGGCGAGGTAGCGGCTGTCCGGGCTGACCGCCGGATAGGCGCCGTCAGCCACGAAGCTGATCCTGCCGGTCGCGATCCAGATCCGCGTGATCTGGATCGCGCCGTGCGCGGGGCCGACCACGAAGATGCTCTTCGAGTCGGGCGAGAGCGCGAAACCGTTGCCGGTGCCGTCCCGGGCCACGACCTTCGCCGACCGCCCGGTCCGCGGCGACATCATCTCGATCGAGTAAGACGTGCCCCGCCCCGACATCCCGGCGACGGCGACCAGCGGCGGATCGCCAGATCCGTGTAGCCGCCCGGCGATCACCGGCGCCATCACCTGCGGCCGCTGCACCAGAGCCAGGCCGACGGCCACCGCCGCGACCGCGGCCATCGCCGCTACGGGAGCGACCCAGCGCGCCCGCCTGGTCGAGTCACGCGCGGGCGGCTCGCGGAGGGGACGCGGATCAGCGGGCGCGAGCCGTTGCGCCATATTCTGCAGTTCCCGACGGATCGTGGCCTCGAGTTCGGTCATCGCTCCTCTTCCCCCACGGCTAGGGCCAGGGCGGCCAGCGCGCGCGACATCGTGGACCGGACCGCGCTTGGCCCGATCCGCAGGATGGCAGCGATCTCGCCGGCGTCCAGATCGCAGTAGTAGCGCAGTACGACCACCTCGCGCTGCCGCCTGGGCAGCAGGCGCAGCGCGGTCGCGAGCACATCGCGGTCGGCGGCGGCGGACGCGGCGTCCGGGCCGGGCTCGGACGGCTCGGCGAGGCTGGCGGCGTGCTTGCGCCGGACCGCGTTGCGCCGGTGAACCGACCGGCAGCCGTTGAGCACGCTGGCCCTGGCGTAGGCCAGGCCGCTGAGCCCGTTCCGCAGGCTGGGCCACCGGCGGTGCATCGCCTCGAAGACGTCCTGCACCACGTCCTCCGCGGTGGCCAGGTCCCCGGTCATCAGCGCAGCCAGGCGGACGAGTTCCAGGTGGTGGCGGCGGAACAGCTCGCTGAGCGCGGCGGCCGAGTCGATCCGCTCGGGGCCGTCGGTCGCGGCGCGCGACGGCGTCGTGCGCGACGGGATCGTTCGCGACGGCCGGGCCCGATCATCGGCCAGGCCCGTGAGTTCCGCGTCCACGCAGATAAGACGCGCGGGACCGGCGCGGCGCTGCACGATGCCACGAGGTAATGTCTCGCCTCATGCCAGACACTGAAATCGGCGGCGCCACCCTGGTACCCGCGACCGGAACCGCGCGGGTCCACATCCTGGCCGACGGCTATGCCCGCGAGGACGACGACGGCGAGCACGTCGGCAGCACGGTCACGCTGATCACCGACGGCGACGTCGCCGTGGTTGTCGACCCCGGCATGGTCGCCTCCCGGGACGCGCTGCTGGCGGTCCTGGCCGGGCACGGCGTGGCGCCGCACGCGGTCACCGACGTCGTATTCAGTCACCATCATCCCGACCACACGGTCAACGCGGCCCTGTTCCCCGCGGCGAGGATCCATGACTTTTGGGCGGTCTACGACGGCGACCTGTGGATCTCCCGCGGCGCCGAGGGCACCGAGCTCAGCCCGTCGATCCGGCTGATCGCGACGCCCGGTCACAGCGACCAGGACATCAGCACGGTCGCCTCGACGGCGGACGGGGTCTACGTCTGCACGCACGCGTGGTGGGCTGCCGAGGGACCCGCCGACGACCCGTTCAGCCCGGACCCGGCCGTGCTCGCGCGGAGCCGCCAGCGAATTCTCGACCTCGCGTCGGTGATCATCCCGGGTCACGGGCCGAGCTTCGTGCCCGGTGCGGACACCCCGCGCTGACGGCCAGCCGGACCGCCCGGCGTTGCATCGGCCGGCCCGGCCAGCCGGGCCGCCCGGCGGGGCATCGGCCCGGTCGCCGCGCTCAAGGCGCTTCAGACCGCGTCGCCCTTGAGCGCGAACCTGGACAGCCGACGCGCAGCAAACCCCAGCGTGACCAGGGTGACGACGATCGCCATGACGATCGCTGTCGACGACGTCAGGTGCGCGTTCAGCGCCGACGTCTTGGCGATGGCGTTGGCGACGCTGACCGAGTACTGACCGATGGACAACACCCGCACCCCGCCGATGAGATTGCCGAGCAGCCCTTCCCAGACCAGCAGGTAGATGAGCCCGACCGCGATCGCCCGCGTGGTCAGCACCGACAGCATGACGAACAGGGCGTTGTAGGCCACCGCGGCGACCAGCGCGCCGACCAGCAGCCCGAGGCTCAGCCTGTCGCCGAATCCCTTGGCGATACCGGCGGCCAGATACTCCGGTATCGCGCCGAACAGGATCGTCAGCGCCGCGGCGGCGGTGAACTTCGAGATGATGACCGACAGCCTGCTGACCGGCGTGGCCAGCAGGTGGATGATGCTGCCGTCGTCGATCTCGGCGCCGAGCACGCTGGTGCCGATGATCAGCGCGGTCAGCGGCAGCACGACCGAGAAGCCGAACACGCCGAGGAACTCGGCCGGCCACACCGGGCTCTTGGCCACCAGCTTCAGCGCGACCGTGATCAGCAGCAGCACCAGCGGTATCAAGGTGAAGAGCAGCGCGCGCTTGCGGCCCAGGGTGGCGCGCAGCGTTATCCGCAGCACTACCGGGTTCAGCAGGCCGGACATGGGGCTCACCGCTTTCTCTTGCTGCCGGGTCGGCTCTTGCTGCCCGGTCGGCTCTTGCTGCCGGGTCGGCTCTCGGTGCTGTCGGATCGGCTCTCGCTGCCCGGTCGTACCGTGTCCGTCGCCGACCGCGGGCTCGTCGTCATGCCGTCACCAGGTAGGCGAAGACACTTTCCAGCGACTCGTCGGACGGCAGCACCTCGCGCAACCTGATGTCGCCGTCCCGGCAGAGCCCGGCGACTTCCCTGGAGAACGCCCCGAAGTCGGAGGTCCTGACCTGCAGCCCGCGCGGGGTCAGCTCGACACCGGTCACCGCCGGGCGGCCAATCAGCGCCGCGCCCAGTGCACGGTCTGCTGACGTCCGGACCAGGAACACGTGCGGCCGGCTCGTCATCAGCCGCCGGATGGCGCGGAAGTCGCCGGACGCCGCGAGCCGGCCGCCGACGATCACCTGGATCGTGCCGGACATCCGCTCGACCTCTTCGAGGATGTGCGAGCTGAACAGGATCGTCCGGCCCTGGCGCGCCATCTCCTCGAGCAGGTCCATCATCTGCAGTCGCTGCCGCGGGTCCATTCCGTTGAACGGCTCGTCGAGCAGCAGTACCCGGGGATCGTGCACCAGCGCGGCAGCGACCTTGATCCGCTGCCGCATGCCCTTGGAGTACGTGGCGATGCGCCGGTCCTGCGCGTCGGCCATGTCCATGATCCCGATCGCCCGCCTCGCGGCCGCGTCGGGATCGGGCAGCCGGTGCAGCTTCGCGCTGGAGCGCACGAAGTCGAAGCCAGTCAGGAACGCGTAAACCGAATCGCGCTCCGGCACCAGCCCGAGCATGGTGAACACCTCGGGATTGCGCCAGCTCGGCCGTCCGCCGACGGTCAGGTCGCCGCGTGACGGCGCGAGGAAGCCGGCCATCAGGTTCAGCAGCGTGGTCTTCCCCGCCCCGTTGGGGCCGAGCAGCCCGGTGATGCCGGGGCCGATAGTCATGGTGATGTCGTTCACCGCGACGACGTTCCCGTACCAGCGGGAGACGTTGCTCAGTTCGATGGCGCTCATGCGACGCTCACGCTCGAGTACCTGGCGACCAGCGCGGCCAGGCTGACCCCGAGAAACACCAGCAGCATCAGGCCGTAGGCGATGCCGTAGCTGCCCGGGTTGGCGATGATCCCCGGGCTGGTTCCGCCCAGCCACTGCCGGACCCCGTCCACTACCGTAAACGGGCTGATCAGCCCGAACAGGTGGGTCGCGCCAGTCACCTGCGGCGCGCCGCCCAGGGGTCCGCCATGGCCGCGCAGACCGGACGTCTCGGCGATGTGATTCAGCACCGTCGTCAGCGTCCAGGTCATGAACAGGAAGATCGCCACCGATCCGCCCGAGAACGCCCGCCGCCCGCTCACGCAGGCCAGCGCGAGCCCGACCGCGGCCAGGACTACCGCCCACATCAGCCCGATCAGGAGACCGGGTATCACGGCCCGAGTCTGCGCCCAGATCGCCGCGCCGCCGTGCACCTGGAAGATCGTGCCGACGTAGAGCAGGAGGACAGGTATGTCGATCATCGCCAGGCAGGCGAGCACGAACGCGCCGTACTTAGCGGCCGGATAGTCGTACCGGCGGATCGGCCGGGCGAAGTACAGCGGCAGCACCCGGCTGCGCAAGTCCCGCGCGACCAGCTCGGGTGCCTGCGCCGCCATGAACAGCAGCAGCACGAGGACCCGCAGCGTGCCGACGTAGGTGTCGTAATTGACGACCCGCGTGTGCGAGCGGCCGAGTGCCATGATCACGGCGTTGATCACCGCCGGAGAGCACATGATCGCGAAGGTGAGAACCGGCACGATCTTGGCCTTCGGCCCGCGGCCGATGCCGAACGCCGACCGCAGGCTGTGCCAGCACAGCGCCAGGGCGATCTTCCCGCGGCCGAACCTGGGTCCGTCGTAGGTCTGGTACCCGATGTCGTGAATGACGCCGCCGCCGGCTCCGGCTCCGGCTCGTCGCCCGTCACCCGGCGCTAGCCCGTCACCCGGCACTACCCCGTCACCCGGCACTACCCCGTCAGTGGCCATCGACCGCTCCTGTCACTCCTGCGTCCTCGCGGAACAGCTCTTCCACCCGGTGCCGCCGCTGCTCCATCCGGGACAGCGGCAGCCCGAGCCCGGCGACCGCATCCCGCACGGCGTCGAAGGTCTCGTCCCCGGTGATGGGCACGAGCAACTCGCGCTCGCTGCGCACCGGGCTCAGACCGCGGCTCGACAGCTCAGCCGCCAGCAGGTCGGCACCCTCGTCGACCTCGATCGCCAGCACCTGGCTCGCCTGCGTGAACGAGCTCATCGTCGCGGACCGCAGCAGCCGCCCGGCGTCGATGGCCACCAGGTGATCACAGATCTGCTCGATCTCGCCGAGCAGATGCGACGCGACCACGACGGAGATGCCGAAGTCGTCGCCGATCCGGGAGATCAGGGCGAGCATGGCGGTCCGGCCGGCCGGATCGAGACCGTTGGTCGGCTCGTCGAGCAGCAGCAGCCTCGGATCGCCTACCAGCGCCTGCGCGAGCTTGACCCGCTGCTTCATGCCCGTGGAGTAGGTGCCGATCTGGCGGTACCGCTCCTCGTACAGCCCGACATGACGCAGCGACTCCGCTGCCCGCTCCTTCGCGGCGGTCGGCGGCACGCCGGACATCCGGCCCATGTGCGTGACGAACTCGGTGGCCGTCATGTCGGGCGGCAGGCAGTCGTGCTCGGGCATGTATCCGGTCAGCGCGCGGATCTGCTCCGCATGCTGCACCGTATCGAGCCCCAGGACGCTCGCCGTCCCGCTAGTCGGCGGCAGCAACCCGAGCAGGATCTTGATCAGCGTCGACTTGCCTGCCCCGTTCGCGCCGATCAGGCCGGTGATACCCGGTCCGACCGCCATCGTCAGGTCGTCGAGCGCGACAATCGCGGCACCGAACCGCCTGGACAGCGCGGTCGTCGCGATGACCGGCGCGGAGGAATCGGACGGCGCCGGCCGCCCCGGCGGACCGGCGGGGGCCGACGCGACGGGCGGGCCTGACCGGCCGGATGGCCCTGGCCGGCCGGGCTCCCCCGGCGGGCGCCAACCCGGCCGGACTTGATCTGCGCTCACGACGACGTGGCCTCACTTTCTCCCGGATCGGGCAGCGAACGTGGCGCGCACGCAAGGACGAGCGCCCCGAGCGGTACCACCCTCCCGCGATCGCGACCGCCCTGTCATCCCACGCCAGGCTGATTTCGGATCCGCCTGCGGTACCAGACAAGCGCCAGGCGCATGCCGCCGCCAGGCTCGCTCTACCTGACCGGCACGGCGCGGATCGGCAGCGGCGGACGCTGGCGACCCGCCGCAAGCGTCGCTCTCAGCTCCGACACCACGCCAGCGCCATCCGACTTGATCCGCCGCGGCGCATAGTGCAGCACCAGGATGCCGTGCGCGCTCATCCTGGCGTGCCTGGCCTGCGTCCGTTCCCAGCCATCGGGCGACAGATGCCATTCGCGCGAGTCGACCTCGCAGGCCACCCCCGCGTCCGGCCACCACGCGTCCGGCCTGGCGAGGAACACCTCGCCGGCCAGCAAGTCAGGGTTGTACATCGGCTCCGGCAAGCCGCTCTTCTTGATCAGCGCCCGCAGATCTGCCTCCGCTACCGAGGCGACCCCGTCAGCCACCTCATCCAACGCTGCCCGGAGCGCCGCCGATCGCTGATTCGGCCCGGCTGCTAACTCGGCCGCCAACTGCTGGACGGTGCACTTGCGGCTCTGCACAGCGTCGGCGACCAGGGCTCGTACATCCCGCAGCGCCATGTTCCCGCGGGCCGCGTCAGCGACCGCCCGGGCCGGCGGAGCCCAGCGCAGGCCCTCCAGGTTCCACGGCCGCTCTGGCATCCGCGTGGTCCGGTACACCTGCACGAAGCTGGTGCTCAGCCGTCTCGTCGTGGCCGGTATCAGCACGTCAACCTGCGCGTACAGCGGCCCACGGACGCCCAGGCGCCGTAGCGCGGCCGGGCCGGTAATTACGCATCCGCGGCCCGCGTAAAGAACTGCCGCGACTGCACGCTGGCCAACAGTCAGGTCACCGTTATGGGCGAGATAGACGCCAGGAAGAATGACTCTCCACGGGCCGCCAGAAAGGAGCTTGCGTCGCAGGGCTCCGTCAGTCAAGCCGGCCGCCAGCGCCTGCGGCCGCGTGATGAGATCGTTCTGCTGACCTAGCACGACGCTGACTGCACGGTCCGCAGCCGAAATAACCCGTTTCATACCCCAAACCTTGCCACCCCCATCTGACACCCGCCTTCAACAGCCACAACGCTGAACCCCTGATGTCGCCCTGACAGCAACAGGGGTTCAGCGTTGTTGTACGGAATGGGTGTGGGGGTGGGG
>WNGK01018605.1_pt1 | contig 10787 bp, 11 predicted proteins | sample 5400601 | NCBI WGS metagenome assembly WNGK01 (sample SAMN13153376, study PRJNA577476) | soil metagenome | isolation source: 60 cm soil or saprolite under Garry oak tree replicate 1 | place: USA:California | collected 2016-06-15
CGGCGACATTGAGTCCTACGCTCTTCATTACGGCTATGCCGTTGACGCCTACTTCGAGCGCTCCGTTTAGTGCGGCTGCTCCTTGGGACTCGTCATTGGTCATCTCGCCCCATAAGCCATTATCGCGTAGAATGTCCGCGTTTTCCTCGATTATGGTGTATACTTCTGCTACGGGCGAGCCTGGGTAGCCGGCGATGAGGCCCACCTTGTTCTCGAGGCTTCCCTTTACGATTAGCTCGTTACCGTTGAAGACGTTCTTTCCGGACCCTTGGACGAACCGATGGTCCGACATTAAACCACGCCGAGACTCCGAGAATCATTATGACTTATGGTATACAAAAAGGTCCTGTTCATATTACTGGAAGAATGCAGTGCTACACAACATTTGTTTGAAATCCCATGTTGGCAGCTCACGGGCTTTCAGTTGTAGAGAACCTGGATAAGCTAAAGAGAGAAGGATCGCATTTTCAATCCGATGCCGAGTTTGGCTCGCACCTATGGATTCGGAGGCCCTGTGGGCCTTTTCCACGCCTCTCTAGGCTTCGGTGTAGCAGTTATGGTGGCACGAGTCTGGGAGTATTTCGCTCAAGAAGCGCACTGTGCTCCTAAATGTCCGGATTTCGCGAGTCAAGCACTACGCTTACACCATTCTTACTATGGCCTCGGGTTTCTCATCGGCTCCGCAACGGTTCTTGCAATAGCCAGGAGACAGAGGGTCCGATGGGACAGTTCTCTCTTTTTTGGGATTGGAGCCGGGCTCCTAGCAGATGAGTTCGGCCTCCTCTTTCTAGGAATTCTTTACAGCCACCCAATCTCAATCATGGTATTAGCAATTTTCGCGTCAGTATTCCTTGTCAGCACGCTGAACGCGGCTCAACGCGATGGAACCCGAGAGCTTGACACGTTAGACCACTCCGACGCGTTCACCGTCGCGGCGGTCCTGTTAGGATTAGCCGGAGTCCTCTATCTCGACAGACCTCTGGTACCATCTGTGGAACTTCTTGGAGCCGTCTCCGCCTTCGCCAGCCTTGCGCTCCTTCTTCTCTTTGGAAAAACCCATTTCCACCGAACATGGCGAGGACCGGGCTAAGCCCCTGGCCGCGCCATCCCATCTGAAGCTTTCCGATGACCGGCCCTCTTCATCAGAGTCTAGCGCAGCTCCCCCGACTAGTTGGATGCATAAGCCCATGGACCGGGGAATCTCCACGGTAGACCCGGCAAGCCCGTGTACTGTTTTCGATCATTGGAAGTATTCCTCTTCTCCCCATGTCCCACTTTTCTTCTTCCAGATTTTCTTTCTGAGAAGATATAGGACGATAGCTAGGGCGAGAATAGCACCTAGGACATAGTAGAGGACAAGGGGGGAGCCTCCCGAGGCATTCCCAAACTGCAGGGTCACAAGGCTCTGTTGGTTTTGCCCGGCGGTAATAGCCACAGAATTTTGCACGCTTGAGTAGCCGCTGGCATCGACCTGATAGGAGTAAGTCCCGGCGACTAGTCCGGTAAATGTGACAGTTCCGTTAACGTCGGTTACAGCGGGACCCGGTAGAGTAGATCCGTATGGTCCGGAAAGGATCGTTACAGTTGCACCCTGGATGGGCTTGGCGACTCCCGAAACTATCACGGTTAGGTTTCCAGTCTGGCCCGCAGCTGCAGCCAAAGAAACTGAAGGAACGGTAAGGCTTTGCTGATGACTGTTCAAGCCGGCCGTGAAGGCAAGTGTAAGGAAAATGACCGTCAGAACTACAATAATAAATCTGTATTTCAACGGCGATTGAACACTCATTTCATTCTTGCGGCTTGTTCTTGTCATAAGAGGATAGCGATGAAATGCAACTTCGGATTGAAGCCTCCCGAGTAATCTATGTATCGTTGTTCAAGAAAAAAAGAGGATTATTGTCGTTAGTACGGTGTTGGACTCGTGGGTGACGTAATTGGGGCTGCGCTTCGTCTCGTTCTGTAGCCCTGCCAGAGTAATGCTCCCGAAACTACTCCGGCCGCAAGTCCTACCAGTCCGACCGACATCCAAGACATGGGGGAGAGTGGATTGAGGGCTGGTGTTTGTTGGCCTCCGTTGAGGTTTAGACTGGTGGAAGAGAGTTGGATTGTGAGGGTTACTGTTGCTGACATGGTCCGGGTCACACTGACGTCTACCGGTCCCGTTCCAAGGTAGACAGCTGATGGTGCCACGCTCAGTGTCGAGAAGCTAATTGTATCGTTGTTCTTGAGGAGAAGGTCGGTGCTCTTGTCAAAGCTCCACTGGAAACCGATCTTGGCCTTCGCGGTTGATGTGGAGGAAGGTCCTAGAGGACTGTTCACGTTTGGAATGTTTAGGTTGAAGGTCTGATCCAAATTGCTAGTTACGATCCATGCCTGTCTTGTGCCGATGCTTCCGCCGAGGTCTAGACCACTGCTTCCCGTCACGCTGCTCCAGCCTTGTAGGATCTGCACCGGACTTCCGTTGGCGAGTGGTCCACTGACCCACCATTGTGTGTAGCTAGGTTCGGTCGATGGGTCTCCGACGGGGAGCTGGTATCCTCCGTACCCTCGTAAGATACCTTGTAGGTATGTCGAGAGGACTGTCATGACTAGGCTGCTCGCTGTCCCGGGCGACTCGACTCGTATCGATAGATTGACGGATTGTTCGATGCTTCCGGACTCGGTCACAGGAGTGAACGAAATTGGGATGCCTGAGGGAGAGACAGTGAGGGCGATGTTGTGAGATATGAGAAGGTTGGCCTGGCTCGAGCTCAGTCCAACAATCTTCCAGCCTAGACTTCCAGTGAAACCTAATTGGAAGGATGTCGGAGGCTGATTGCCAATGGACGAATAAGGAGGCGTGATATTCACAACTCCAGATTGGCCGTGGATCGAGTCGTAATATGCGAACGTTCCAACCTCTGCGAATGTAAAGCTGGACATCGCCCTGGAAGGAAGGGTAGAATTGAACATCGGAGCCCCATTCACAGTTTGATTGGACGTGACTGAATGGGCAAGGTTTCCATTGTTCGTCCAGATCACTGTACTTCCCTGAGTTAGAGTGAGTGCACTGGGCACGAAGCGACAGAGAGCCGGGTAAGAGTAGTTGTAGTAGAAGGTACATTGATTGTCATCTAGGATTGAAACGTAAACCGTTTCTGGTGACGTTGTGTATGCCCCGTAACAGGCTTGGGGCGTGTAGATTGCAGGACTCGCAATGCAGGTCTGCGAGGTCTGGACGTTGCCAGTAAGACCGTAAGAGGCTGTCGAGCCTAGGCTAAGCGAGGGCGATGCGTAGACTGGTTTTATTGCGATGAAGAATAGTATACCAACGATGACTATTGGAAGATATCTCTTGTACAATTCTCATCAGTCGAAAATAATCATTGCTAATAGGATAAAAACGTAGCGTATACAATTGAATGCGATGAGATACGACTGGGAAACCTTGCAGGCTGAGTCTAACCGAAGAAAATGGGGGTGGCTATGCACAATGCAATCTGGTGTAATCAAAATGATGAGCTATCGAACGAGTTTGTTCGGGAAAAATCCGCAATAGAACAAGCTCGCCCAACCGCTGACAAGTCTCTTATCATTATCCAAGCGTAGAGAGCTCATCAGAGGCGTAATCCTGTGAGAAGGAGATTCACGGGTATGGGCGAGTACATTAGTTCCTACCCCAATAGTATTGCAGAAATCCTACAGCAAATGCGACTTGCTATTCAACAGGCAGCTCCTAAGGCGCAGGAGGGGATCGGCTACAACATTCCCATGTTCAGCCAGGATGGCTACCTAGTTTACTTCGCAGCCTTCAAGGATCACATCTCGTTATATCCTACGATGTCAGGCATACGGGAATTTGAGAAAGAACTCTCCCCGTATCTAGGCAAGAAAACCAAAGGGACTGTTCAATTTCCAATCAACAAGAAGATTCCCTTTGATCTCGTGAAGAAGATTGTCAAGTTCAGAGTCAACGAGAATACGGAGAGAGCTGGGAAGAGAACGAGAAAAGGGCGAACGACAAAGTAACACATCAAGCAATGAAATTCATATTGCTAATTTGGACCTTGATTAGACCCGGGCTATTCTTCTACGGCCCCCCCGAGTTCTCGTAAGTGTTTGCGAAAAGTATAGGACGAATCTCGTCCTCGCCTGCTGACGTACTCTTTCAACCGCAACTGTTCCCGAAGCATTCTGCCCCGTCTAACTTCTACTGCCTGCCTACGCTCGGTACTCCCAATCTCACGAGCCCTCTCAATGATTCTCTTGAGATGCTCTCTCGGAAGGAAGACAACTCCATCATCGTCACCAAACACGAGGTCATTACTTGTCACTTGGAAGGTTCCGACCTTGGCGGACTTTAGGGCATTAGAGGGCCTCTTGCGCAGTTCAAGCGGCCCTGACGGGTTCGAGCCGCAACTGAAAACCGGGAGCTTGATCTCCTTTAACTCTTGAGTATCGCGATGACAACCCCACACTACAATTCCTGACAACCCAGACTTTTGTGCCTCCAAGGTTACGAGGTCACCGATGCACGCCTCATCCATCCTTCCCCCGTTGTCGATCACGAGAATGTCGCCCTTTCGAGATCGGGCGATTGCTTCAAGAAAGACGTCCACGCTTCCGTAGTGACGAGCGGGCAGGACTAGTCCAGCAATTTTAGCCCCGTTTGACAGCGAGCGGAGCGTGGTTGGTGCAACACGAAAAGGAATGCGCAGCCTAATGCTTGCATCTAAGACGAGGGCGGTGGAAAGTTCCTGAAAAAGATCCATCGGACTTCTCATCTTTCAGCTTTACCCCGTGACGGAGTTGCAACCCTTCAGGCTTGTTTTGATGAGTTCTCGACAGATATGGCTTATCAAATCGACCAGCTTGAAAGGGAAGCCTGCCAAACAGAAATGACGAGCTGAGGTTCCCTTGCAACCACTCTTTATTCTCACATTAGCAGATCGAATGATTCTGGATTACGCCGTTCTCTCAATTCTTTTCTATTGGAGTCTGCAGACGTTGCAAAGACCATCAAGTGGAACACAAAGGGACAAACCACCGATCTGACAGACGCTAGGCGTCGTGCATCTCTTCAGTCAGGATCCCTTTCGCCGCTGTATCCTCATCTCTTCTTTCATCGTCCAAGTCTTTCCCTCGTCTCGGGTCTCTTCCGACCTCCAACGGAATGACTCGTGCGAAATCTCCGAGAAAATCCACTTCACCGGGTATCCATCAGTGGATTTACCATCAAGAACAATCTCATCACCTACCTTCCGAGCGATGAAAGTCTTCACAACTCCCTGGTTCGGACTTATCCAAACACTGTGCCAAGCGTCAATTCTCGGCTCGTAAAACCTGACCGTTGTGCCTTCAGGAATAGGTTTCCCAGTCTTTCCTTCAATAAACGCCCAAACGTCTTGGACAGCTTTGCCATCCAGAATCCATCGCCAGTGCAACTCTCCTCTCGTAACAGCCCAAGTTCCGTCTGACTGAAGATATCGATCCTCCAGAATGTCCCAGTCGCCAACGAACTGGCCGAATAGAGCAAGTTTGTCCTCCATGCCATGATAAGGCTGCTGAGCGTCCAGCCCAATTATCTGCCATACCGGTTGAACAGCTGCTGCTTTCACAAGGGTCACCATAAAGCGACAGAGGCATTGCTTGTCATAGCTTCGCTCCCGTCAGATGCCGGCTCGTGATGCACTTGTCCGCTCAGGCTCTGTCAGCTGCAATCGTAAGTACGATCCCATTGCTTGCATCACCTTGTTCTCAGCTTTGCGGAGATGATCAACAAAACTGGTCCGAGGAATTCCCAGTCTCCGCGCAATCTCCTCTGCATTGGCGCCCCTTGGCAGATTATAGTAGCCATGGTCGAGGGCAGTCAAGATCGCCCTGGTCTGCTTGCTCGTTAGGCCGCCCAGTACGGACCCAGTTGAGACAAGTAGACTGTTGTGCACTGATTCTTCGGAGATTGATCTGCGAGAGGTCACTTCTACGGTGCAGTCTTGCTCGAAATCCTTGAACAGGGTCTTGACGTCTCGTTCGGAAAACGCGGCAACTCGGTACCATTCCCAGCCTCCGGTGTAAACCATTGGCTGGAGATTCAAGCAATTTCGCTTCTCTATGGTGGGAAGGGTTGGGGGAGGCAGCTTGTCGCAGGCGCAATGTTGAATCACTACGTGAGTATTGGACGATGACCGCGGCGTTTGGATGACCTTCGCACCCATCTGCTTCAGCATGTCCGTAACTGCCCGTCTTATCCCGCTCTCTTGGTGTTCACGATGCGCGATCTCTAGAACGTCTCGACTCCAGTTGCACCAGTGAGAAACTACTGCGGAGGGGAATCGTTTTGAAAACTCGTTGTAAGGACAGTCGTGCTGAAGCTTGAAAGCGAGTTCGTAGTACGTCATGAGAGTACTATTGGTCTGTGGGAGATTTATGGACACAGCCGTCATTTGACGGGTTAGTCAACCGAACTAAACCCTGGGGTTCGGTCGATTCCCCAAAAAACCGGGGAATTAGAGAGAAAAGAAGGGTGAACGCGGAACCATGAAAGAGCTTCTGGGCAAGCCATCATCCGATGAAACGAGCCCAACGCTATGTGATACTCAATGAGTATACCGGGTGGACCTCTGCCCAGTAATAGTGTTCGCTGTCGAGAACGTAGGGTCCTGAGAAAGTTATGTGCTGACCAACATCGGGTATTAGAATAGTATTAGTGTAGTTCGCGCAGGGGCCCACCGCGTCAGTCTGATTCACTGGTAATACGCAAATTATCTCGACGACCAGCCAACCATGCTGGTAGTCAACGTTTGCTTGGTTGGTCAAGTTCGAATATTGCGAATCAAGTTGAACGAGGATGTGGTAGTCTCCGTCAGCCTCTTCTCTCTTGGCTTCGACTGTTCCAGAGGCATTAATCACTGGTTTGATTGTCTGAAGCCTGCTTGGGTTGTAGACATGAGACAGTATGCAGTTCGAATCTCTACATATGGAACGACCGCCATGAGAACAGCTGCAGTCAAATACAGAGGCTTCACCACGATTGTCTCATTCCTGCTGAAGTGTCAGCGGTATTCACGACGCGAATCAAATCACTTTCGACAACAGGAGTAACAGTCCTAAAGAGAGCGCTGCCGTTCTATGGAGGCTTAGCAGGTAACGGGCGTTCTTGGTGACTTCGGGTAGGTTCTCTTTCTCGTTTGAGAGAACGGCCATGTGATGCATCTGAACCACAGTTATCCCGACGAAAGCTGCGAATCCGAAAGATAACAGGTCGATCTTGAACGACTGAAGATAGTACGCGCCAAGCGCTGGTATGAATCCCCAGGCGAGCCCAAAACCTGGGTAAGAGTGCAGGATCTTCGGTTTTTCCAGAGGATAGAATATGGCACTGAAACTCGCGAGGGCGACAAAGATCAGAAATAGAGGATTGTACGCTAGGGCAATGTAAACCCCAAGTGCGGCGCCGAGAAGAGCCGCGGCTACCCCTATCAACATGACTCTTCGCACGTTCATCTCTGGGAAGAATGGTCGGTACTTGCCTTTGCTACCGGCTATGTCGATATAATGGGCTCCGACGACCAATCCGAAGAATGCTGCAACTAATCCCAAAAGGTAACGATCCCAGTGGAATTCGGCAGCGAGAGCTGATGCCGCCGTCACCCATGAAAGGAAGACCAAGCTGAACGGCGCCCTAAGCCCAAACAGGTAAACACCATGCTTGGACCAGGCTCCGACAAGGTCCGGTTCGACCGGGCGAATGCCGGCTTGCTCATGACGATCGGATAATCCGAGCACGCCTTCGTCACTCACGGGTTCATCTCTCATTCGGGATCGATCACTTCATTTCAATGAGTCTCGAAAAGACCTAGTAATTAGCCAGGCTCCAGCAAGGATAAGCCCTGCGCTTGATGCGCTGAGGACCAAGGCTGCAAACCCACCAATCCACGGAGGAACATTCGTCCCGAAAGCATGTGTCTTGTCATCGTTGAGACCTGCGAGAACAGTGATAGCCATGACTATGAAAGCTGCTATCTCCAGCGCATTGGTTTTCATTGCGCTCCGCTGATCCTCTCTAGAGATCAATGCCTTCCTCGACCTCCAAGTTGCCGCGGCCACCAAGACCGTTCCCATGAATCCAAGAACGAACAGTAATGCCCACCTGTCGAAAAGCGACCCGGTCAGCACTCCGGAGGCTCGTTCCAGTTCGAAGAAACCAGCTACAGAGCCAAAGATCGCAAGACCGATTCCCGACCCTAGCATCCAGTTCGTGGCGGTTCGCGAATTCGGCTAGCGGGATGCCATTAAAGTAAACTAGGATCGTCCTGGTGGTCATCAGCGTGACACCTTCATCGTTCACAAGAGACCGCGAGGAGCCGCATGTTTCCCCCCTCCCCCCCTAAATCAACCCCGCAGTTCTGTCGCCGCCTAATGAATGCTCCGGATTCCATAACCCTAAATACCTGAAGCGCTGAAAGTCGCTACGGACGTAGGAGCGGGTAGTGATGGGTGGTCATCTTTACTGGCATAGGGGTCTCGTCGAGACCATCCCTTCAAGGGCCGCCTAAGAACCGAAGCCATTATCGCCTCAGCGACGCTGCTAAATCGACCTCACCGTTCAGAGCATTAACACCACAACAGCATGTTCTAGTTGCAAAATTTGGAGGAACCAGCCTCGCAAACGCAGGACGGATCTCGAGGGCTGTAAGAGCGGTCGCTGATGAGTACGCTCGAGGAACCCAGATAGTAGTTGTGGTCAGTGCTGTAGGAAAAACAACAGACCGCCTTTTAGAATTCACCATCACGACCCGCAACATTGTTGGCAATGACAGAGATGATGTCCTGGCGATGGGGGAGAGAACCAGCGCGCGGATCTTCGCAGCATCGCTTAGGACGCTGGGAATTCAAGTAAGGTACTTCGATCCTTCGGACAAAGATTGGCCAATCATTACGGACGATAACTTCTCCCAGGCTAATCCTCTTCGTCAGAAATGTGCCACGCGAATCCGGCGTTATGTGGCTCCTCTTTTGGCGGAAGGCATAGTCTCAGTGGTGGCGGGCTTCATCGGAAGAACTCAGGACGGGCGTGTGAGCACTCTAGGAAGAGGAGGAAGCGACACGACGGCCCTCATTCTTGCAGAAGCGTTGAAGGCCGACGAGGTAGTATTGGTCACAGATTCTCCTGGGGTCATGACGGGAGATCCGAAGCTCATTCATCAACCTCGCCTAATCAAGAGAATTCAGATGCAGGCCCTTTCCCGAATGGCTGATTCGGGATCTAAGTTCATTCATCGAAAAGCCCTCAGATTCAAAGACCCAAGCATCGACATTCGTGTCATATCGCACAAACTCGGGAATCTCCGTGCCCCCGGAACAATCATCTCCGGAGAACCTGCGCCCGAGCTTGAAGTTAGAATTCACAACCCACATCCCGTCGCTTCCATAACGCTGGTTGGAAAATCACTTCCCAAAAATCCCACTTTAATGACTAAAGTCACGAAGATAGTACGGCGGAACCTTGAAGCCGTCTCAGAAGATGATAACTCGATAATCCTCTACCTGAGAGAAAATCGCACGCTCAAGAAGAGAATCGGTCTACTACACAAGGCAGTCCTCGACAGCCCCGGAGGCGTCGCCGTCGCGGTGAGAACGGGAACGACTTTAATTGCTGTCAAGGGAATAGGACTTGAAGAGACGCCAGGAATAACCGCAAGAATAACCGAAGCACTACGCGTCAATAACATCAACATTTTCGGAATCTTGACCATCTCATCGTCAGTTCTCGTCCTAGTAGGGTGGAAGGAAAGGCAACGAGCAGCCAGGCTCATTCGACGGGCCTTGGAGTCGAACTAGCTTTGAGAAGAGTTGCAGTTCTCGGAGCTACTGGAATGATGGGACAGACCTTCGTGCGACTCTTGGAACATCATCCATGGTTCCAAGTTACAGCAGTATCAGCGTCAGACCGTAGCGTTGGAAGACCCTATTCAGAAGCAATATCATCGAATGGAACCGGGGTCTCTTCAATCGTCGGAAACCTCCCAGTCGTCGAGCCCACCCCTCAAGCTGTGAATGATCCCGACATCGTGTTCTCGGCTCTACCCACTGATATTGCAGGGCCAATCGAGGAGAAATTTGCTCGGGAAGGATTTCCGGTCTTCTCCAATGCATCCTCTCACAGAATGGACCCTGATGTTCCTCTCCTTAACCCCGAAGTAAACAGTAGCCACTGCGACCTGCTAGATCAGCAGAGGAAACGGAAGAAGTGGGACGGATGCATCGTTACCAACCCTAACTGTACTACTGCAATCCTTACTCTCTCGCTCAAGCCACTTCATGACCAATTCGGATTGGAAAAGGTCATTGTTTCATCTATGCAAGCTGTATCAGGAGCAGGATACCCCGGAGTAGCATCGCTCGACATCTTAGAGAACGTGATACCGTTCATCAAATATGAAGAGGAAAAAGTCCAGCAGGAGACCAAGAAGATACTCGGATCCCTGGACGTTCCAGCCAACATCACGGTCTCGGCGAGCTGTCATAGGTTACCAACAGTAAATGGGCACCTCGAAGCAATTTTCGTGAAGCCAGTCTCTCCTGTGACCCCAGAACAGGCCATCCAAGCGATGAGGAATTTTGAATCCACGCCTCAAAAGCTCAAGCTACCAACAGCACCTGCCAACCCCATTGTTGTGCGAGATGAAGCGGATAGACCACAGACTAGGCTAGACGTTGACGAGGGAAAAGGAATGACTGTCACGACAGGACGTGTCCGTCGTGAGCCGGTTCTTGATGGGATCAAGTACATCGCGCTGGGGCATAAC
>WNGK01008302.1_pt1 | contig 10786 bp, 8 predicted proteins | sample 5400601 | NCBI WGS metagenome assembly WNGK01 (sample SAMN13153376, study PRJNA577476) | soil metagenome | isolation source: 60 cm soil or saprolite under Garry oak tree replicate 1 | place: USA:California | collected 2016-06-15
TGGACGGCACGCATCATGGCCAGGTCCTCAAGCGCCATCTGGGACGGGCCATCGGCGCCGATCTCGACGCCCGCGTGCGAGCCGACCAGGCAGATGCTGGCCTGCGAGATCGCGGCCATGCGGATGAAGTCGCAGGCGCGGGTCAGGAATGCCGCGAAGGTCGAGGCGAACGGCCGGTAGCCCCGCACGCTGAAGCCGACCGCGGCGGCCACCAGTTGCTGCTCGGCGATGTACATCTCGAAGTACCGCTCGGGATACTTGTCCGCGAACTCGTCGGCGTAGGTCGAGTTGCTCACCTCGCCGTCCATCGCCACCACATCGCGGCGGGCGCCAAGAGCGGCCAGCGCCTGGCCGTAGGCCTTGCGCGTAGCGACCTTGTCCCCGACGGCATAGCCCGGCAGTTTCACCGCCGCGCTAGCCTTCCCCGCGCGGGCGGCCGCCGGGGCCTGATCCGGCTTCGGACCGCGCACGATGAGGTCACGCACCCCGCCGAGCTCGATGATCGCGCGCTCGGCCATCTCCGGCGGGAACGGCTTGCCGTGCCAGCCCTCCCGGTCCTCGACCTCGGAGAAGCCCCGGCCCTTGATGGTCCGGGCGAGGATGACAGTCGGTCGCCACGTCTACCCAGGGCAGCACCGGGGTCGAGTAGAGCAACGGCGACGCATGGCCCTTGGAGAAGATCAGGTGATCATTGGCCGGGCTGGCCGGCTCGTCCCAGTCATACCGAAGATGCGGGCCAGCGAGGACGGCCAGCAGGTCCGCGGCCGACATGCTCGAAGTCGGGTGACCCGACCCGGCGGACGTACTCGACCGGACGGAATCAACACGCAGCTGCTGGGCGAGCTCACCCGCTAGCTTGAGATCAATGTCCGTCGTGGCGGCAGCTGGGGTAGCCACGAGCACCTCCTCGGCTGGCGTTTGCGCGGATCGCAGACACGCGCACCTACCCAGGCTAGGCCGTCGCCACGCACAGGAAGCCGACCAGGTTGTCGGGTAGCACCTCACTAGCCGCGCTGTCAATGACGCGGCTCGACTGCGGCCCGTACAGGCCCGCGAGCGTCCGCTGTTCGTCGGGCAGGCCTTAGTGCTTTATTTCAGGCATCGGCTTACCGGCGGCGGCCGGATTAACTGTCGGTCAGAAGCACCGGTCCGGACCGAGACCGGCACGGCGGCGATGAGGACGACCGGGCCGTTCGCGCTGTCCGCCTGCGCGACGACCTGGCCGGCTGCGTCGTAGACCGCCGATATCGTAGGTCACCGCGATCCGGCAGTTTCTATCGGCGATCACCAACTGGGCCCTGAGATCCCGGTACCTTCGCCGATTTAGGGTCCTTAGGCCCTTGCCTGCCGGCCTGTTCGGCCCTTGGCGTACGGGGGCGCTAGGTGCAGAGTCGCAGCTAGCCGGGCGCGGAGGAGGCGATGCCAGATGAGGCCGGTCGTCGTGGAGGCAGAAGCGGACATCAGGCGGTCGCCGGAGGATGTCTTCGACTACTGCAGCGATCATTGCCACGAGCCGGAGTGGAATCCGATGATGAAGCGGATCGACAAGCTCACCGCCGGCCCGGTCGGTGCCGGGACCCGGTACGTGGCCGAGTTCGTCAAGGGCCCGCCGATGGTCATGGAGTGCACCCGGTACGAGCGTCCTGGCGCCTGGTCTTTGACCGGTGACTCATCAGTAATGAAGGCGACCGGCGCCTGGCGGGTGCTGCCTGCTGCCGGTGGTTCCCGCCTGGTGATGCGGGCGGAGCTGGAGCTGCACGGCCTGCTCAAGCTGGCCGGGCCGCTGCTGCGCCGCCGCGAACAGCCGATGTTCGAGCGCGACCTCGGCATCAAGCGGGTCTGGATGCACCGCGGGCCCGGCACCGGAAGCGTGTCGCACGCCGCCGCCGAGTACGGCCGCCAGCGGGGCATCACGGTGATCGAGGGCGGCTGTCCGTGCATGTTCGACCCCACCGCCGATCCCGGTCACAAGGCGATGCGATTCGTCTTAACCCTGACGGGCAATGTGCCACGGCGAGCGTAGCCCCCCGGGTCAGGTCGTTCATCGCGACCGCCCCGGCCCCGGTTCCATCCTGCCCGGCTTGCGGCGGATGGCAAGAGGCGAATGTCCTCGCCGCTCACGCTCCCGCTGACCGCATGCGCGTGCTCACTCGAAGAGCTAGCGGCCCACGGCCCTGAACCTCCGCCGCGCCGAGCGTGTCCGGGTGAGCTGGCGTGCGGACGGATCGGCCACGTGGCGAGCCGATGCCGCGACCGTCTCAGATGACGGCCTGATCCTGGTGGCCACGGCCGCCGGCCTGTGCGGCAGGCCGGGAGACGCGGGATCGTGCCGGATCGTGGCCTGGGGCCGGCTGACGGCGGGCTTCGTGTCGTGTCGCGCACGTGGTCATGGTCCTGGTCGGGGTGCTGGGCGGGCGTGTATCGTGCGCGCAGCCGCGTGGCGGGACTCGGGAACGTCCGGCGCTTCGCTTAGCCGCCGGCTTGTGCGGCCTGCTGGGCTGTCTGGCTGATCTGCCGCGGCGGGGTCCAGTCGGCGGGGGCATCGGCGCGGAGGTCTTCGTCCGCGTGTGCTATCTGCAGCAGGGAGCGCCAGATGAAGGCGAGGATGATCGCCGAGCCGGCGAAGCCGAACCAGAACGGCGCAGTGATGCCCCAGGCGGATGCGGCCGCTCCGCCCAGCGCTGAGCCGATCACGATGCCGCCGACCATGCCGGTGAGGTACACGCTGCTGACGCGGCCTTGGAACTCGGCGGGCACGGCCCGCTGCCGCACGCTGGTCGAGGTGGTGCCCCAGATGAACGCGTGGGCGCCGAAGATCGTAAAGATGATCAGGGCGAGCCACATCCAGCGGGTCAGGGCGAGAGCCAGGTGGGTCAGGGTCTCGATGATCAGCCCGCCCCGCATGATCAGGCCGAGCGGCACGTGCCGTTCGAGCCAGCCGTAGGACGCGGTGCCCACCAGCCCGCCCACGGCCATGGCAGTCATGATCAGGCCGAAGCCCACCGCGCCCATGCTGAGCCGCTGCCGCGCGTACAGGACCAGGACCGACCAGGCAGCGCCGAAGGTGATGTTGAAGGTGAAGATCGTGATGGCCAGAGTCCGGACGGCGGGGTGCGCCCAGAGCCACCGCCAGCCCTGGCGGATCTCGTCCCGCACCCGCGTGGCTTCGGCGCGCGCGGATCGGGCTGGCAGCCGAATCCGCGTGATCAGCAGCACTCCGGCGAGCACGCACACGGTCTCGCTGATGAAGGGCAGCGCCATGCCTGCGGCGAAGAGCGCGGCCCCGATGGGCGGCCCGGCCAGCTGGCTTCCCGCGATCATGCCGGCGAGCGTCCGCGAGTTGGCGATGCCCAGGTCGCGCTTGTCCACCAGCATTGGCGGCAGCGTGGTCGTCGCCGTGTCGGCGAAGGTCTCGTTGACGCCGAACAGGAACAGCGCGGCCAGCACGACCGCGGTGTCGACCCGATGGCTGATGATCGAGCCTGTCAGCAAGATCAGGATCGTCGCGCGCACCAGCCCGGCCGTGATGACGATGCCGCGCCTGCTGACCCGGTCCGCTACGACGCCGGCGTAAAGCCCGAACATCAGCCAGGGCAGCCGCTGGAGGAAGGCCGCCATCGCGACGGCCAGCGGGTTGTGCGTCTGCGAGGCGACCAGCAAAGGCCCCGCGGCCAGAGTGATGCCGTCGCCGAGATAGGTAATCCAGGACGAGGCCAGCAGCCACCGGAAGCCGCGGCCAAGACGCGCTGGCGCGACAGCATCGACCAGCCTGCTCACCGAGTCCGCCCGCCTGTACAGATCACCCGGCTATCCTCGCGCGCCGCCACGACCGGCCCCAACAGGTTTTGGCCAGACCGAGACCATCACGCGCCCGCCCAGCCCGCAGTCGGCGCGGCCCGCCCGGTCAGCCGAGCCACTCCGGCTATGCGCGCCGAGTCGTCACGCCTCCTGAGCCCGCGTGAGTCCGCGCCTCTAGCCGAGCGCTGCCGCCTGCTGTCCCGCGCCACGGACCCCTTGGCCTCGCGCCAGCTCACTGACGGCAATCAGATCCTCCGCTGCGATCTCTGACAGCCAGGTGGCCCAGTCATTTCGGAGCGCGAAGGTGTCCCGGCCGATTGGATCTGATGTTGATCTTCGTCAGCCAGCTCACCGTGATCGATCCGGCTCCGCACTCGTCGGCCAAGTCGTTAAGGCTCGGAATGGGCTGGCTGATATCCCACTCTCCAGACCCGATCTTGCGCTCCATGTAGTCAGCGACCTCGGCGGTCTTGGTCATTCCTGGTTTCGGCTCCACAGCCGTCCCTCCCCACCGGCCTGCCAGAACCTGCGGCCCTCGCCGGGGCTAACCAAAGAGATTGGCGAAACGCACCCGGCCGGCGACTCGTTCGACGTGATCATGCCCATACCTCCGGGCGATGAACTAGAGCCGTGGGCGCGAGCCGGTGCCGCCTGGGTAGTCAGTGATCTCGGCATGCAACCCACCCGGACCGAAGTACGCGAGGTCATCGACGCGGGCCAAGTAGACCTGCTCCGCTGCTGCCCCATGGCTTGCGGCCGGTCACCGCCACCGTGACGCCGACGCCGATCATCGCGAGCCCGCCGGCCCCGCCGACCAGCGCAAGGCGCCGCGGTGACCGGGCGAACCAGGCCCGGGCCGCGCTGGCGGTGAATCCCCAGACGCTGTCCGAGGCCAGTCCGATAGCGACGGACACCAGGGCGAGCATGAGCATCTGGGCCGGCACATGCCCGGCCGGCCGGCTGACGAACTGTGGCAGCAGCGCGCCGAACAAGATGAACGCCTTGGGGTTCGTGACGCCCACCATGAATCCCTGCCATGCGGCCCGGCGGTCACCGCCTGGGGCTGCGGTGCCGCCGAGAGCCTCGCCGAGAGCGTTCCGCTTGCGGATGGCCCGGATCCCCAACCAGACCAGGTACAGTGCCCCCGCCAGCTTCACGACCGTGAACACCTGCGCCGAGCGCTCGACCAGCACCCCCAGGCCGAGCGCTACGGGGGCGCGACCACGTAATTGCCGGCCGCGTGACCGCAGACCGTGGCAAGCGCCATCCGGCGGCCATGCGCGAGGGCACGCCCACCACGAACAGCACCCCCGGGCCGGGGACGACAATGATGACAAGCGACGTCAGAGCGAAGCCGAGCACCCGGTCCGAGAAGATCATGCTCAGCTCACCGTCTGCCATTCCGGTCGCGTAGCCAGCGGTCGAATCCGGCGGCGATGATGCGCTCGTCATGCACGCCGACCGCCTCCTGCGAGGCTAGCCAGACGATCGGCGGGCCCATCACGGCAGGCTCGAGCAACACGCGGCCCCCGGGCACGGCTGCGGGCGTCGTGCTGGCAAGGTTCTTGCCTTAGTCCACGCACTTGGCCCTACGCACATGGCGCGACCTCGGCGCTATGAGCCGCTCGCTCGCAGGCCTCGGCGCCGATACTCCCGCATTTGTGACAGCCAGTGGCTGAGCCGCGCGCGCAGCACCCCAGCCATCCGGCCCAGACGCGAACCAGCACGGCGCGCCGGCTCGGACAGCGCCGGCGGAAGGGCCATCAGTATCGGGATAGCCCGACGCTGCTGCCGGGGCTCAGCCAGCGCTATGGCGCCAGCGGGCGCAGCCGGCTTCGGCCGCCTTGGCTCACGCACCTCCGCCGGCGGCGGCCAGTTGCCGCCGCCCTGGCCGCCCTGGCCGCCCCGCCTGCCGAAACGGCCGAAACCGCGCCAGCCTGCCCGGTCGGAGCTTAGGCCGCCGGCCCGGTCCATGGCCCACCGGCCCGGTGCCGTCAGCGCGATCAAGACCGGGTTCGCGATGATTACTCGTGCCAGGCCGCGCCGCGGCCAGCCCACGCCGTGCCGAGCTGAGGATGGGCCATCACCCAGCCCGGCACGAGCCTGGCCGGTGACCGGCGGGCCGCGCCGGGCCGCTCGCCGAAGAACGCCGCGCCGCAGGCCCACCCCGGACAGCACATTGGCTGAACGCGACCAAAACGGCGGTCGGCTGAGTCGCCGCAGGCAGTACCTCCTCAGCGGCGCGCCCACGAGCACGATGACCGGTGCCAAGGCGATCACCGCGAGCGTGACGGCGCAGGACAGCAACACTCGCGCCACGACGACGCGGCCGCGCCTGATCCGATCCCGCCTCACCGTCCCATTGTGCGCGCCGCCGAGCCTTCCGGGGCCCCCGCGCGGTCACGCTGTCAGCGAACCCTGCACAATCGCGCAGCCGCCACGCATCCCGCCGCCGCCACGGCCTTCGTAGCCGATGGCGCCGCTGGTCCGCAACCTGTGGACCAGCCGCCCGCCTTGACCCGTCGCACGCCGGGCATGAGGCCGCAGCACGCTCAGTTACCGGGACTGCCCTATGGCCTGTGCCCAAATAGCTGCCGATATGGCTCGATCTGTATCCACGGCCGCTTAGCCGGCGGACTCTTCTCGGCCGCGCCGAACGAGGCAATATACGTGGCACCGTCGACGTCGAACGCCCCAAGAATCAGGCGCGTCTACTCGGCGTCGCTGACCGGAGGTTCACATGCTCCACAGGGCCTCTGTGGGGGACAGGCCGGCGGCTCGGATGGCCGGCCACAGCCCGGCAATGGCGCCGATGACGAGGTCGGCGGCCAGGCCGCCGACCCGGGCCTGGGGTGGGATGACGACCGCCCAGCCCTTGGCGTGGGCGTAGATGGCGACGGCGGCCGCTCCCGCGGCGACCCCGGCGGCGCCGCCGATAAGGACAAGCGTGATGGCTTCGGCCAGGAACTAGGTCCGGATCTGCCCAGGCGCTACTACCGTGACGGCCTATTCCTGCTCGCAGGGCGCGACTTCCGCGGCGCGCGGTTGCGGGGGGAATGCGAGGGTGAATGTCGATCCGTCCGGGCCGGTTCGCACATCGGCCGTTGCGTCGTTGGCCTGCGCGATGCGGGCCACGATGGCCAGTCCCAGCCCGGCGCCGGGCATCCCGCGTGCGGCCGGTGCCCGGTAGAAGCGCTCGAAGATGTGCGGGACGTCCCCGTCTGGAATCCCGGGGCCGTGATCGGTGACCGACACGTGCGCATCGGCGACGGCGACGCGGACCGCGCCGCCGGGCGGATTCCACTTGATCGCGTTGTCGATCAGGTTGCAGATGGCGTGGTCGACCCCGGCGGGATCGACGTGCACCAGGCAGGGATGCAGGTCCGCGACGATGGCGGCATACGCCGTGCGCTGCCGCACGCGGTGCACCACCTCACTGGTGAGCAGGTCCAGGCGCACGGTCTCGCGGTGCGGCGCGGACTCGCCGTAGCGGGCAAGGTCGAGCAGGTCGGTGACCAGCTGGTCGAGCTCGCCGGCCTGTTCCCGGGCCGCCCGCACCAAGGCGGGCGCCTGCGGGTCGGCCAGCCCGGCGCCGTCCTCCAGCAGGTCCAGGTTCGTCGTCAGGCTGGTCAGCGGGGTGCGCAGTTCGTGGGAGGCGTCGGCGACCAGCTGGCGTTGTGCGGTGACCGATTCGTGCAGCGCGGCCAGCATGGTCTCGAAGGAGGCGCCGAGCCGACCCACCTCATCGCCGGTCCCGGCGGAGCGGAGGCGGGCGGTGAGGTCGCGGGTCCGGGTGACATGCTCGGCGGCCGAGGTGAGCTCGGCGATGGGCCGCAGGATGCGGCCGGCGGTCAGCCGGGCCACGCCGTAGGTGACGGCGGCGGCCGCGACGGTGAGCCCGGCCAGCAGCAGGGCCGCGCCGCGCAGCGCGCCGTTGTCGGCGTTCGCGGCCCGCCTGGTGCGGACCAGCCCGCCAGGGTTGCCGGGCCAGGCCGCAGTGTAGACCCGGAACTGCTGGCCGCCGTGGCGCGCGTCGGCAAAATATGACGGCTGCACACGCTCGGCGACCGCGACATCGCGGCTGTCCAGCGGCCCGAACCGGGTGGGCCGGCTGGCCGCCACCGGGCCTGGGAACAGCTGGATCTGCACGCTGCCGACGGTGACCGGCTTGCTGACGTCGGGGGTCGATCGGCTGTCGGCCCCCGACTGCTTGATGCGCCGGGCGATACTGGAGGCTTGCTGGGCGGCCTCGACGAGGGTCGCGTCGACGCGGGAACGCAGGCTCGCCGCGTACGAGAAGTACAGCACGCCGCTGACCGCGGCGACGACGATGAGCACCCCGACTGCCGCCGCCAGCGAGACCCGGCTCCGCAGCGTCACGGCGCATCCCGCAGGACGTAGCCGAGCCCCCGCACGGTGTGCAGGAGGCGTGGCTCACCTGCCGCCTCGAGCTTGGTGCGCAGGTAGCTCACGTACACCCACAGGTTGTTCGAGCGCAGGCCGAAGTCGTAACCCCACACCGCCTGGAAGATCTGCGAGTGGCTGAGCACCCGGCCGGGGTTGCACAGGAACAGTTCGAGGAGCAGGTACTCGGTCCGGGTGAGGGACACCTCGCGCCCGCCCCGGGTTACCCGGGCCGCAGCAAGATCGAGCACCACGTCGGCGTAGCTGAGTTGTTCGGTGCTGGCTGCGTTGCGGCGCAGCAGGGCGCGCAGCCGGGCCCGCAGCTCGGCCAGCGCGAACGGCTTGACCAGGTAGTCGTCGGCGCCGGCGTCCAGCCCGGCGACGCGATCATCGACTAGGTCGCGGGCGGTGAGCATCAGGATCGGCGTCCGGTCGCCGCGAGCGCGAAGCCGGCGGCACACCTCCAGCCCGTTCGGCTCGGGCATCGCCACGTCGAGCACCATCGCGTCGACGCTCGTGGCCGCCATGTGGGCCAGCGCGGCCGTGCCGCCGTCGGCGGCCAGCACCTCATAGCCGTCACGGCCAAGCGCTGTGGACAACGACCGGCGCACAGCCGCGTCGTCGTCGACCACCAGGACCCGCATGTCACCCATTGTGCACGGGACTCGCGGCGGCCCACCCGGCTTACTTGGCGGCCACGCTTGGCGTGATTGCGTCCCAGGCGGCCGCCAGCCGGGCCGGGGTCACGCCGAGATCGCGGGCGATCGCGGCGAACGCCGAGCTGGCCGGGTCGACACCACCGTTTCTGCTGCTCAGCCCAGCGATCTGCTTGAACGCGCGTCCTGCCGCGCTGGTGCTTACACCCAGTCGCGTAGCGAGTCCTCTCACCGCAGATGGCACGGTCTGGGACCGCGCCGCCGCGGACTTGCTGGCTGCGGCTGCAGACGCCTGCGGTGACGCTGGCTTGCCGGACCGTGAAGTTCCCGTCACCGCGTACAGGACTCGTTGCGCGGTCGCGTACGACACCCCGGTCGATGCGGCGAAAGCCGCGATGCCCGCGGCAGTGTTGCCGCCGGCCCGCTTCGCGGCCACCAGCCCGCCCTGCAGCCGGCTCACGCTGATCCCCGCAGACGCGGCGAGCGCTTGCAGCGGGGACTGCGCTTCGGACCTTTTGGCGCTGGCGGCAGACGCCTGCGGTGGCGCTGGCTTGCCGGACGGTGAGCCGGACCCAGACGCCAACGCGGCGGCCGGGCCGGCAATTGCGGCCGCAGTGATGACTCCCGCAACGGCCAGACGATAGCGGAGAACCAACATGGGGCGCTCCTCTCCTCGGATCGGATCCCCCAAGTCCACCGGCGGCGCCCAAGATCAGCCCTCCAGTGACCTTAAAGAAACCTAGGAACCCACTCCCGGATAGACGCCCGCCGCGAGGACTGACACCGGGCTGCGCCACTCCTCCCCCGGCAGTAGTCGTCATTTGCGCCGGCCTGCTCTCTGCGGCAAGGAGTGGTGAAGCAGCCTTGCGCGCGAGTGGTGCTCCACCGGCGGCCACTGGTCCGCCAGTGTTACGGTCGCCTCCATCTCACGCCGGCTGTGGGCCGCGAACGGGCTAGGTCGGCGTCACTCAGGGTATTCGTCCTTCCGCCAGCGGCGGGGCTCGGCGGGTTGTGCTTTCGGCCTTCGCTCGAGCAGAAAGCTGAAGTAGGGCGCGACGGACGGGTCGGGCGCCGACACGGTGTAGGTGTGGTGAACGGTTCCATTCTCGCGCTCGACGGCGATCCAGCTCGGGTTACCTCCCGCACCCGCGCAGGTCGTGATTGCCACCGGCCTGCTCGAGATCCTCGCCGCAACGGCCGCCCTCGCCAGCCCCCGGGGCCAGGCCGCCACGCCCGGCAGCCCCGGCACCAGTCAGCCTGACCGACTACACTTGCCGACCGCGCCGCGGCGCGACACCAGAGCGGAGCGCGCAATCGGCTCGTTGTGAGCGGGCGCGTCGTCATAATCGGGTACTCAGGTGAGCGCCCATATCCGGGCGTTCTGGGCGCCGGGAGGGCACTTCGGTGTCTCGGCCTGCGCCTGCGGTGCTTTGGCCTGCCTCGTGCACGGCAGTGGCCGGGAGCGGACGATCGTCGGCGGTTCGCATCTTCGTCCTGATCGGCGGACCATGGGGTGCGTGGGGTCCGCGCTCAAGCGGGAGGCGAGATGAATCGGATCGTGCGTCGCGTGCGCGCAGCCGTCAATCCCGTGTCGACTGCGGCCGCTATGTGGTGGTGCGATTCGGCTGTGGGACGGGAGACGTCGGCTTCACGCCGTCCGCCTCGCAGATGAAGGCACGCGCGGAGGCGATCGACGAGCTGGTAGGCCCGGATGGTCACGAAATGTGAGCCAGATCCCCTTTTCCACTCGTTGCCGTGACGGATCCGGTGCGGCCGGGCTGGTCCCGCCTCTGGTGGCCGCCTGGGCTGGCCTGGGACCGGGCTCTGGCGCCGGTCGGCGGGCCTGGCGCGGCTGGGAAGGACATGGGAAGGCCACGCGCGGTGGCCGAGGATAGCTGTGGCAGGACATGACCACGACGAAGGAGCTG
>WNGK01020143.1_pt1 | contig 10785 bp, 9 predicted proteins | sample 5400601 | NCBI WGS metagenome assembly WNGK01 (sample SAMN13153376, study PRJNA577476) | soil metagenome | isolation source: 60 cm soil or saprolite under Garry oak tree replicate 1 | place: USA:California | collected 2016-06-15
GCCTTATGCCTCAGCGCCAGGCGCGGCAACATGGCGGCTGGCATCACCTTAAGCGATGACCCGACAACTAAAAACAGGTCACACGCCGCGGTTAGTTCTTTGGCGCGCGCAAGTTCTGCTGCTGGCACGCGCTGACCGAATAAGATCGTCGCGGCTTTGAGGAAGCCATTACATGCAGCGCAGCGGGGATCAATCTCGCCTTTGTCGACGCGTCCTTGCAGTTCAATGATGGATGAGCGCGCTCCGCACAGGGCGCAGGCCGCCTCCCGCGCGGTGCCATGCAGTTCGATGATGCGCTCGGGCTGGTGACCCGCATCCTGGTGCAGTCCATCAAAATTTTGCGTGATGACCCCGAGCAACTTTCCCCGGCGCTCTAAATCGGCCAGCGCGCGATGGGCAGTGTTAGGCTTGGCCTCCGTCACTTGAGACAGGAGGCTGCGGCGTGTCTGCCAGTACTGCTGGCGCGCCTCGGGCTGATGGTTAAAATCGTGATAGCTCACAGGAGGTTGCGTTAGCCAGATTGAACCGGGGCTGCGAAAATCGGGGATGCCTGATTCTGTGCTGATACCGGCTCCTGTCAGCGCTACAATCTGCCGTGCGCGACGCAGCAGCCCGGCTGCGTCGTAAAGCTTTTCATGGGGATCAGACATCGACATGTTTGCTGCATTTCCTAAAACAGGTAGACGGATTCGGTCGTTGTGCCATGGAGTAACTATAGCTCGAGAAGAGGGCAATTTGCAAGTCATGTCTACAGGTGTTCACGTGGTTGCCAGCGCCACCGATGTAACCACGTAGCTTGATGATGGGCCTGTCACATATATGCCGAATTGACCGCCCGTAAATGGATGATCGTTGTCGGTAAACGAGTGATCTGCCGTGCCCTGAAGCTGTACAAGCTGATCGTTGACATAGAAGAGAAACGTATTACCATGTGCCACAACTTTCAATGTGTTGACCTGGTTAAGCTTGCTATTGATTGATGACGCGTTCCCCTCTTTCAATGTCGATTCAATGCTCGCGTTGTATTTCAGCAGTTGATACTGGCCTGCTGTTGTGGTGGCGAACACATAGCTGGAGACACTCTGGTCGCTTCCCTGCAGGCGGAAGGCTATCCCGAAGAGTAAATTGGCGCCACCGCTGGTTTGCGCCAATCTGGCGGTCAACGTAAAGTTTGGTGGCAGCGAATTTGTTAATGAGGGATGCGGAAAATAGGTGTTCTGCATATTTCCAACGGTCAGTGTGTATTGCTTGTTGCTGATATCAGCATTCAGATTCCCGCTATCCAGATTCCCGATTGTCCAATTATTATCGTTATTATGAAAATCTTCGCTGGTGAAAGGTGTCTTTCCACCTGGCGTTGAGGTTGATGGCGCCGGCAGGCAAACCAGTCGATAGTTCGTGCAGAGCAAGGGCTGTACTCTACTGAAGGCGAGTGCAATTACCGCTATCATGACGACGCTAAACAAAATGTAGCTCAGGCGAAACTTGCTTTTGCCCTGTGGTCGCCCGGGAGCAGCGACATATCCACTCCCAGCCGCTGTGTTGCGTTGGACGCTATCGAACGACCCGGCCACAGACGGCGGCCCGTAGTAGGGGCGTACGGTAGGAGCGGTGTTGCCCTGCGCTGGATTGGTTCCCATGCCGCGTCCAAAAGTGGAGTAGTTGTCAACTGAAAATTCGTGAGTAGCGGATGCCTGGAGCGCTTCCAATGCTACCGCCATGGCTTCTGCCGATTGAAAACGATGTTCGGGCGCTTTTGCCAGCGCGCGGAAGATGATCTGCTCAAGCGCTTCAGGGACGGAGGGATTCACCTCGCGCGCCGCCATCGGGGTGGCGAAGACATGCTGGTACAGTAACCCATCGACCGTGGTGGAGGAGAAGGGAATGCGCCCGGTCAGCGTCTGGAAGAGCACGATGCCCAGCGCGTAGACGTCGGTGCGGGCATCCACGTGCTGCCTGTTAACCTGCTCCGGCGCCATGTACTCAGCCGTTCCAACTAACTGGTCAACGCTGGTGAGCGAAGGGTTGTAAGGTCCTTTCGCAGAAATGCCATAAGACGCGGTTTCCTGGTTGCTGCTGTCAAACAATTTGGCGATACCAAAATCTGAGAGCAACAGTTCATTGGTGTCGCTTGCAGAAATGAGCATATTTTGTGGCTTCACATCCCTGTGGACAATCCCACGCAGGTGGGCATGATGGAGCGCGCGAGCCATCTGTATAGCATACTGGACGGCCTGGTGCGGCTCAATGCGCCCCTCCTGCAGCAGGCGGTCGCGCAGCGTTCCTCCGCCAACGTATTGCATGACCAGGTATGTGATGTTGCTGACCTCACCAAAGTCGTAGACCGCGACGATATTACGATATTCCAGGCTGGCGATGAGCTGTGCCTCACGCTCAAAACGTTCGCGGAAGCCATGCTGATCAGCAATCTGTGGGAGGATAATCTTGATAGCCACATCGCGTCTTAATCGCTCGTGATAGGCTTTGTAAACCTGCGCCATGCCGCCTTCACCTATCTTCTCCTGGATGAAGTAGGCGCCGAGTCGTCTTCCAATCATTGGGTCGTGTTCCATGGAATTGCTCCAATATCCCTCTGAATCGTATCCTATCCTGTCAAGCGTAGCTCTAGCAACTCCAGGATATGTACGCAGTATTGTATGGTCCAATAAATGCAAGCGAGGTAGGTGTCAGGCAATTATTTTCGGGTACAGTGATCGTCACTCTGACACCTCCATTAGCAGGCAGAGTACCGGTGGACGGGTTAAAGGAAATGTTGGGTACGCCACTGCTGGCGGTTTTCCAGTTCAGGCTCAGGCTCTGCGAACTGTTGCTGATCGAGGCAATACACGTCCAGACCTTGAGATCCGCGTTCAACGTGCACTGCGTTTTTGCTTTAAAGCTGGGCGGATTGGGAACCACCACGACGATTTTGGGAGCGGCCAGTACGACAAGCGTCACAGAAACACTTACCCGGTTCGATCCTATGGCAAATAGAATCTGTCCGCTGTACGTTCCTGCTCCCAGCTGAGTCTTGATGACGGATGCGTTGATCGTAACATTTTGCGTAGCTCCTTCATTGAGTCCGCCTCCTGTTGGCGCAACACTGAGCCACTTTACATTGTTGTTGGTGGACAAGCTGCTGGACCATGTTCCCACGGTACCGCAATTGCTGACAACTACCGTTTGCGGCTGCGGGTCACTGGCGCCTGCAATCCCTGTAAAACGAAACGCCTGTTGATTTGTGCGAATACAACCTGTTTGTACGGCAAATGACACATTCAATGTTTCTGTTGGGGCGCCTTGCTGGCTGCTGAACGTGATCGTTGCGTTGTAGTTGCCTGCTTTGAGGTTCGTAGCCAGCGCGCTCACGGTGATTTGTTGCTGTCCGGGCGCCTGAATCTGCCCGCTATTATGGTCAAGTTTGACCCAGGGCGCCTGGTTCTGGTCCCAGGTGGCCGTCCAGTTTACTAACCCAGTGCCGGAGGCGCATAGATTGACCTGTGTCGAAATTGCCTGGTTGAAGCCTTCGCTGACGGGACCTGATATTACCGAGGCGGGGTTAAGGCAGCTTAAAGTAGCGGGGGTTGTCGTTGCCGAGGGAGAAGCGGTTGGTGATATTGTGCTGGTTGCTGTCGGCGAAGCTGAGGATGGTGTGGTTGTATCGCCAGCCTGGAGCACGGTAAAAGTAATGCTGGCGCTCCGCGGCGTAAACCGCTCGGATGCTCTGATCGTATGTTGCCCTGTCTTCCAACTCTGATCGACGAGAATGGTCACGGTGAAGGTTCCATTGATGCCGACTGTGACGGCATTATTGGCAGCAGGAAGCTGCCCGCCATGGATAGAAAATATCTCTAAGGCGGGCAGGCTATTTGAACTATGGAGAGCCTGGCCGTTTGATCCCTGGTTAGTAAAGTAGAGCGGTGTGGCCCCATCAAGTGTGAACGAGACGCTGCTGCCCGGAATGAAACTTGTTCCGTGCAGATGCAATGTCCCTCCAGGGGTCACATCGGCGCTTCCGCTCAATAAAGAAAGGCCAGGAGATAGCACTGTCAAGCCGATACTGATGATGCTGGTGATGATCAGTATCGCGGCGAATACGAATATAAGCCATACTGGCGCGCAACCACCCGGCGTCGGCTGATGCGGACTGGTGGGATGTGGAAAGGCGCTGTTGGTTGTGGCGCGTGAGATAACTGCTGGGTCTGCGATGCGTAAAAGCCCGGTGAGTAGCTGCTTTGTGCAACATTCTGCGCATAGAGGTTGCCGCCCAGCGGAGGAGTGCCATGAACCATAGGCACACCGTTGATTTGTGGCGTTCCCTGTGCCATCGGTACGTTACTGATCGGCGGTTGCGCTTCCCCCGCGATGCCCGCCAGGCCCAGGCCAAACAATGCGGCTTTACGGCGTCGCTCCTCTTCCTCGTCGTCTATCGGTGGCTGCGTGCCAAAACCAGTTGGAGCCTGGGCGCTATATTGAGCGGGTTGGTTTTGCGCAGCGTATTCCCAATGTGCTGTGCTGACCGTCGTTGCTGCATTGGGAGCATTGGGAGGATTCGTCTGAAGAGCCTGGTTACCGCCGTTTGCGTGCGATTCAGATTGGTTCTCTATCAGCTGTGATGATTGGCCACAATTTCCACAAAAACCTGCCAGGCCTGGCAACACTGCCCCGCAATATGTACATGTACGCATCATAAACCCTCCCTGTTGGAGTGAGCAACATGATCTACTTGAATATATGAACGAAAGAGGTTGACATATTGACACTCAGACTTACGAAAGTAACCGGGATATACCCTCAGCCCACACTACAAGCTTTTCATCGGCCATGAAGTCAGCAACGCATTGCAGTCCAAGCGGCAGGCCGTTCGCAGCCTTGCCGGCGGGCAGCGTAATTACGGGTAAGCCAGCGTGCGTCCAGGGGAGATTCATCACCGGGTTGCCTGTCGTTTCGATACCCTCAGGCGCTGAACCTGCAGCGGCGGGAGCGACCCACAGGTCTATGCCGTTTTGTAACATCAAGACCTGAAATTTGGCCCGCACAAGCGCGCGCCCTGTACGCGCGGTGGCTAATGTCTCTGCATCTACTTCCTGGCCTTCGCGCACAGCTTCGACTGTCCGCGGTCGGTAGAGTGACCCGTACTGTGCGAACCAGTCGGCATGAACCTGCGCCATTTCAGCAAACATGAGTTGCCTGTTGCGCTGGTTAATCGCTGCAATATCTTCCATGGCCTTTACGCGCCGCACGGTATAGCCTGCCTTTACCAACGTTGATAGTTGCTCTTCAAAAGCGGCCAGCCCCTCTGAAGAAGCCTGCTCCATATAGGGGCCGTCGGGTACTCCCAGCACAGGCAGCGCCTCCAGGATTGTTGGTCGCCAATCCTTGCAAAGAAAGGGAGCCGCGAGTGCGATACCTGCAATATCCTGGGTCAAGAACCCGACAGTATCGAGCGAGGGCGAAAAGTACACCATGCCGTCGGTCGCAATGCGTCCATAGCCTGGTTTGAAACCAACGATGCCACAAAAGGCGGCGGGCCGGATAACCGAGCCAATCGTCTGTGTTCCAAGCGCCAGGGAACAGAAACCGGCCGCCACCGCGGCAGCCGAACCGCTGCTCGACCCGCCAGGGGTATGAGCAACGTTATATGGATTGCGCGTCGGTCCAGGTTCAGCCCATGCAAATTCAGTGGAGACCGTTTTACCCAGGATGAGCGCGCCAGCAGCGCGCAATGCGCTTACGCAGGACGCCTCCGGCCCTGCAAACAACGCGGGCGGCAGTTGCGACCCCGCGCGAGTCGGTAATCCGTCTGCGTTAAAGACGTCTTTGACGCCAAGAAGAATACCGTACAGCCCTGGACGGCGTGCTGGATCGGGAAAACGTTCCTCCAATGCCCTGGCCTCTGCCAGCAGGCGCGCGCGGCGACCTGCTTCAGGAAGCAAAGCATGGATCTGTGGCTCGAGCGTATCGATGTGTGCACAGATGCCCTCGATAAAGGTTGCTAGATCAAGCTGACCGGTGCGTAAGGCATGAGCAGTCGTTGTGAGCGGTACTGACAATAACATGAGTGTTCGCCCCTTTCTCTTTTAATAAGATAATAGTAGCATACTCTGCTCGACGTTAGAATGAGCTTCAGTATCCTTATTGTTGACTTGCCTCTCATCTAAAAAAATGTGTATCATTAACATCGTAGGAACTTTATAATCATGTGGCGATAGCGCTATAACCAGATTTCCAGGTAACAAGCCAGGTCAATAGGGCACAGATGGTGAATAACATGCTTCCTAACAATACACCATTGTTCGATAATCCCTTTTGCATTGAAGATTTGTCAGTTTTTGATGATATCACCCTGCAAAGCCTGCTTCGTTGTGGTGGCTATGGCTTGACGCTTGAGGACCTGGCATGGGGCCTTCACTGTGCAAATAAACCCTTAGTGCAGCGTATCAGGCGCAATCTACCGGCCCGGCAGCGAGCATACTTTGTGCATGAGTTACGGCGTCCAGTGCCTGCTGACCAGGTGAAAGCCGCTCGCCAGCGTGTTCTCGACGGACTTTTCTGGGAATTGACCTACTGGAAAACGCCCAATCTGTACGAGGAATTGACTGAGGGTGAGCAACTCCATCCAGGTATTTTTCGACGGCTAGCGCCAGAAATACAAGGAAAAACAGTGCTTGATGTTGGGGCGGGTAGTGGGCGCGCGTCATTTGAATGCTTACGATACGGCGCCAGGCTGGTTTACGCGGTCGAACCATCACCTGGATTATTGCATATCTTGCGGCAAAAAGTAGTAAATCAACCCATGCATAGCCGCGTTATCACACGTCAGGGGCGCTTCGACCAGCTACCCTTAGAAGATGATAGTGTTGATCTCTCGCTTTCCTGCTCTGCCTTCACCTCTGAAGCAGAACGAGGGGGTGAAGCGGGTCTGGCAGAACTCAAACGTGTGACAAAATCTGGGGGCAAGATCGTGCTCATTTGGCCGCGCCGAGAGGATTATGACTGGTTATTGGCGCGTGGATTCCAGTATGTCTCGCTGCCACTGCGCCGTGAGATGATGGTACATTTCCGCTCACTCCAGAGTGCCCGGCGCTGCGCTCGACTGTTTTATGCTCGCAATAAGGCTGTTCTTCACTACCTGACGCATAATCGAAAACCTGAGGTCCCCTTTTCGGTGCTGGGTCTTAACCCGCCGCGCGATTATTGTTGGCTTACTGTCGAATAAAAGGCAAAAAGGCCGTTTTGACCCTGACTTGTGAGAGGATTTGAACGTGCGGCCACGAAACTATTAACGGAACTTTCGGCGTGTCTTGCTCGTAAATGCTGTGTTAAATGTCGCATACAACAAATATTATCTATTTGGAGAGGTAAACAATGGTTGACCTTATAGCACCCATCAAAGAAGTAACCGTCTATGCTGACCGCGCCCTTGTCACCCGCGGCGGCAGCATCAATCTCGAAGCCGGCGAGCACGAACTGCGCATCAATGATCTTCCCCAATTCTTACGCGACTCGTTACGAGCGGCTGGCAAGGGGCCGCAGGGAACACGTATCCTCAATGTCGATATAACCACCGCCTTCCATAGTCGCCCCCCGGAAAGCGAACTGCAGGCGCTGCAAGATGAGCTGCAACAGTTGCGACAGCATAAACAGTTGCTGGAGGCGCGCCAGGGCGCCTTGCATGATCGCCGCCAGTGGCTGCGCGCCTTGGGCGAGCAGTCCAGGGATTTTGCCAAAGGACTGTCCAGGGGCCAGATGAAACCCCAGGATTGCGCCGATTTCTTCCGTTTTACTGCCGATCAGGCCTTGCAAGATGCTGAAGCCGCGCAGAAACTGGATGTAGAACTGCGCCAGGTTCAGCAGGAAATTGACGCAAAGTCGCGCGAACTCGCCCGAAAACAGGGGAACAGCGATCCTGACCGGCTCGCTGCCGTCGTAACGATCGCGCTGGCAGAGGCAGGAGAGTTGTCGTTGGAGGTATCCTACCTGGTAATGGGGGCTTCCTGGCATCCACAATATGATGTAAGGGTGCAGAAGGCGGCTGACCAGAATGATGGCGAGGTCGATCTAACTTATGTTGGCGTGGTACAGCAGTCTACGGGCGAGCGCTGGGAGCATGTTGGGCTTTCGCTTTCGACCGCCCGCCCCAGCCTGGCGGCTATACTGCCCGAGTTGGAACCCTGGTATCTGAATGTGTATGCGCCCCCTCCGGTACCGCGAGCTCCAATGTATGCTCCGTCCCCGCAGGGCGCCCCAAAAATGGCCAGAGCTATGATAGCTGGCGCGCCGGCTGCCATGTCGGCTAATATGTCTATGGCGGAGACCGCGTTTGAGATGGAAGAGGAGGTTCCGGCGGCATTCTCGGTGGCGGCCAGCGTCGCTACCGCTGCGGTCGAGCAGACGGGCACAGCCCTCATTTTCCACGTGGGAGGTTCAGTAGATATTCCATCCGATAACTCTCCCCACAAAACGACCATCGCGCGTGATAATCTGCCGTGCGCATTCGACTATGTGAGCGCGCCTGTGCTGGAGGAGCATGTTCACCTGCGAGCAACCATACACAATACCACTGAACGTATACTCCTCAGTGGAGAAACCAGCATCTTTCTGACTAGCGAATACGTAGGCGCGACCATTGTCAAGACCACGGCTCCTACGGAGACCTTCAAGATTTTCCTGGGAATTGACGACGGCATTAAAGTGAAACGCGAACTGAAAGAGCGCAGCGTCGACAAGGGAAGCCTCTTGCAGGGAGGCGTGCGCCGTACCACCTACGCCTACCGCCTCGAGGTACATAACTACGCGCCCGCGCCCAGAAATATAGTGATCCGCGATCACCTCCCCGTTTCTCAACACGAACGAGTCAAAGTGAAGGTGCTGAGCGTTCAGCCTCCACCGAAGGAGCGCAGTAAGCTGGAATTATTATCCTGGGAGCTTACGCTGGCCTCTGATGCTGAACAACTGATCGAGTATCGCTTTACCGTGGAGCAGCCACAGGATGTGAGGATCGTTGGATTAAAATCATGAGCTTGATTCAGCTGAGTGATCCTTCGCAACGCTTGTGGCTGTCTGGTTTGCTGTTCCTGAAATTCCCCTTGATTGGAGATGTCGTCTGGTTAACTTATGGCCCCGCCCAGATGTTGATTGTGTTTGCGGTAAACGACGCCTTACAGGCGCTCGGAGTGAAGTAGTGTGCCATTACGGGAACTGCATTTATTCCACCTTGCGGCTATTCGTTTGGATTTCACCCGGACCATAGTGCGACATATCTTTGGTCAGGAGCAGAGAAACAATATACGTGGGAGTGATACGGATGAACTCCGTCGAGAAGGCTGGCATGATCGCCTTCCCCCCTTCTGAAAACGCCTGGACGGTTCCTCGCACCTCCACGAAGCGCGGTTGCCAGGGCGGTAATACATCATCCACGACAAAGGCCACACGCCCATGACGAAGCGCCTCACGATATTTCTTGCTCGTGGCAAAATTGTGTCCGCCAATATCGATGGTATCCGTCTCAGGATTGTAGCGAAAGCCTACCGGGACGACATGCAGATCGCCTTTCTCATTGGTCGTTGCCAGTCGACCCAGGCGTTGACTCTGCAGATACGCTATCTCTGCTGATGTGAATCTACTCATTTTTTTCCTTTCTCCTGTGCAAGAGTTTCCGTTCAAAGAGGGAAGTACCAACTTCCAGAGGAATGGTTATGCTGGCCTCTTCTCTCCGCGTTCCTCTACGGGGTGCAGGATCACCATCGGGATATCTCGGCTGGTGCGCTTCTGATAGTTCGCGTATCCAGGAGCGACCTCCATCAAGCGTGCCCACAGTTCACGCTTCTTCTCCGGGTTCGCCGTCTCGGTTTTCACCTGCATCTGCCGCTTCTTCACCTGAATAGTCGCCTCCGGGTGGCTCTCTAGATTGAGAAACCATGCCGGGTTCCGGGGCAGACCGCCATAGGAGGCGGTGATCACGTAGGCGGAACCGTCTCTGAGATACGTCAATGGCACGGTTCGCGGTTTGCCGGATTTGCGCCCGATGGTGGTGAGCAAAAGGACCGGCATGGTTTGCATCTTCCCACCTATGCCCCCACCAGTCAATCTGTACATAAAGACCATCACAGAAACCATCGCTTTGAGCATGGACTTTAACATAGGTCTATCCCTCCATTGTCTTTGTTCTTGCCTATCCGCTTGAGAGAGCTTCGCCTCCTGATCGCACCTGGAAGAAGACCAGAGCCACTTCCTCTCGTGATGGGTAGGATGCATGGTGAAGAGACCATTAATCGAACGGGTGCCATTCCTCTGCTTGCCTGCCGCCCATTTGCCTGCCTGCCAGGCAGGCAACCTCTGGGTGACGCGCGTCTTGACCCCCACGGTAAGATGTGGTACGCTCTATGTGGACAACCGTCCACTTGTGATATTGTAACGGACAGTTGTCCACTTGTCAAGAGGGGAAAACTGCCCTGGCTGAAGCAGGAACCACTCATCAGGATGGCTTGTCTCTAGCTGTCTACGTATTGGAGAACGAAGCAGAGTGAGAGAAGAATTCCACAATTGTGTCTGGCCTTCTGCCCTACCGGAGCGGTTCCATGGGCAGAAGCGGCATGAACGTCGCGATGCCGCAGAGCATCGCCAGCGCATTCTGGAGGTTGCGCGGCGCCTCTTCGCAGAGCATGGCGTCGGTGCTATCAGCATGCACCAGATTGCCATGGCTGCTGGAGTTGGACAGGGGACACTATATCGCCGCTATGCCCATAAGGGCGAGCTCTGTATGGACTTGTTACGCGAGCGCCA
>WNGK01026875.1_pt1 | contig 10785 bp, 13 predicted proteins | sample 5400601 | NCBI WGS metagenome assembly WNGK01 (sample SAMN13153376, study PRJNA577476) | soil metagenome | isolation source: 60 cm soil or saprolite under Garry oak tree replicate 1 | place: USA:California | collected 2016-06-15
GCGAGCGCCGGCACGATCGAATTGTTTCCGCAGGAAATCACCCGCGTATTCCTGAATTTGATCTCGAATGGATTTTATGCGGTGACCAGGCGCAAGATGGAAATCGGCAATTCAGGCTTCGAACCCGTACTCAGTGCAAGCACCAGGAACCTCGGCAACACCATCGAGATCCGCATCCGGGATAACGGTACCGGTATCCCGTCCGAGGTGAAGCAAAAGATGTTCAATCCGTTCTTTACGACCAAACCGGCCGGTGAAGGGACCGGACTTGGCCTTTCGATGAGCCACGACATCATCGTGAAACAACACGGTGGCACAATCGACGTCGAAACCGAACCCGGGCAATTCACGGAATTCACCATCGTTTTGCCTCGGACCAACAATCTGCACGACAAAAAACGAGGTCAGACGTGAACGTGCTGGTGCTTGTGGTTGACGATGAGCCCGACGTCGAGGCGCTGTTCCGTCAGCAATTCCGCCGCGACCTGCGCGCACAACGTTTCGTGATGGACTTTGCGATTTCGGCGAACGACGCGCTGGCGCGCATTGCCGGCGCGATTGAACAGTCGCTGATCCTGATCCTCTCGGACATCAACATGCCCGGCATGACGGGCCTGGAGATGCTGCCCAAGGTCAGGGAGATGCGACCCGACGTGCCCGTTATCATGATAACCGCCTACGGCGATCCCGAAACCAGGCGCAAGGCGATCGAAGGCGGTGCGGAAGGTTTGTTGACCAAGCCGATCGACTTCACCTTGCTGAGGGAGGAAATCGACATGCGGCTGGCACGGGCAAGTTGAGCCCGGCGATTTTTCACGGCTTGAAGAACGCCGGATCGTTGAGCGCCTTGATCATGGTGTCGACCATGTCGGCGGCGCCGTGGTCTTCGCGCTCCTCCAGAAGCTCCCACATCTTGCGTAAGTTGGCGCGCAGCGGCGCCTTCAGCGAGGGGTCGCGTTCGATCAGGGTGCGCGCGATGCAGAAGGCAATGCCTTCGGTGCCCATCCGGGCCTGCTCGATGGTGGGTTTGCTCATGGCCGGTTCCTTCTCGAATTTCGATGTCTGACTTGCCGGCGCCGCTGTTAGATCAAATCGCGGTGCAGGGATAGCCAAGGGCGCGCGTGGCACCCCTACTCCGCCATGTCAGCCGGCGTGGCCGGACCGGCCAGCGGCCTCTCTTCCATCAGGATCATGCACAGCGACGCGCCGGCCAGCAGGACCGCGGCGGCGCCGAACACATAGCGGAATGCGGTGACCATGTCGGCGACGGCTATAGAACTCACCGGCCCGCGATGCTCGCCGCCAAGCGAGATGTCCGCACCGAGCGCCATCAACAGAATCGCGGAGAACGCCGCGACCGAGAACGAGGCCATCAGCGCGCGAAAGAAATTCATGGCCCCGGTGACGGTGCCGACCTGCGAGCGCGCCACCGAATTCTGCAGCGAGACCACACTGATCGGAAATGCCGTGCCGAGGCCAAGCGAGAACAGCGACAGCAGCACCAGGAGCGCCCACAGCGGCGGCGCCGCGAGCGTCAGCGCGCATCCCGCCAGCGCCGCGCCCGCCGTTCCAACGATGGCGACCCGCTTATAGTGTTTGGCGCGCGCCATGGTGCGGCCGGCGATCGCCGCGCCCCCGGTTGAAACAGCGGCCAGCGGAATCAGCGCAAGCCCCGCCTCGCTGGCGCTGAGATGATAAACCACCTCGTAATAGAGCGGCAGATGCACGGTCAGTCCCAGTATCGCGCCCATCGCACAGCCGCCGGAGGCTATCGCGTAAGGCGCCACCGTTCCGCCCATCAGCGGCAATGGCAGGAACGGCTCCTCGGCATTGCCGGCATGCCAAATGAATGCCAGCGCCAGCGCGAATGACGCCCCGACCATCGCCATGATGACGGGCGACAGCCAGAGATAGCGATTGCCGCCCCAGGTCAGCACCAGCATGAACACCACAGCGGAGGCCATCAGCAGCACGCCGCCGAGCCAGTCGACCTTGCGCCTGCGGTGAAACACCGGGATCTTGCCCATCTTCGGCAGCAGCATCGCCAGCGATCCCAGCCCGAGCGGCACGTTGATCCAGAAGATCATCGACCAGTGCAGATGTTCGGCGAACACGCCGCCGAGGATGGGGCCGCCGATACCGGCCGCGACCCACACCCCGCTGAAATAAGCCTGATACTGGCCGCGCTCGCGCGGCGTCACCACGTCGGAAATCACGGTCTGCACGATCGGCATGATGCCGCCGCCGCCAAGTCCCTGCAGCCCGCGCGCCAGGATCAGCACCGGCATGTTCGGCGCCAGCGCGCACAATATCGAGCCCGCGACGAACAGGCTGAGGGCTGTGACGATCATGGCGCGGCGGCCGTAGATGTCGCTCAGCGTGCCGAACACCGGCGCCACCGCGGTCGATGCCAGCAGGTACGCCGTGATCACCCACGACAGGTTGGAAACGTCCTGGAATTGCCGGCCGATGGTCGGCAGCGCCGTGGCGACGATGGTCTGGTCAAGCGCCGCCAGAAACATCGTCAGCATCAGGCTCATCAGGATGGTGCGGACTTCGCCTGGAGTCAGCGGCGCCTTTGGGGCGAGCGGCGGCGCATCGCCGAGTTCGACGACCTCAGCGGGTATTTCCGACAGTTCGCCTTGGATGACTTCGGGCAACGTCTGTCGGTCAGCCGGTCGACGGCCCTGCCGTTCAAACTTGTTCATATTGACGTGTGCTAACGGTGCTAATCTGATGCGCGACAGGAGGCCGCGCGGAATCACTATGTCTACAATTTAGGCGACAAACCCAAGTTCCGGCAGCGGGTTACGCGCATGGGTGCGTCCCGCGCGGAGGCCATCGCAAATGCGTGAATGCCACCGGGCGGTGTTCAGGATTGCGGCCGCTTCTTGAAGCGGGCGCGCTTCGGCAATAATGCGGGCCATTGCACGATATGATCCTCGAGGTCGGCGTCCGCGATCTCGTTCTCCGTCCCCTGCACCCGCCCGCGCACCGAAACACCGGCTTCGTGGACGGTATTGGGATCGCCCGAAATCAGCGGATGCCACCAATAGAGATCGCGGCCCTCGGCCACCAGCTTGTAGCCACAGCTCGGCGGCAACCAGTTCAAGGTGCGGACATTCGCCGGCGTCAGTCGGACGCAGTCGGAAACCCGGTCGGACCGGTTCGCATAATCCTTGCAGGCACATAGACCCGCATCCAGAAGCTTGCAGGAAACGTGGGTGAAATAGATCTTGCCGGTATCCTCGTCCTCAAGCTTTTCGAGGCAGCAGCGCGCGCAGCCGTCGCACAGGCTTTCCCATTCGGCGTTAGACATCTCCTCCAACGTCTTGGTTTTCCAAAAGAATCCCTCTTGATCCGAGGGCGGGGGGGATCGGACGGTCATGAATTGTAAGGTTCCCTGAACGGCGTTGGCTCAAGCCCTCTATAAGGGGCTGCATCGGCAATGGTGCAAACGGCAAGGTTCGGCGGTAGCACAAGGACCCGGGCGACGTTAAGCCCTGCCGTTCAAAAATCGTAGCAGGACCATTGGTTTGTAACGCCCGCTCAGCTAGATATGACCGAGTCGCCACGGACGCAAAAGCGCCTTGGGTTTGCCGTAACATTCTCGCAAGACGTCTCAGCGGTGCCCACCTGGTGCCTGAGCGCTGCGAACTGACCAAGGGTCCCGGTGCGCCTGAACGTATCACCAGAATGGAAGCAAAAAATCCGGCTCTGGCTGCTGGATTTCGATGCGCGCATCGACTCCACCCTGTTCTCCTCCGGCAAGGGCGCGCGCGAACTCTATGAGCGGTTTTCGACCTTCATGGACCGCTTCTATGTCGGCCGCTGGAAACGCTGGGTGTTCATCGAACCGGCGTCCGAAGCCGCCACCATCGGGCTCGGCGGCCTGATCATGATGCTGGCGCTGGCGGTGCCGGCATTTCGCGAAACCGCCGACGACGACTGGCTGAAGAAATCCGAACTCGCGGTAACGTTCCTCGACCGCTACGGCAATCCAATCGGCAGCCGCGGCATCAAGCACAATGACTCCATCCCGCTCGAGGATTTTCCGGACAACCTGATCAAGGCGACGCTCGCCACCGAGGACCGCCGGTTCTACGACCATTTCGGAATCGACATCGCCGGCACCGCGCGCGCGCTGGTGACCAATGCGCAGGCCGGCGGCGTCAGACAGGGCGGCTCGTCGATTACCCAGCAGCTTGCCAAGAACCTGTTCCTGAACAATGAGCGCACCATCGAGCGCAAGGTGAAGGAGGCGTTTCTCGCGGTCTGGCTGGAGACGCGGCTTTCCAAGAACGAGATTCTGAAACTCTATCTCGACCGCGCCTATATGGGCGGCGGCACCTTCGGCGTCGATGGCGCGGCGCATTTCTATTTCAACAAGTCGGCGCGCGACGTCAATCTTTCGGAAGCCGCGATGCTGGCCGGACTGTTCAAGGCCCCCACCAAATACGCACCGCATATCAACCTGCCCGCCGCCCGCGCCCGTGCCAACGTGGTGCTCGACAACCTCGTCGACGCCGGCTTCATGACCGAGGGCCAGGTGTTCGGCGCGCGGCGCAATCCAGCCACGGCGGTCGATCGCCGCGACGAAAATTCGCCGAACTATTATCTCGACTGGGCGTTCGACGAGATGCGCAAGCTGGTCGATACCTTTCCGAAATCCTATGTCGAGCGCGTCTTCGTGGTCCGCACCGCGATCGACATGAACGTGCAGCGATCGGCCGAAGAAGCCATCGAAAACCAGTTGCGCCAGTTCGGCCGCGACTATCACGCGACCCAGGCCGCCACCGTGGTCGCCGATCTCGACGGCGGCGTGCGTGCGATGGTCGGCGGGCGCGACTATGGCGCCAGCCAGTTCAACCGTGCCGTGGATGCGTACCGGCAGCCAGGCTCATCGTTCAAGCCGTATGTCTACTCGACCGCGCTGCTGAACGGCTTCAAGCCGACCTCGATCGTGGTCGACGGTCCGGTCTGCATCGGCAACTGGTGTCCGCAGAACTACGGCCACTCCTACTCCGGCGCGGTGACGCTGACGCAGGCGATTACCCGCTCGATCAACGTCATTCCCGTCAAACTGTCGATCGCGATGGGCGGCAAGGGCGGACCGAAAGCCGGCCGCGCCAAGATCGTGGAGGTGGCGCGCCGCTTCGGCATCAAGGCGCCGCTGCCCGATACGCCGTCGCTGCCGATCGGCGCCGACGAAGTCACCGTGCTGGAGCACGCCGTGGCCTATGCGACCTTCCCCAACAAGGGCGCATTCGGTGCTGGAAGTCCGCACCGGCACCGGCGATCTGGTCTGGCGCTTCGATCGCGACGGCAAGAAGCCGCTGCAGGCGATACCGGCTTCGGTCGCCTCCGACATGGCGGGCATGATGAGCCACGTCGTCAGCGAAGGCACCGCGCGCCGCGCGGCGCTCGACGGCATTCCGACCGCCGGCAAGACCGGCACCACCAACGCCTATCGCGATGCGTGGTTCGTCGGGTATACCGGGAATTTCACCTGCGCCGTCTGGTACGGCAATGACGATTACTCGCCGACCAACCGCATGACCGGCGGCTCGCTGCCGGCGCAGACCTGGCACGACATCATGGTCGCGGCCCACCAGGGCGTCGAGATCAAGGAGATCCCGGGTATTGGAATGGGCACGAAGCTGCCTGTTCCCGTGGCCTCCGCGGCGATGGCGGCCAACGGCGCCATCAAGCCTCCGGACATCAAGCCGGGACCGCCGCCGATCCTGACCAAACGCGGTGCGGATATTCTGGTGCGCGTGGAAAAGATGCTCGACGAGGCCGCCAAGGCCGCGGGGAAAACCTCGTCCGGCGATCCTGTGAAGCCGGTCAAGCCGGTGTCGTCCAACTCCGCCGCATTCCCGGAAAGCTTTGCGGCGGCGGTGCCGGGTGACGCGGCGCCTAAGCCAGTGCCGCGCAAGAACTGACCGTGCGGCTGATATTCATTACCTTGCTGGCGCTGATTCTCGCGACCGTCGTCGGTCTCGGCTCGACCTGGATGACGGCGACGCGCGGCACCGATCTCGGCACTCTCACGATCGGCGCCTGGACCGCCCGGCCCAAGACCGGCACCGCCGATGTCGATCCGTATTCACGCGCGTCGATCGCCCGCAGCGGCGAGTTACCGGTCGGCACCGGCGACGGCGTGGCATTCTCGACGACGACGGACGACCGCAAGCGACTGCTCGATGGGCGGTGCGATGTGGTCGTCAGCGGCGTCACGCCGGCAGCGCGATTCTGGACGTTGACGCTTTACGATTCAAAGGGGCATCTGGTCGCGAATTCGCTGCAGCGTTACGGCTTCACCAGCCAGGAAATCATCCGCGGAGCGGATGGCGCATTCGAGATACGGGTGGCATCGAGATCGCGCGCCGGAAATTGGCTCCCCACCGGCGGCATCGAGCGTTATGCGCTGATGCTGCGGCTCTACGATACGCCGGTCGGCGTGGCGACGCGGACGCAGCGCGACGCGCCGATGCCCTCCATTGCGACCGTGGGGTGCCCATGATCCGGTTGCTGTTCACGATCATCGCGGGCGTGCTGCTGGGCGGCGTCGTGCATCTGGTCAGCGTTCTGGCGTTGCCGCGCATTGCGACCCAGGACGCCTATTCGCGCCTGACCCCGATGACAAAGCTCAACGCGGTTACTCCCCTGCCCCTGGCGGATCCGAACAACGCCTCGATGCCGTTCATGGATCCGGCGTTCGCGCTCGCGATTTGCCGTTACGATCTGTCGAGTGGACCCATCAAGCTGGCGGTGCCGGTCAGCCAGGCCTACACCTCGGTGTCGTTCTATACCCGCAACGAAGTCGCCTATTACGCCATCAACGACCGGTCCGCCGGGCGCAAGGTGATCGAACTCGATCTCATGACCGAAGCCCAGCACGCCGAATTGCCGGAAGACGAGGACGTGACCGCGGCCGACCGTTTGATCATCGATGCTCCGACCGCAACCGGGTTGATCGTGTTGAAAGCGCTGGCGCCGGAGCCCGGCCTGATGCCGCAGGCCCAGGCGACGCTCGCGGCATCAAGCTGCAAAGTGCAAAACGAACCGCCGCCCGCGAAACAGGAAGAGCCTGCGCCCGCGCCCGCGCCGGCTCCGCCCCGGGGCAAGCGCTAGCCGCGAACGCTTACCGCATGCCCTGCGACCGGCTGCGCCGCGACCGGTGGATTCGCCGTCTGCGCGGCGAGTTCGCCGATCAACCGGTCGGCGTCGGCGGCGATGTTATCCGGCGCCTGGATCACCAGCCGTTCCAGCCCCCAGCGGTAGGACGAGATCCTCCGCTCCAGGCATTGCTCCACCCACTGCACGATCAGGGCATTTTCTTCCATGCGGGCGACCGCGTCGCCGCGTTCGCGCGGCGATAATAGCGAGATTTGCTTGAGGCTGGCGTTGCGTTTGCTGTCGAGATCCAGCACGCGGACGGCAGCGGAAAAGAACGGCTCGAACCGCGTCAGATCGTTGCGCACATCTTCCATCAATTGCGCGTATCGCGATGAATGCGAGCGGTGCGGCTCGTCGATCAGCATGCGTCCATAGGCGGTGCGGTCGAATATCACTTTCTGCCGCCAGGGCGAGGGAATCGGCGTGTAATCGCCAAACACGCTCTTCCAGGCCGGCCGTGAATGGGGCGGCTCGATCAGGGGATAAGCGAGATCGCGAAGCTGCCGTTCGTTGTCGGTGAGTTGGAACTGCGACGCACGCAGGCCGATGCTGGCCGTGGCCTCGCCGCCGATCCAGCGGTGCATGTCGTCGCTGAGAACATCCTGGCGGGTGCGGCCGAAGTCGCCGCCGCTGCAGCCCCCGAGGGTCATGCAGGCCAAAAGCAACACCGGACCCGGCGACGAGATCGGAAGCTGCAGTTTTTTCCGGATCGGAAAACACGTCTCCGGCATATCTAATGTGTCCGATGTCAGGTGCGCCGACGGCGACGGCGGCCGGGGGCCGTACCTTCTTCCGGTCCACTGCCACCGCTGGTTTCATCGGTGTTGCGTTCGATCCGGACGACGGGGAGAATCAGCACGATCCCCATGCCTTCGCGTGGAGCCCCATCCATGGTTGAGCCCGGCCGCCGCGACGCCGCATCCGCCGGAAAAACAATGATGGTGCCCATGTTGAACTCTCTCTGGTTGCCGCTCTGACATGATTTGGCCGGCGACAGGCCATCATTAAGAACAGGACGTGGTTAACGGCATCTTAATTTGTCGTGGCGGACTCCGATTTGACGCCGGCACCGCCGGCGGCTCGTTGTGGCACAACGGAGCCCCGAATTATGTGAATATCTTCACAGATTGTTTTCCTTAACGAGCTGTTAAAGCAACGCCGGTAGACTGGCGCGAGTATTTCTCAGTCGCGTACCTCTGACATGACCACACCGCTGCTGTTTCCGGGCTTTGACGGCCTGATGACGCTCTCCCGCCGAGAGGGCGTGGATATTCGCCCCACTTTGCTGCGTGTACTGACCGATCTCTACGTTCAGGCCAGCGCGCACAGCGACGACGAAGAGCGGCAGTTTGTCGAGCTCACCTCCCGCCTTATCGATGAGGTCGATGACGCCACCCGCGCGGTGGTTCGGGCGCGGCTCGCGATCTATCCGGGCACGCCGGCCGCAGTCCTGAAACGGCTCGGACTGCAACGCACCAGCGCCAACCAGGTCATTCCCCTGGCGCCCGAGATTCCCGCGCCACCCCCGGCGGCGGCGCCGGTCAAGGCACTGAGCGAGGCGCAATTGCGGATGTCATCGAATTTATCGATGCAGCCAAAGGACGCCGCCGAGATCACCGACATGTTCTTCAGCGCCAGCGCCAGCGAGCGCGCCTTGATCCTGCACAATCTGCTTGAGACGCCGCTCAAGGCTTCCGCGCGAATTCCGGCCGCACGCGCGGCGCGCGCCATCGAGACCCTGGAGATGGCGGCATTCGCCGCCGATATCGAAAACTTCACGCTGGAGCTCGGCGAAGCCCTGATATTGCCGTGGCGGCTAGCGGCGCAGCTGGTCAACGATCCCGGCGGCGAGCCGCTGGCTTGCGCCGCCAAAGCCCTGGACATGCCGAGCCCGGTTTTTCAGCGGGTGTTGCTGTTTCTCAATCCTGCGGTCGGATCCTCGGTCACGCACGTTTATCGGCTGTCGCGCCTGTATGACCGATTGCACGAGCGATCTGCCCTCATCATGCTGGCCGCGTGGCGCGGTTCGACCATGGCGGTGGCCCGCGCCAAGTACCGGCCCGCGCTTTACGACGACGACCGCCAACGCGCCCGCTCGGCGCCCGCCCAAACCCGCCCGGCGGCGCAACCGCCTGGCGCCGGCGGCATCGTGCGCAACCGGTCGCAGAGTTCGGGAAGTTAGCCCCGCGCCAAGTCGAGAAAATGCCGCCCTGCCCTGTCCTCGGTCTCAACGATCCAGGCATCCGGGTCGAACCGGATTTCCTTGACGAGGCGCTCTTCCACTGACGCTTCCGGCACGGGCTCTGGCGATGTCGGCGCAAAGATGCGCTCGATCGGCCGGCTGTCGTCATAGACCGTCTGCGGCGCCGGCGCGTACAGCATGGCGTTGCCGTCGAGCAGCGCCACCTTGACGAACACCGCGCCGGCTTCTTCCGCGCCGCGCCGGCGCACGGCGCCGAATATTCCTTCGGTTTGGCAGCGGCGCAGATAGGCCGCCACCCATATGCTGGATTTCAATCGCATGAGCCTGACGATAGGCCAGCGCCAAAGCCGAAGCCAGCGCGCCTTCGCGAACTCCCCCATTCGATCGATGTCGACGCACAAATGCGTGAGCTATACTATGAAAATATTGACTCGGTCGGTCGACCGAATTATGCCGATCCCGGCCTTGAGATCACCCTCGCGCGCCAAGGAGATTTCAAGATGGCCCGCATGGCCGCCAGGAAAATCGAGAAAAAGGTCGAGACCAGCACGACGCTGCTCGAAGCCGCCAAGAAGGTGCTTCGCCAGAACGGTTACGCTGGTTTGTCGACCCGCGGCGTGGCGGCGGCGGCCGGCGTCCCCTTGAGCCAGATCCACTATCACTTCGGGTCCAAGCAAGGGATGATGCTGGCGTTGTTCGAATACCTGAACGCCCAGTTGCTCGACCGTCAGAACGCCATGTTCGGCGACGCCAGTCTCAAGCTGTCGGAGCAATGGGATCGGGCCTGCGACTATCTCGACCACGACATCGCCTCCGGCTACGTGCGCGTCCTGCAGGAACTGATCGCCGCGAGCTGGTCCGACGCCGTGGTCGCCCAGGTCGTTCGCACCGCGCTCATGGGATGGGGCGATCTCGTCGTCGGCGTTGCGCGCAAGGCGGAACGCCAGTTCGGCGGCCTCGGCCCGCTGACACCGGAGGAGGTCGGTGCCTTCACCGCCAACGCCTTCATCGGTGCAGAAAGTCTCTATCTGCTCGGTCTTGAAAAGAAAGGCTTGCCGATCCGCCAGGCTTTGCGGCGGATCGGCGATCTGGTTCGCAGTGCCGAAGCCGCCTCATCGAAAAGGTGATGTCATGCGTGCAAAATTGCCCAGCAAAAGCGGTTTTGTCGATCGCGACGGCGTGAAGATCTACTACGAGATCTACGGCGACGGCCCGGAAACGATGGTGTTCCTGCCGCCCTGGCCGATCGTCCACTCGCGCGTCTACAAGGCACAATTGCCGTATTTCAGCGAGCGCTTCCGCTGCATCACCTTTGACGGCCGCGGTAACGGCAAGTCCGACCGGCCGGCGGATGTGGCGGCCTACTCCCTCGATAACTACGTCGCGGACGCGCTCGCCGT
>WNGK01008305.1_pt1 | contig 10784 bp, 7 predicted proteins | sample 5400601 | NCBI WGS metagenome assembly WNGK01 (sample SAMN13153376, study PRJNA577476) | soil metagenome | isolation source: 60 cm soil or saprolite under Garry oak tree replicate 1 | place: USA:California | collected 2016-06-15
GAGGTGGGCGCGGGCGCGGTTCAGAGCGTCGTCGATGTTGCCGTGGATGTTCTCCTCCCCCATCTCGTCGTACGTCCCCGAGCGCTCGAGCGCCACCACCGGCTGCGCGTGCACGTCCGAGAGAATTACGAGCGTGCCTTCCTGCCGGCTGCGCTGCACCACGTCGCGCAAGGCGTGCAGCCCCGTCGAGTCGATCACCGGCACGTGCCGGAGCCGCAGGATCAGCACCTTGGGCTTCCCGGCGATCCGGCTCACCCGGTCTTTAAACATCTCCGCGGCGCCGAAGAAGAACGGTCCCGTGATCTCGTACACCTGTACCCCCTCCGGGACGGCGCGCCGCTGCACCGCATTGGGGTCCGTCTCGAAGTCGTCGGTGGGGTCCTCGAACTCGTGCGTGAGGACCTTGATGTTCGTGACCTCCGCCATGCGGCGCATGAACAGGAATGCCGCGAGCACCATCCCGACCTCGATGGCCACCGTCAGGTCCACGAGGACCGTGAGGAGGAACGTCGCGACGAGCACCGCGACGTCGCTCTTGGGCGCCCGGAACTCCGACACGAACGTGCGCCATTCGCTCATGTGGAACGCCACGACGACGAGGATCGCCGCCAGCGTCGCGAGGGGGATCAAGCCCGCCCAGCGGCCGAAGAAGAGCGTGATGAGGAGCAGGGTGGCGGCGTGCGTCATGCCCGCCACGGGCGTGCCGCCGCCGTTCTTGACGTTCGTCGCGGTGCGCGCGATCGCTCCCGTGGCCGGCATGCCGCCGAAGATGGGCGACACGATGTTCGCCACGCCTTGGGCCACCAGCTCCATGTTGGAACGGTGCCGGCCGCCAATCATGCCGTCGGCCACCACCGCCGAGAGCAGCGATTCGATCGCGCCGAGCATCGCGATCGTGAACGCGGGTCCCACGAGCGACCTGAGAAGCGGCAGCGTGAGATGCGGCAGCGACGGGCTTGGCAACCCCGCGTGAATCGCTCCGAACCGGCCGCCGATGGTCTCTACGGGCAGGTGAAACAGATGCACGAGGGCGGTCGTCACGATCAGCGCGATGAACGGCCCGGGGATGCGGCGCTCGAATTTGGGCCAGACGAGAATGATGGCCAGCGCACTGACCGCCACGAGCAACGCCCAGGGGTTCACGGACCCGACCGCGTGGAGGTATGCGTCCCACTTGGCGAGAAACTCCGCCGGGACCGCGCCCATCTCCAGGCCGAGGAGGTCCTTGACCTGGCTCGAAAAGATGATGAGCGCGATCCCGCTGGTAAAACCGATCGTCACCGGAAATGGGATGAACTTGATGGCGCCGCCCATCCGGACGAGACCGAAGACGACGAGGATCACCCCCGCCATCAGCGTGGCGACGAGGAGACCATCGACGCCGTACTGCTGCACGATGCCCGCGACGATCACCACGAAGGCCCCCGTCGGCCCGCCGATCTGCACGCGCGACCCGCCCAAGACGGAAATCAGGAAGCCGGCGATGATCGCGGTGTAGAGCCCCCGCTCGGGGGTGAGGCCGCTCGCGATCGCGAACGCGATCGCGAGCGGCAGGGCCACGATGCCGACGATCGCGCCGGCGGTCACGTCCCGAGCGAATTGCGCTCGGGTGTAGTCCTTCAGGGTGGTGACGAGCTTGGGGACGAGCACGGGCGGATAATAGTAGATTCTTGACGATGATTCTATCACTCGCCCTGGCGCTCGCCCTCCAGGCCCTTCCGGCCGACTCGACGGTCGGTCGCATCCTCCACGATCGACTGGCCCCGACGCCCTTCCGCGGCATCGTCGTAGGGCTGCTCGACGCCGACGGGCGGCGCCGCGTGGTAGCGGTAGGCGTCCCTGCCGATCGCGTGTTCGAGATCGGCTCGATCACAAAGACCTTCACGGGATCGATCCTCGCCACGATGGTGGCCGACGGCTCGGTTCGCCTCGACGATCCCGTCGCCAAATACCTGCCGGCAACGGTGCGAGTCCCCGCCCGTAACGGCCGCCAGATCACGCTCGTCGACTTAGCGACGCAGTCATCCGGCCTGCCGCGCCTCCCGTCCAACATGGCGCCGCGCGACTCGACGAACCCGTACGCCGACTACAGCGTCGATCAGATGTACGCGTTCCTCTCGACCTACGAGCTGCCGCGCGACCCGGGCGAGACGTACGAGTATTCGAACCTGGGCGTGGGTCTCTTGGGGCACGCGCTCGCCCTCAAGGCGGGCGTCAGCTACGAGGAGCTGGTGCGGCGCCGCGTGCTCGCACCGCTCGGCATGCGCGAGACCGCGATCACCCTGACGCCCGCGCTGCAAGCGCGCCTCGCTCCGGGGCACGACGAGGAGGGGCACGTCGTGCCGAACTGGGACCTCCCAACCCTGGCAGGTGCGGGTGCGCTGCGCTCGACCGCCCAGGACATGCTCAAGTATCTCGCCGCCAATCTCGATACGGCCGCGCCGTTCCGGCTGGCACAGGTGTCGCGCCACGCCGCCGGCACGGCGACGATGACGATCGGTTTGGCGTGGCACATCCTGGCGCGGCCCGGCGGGGCGTCGATCGTGTGGCACAACGGCGGGACCGGCGGCTATCGCTCCTTTGCCGGGTTCGACGAAGTGCGCCGCGTGGGCGTCGTCGTGCTCACGAACGCGAACATCGGCGCGGACGACATCGGCTTCCACCTCCTCGACGAGGCGATGCCACTCCAGGCGCCCCCGAAGGTCCGGACGGCGGTGGCGGTCGACGCGCAGACTCTCGACCGCTACGTCGGTGAATACGAGCTGGCCCCGACCTTCCACATCGTCGTGACGCGGGAGGCAGCGGGACTCTTCATCCAGGCCACCGCACAACCGAAGTTCCCGATCTTCGCCGAGTCGGAGACGGAGTTCTTTCTGAAGGTGGTGGACGCCCAGATCACGTTCAGCCGGGACGGGCTGATCCTGCACCAGAATGGCCAGAACCTGCCGGGAAGGAAGATCCGGTAGGTGTCAGTTCCCGACTGGCTTGGGCGGTCGCAGCTCCACCGCCTTCGGTTCGATGACGGGTAGCCGCTTGGCCAGGAGCGCGGCGTTCACCGGCGGCAGCCCGTCCCGCAGCGCCGCCCCGGCCGCCTGGAGTTGCTGCTGCAGCTGCGGGGCGAACATCGCGAACACGTCGTAGGTCTGCTGCGGCGGCCGCCCATCCGCCGACTCCACCACCCCAGCCAGGCCGCTGATCCGCTCCGTCACCCGTGCCGGAAAGACGAGCTCGTCTTCCACGTCCTGCGTCCGCCCCTGATACAGCGAATCCTCGATCGCCCGGAGCCGGCCCGCCAGATCGCGAGCTCGCGAGAGCCCGCCCCCCGTGAGCCGGGGCATCCGGTCCTCGATCTGCGCGCGCACGTTGCGCAGCGTGAGGATGGTAGTCGTCGCGGCGTTCACGGTATCACGCAGCTGCCGGAGGAAGCGATACTGCTCGGCCAGTCCGGCGATGTTCGCTTGCCCGCGCGGGTCCGCACGCACGTGCAGGTCCTGGGCGTATTCCTTCCCGCCGACCTTGAGCCGTAGCCGGTACGCCCCGGGGAGCACCATCGGCCCGTCGGTGGCGATGTCGCGTATCCCCCAAAACGGGGTGACGCCGGGGAGGCGCAGGTTCCAGGCGAACAGGTTCAGGCCCGCCTTCGCGGGGACGCGCGGCAGTGCAGGTGGCCGGTGGGGCCAGGGCTTGTCGTCGTCCTTCAAGGTGTCACCGAGGATCGAATCGACCTTCACGCTGTCGGTCACTCCCGCCCGATGCAGGCTGTCGGTACGCACCCGCTTCGTGGCGTCCGCGCGCAGGCTGTCGGCCCGGGTCATCGAGTCCTGGAGGCTGGTGAACGACCGGATCACCTGACCCGTCGAGTCAAGGACGTCGAGCGTCACCTCCTGCCCGCCCGCCTTGAGCCAGTAGTAGATCGTCGCGCCGCTCGGCGGGTTCTTCCCCACCGGGTGCGCCGCGTTGTCGCTGCCGCTGCCCCCCCCCCAGTCCACACGGTAGGCGTCGCGTGGGCGGTACAGGTGCGCTTCGCCCGCCAGCGCCGAGTCGGCCAGCTGACGCAGCGGTGCGATGTCGTCGAGGATCCAGAACGACCGGCCGTGCGTCGCGGCGATCAGGTCACCTTCCTTGATCGCGAGGTCGTGCACCGGGACGAGCGACAGATTGCGCCGCAGCGATTGCCAGTGCCCGCCGTCGTCGAACGAGACGTAGACGCCGCGCTCGGTGCCGGCGAACAGCAACCCCGCCCGCTCGGGATCTTCTCGCACGGTGCGCGCGGGCTCTGTCGCGGGCAACCCCTCGACGATCTTCGTCCACGTGCGGCCGAAGTCGCTCGTCTTATAGATGTAGGGGGCGGGATCGCCGAGTTGGTAGCGGTTCGAGGCGACGTACGCCGTCCCCGCGGCGTGCGGCGACGCCTCGATTATCGAGATGCGGGCGAACGGCTTTACGTCCGGGGGCGTCACGTTCACCCATGTCCGGCCGGCGTCCTGCGTCAGGTGGAGCAGGCCGTCGTCCGAACCGACCCACAGAACCCCGCGCGTGACGGGCGACTCGGCGATGGCGAAGATCGTCGCGTAGTACTCGGCCGTCGTCTGGTCGAGCGTGATCGGCCCGCCCGACGGACCCATGGTCGCGGGATCGTGGCGCGTCAGGTCGGGCGACATCGGCGTCCAGCTCTGGCCCTCGTCACCGGATGTGAAGAGCACGTTCGCGCCGATGTACAGCGTGTGGCGGTCGTACTGCGAGACGAGGAGCGGCGCCGTCCATTGGAACCGGTAGCGCCCTTCTGCGGCCGGATGGCCGTCCGGGGAGTCCGGCCAGGGGTTCACGATGCGCCAGATCCCCGTGCGGTGGTCGACGCGCGCGAGGAAGCCGGAGTTGTCGCCGCCGAAGGTCACGTCGGGGGTGTCGGGGAGCGCTTGGATGTATCCCGATTCTCCCGCTACGTCGTACCACTGCGACCGGTCGATCCCTCCGGGCCAGCGGCTCGGCCCGCACACGCCCGAGTTGTCCTGCTGCGCGCCGCACACGTGGTAGGGGAAGTGATTGGTGGTGGCGACGTGGTAGAACTGCGCCGTGGCGTAATCCTGATCGGTCCACGTCTTGGCGCCGTTGGTCGAGACGGTGGCCCCGCCGTCATCCCCCAGGATCATACGCTGCGGATCGTTGGGCGCGATCCACAGGGCGTGCGTGTCACCGTGCAGCACGTCGATCTGGCGGAAGGTCTGGCCCCCGTCCCGCGACCGGTAGAAGATCACGTTCGTCGCGTACACCCCGTTTGAGTCCTTGGGATCGGCGGTGAGCTTCATGTAGTACCAGGCGCGCACGCGCAACTTGTGGTCGTGGTTGATCCACGCCCACGTCGCGCCGCCGTCATCGGAGCGGTATACGCCACCCGAATCCGCTTCGATGAGCGCCCACACGCGCGACGGCTTGGCGGGAGAGACCGCCAGCCCGATGTTGCCGAGCAGCCCGCGCGGCAGTCCGGCGTTGCGCGTCAGCTCGGTCCAATGAGCCCCGCCGTCGGTGGTCTTGAAGATCCCGCCCCCCGCGCCTCCCGACACGAGTTTCCAAGGGAAGCGCTGCGCCTGCCAGAAAGCGGCGTAGAGCACCTCGGGATTCGAGGGATCCATCGCGAGGTCGGAGGCGCCGGTAGAGTCATTGCGAGACAGGATCTTCGTCCACGTTTTCCCACCGTCGGCCGTCTTGTAGATGCCCCGCTCGGGGTTCGGGCCGAACACACGTCCCTGCGCCGCCACGTACGCGATGTCCGGATTCGTCGGGTGCACGCGGACGCGCGAGATCTGTTGTGTCTCGGCGAGTCCGAGGAACGTCCACGTCCTGCCTCCGTCCGCCGTCTTGAACACGCCGTCGCCGTGGGAGACGTTGCCACGGATCGCGTACTCGCCCGTCCCCACGTAGACGACGTCGGGGTTCGACTCGCTCACCCCGATCGCGCCGATGGTGCCGCCGAAGTATTTGTCGCTCGCCGGGAGCCAGGTGTTGCCGCCATCGGTGGTCTTGAAGACACCGCCGCCCGTGGTGCCCATCCAGTACTCGTTGGGGCGGGCTGCGGAGCCGGCCACGGCCACCGACCGTCCGCCGCGGAAGATTCCGATCTCGCGCCACTTTAGGGCGGCGAAGACGGTCGAGTCGTACGCAGCCGGCGTCTGGGCAAGGAGGGGCGAACCGAGGAACAGGCAGCAGACAACGAGGAGGCGGGGAGCGGGCACGGCGATCCTCCGGGCTGAAGTCGCACCGCATCGAGGGAGAGGCGCCGGTCGGAATCGAACCGACGAATCGAGGTTTTGCAGACCTCTGCCTTACCACTTGGCTACGGCGCCGGGGGAAGCGTTAAACTCGCTACCTGCCGGAAGTTCTTCAAGCCTCCCCCCGTGGCGTCGAGCTTCGCTACCAGCGCCTGGTGGTAGAAATGGTGGCAGTGCGGTGTGGCGTCAGCCGACGAACTCCCGCCAAATGGTTCGAAGATGTTCAGGCTCCAGACCTGACGTCTTCGGCAGAGGGCCGCGCCACTCATCGTTCGATAAGTTACCAACCCACTGCCGAATGTCGGCGTAGGAGTCCGGCTGTGCCTTCGCTCGCTCTCGCCAGAGGTCTGCAAGCCCGTTCGCTGCCACGCGTGGCACACCAACCATACGGAGCCATACCGCTTCCTTCTTCTTGACGCCAAAGAAGACCCTGGACGGCACGTAAGGCGCGTCTTCAGGTATCGACCTGCGCTTCGAGCTCGCTTGCGGAGGGTGGGGAGATTTCCAAGCCGCTAACCTCAACCAAGCAGGGAGGTCCTGGATACGACATTATACCGGGACTGTGTGGGTCCTTAGGCGAGCACTGCGTTGAGCCGCGACGCCCTCTTTGTTGGAGCACGCTAGAATTCCCTCGAGTCCTCTGTGGGGCGCATGTGAGTCCAACCTCTCTACTCGGTTTCACAAAAGCGAAGACGTTTGCCGGCTTCGCGGTCAAGGAGTTCCGGCAGCCCCCTTATCGTCGGCTTCCGTGGCACGAGCACCACGAGGCAAGCATTTGTTATGTGGTTGCCGGGTCGTATATGGAAAGAGTTCGCGGTCTGGACCGGGAGTGTTCCCCGCATACGATGGTCTTCAAGCCTCCCCGCGAACGCCATGCCGATCAGTTCGGCCGCCTCGGGGGCACATGCCTTTTGATCGAGATCGATGCCGGCCGCCTGAAGGACATCGAGCCATTCTCGGACATCACTAAGAACCCACGTGTCCTTCAAAATGCAAAGCTCGCGACTCTTGGCCACCACATCTACCGCGAATTTGCCGCCGGAGACCATTTCTCACCGCTTGCCATTGAAGGCCTGATTCTTGAGGTCCTTGCCGAGACGTCGCGCGCCGGGGTCCCGGACGCGACGAGCGATCTACCCAGGTGGCTCAGACAAGCACGTGATCTGGTACACGACGGCTTTTGCGGACCCCTCACGCTCTCATCGGTCGCCCAAGCTGTCGGCGTCCATCCGTCTCATCTCGCGCGAGCATTCAGAAAGCACTATCACTGGTCGGTCGGAGCCTACGTTCGCCACCTCCGAATCGAGCGCGCATCCAGAGAAATCGCCGACACAAATGCTCCGTTGTCGACGATAGGTCTCAGGACCGGCTTCTTCGACCAGAGCCATTTCTCGAAAGTATTCAAGCAGCATACGGGCATGACCCCCGCCCAATTCCGCTTCGCGGCAGGCGCGCGCAATTTCCATACAAATCCGCCCCGTACATCCTAGAACTCTATCACCACTCCGCACACGCTTGCGCGCCTAGGCACACGCGTGTGCCTTCTTGTCGACTCGTTCGCGAGCCGCCTACGTTCCGCGACGTATTGCTCTTAGAGTTTTCTCGGACATCCATCGTTATGTCCCGCACTGGACCAACCTGTCCGAAGGAATGCGGATGTCGGAGTTGCTCGGGTGCCCGGCAGTCGTCCCAGCGACGGCTGTGGTGGCGCACTGCTCGCGTTACCTGCCTTCAGGCTGTCACCGGACACACGTAGGGGTGCCCAAAATGAAGAGCGATGCTGAAACAGCGCCCAGGCCCAGGACGCACCTGCTTCGTATCCCGGGCGCAACGCGATTCATCAAAGTGCTCTCCGACAAGTGGACGATCCCGGTCATTCACATGCTGATACCGGGGACACGGCGACACGCCGAGTTGCGAAGAGGTATGCCGACGGTGTCGCAACGGATGCTGACCAAGACGCTTCGATCCCTGGAGCGTCACGGCCTCGTGACACGCCGCATTCATTCCCAGGTTCCGCCGAGGGTCGAATACAGCCTCACTTCGCTCGGGCGCTCGCTGAACAAGCCGGTTGCGGAGATATGCCGGTGGGTGGAGCGGTACGGCGCCGAACTGGACGGCGTCGGCGTCGCGGTTGAGGAGGGGAAACACGGGGCGTGACGTCGCTGGGCGCGCGCAATTCCCGTACAAATTCGCACCGGGCATCCTAGAACTGCACAGCCACTCCGCATAAGCTTGCGCCGCCTACGCCGCCTAGGCACACGCGTGTGCCTTCTTGTCCAGTCGACCGGAGGCCACCTAAGTTCTGCAACGTTTCGCACCTCAAGTTTCTCGTGGACATGTGTCCTGATGTACCCGCAGTTGCGCCAAGCTGTCCGGAGGAATGCGCGTGTCGTCGCAGTTGCTTGCCTGGCTGGTAGTAGTCCCAACGGCGGCCGTAGTGATCGCGATGTTCGCGGTCATGTGGCGCGAACGAACATCGACGCGCAGCGCGTTCGTTGCAGTCATCGCTGCAGCGGTGCTCGCGGCCTGGGCTGCGCTAACAGTAGTTCTCGCCTTACGGGGCTTTTACCTGCCGCCGGACACACGCAGCCCCCCGCCGGTCGGCATCCAGTTAGCAATCGCGTTAGCGGGACTTGTGCTGTTTCTCGCGACGTCCCCATCGCTGCGCAGCCTTCTCACAAGCCAGAAAAACCTGATCCGTCTCAACGTGTGGCGGCTTGTGGGCGCCGTCTTCTTGGTCCTGATGTTGACTGGACAGATGCCGGCGCTTTGGGCGCTCCCGTCTGGCATCGGGGACGTTATCGTCGGCTTGGCCGCCTTTCCGGTCGCTGCTCGGCTTGACCGCTCCGGTGGTCGGAAACTCGCCATCATCTTCAATCTCTTCGGTCTGGCCGACCTCGTCGTGGCCATCGGTCTCGGCATCACGACCAGCCCCGGACCAGCGCAACTCTTCCATACTACGCCGACGTCCGCGTTCGTAACGCGGTTCCCGCTCGCTCTCGTGCCGACGTTCCTGGTGCCGCTCGCATTCGTCCTGCACTTCGTCTCACTCTGGCAGCTGTTTGGTCTCACGTGGGTGCGCGAAGTCGGTGTGCGCCAATCGGAAGCAAGCAGGTAGGTTCCTGTGACGACGCGCCCGACGGCCCTGATCACAGGAGCATCGAGCGGCATCGGAGCGGAGCTGGCGAGATTATTCGCCGCGGACTCGCATGATCTCGTGTTAGTCGCGCGCCGCGCACAGCAGCTTGAGGACCTCAGTGCCGAGTTGCGGGAGCGCCATGGCATAAGCGTTCGAGTGCTCGCCCGAGATCTATCGGAGCCCGCGAGCGTCGGTGCCTTGTGGAACGAGCTGATGGCCGCTCGAGTGCAGGTCGATACTCTCGTCAACAATGCCGGTGTCGGGCTCTACGGCCCTGTATGGGAGCAGGACGCGGAGGCGCTCGACCGCATGGTTCGCCTGAACGTCGCTGCCCTAACAACCCTCACCCGTCTTGTGCTCCCGGGCATGGTGAGTCGCCACAGCGGCAAGATTCTCAACCTCGCGTCGGTAGTTGGCTACCAGCCCGCTGGCCCCGGGATGGCCGCGTACTACGCGACCAAGGCGTATGTCCTTTCCTTTTCGAAAGGCCTTGCGCTGGAACTCAAGGGCAGCGGTGTAACCGTCACGGCTTTGAGTCCGGGCGTGACGGCGTCGTCGTTCGAAGCGCGCTCAGGGGCAAGCGGGACGCGGCTCTACAGGTGGGTCCCCGCGATGAGCGCGAAGGCGGTCGCGCTCGTGGGTTATCGCGGGATGATGCGGAAAAAAACCGTCGTGATGCCTGGAATAATCGCCAAGCTCTTTTCCCTGGCTGGTGAGCTCCCGCCTCGACGCATCGCGCTCGAGGTAAACCGCTGGCTCCTGAAGCGGGCGGGACGCCGCGGGTCCTCTACTTCGTGAAGTTTGAACGCAAAAATCGGATCGTTTTCCTGGAGCGGCTCGGCGATACTGCCATCATCAAGATGACAACGTACGGCGCAGGAGGTTGGTCTCATGCGAACGGTCATGTCGGTTGTTCTCGTCCTCACGGTGGCGCCATGTCTACTCGTAGCGCAGAAGACCCACGATTCGACGCCGCCAGCAGCGGCGTGGAACGAGCGAGCCATCGTGTGGCCAGCCGCGGACACGGACGGCACCAAGTTCGTCTTCCTCGAAGGCCGCAATGACATCCCGGGCCGGACATTCAGCTATGCCTACTTCATGCCTGCGGACCACTGGGAAGCACCATTGGCATAGCGGCGAGGTCAGGGTCTTCGTGATGTCGGGGGCACTGCGCGTGAGTTATGGCGATCAGCTCGATTCCGCCGGTGCCCGAACCTACCCGGCGGGAGCGTTCCTCTACGTGCCGGCCGGCAAAGCACACACGATGGGCGCCGACGTAAACACCATCATCATTGGCATCGCCACCGGACCGTGGAAAACACACTACGAGCACGCGGCTTCGTCGAGTGAACACCATCACCATTAACGCCCTGCAG
>WNGK01012821.1_pt1 | contig 10783 bp, 8 predicted proteins | sample 5400601 | NCBI WGS metagenome assembly WNGK01 (sample SAMN13153376, study PRJNA577476) | soil metagenome | isolation source: 60 cm soil or saprolite under Garry oak tree replicate 1 | place: USA:California | collected 2016-06-15
GACGTGCGCCGGGCCTCCACCGGGCGCAGCGACAATCCCGAGGCCTTCCAGCTCTACCTGCAGGCGAAATTCTTTGCTGAGCGGACGACGCAGGCGGATACGGACAGGGCGATCGATCTGTACAAGCGCGCGCTGGCGATCGATCCCGATTTTGCGTTGGCGTGGGCAGGACTGTCTCGCGTGCATCAGACGCAGGCAGGTTTCGGGTTCGCTCCGATCGACGAAGGCTACGCGCGCGCCCGCGAAGCCGCGCAGCGAGCCATCCACCTCGCTCCCGATCTCTCCGACGGCCATACCGCCCTCGCCGTGATCCTCGAGAGCCACGACTGGAACTGGACGGCGGCCGACGCATCGTTCCAGCGCGCGCTCGAGCTCGCACCCAACGATGCGAACGCGCTGCGCTCGGCTGCCGTCCTCGCCCGGGTGCTGGGCAGGCTGGACAAGGCGCTCGAGCTCATGCACAAGGCGGTCGCGCTCGATCCTCTGTCGGCACTCACGCACCGCCAGGTGGCGATGCTTTACCTGACGGCCGGCCGCCTCGACGATGCAGAAGCGGCGTTTCAGCTCGCGATCGATCTCAGTCCCAACGCCGGTCTCGCCCACTCGTTCCTGGCGATCACGCGCCTGATGCGGAGGCGCGCCGAGGAAGGCCTGGCCATCGCACAAATCGAATCGCATGGCGTGTTCCGCAACCTCGCCTTCGCGATGATCCATCACGCGCTGCGGCATCGAGCGGAATCGGACAAGGCGCTGCAGACCTTGATCGACGAGTTCGCCTGGACGGCGGCGTATCAGGTCGCCGAGGCCTACGCTTACCGGAACGAAGTCGACAAAGCGTTCGAGTGGGTCGAGCGCGCGTACGCGCAGCGCGATCCCGGCTTGATGTTTTCGGCGACCGACGTTCTGTTGCGCCCGCTGCATGACGATCCGCGCTGGACGCCGTTCCTGCAGCGGATGGATTTGGCACCTCGCTAGTCGGGAGCTCCACCATGAAGCGCAGCACCGAGCGTTTTCTCACCACGCACACGGGTAGCCTTCCGCGGCCCGAGGAACTCATCCGCGCCATGTACGCCAAGGAAGAGGGCGTCCCGGTCGATCCCGCGGCCCTTGGCGACCGCGTAGCGGCGGCGGTGGAGGAGGTCGTTCGCAAGCAGGCAGACGCCGGCGTGGATGTGATCAACGACGGAGAGATGAGCAAGCCGAGCTACGCGACCTACATCAAGGACCGGCTCTCCGGCTTCGGCGGCTCGGGCAACACCTTCGTCTACCAGGATCTCGTCGCGTTTCCCAACCTCGCCAAGCGCGTGTTCGGCGACCCGGGCCGCTCGCGGCGCAAGACGCCTGCGTGCAATGCCGCCATCGGCGTGCGCGACCCGCAGGCGGCGCGCGCCGACGTCGAGCATCTGCAGACGGCCCTCGCCAAGGTCAGCGCACAGGAAGGTTTCATGTCGGCGGCTTCGCCGGGTGTGGTGTCGCTGTTCTTTCGCAACGAGCATTACCCGAGCGAGGAGGCGTACATCTTTGCCATCGCGGACGCGATGCGGCACGAGTACGAGACGATCGCCGCAGCCGGCATCGTTTTGCAGCTCGATTGTCCCGATCTGGCAATGGGCCGGCACATCCAGTACGCGGACCTGAGCCTGCCGAAGTGGCGCAAGAAAGCCGAGTTGCACGTCGAGGCGCTCAATCATGCGGTGGCGAATATTCCCCCGGAGCAGGTCCGCATGCATGTGTGCTGGGGCAATTACGAGGGCCCGCATCATTGCGACGTTGCGCTCGCGGACGTGATCGACATCGTGTTTCGTGCGCGGCCCTCGGCGATCTCCTTCGAGGCCGCCAATCCGCGCCACGCCCACGAGTGGACGCTGTTCGAGAAGGTGAAGGTCCCGGACGGCAAAGTGCTGATCCCGGGCGTGATCGAATCGAAGTCCAACTTCATCGAGCACTCGGAGCTCGTCGCGCAGCGGATCGCGCGCTACGCCAGGCTGGTCGGCCGGGAGAACGTGATGGCCGGCAGCGACTGCGGATTCGGCACCTGGGTCGGACAGGCCGCGGTCGATCCGGACGTGGTGTGGGCGAAGATGGCCGCGATGGCCGAAGGCGCGCGCATCGCCTCGCGCGAGTTCTGGAAGCATTGACGGGACTCGCAAGCCGTTGCACGACAGAAAGTCGAATGCGAGAAGTATGTGGGATCGGATGATTGGCTTCGGTGACCACATCCACGGGCCGTCAGGCTGACGGCGCCTGCGCCACGCGATTGCGCCCCGCCTGTTTGGCGACGTAGAGCGCGCCATCGGCCGCTCTCAGCACCGCGTCCCCGGATGTTCCGTTCTCCGGAAAACTGGCGACTCCGATCGAAACCGTCACCTGATCACTCAGGTGGATCCCGTGAATCGCCCGAATGGCCGCGACTGCAGCGCGCAGTTGTTCGGCGCGCTGCATGCTTACGCCAAGCGGCGCTTCCTGAAGAATGACCACGAATTCTTCGCCGCCGTAGCGGCACGCGAGGTCTCCCGCGCGGATCTGGGATTTCAGCACGCGACCCACCTCGAGCATCATCTCATCGCCGGCTTGGTGGCCGTAGGTGTCGTTGAACTGCTTGAAATTATCGATGTCGAGCATCAGGACGCCAATCGAGTCGCCGTGGCGTTCCGCGCGGCGCATTTCCCGGTGCAGCGCCGCCTCCATGAAACGGCGGTTGTAGAGCCCGGTCAGCGGGTCCTGAATGGCCTGCGTGCGCAGCGAATCGCGCAACTTGATGTCGGCCAGTGCGAGCGACGCGTAGTCCGCGATCCGCTCCGCAAGTTGCGTGATATTACCCAGTTGATACTCGCGATCCTCGTCGGGCAAATCGTTGCCGTGCACGTTCAGCAGGCCCAACACCTCGCCATGCGCGGACAGCGGGACACACACCGAAAAAAACGGCGTTGGCTGGGGCAAATGACTGCACGCGACGTTCGATCCTTTCCCTCTGATCATGTGCGGCTTACTGCGCCGCAGCGCCCAGCACTCGTCTTCCGTTATGACTTGCGGCACGGGGGCGAGCTCACCCCACGTCGCAACCGTCTCGAACACATCGTTTTGCGGGTCTTGCAGGAACAGCGTGCCGCCATGATCGGGGATCAACTGACGCGCATAGCGCGCAATCACCTCGCTGCATTCCTTCGCGCTGGTGCAGGTCTGCAGCATTTCGCCCAGTTCCCTCACCAGCAACGTTTCCTCCGAGCGCTGCGCGAGGCGCTCGATGGTGCGCTCGAGTTGGGTGTTGGCTTGCTGGAATTCGAGCTCCGCGCGGCGCCGCTCGGCGACCTGCTCTTCCAATTGGCGATTGGTCTCCTCGAGCTCGACGGTGCGCTGCTGCACACGCCGCTCGAGCTCCGCGTTGAGTTGCTTGATTTCGACCTCGGCCCTGCGCCGCACGATGACCTCTTCCTCGAGCGCACGATTCACCGATTTCATCTGCTCGCTGCTGGGCAACGCGAGCGCCGCCGGAATCAGCGGCCAGACGACGACCGCAGTCGCCATCGAAAGCGCCGCGGTCACGAGCTTGATCGACGCGTCGAGCCAGTAATCCGGATGCCAGATGCTCCACACCGACATGAAATGCGTTGTGCCGCAGGCAAAGATGAATGCGGCGAACATCAGGAAAATCCAGTTGAACGAAAAGTCCTTGCGCCTGCGGACAAAATAGGTGAGCGCTACCGGAATCGAGTAGTACGCGAGGCCGATCGCGGTGTCCGATGCGACATAGGTCCATAACAATCCGGGTGTCCACAGGAAGCAATGGCCGTGCGGCATGAAGCCGCTGGAATCGAAAAGCCGTGTCACACTTTCGAGCATTTTTTCTCCGTGGAGGGGTGCTCGCGTGGCTGATCAGCGGATCAGTTCGCGCCGAACGAATCGTTCCATAGGACAGACCAGACTGCCACCATACTCGCATCTCTGCTGACGGGCCAAGACCGGCCATTGCCCAGATCGAACGCCTGTCCAGCGCGCTGCGTCGAGAAGGCGCCTTTTCTGATTCCGACGGCACATCTGTAGACGACGGCACGTTCGCATCAAGTCGGTTGGCATGGCGCTTGCGTCGTCCAGTTGGATGGACGTCAATCCGCTCCTCAGCAAAGCGCTGGCGCTCGAGCCTGTCGAGGTCTCGACACCTGGCGGTCACCCGGCTCGCAGGGCGGGCGACGAATCGTCCGCCGATGCGAATGCCCAACGCGACCTTCGCATGACGACCGCGGACGAATTCCTCGCAGCAGCGGCCAGGGAGTACCAGACAGGCAATATCGACCAAGCTCTCTGGCGCCGGGCCGCAGACCAATGCGGTGATGATGCATCGCTGGTCGTTGCCGCTTATCTGCGCGCCCGCGCGACGGCATTGCAACTGCGGCACAAACCAGACGAACGGTCGGAATTTCGGTTGCGCGGAGCCGGCTCGAAGCAGGGCGCGAGTGACCGAAAGCTCGAGGCGGAACCACGCGCGGAAGTCGTGTCGACTAAGTTCGCCGGTGTGCGTCCCCGAGGCGTGAGACCGAAGGTCCTGTACTCGGCAGGAGCCGTTGCGGCGCTAGCATTTACTGTCGCAGTCGTGTACCTGATGGTTTCACCGCGGGAGAGCGAATCGGTCCGACAGCGGATCGTGTCCGCCGCGACGTCTTCTCCCAACCAGCCCACGCCGCCGCCCCGGCTCAGAAGCGAGCAACCGGTCGTCAAGAGCTCGAGCCGCGGCACAAATGAAAGTGGTCCCGAACCCACGCTCGCGGCGACGGTGCAGCAACTGAAGAACGTCGGTAAATGGAACGTGCTCGTGCTCTACGCAACCGAGTGGACGCGACAGGAGCCCAACAATGCAGCCGCGTGGAACGAGCTCAGCGTCGGATATGCGAAACTGCGGCAATTCAATGACGCGCTCGACGCGGCCACGAAAGCCGTGCAGCTCTCGCCGGGAGACTCGCTTCCATGGCGCAACCTCGGACAAATAAACCTGGCTGTGGATCGCCTGCCCGAAGCACGAAGCGCATTCGACAGGGCGTTAGCGGTGAGCCCCGACGATGTGGATGCTCGGTGCGGAGCAGCGTTGGTCGCGCAAAGACAGGCGCGTCCGAAAGACGCAGATGCGATCGCAGGGCGGGTTAGATCGGCCGATGGAAGTTGCCCTGAAGTCAGCGATGGCGAGACCATGGCGGTATCTGCCGGCGGCTCTGCCGCACGCAAGCACGTATCGTTAGTCGGCCGCTGACCTGGGCATCTGCTTCGGTTTCGGCCTAGACCAGCCGATCGGGCGGGTGTCGTATTCGGTCAGATATTGGCACTTGGCGTGGCATAGCCCGATGCGCGCGCTCTCGCGCGTCTGATCAGGCAACTACGCGCAACGTGCCCTCCTGTTTCGGTTGCGCAGGCTGACCACCAGACTCTACAGGCGAACGATCACGACTGTCCTGTCGTCGGTGTTCATCCGGACGGCGCTGCCTTTCACCGACGGATAGCGAGTGATTTTCTCCGGGTCGACACGTTCGACTTCGGCGAAGGCAGCTTCCCAGTCGTCAAGAGCGGGTTTGGCGCCTGGCTTGAAATAACCGTCGGTGAACAGCTCGATCGTGCGGATCGCCATGCGTGGCCGGTCGATTACCTGCACCAGCGGGAGAGGGATCTCGAAACCGTCGAGCACCGCGTAGCTCAAGGGGCTTGCCGTGTTGTTCGCGAACTGCGCCTGCCCGCTGATACCCGCATCGAGCACAAGCCGCATGTCGGCCTCGGGTATCGCGGGTAGCGGCGTGCGGCACCAGGCGAGGCTGCGTTCGTACAGGAGCTGGCGCTTCGTCTCGTCCAGCCATGGCCGCATGTCGGGATGAAGCTGCGCCGCGCCGTAGAAGGCGCAGGCGCGGCCGACCCGCGCGCGGTCCTCGGCACCACCGCCCGCCTCGCCCACCATTCGGTAGGCCTCCACTCGAAGGCTCGCTGTCACCAGATCGAGCCATGTGTCGTTGACGAAGACTTCAGCGCCGTCGAGGCGCAAGCCGCTGTCGCCGATCAGCACGAAGCGAAACGTCTCTCCCAGATCGGCCGCAAGCGTCAGCGTGGTGCCGAAGCGGCGGGCGGGATCGGCGCGCGCGATCTCCAGGATGTTATGACGGGCATAGGAGGCGCGAATCGCGGCCGACACGTGGTCGATCAGACGTTCCGGCCGCAACTCGCGCTCCGCCGCGTCGAGCAGGAAATCCGCCACGGCCTGCATCGCGATGTGGCTCGCGAGCCAACCGCCGCGCCTGCCATCATAGACGTGCCCCACGATATCGGTGGATCCGTCGAAGACGGCATAGCCAATTCCGGGCAGCACCAGGAATTGGTCCTCGTTCGCCTCGGGATCGTCGAGGTTCTTGCCCTCGCTGAAGGCCTCGATCTTCATGCGTTGTCTTGTATTGCTCGGGAGATGCGCGGCCCCAAGGGCGGGCGCGGGGCGAATGTTACTGTATCCAGGGCGAACGTTATAGAATCATTACAGCCGCCGCGACAACGAAGGCGGCAGATTCTGAATGAGGGGGAATCCATGATGCTTCATCGAATTCCGGCCACCGTGCTCGGTGCCGTGCTCATCGCGTGCCTGGCCGTTCCGGCCGGTGCGCAGCAACGCGTCAGCGTCTATACCGCGCATACAGCCAACATCGTCGAGCGGCTGATCCCTGAATTCGAAAAAGCCACGGGCATTAAGGCCGACGTGGTGAAAGCCGGATCGGGCGACATCATCAACCGCGCGCGCGCAGAGGCCGCCAATCCCAAGTGCGACGTGATCTGGAGCATCGGTGCCGAGCTGCTCGAAGCCAATACCGAATTGCTTGAGCCTTATCAGCCCAAGGAAGCCGCGATGATCGCGGACGCATTCAAAAGCGGCAGCGCATGGATTCCCTATACCGGCATTCTCAACGTCTTCGTCGTCAACACGAAAAAGCTGAAGCCCGAGGAATATCCCAGAACCTGGGCCGATCTGGCGCAGCCGCGTTTCAAGAACCTGGTTTCCATGGCCGACGCCGAGAAGTCCGGCTCGGCGTATATGCAGCTCAACACCTTCCTGACGATCTACGGGGACAAGGCAGCGGGCTGGGACAAGTTCAAGGGCGTGTTCAACAACTTGAGCATCTCCACCAGCTCCGGCGCGGTGCCGCGCTTCGTCAACGACGGCGAGGCCGCGGTCGGCATCACGCTCGAGGACAACGCGTATCTCTATCTGAAGGGTGGCGGACCGGTCGCCATCATCTATCCCGAGGACGGCACCTCGGCCATCGCCGACGGCATGGCGCTGTGCAAACGCGCGCCGAACCCGGCGGCGGGCAAGGCGTTCATCGACTGGTCGTTGAGCGCGCCGGTTCAGGAGATGGTGGTGCAGGAGCTCGGCCGCCGGCCCATCCGCAAGGACGCGAAGCCTCTGGGCGCGTTGAAGCCGATGGGCGAGATCAAGCTCGTCAAGTACGACATCCAGAATGCGGCCAACAAGCGCCAGGAATATATCGACAAGTGGCGCGCCCTGATGCTCGCCCGCTAAACGCGTGTTCGACGCTTTCAACCGGCGGCTCCCAGCAATAGAGGCGCGGGGTCGCATCGGCTGCGACACCGGGAACGTATCTCAAAATCCCGGCGAACGGCCCGAGGACCTCAGTTGCCAAATGCAGGCCCGCAGCGAGCCCCGAGATAGTACATAGACGTACAGCGAGGGGCGAGCGAGGAAACGACAAAGTCATCGGGCCGTGCAGCCCATTTTGAGATAGGTTCCCATGGCCCGGGTCGAGCTGCGGCACATAAGCAAGAGCTATCCGGGCGTGCAGGCGCTCGACGATATCGACCTCGCCATCGAGTCGGGCGAGTTCTTCACGCTGCTGGGACCGTCCGGTTGTGGCAAGACCACGCTGCTGCGCACGGTGGCAGGATTCAACCGCCAGGACAGCGGCGAAGTGCTGGTGGCGGGCCGGCGTATCGACGACATGCCTGCGCATCGCCGCAACATCGGCCTCGTGTTCCAGGACTACGCGATCTTTCCGCATATGACGGTGGGCGACAACGTCGCCTTCGGTCTCAGGAATCGTCGCCGGCCGCGTCAGGAAATCGCCGAGCGCGTCGCGCGTGCACTCGATCTCGTGCGCCTCGGCGGTCATGCCGCGCGCCTGCCGCACCAGCTTTCGGGTGGCCAGCAGCAGCGCGTGGGCCTGGCGCGCGCCGTGGTCATTCAACCCCAGATCCTGCTGATGGACGAGCCGTTGTCGAATCTCGATGCGAAATTGCGCATCGAGCTGCGCGACGACATCCGTGATTTGCAGCGCTCGCTCGGCATCACGACGATCTATGTAACGCACGACCAGGAAGAAGCGCTGGTCATCTCCGACCGTATCTGCGTCATGCAGGGTGGCCGCGTCCACCAGGTCGGAACGCCGTGGGAGGTGTATGCCCGGCCGGCGACGCTGTTCGTGGCGTCCTTCGTCGGCGCGATGGACGTGATCGCGGACCTGTCGGTCGGCGCCAGCGCGGCTCGAGGACATGACGCTGGCCGCGGTGTCCGACGACGTGCCCAGCGACGCGCTCACGCTCGACGGCGTCGTCGACAAGGTCACCTTCGCCGGGCGCGAAGCGTTTTATCGCGTGCGGCTGGAGAAGGGGCCGCAAATCCTGGCGCATGTGCATCGGCCCGAACGTCACCTGCTGGAGCAGACCGGGACGCGCGTGCGATTGATCCTGCCGCTCGCGCACGTGCACTTGTTCGATCCCGCGACGGGACATCGAATCGAGGCAGCGCCATGAGCCGAGGGTGGCTCGATTTCTGGTCGGGTGTCATGGACCTGGCGCTGGCCGTAGTCGCGGTGCTGATGATAAGGCCGCGCTATTTGACGGCGTACAACCCTGGTGTATTTGCGCCGATTCACTTCGGCATGTAACAACGCCTCGTGCACTGCTGAACCCACCTGCACAATATACAATTTCATTCTCACGTCATTCGTCGGAGAGAACGGATGAGCGCCTGGCAGATCTACCGAGACACGTATCCCGAGCTGACGGCCTCGTTGAGGACGGAGCAAGATGCCAGGCGCCACTTCATCCAATATGGGCGCAACGAAGGACGCCTGTGGGTCGACAAGCTGCCGTGGACCATCGCCGACTTCGCCACGATCTACGCTCCTTGTTTCGCGGGGCTGCAGGGCATAGAGACCGGCGGCCCCAGCGACGTGTTCAAGGACGCCGTCCCTGTGTACCGACTGGCGCGGCGCGTGGACGGGTGCAACTTCGCGACCCGCACTATGTGGGAGGGCAACCTGAAGGAAGGCCAGGGCTATAGGCCGCCGGGCACCGTCGAGACGGGGCGTCAGTTCATCTGCGAGGCGCGCTCTGTTCCCGTGGTGGATGCGATGTACGACTTCCTGCTGTCGAGCCACTGCCTCGAGCACAGCGCCAACCCGCTGGCGGTGATGCGCGAGGCGAAGAGGTTGGTCAGGAGCGCCGGACACCTGCTGTTCATACTGCCGTGGAAGGAGGCCTGCTTCGACCACGGCCGGGAGGTGACATCGTTGGCCCACCTGGTGGACGACGAACGCGCCGACATGGGCGAGGACGATCTGAGCCACCCGGACGAATGGGTGGAGCGCATCGACATCGTAATGACGGGACTGCCGTCGCGCGACTTCCTGCGCCAGCGCGATGCCGACAACCTGGCGAACCGCGGGATGCACCACCACGTCTTCGACCTGGCCCTGCTGCAGCAGATGGTGCAACACGTCGGCGGCCTGCAGATCCTGCACACCGACCTCCTCCACCCCTTCCACCAGGTCATGCTACTGCGCAAGCGCTAGATCGCCGAAGAATGTATAGAGGGCGGCGGCTCGATTTCTGGTCGGGCGTCATGGTCGTTGCGTTCGCGGTTGTCGCGCTGCTGATGGTATGGCCGCTCTACAACATTTTCGCCGCCAGCGTGATCGACAATCGCTCGGGCGCATTGACCCTTGCCAACTTCGCCCAGATCTTCGGCCGTCCCGCCTATCGAGGCGCGCTGATCAACAGCCTGATCGTCGGCGCGGGCGGAATGCTGGGCGCGACGCTGCTCGGCATTCCCCTCGCAATGCTGACCACCCGTTTCATGATCGTGGGCCGCGACCTGCTGGCAACGCTCGCGGTGCTGGCGCTGGTGTCGCCGCCGTTCATCGGCGCCTATGCGTGGATCATGATGCTGGGCTCGAACGGCTGGATGCGCGCATTGCTTGCGGATACCGGCATAGGGCTGCCGTCGATCTACGGAATGTTCGGCATCCTTCTGGTGTTCAGCCTGAAGTTCTACCCCTTCGTCTTTCTCTTGACGGCAAGCGGGCTTGGCGCAATCAGCCCCTCGGTCGAGGAGGCGGCGGAAAGCCTCGGTGCCGGGCCGTGGCGCCGCTTCTTCAAGGTCACGCTGCCGCTCGTCTTTCCGGCGGTGACCAGCGGAGCGCTGCTCGCCTTTGTTCTGTCGATCGCCGATTTCGGCACGCCTTCGATCGTCGGCGGCAACGTGCGCCTCTTGGCGACGACCGCCTTCGACTTGTTCACCGCGGAGATGGGCGGCAATCCGGGGCTCGCCTCCGCAACGAGTGTGGTGCTGATCGCGATTTCGATGTTCGCGGTGGCATTGCAACGTTGGGCGGTGCGCCGGCGCGACATCGCGGGATCGCTGATCCGCCGTCCCTCGCCGCAGCGACTGGGGCCAGTCGCCTCGGCCGCGGCGCACACGGTTTGTTACGCCATCGTGCTGGCGGGCTCGCTGCCCTCGCTGGCGTAA
>WNGK01016158.1_pt1 | contig 10783 bp, 9 predicted proteins | sample 5400601 | NCBI WGS metagenome assembly WNGK01 (sample SAMN13153376, study PRJNA577476) | soil metagenome | isolation source: 60 cm soil or saprolite under Garry oak tree replicate 1 | place: USA:California | collected 2016-06-15
ACGCGTACATTCACGGTGTTTCTATCTATGGAAGGCCAGAGTGAGTAAAAGAAATCGTGCCCATTCGTGAAATGTTGTAACGTCCCACTTTGTATGAAGACTTATTTATTGAGTCATTATGATCCATTATCCCGAGTGCGGGTTTGAGCTCGCACCGGGCAACACCTGAGGAATGTGCTATGAAAGATCTAAAAAACCAACCGGAAGCGTATTGGAAAGAGAAACTGACGCCAGAGCAGTACAAAGTTTGCCGCCTCAAGGGGACTGAGCGGGCCTTCAGCGGAGCACTGTACAATAACCATGAAAAAGGTATGTATATGTGTGTAGCCTGTGGGCAACCACTGTTTTCCTCGGAGACCAAGTTCGAGTCTGGGACGGGATGGCCCAGTTTTGATGATCCCGTCAACCGCGAGAATGTCGAGCTGCACGAGGACAATTCGTTCTTTATGAGACGGACTGAGGTGGTCTGTAAGAATTGTGGATCACACCTGGGACATCTTTTCAATGATGGCCCGCGAGAAACAACAGGGATGCGCTATTGTATCAATTCGGTCGCGCTGCAGTTTCAACCGCAGGAAGACGACAAGTAAGGAAGCAAAGAAGAATATGAGTACGCAAAAGGCTACATTTGGAGCGGGATGTTTTTGGGGTGTCGAGGCCGAGTTTCGCCAGTTGCCCACAGGCATCGTCTCTACAGCTGTCGGCTACGAGGGTGGGACGATGAAGAATCCAACGTATCGCGATGTATGCTCCAACAGGACTGGGCATGCAGAGGTGTTGGAGGTGGAATATGATTCAGAGAAAATTTTGTATGAAGACTTATTGAAACTATTCTGGGAGAACCACGATCCCACGACGCTGAACCGGCAAGGTCCCGACGTCGGTACGCAGTATCGTTCGGTCATCTTCTACCATACGCCGGAGCAGCAGGCAGCGGCGCTCGCTTCCAAGGAAAAGTTGGAGAAGTCTGGGAGGTACAGGCGACCGATTGTAACCCAGATTGTGCCTGCCGAGACATTTTATCGCGCGGAAGATTATCACCAGCAGTACTTAGAGAAACGCGGACTCTCTACCTGCAAATTCCTCTAAGGTACGGTTAGTTTTCAGCCAGCGCTTTTTCCGCAATAGATGGGCGGCCCATATATTCAGCAGGGTCGCCTATTCATTTCACCAGCAGATTTATAAGCCGCTTATGGGGGCCAGGTAGTGGTAATTACCGGGGCCCGCGGTCTTCTCCAGTTGCTTGAGGATACGAGCAGAATTATCATAGGGTCCTGCCACAAAAAAGGGCTTGCCATCTTTGCCAAACGTCAAGTGATAAGGTTCTTCCAGTTCACCGCGCGGTGGCAGCATATATTGCGAGAGCGCAAAGTCCTTTTGAGGCTCGAAGCCAAACTGCGCTGCATAATCAATAGATGCATAAACCATCTGACTTGCTAACTCGATCGGACACTCCTGCGGCTCCATCTGGCGGAAAATTTTGCTACGGACTTCGTTCAGGTAACGGGTACGGGAAAAACCCGCGTTGGCAAACGTATTTTTTAGCCCCAGGCAGAGCTTGTCTACGAGGTAGGTCCCAAAACAGATATTGCCATCGGGTTGCTGGCGGGCGAGAAGAATCTGTACAAGTCCCAGGCTATCCTCTTGCCAGTTGGCATTGATCCAACATTCTAAAATGGGAAAGGCACGTGAGCGGTGAATGATGGCCGGCAGTGATAATGACCCGATCTCTTGCCGGTGTGATGAGTGTTGTGAAGCGGTTTTCTGCTTGCTCCGCTTTTTCATAAGCGCTTTCTGGTGTTTGCGTGGATCTCGTGGCATGTGTGTTTCCTTCTCTTTTATATTTTTGAAGGTATTGGCGCAATGCCTTCAAAAAGCCTCTCTTGGTGGCGCATTCGGGAAGTTCGTGGATGAGAAGCAGGCCGATAAATCGGCGCTGTGCACGATAAATCGGCACCTACGGTTTCCCCAGGAAGTAGCGAATGCGCCAGTTAGTTACTAGTGATATTTCCACAAACAATGGCGTCGGCTCCCGCCTGGTTCGATATGTCGGTGCTGTAATGGACGGTCACATACCAGCCAATGGCTGGTATGGATGGGACGTTATTGATAACACTGGTCATGTTGGCGTTCCCTTTGGCATCCGCTACGACATTCGGCAATTGATGCACAACAGTTCCCTGCCTGGAGCAACTGCCGGCATATATTTGAGCTGGATGGGTACTGCCCGGTTGCAAGTTTGTCAGTTTGAGATTGACCGTCAATTGTGAACCCCGCAGTGTGAGCTGGACTGTTCCACTGACCGCCTGGTCCCGCTCCGCGACGGCTGCGCTCATATTCACTGCTACCGACTTTGCCGCGGTCGGATTACTGATATCGCCGCAGGTGATGGGGAGAGACTGGGCATCCGTGATGACATAGGGTCCATTGTGAACGTAGATCATCCAGCCTGTGGCGGGAATACCGTCCGCTATGTTCTTGACGGTGGAGGTCACGGTGGCGTTGCCAGTTGCATCCGCGGTGACATACTGGAGCGGATAGATGAGCCTGCCGGGGATGTTGCAAGAGCCGCTATGAATATGGGCAGGGTGAACGCTTAAAGGGACCAGGCCGGTGAGAGACATCTTGACGGTCAGCACTTTACTCGCCGCATCCCATGTTAGCTCGGCTGACCCATGGGGCAAGTGTTTCAGTACTCCATGACCAATGGCGCTAATACTGGCCTGTGCCGGTGTGGGAGTGGGGGATGTCGCGGATGTATTCCCGCTGCCACAGGCGTCAAGGAGCAATATGAGCATCAAGCTGGCAAGCGCCAGCATTGGGAGCTTTGGAGTTATGGAGTACGGTCTATACATGGCATATCCTTCAGAGAGACCCTTCGCTACGCTCAGGGTGACAGACGAAGGGCGAGCACAAGGCATCGCCCCTACTATGGACGCGCTTCGCAAGCTCATGCGTGTATGTTGGCAATGGCCAATCCTTCAGAGAGACCCTTCGCTATGCTCAGGGTGACATCAGAGAGAACTCTTACAATTGGGACAGCAACTCATTTAGCCTGTTGACGAAATCTACAGGGTTATCGAGCTTTTCGCCGGCGCTGAGCACTGATTGATCAAAAAGGATATAGGCCCAGTCCGTGAAGCGCTTCTCATCCTTCTCGTCTTTGAGCTTGACGATCATGGGATGCTGTGGATTGATTTCGAGAATGGGCTTATCGCCCGGGATCTCCTGCCCGGTCGCTTTCAGGAGGCGTTTCAGGTTGGTATCGAGGTCGTATTCATCGACGACGAGACAGGCGGGCGAACTCGTCAGGCGCGTGGATGCGCGCACATCTTTGACCTTCTCGCCGAGTATCTGCTTGATGCGTTCGAGCAGTTCTTAGCAGGAGATCTATGGGGTCGGTGAAGAGGAGCACTTCGATACCCTTCTTTTTGAAAATCTCAAGCAAGGGGCTGTCTTTGGCGGCGGCGTAGCTATCGGCGGTGATATAGAAAATTTTGTCCTGGCCTTCTTTCAAGCGGGCAACGTAATCTTCGAGCGAGATGTCCTGTGTTTCACTGGAAGAAGCGGTGGAGGCAAAGCGCAACAGTTTTGTGAGGCTCTCGTGGTTTGCGTGATCTTCTAACATGCCCTCTTTGAGCGCGCGCCCGAACTCTTGCCAGAAGGTGGCATATTTTTCCTTGTTATTGGCTGCCAGGTCGCCCAGCAGGTTAAGCACTTTCTTGACCGCGTTGGAACGGATGGTGTCAATGATTCTGTTTTGCTGCAATATCTCGCGCGAGATATTCAATGGCAGGTCGTTGGAATCAATCACGCCGCGCACAAAGCGCAGGTATCCCGGCATGAGCTTCTCGGCGTCGTCCATGATGAAAACGCGGCGGACGTACAGTTTGACGCCGTGGTGGCGTTCGCGATTCCACAGATCAAAGGGCGCGCGACCGGGAATATAGAGCAACAGGATGTACTCGTAATTGCCCTCCATGCGGCTGTGGACGTAGGCCAGGGGATCGCTGAAATCATGCGCGACATGCTTATAAAACTCGTTGTACTCCTGCTCGCTGATCTCGCTTTTGGGGCGAATCCAGAGGGCGGAGGCACGGTTGACCACTTCGTCTGCGTTCTGCTGCTCTTTGTCCTCGGATTTCATCACTATGGGCAGCATAATATGGTCCGAGTACTTGTGGATGATGGCGCGCAAGCGCCCGCCGCTCAGGAGATCGTCTTCATCTTCGCGCAGATGCAGGGTCACTTCCGTGCCCCTGCCCGGTTTTTCGATTGTTTCGAGGGTGTACTCTCCCTGCCCATCAGACTCCCAGGCCACTCCTTCTGCGGGACCGAAACCGGCTCGCCGCGTTTTCAACGTTACTCTGTCGGCGACGACAAAAGACGAATAGAAGCCGACGCCGAATTGTCCGATGAGGCTAGCATCTTTCTGCTGGTCCCCGGTGAGCGACTGAAAGAACTCACGCGTGCCCGATTTGGCAATGGTGCCGATTTGTTCTATCACCTCGGCGCGTGTCATACCGATGCCGTTGTCGGCTACAGTAATGACGCGGGCCTCTTTATCGTAGGAGACCCAAATTTTGAAATCGGCGTCGTTCTCATAAAGGGTGTCATCTGAGAGAGCAGCGAAGCGCAATTTATCGATGGCATCAGAAGCGTTTGAGATCAACTCGCGCAGAAAAATCTCCTTGTTGCTATAGAGCGAGTGGACCATAAGATCGAGCAGTTGCTTGACTTCCGCTTGAAAGCCCAGTGTCTCTTTATGTGTGTCAACAGTCATAGGTGTTGAGTATTCCTCCTCTACGTGTACCGGGCGACCACAAGGGATCGCCACCAGGGCGACCGCAAGGGTCGCCCCTACAATGATACGAATTGGCATTCCTGCAATGTGAGGATTGCTGTGTGTTTTACTTTATCAAAATATCGGCGTTTTGACAACAGGCAAGAGCCGATCCTCATAAACAGGTCTGCGCCAGGATTGAGTTGATGATCGCCGTTCCCAGCATAAGGCGGTCGCCCCCAGGTGCTCCGTTGTTAGGATACGGGCACGCGATAGACGAACGTGGTCTGGCCTACGCGAATGACATCGCCAGACGCAAGGAGATGATGCTGGATGCGCTGGTTGTTGACGTAGGTGCCATTTGGCGCGCCTGCATCTTCGAGCACGTAATCCGTTCCCTGCCGCTTTAGCACGGAGTGGTAGCGCGAGACGCGCTGATCGTTCACCACAACGTGGTTATCAGGGGCGCGTCCGAGTTTTAACACATCACCATCGAGGGGCAATTCTGCTCCATCACTGCGAACCAGGTAACGGGGCGGTGGGATGTAGGGCGGTGAAGGTATCCCTGCGCCAGAAGCAGCGTTGGGAGACGCCTTCAGCAGTTCCGCCAAACGAGGCCCAAGCAGCGAGCCTGCCATGACGGTGCGGAAATCAATGTCTTGCGCAATATTGCCACTTAGCGCCTTATTTCGTTCTTCGGACAGCGCCTGCAGGCTATCTGAAAACTTGAGCCAGGCCCCGGCCAGGTCATTGAATTCATCGCGGCCCAGGCACATCAAATCCACGGGAGTAGTGGCCCGTACACTGGCATTGCGACGCCTGCCCGTCAACAGAGCCGATTCCCCAAAGTACTCGCCTTTGCCTAACGTACCCAACAGAACTTTTTGTCCATTCGGCAACTCTCTATTGACCTCAACCTCACCTGATACAATCACATAGAACTGATCGCCTACATCTCCTTGATGGATGATGAAATCGTTCGGCTCATAGTGAGCCTGATTTACCACCTGGGTGCGCGCTAAGTTGAGATAAGACAGCTCGCGTGGGAACAGGACATCGAGGGCCCAGTCCAACCCGACACGCACCTTGCGATCCCAGCCCGGCAGCTTCATCAGGTAGACATTGCGCCACATAAACCAGGCGATAAAGCCCGAAAGCTTCAGGCCGCCACCCAATTCGGCTACCCCAGCCCGGTGCCCTACCAGGCAAAGCTGGCCAAGCCCAGCAAAGGCAAATGGCTGTTGTTGTTGGGGCTGCCCGCGCAGCGCCGCTGCCAGGTTGTCGGCCAGGCGCTTGCCCTGCCGCAGCGCATATTGTGCTGTTGGTGGTGAATACTCGCCGTTTGCTGCCGCGTTAGGTACGGCCGCATTGTCGCCCAAAGCCCAGATGCCCGGCATACCCTCCACAGCCATAAAAGGATCTGTAAGGATGCGGTCTCTGTCGCGGGGCAATGCCAGTGGAGCTAGAACAGGGTTGGTAGCTGCGCCAACTGTGACCACGAGGGTCCGCGTCGGAATACGCTCGCCTGTGCTTAGAATCGCCTCGTGGGGAGTGGCGGCGGCAATACGAGTCTTCAACCGCACGTCTACACCGCGCTGCCGCAGCTTGGTGAGCGCGAAATTGGCCAGCCCTTCCCCCATTTCGGGTAGAATGCGCTCGCGGCTGTGCAGGAGAACGACTTTAACACTTTCCCTGGTTAGCGAGGGATAGTTTTTGGAGACAGCATGTACCAGGTCGTTAAGTTCTCCTACTGTTTCGACTCCGCTGTACCCGGCCCCGGCGACCACGAACGTCAAAAGTTCCTGGCGCATGTTCGGATCGGTCTCCACGTCGGCAGCTTCTAGCATAGAAATAACGTGGTTGCGCAGGTGAAGAGCGTCGCCCAGGCTTTTCATCGTTTTGCCATGCTGCGCAACGCCTGGCATCAAGGCCAGATTGACGGTATTGCCCAGGCCGAGTACAAGGTGATCGTAAGGCAGACGTACTTCACGACCGGTAATGGGTGAAGCGGTAGTTACCACCCGCCGGTTGAGATCGATTCCGATCACCTCTTCTGCGCGAAAAGAAATGCCCGGTATCATGCGACGGATGGGATTGAGAATATGGAGTGTCTCAATCGATCCGGAGGCCGCTGAAGCCAGCAATGGCACGAATACGAAAAAGTTATCGCGGTTAACCAGCGTGATCTCGACACTTGCGTCTCTTTTGAAGTGGTGTTGGAGGCGTTGGGCGGCTGAGATGCCTCCAAAGCCTCCTCCCAGGATCAACACTTGCCTCTTGTGCGCAAATTGTCCCGCCATTTAACTCACCCGAAAATTCAACATAGTATCAGGGCCAAGTTGAATTTCCGCGCCATTTTCCAGGCGCACAGGTTCACCGCTGAGTTGTCTGCCATTGATCCAGGAGCCATTTGCCGACCCTAAATCACGCGCGTAGAGACTATCTGGTCTGGCGACGATTTCCAGATGCTGGCGCGAGACACGCGCATCGTCGACCATCATCGCCGGTACACCTTCGTTGAGGGAAGAAGAATCCGAGCCGCGGCGACCAACAATCATGCGTGGTGTATTGATCTCAAAGCGCAGGCCAGCGGAAGGACCCGTCCGTACCAGTAGCGCGCCTCGATGGAAGCCACTATTGGATGGTACGGGGGGAGTTACGGGAGGGGTAGCCGTAACCGGGCGTTCTGCAACAGCAGCTACGCCCCCATAGCCTACCTCGCGAACAGGTAGTAAGTGGGTAGGTGTGTCAGCAACGCTAGACGCAGTTCTACCGTACATCTTGCTTATATCAGCACCGTCGAGCAATTTAAGACGATCGCGGATCATGCGGGTTTTCAGAACGGTATCCGGGTCGGCGTTGACCGAATCCTGGACCACCAGGCCCTGAATGGCGCCAAGATGGACGAGGCGACGACGCAGCACGACATCGACATCTTTGTAAGCGGCGCTTGAAGAGGCTAACATTTCCTTGAAAACATCACGGTTCAATGTCAGGCACTCCGCCGTGGTAACTGCCTTGATGGTTGCAGTCCGCCCGGTGCGACCAAGCAGTCCAATTTCACCAAAGTACTGTCCTTCACTCAACCGCGCTACTTGTATTTCCTGACCCGATTTTTCATCACGACGCAATACATCGACCTGGCCTTTGGTGATGATATAAAACTTGTCAGCAGGATCGCCCTGCCGGAAAACGATTTGATCAGGCGCGAACTTCACATTCTCAGACTGCGTAGTTGCTGCAATCAACTGCTCTTCACTGAGTTCTGGCAGGGCCTTTGCCAGCCATTCATCGTAGATATATTGGACCTGTTTGCGGAAACCCAGGAGCATTGGGATCAATACTAACGTGTTGTAGATGAAATGCAAGGGGATGCGGGCCGGTAAGATCGGGTTAAGGAAGGGAATTAGCGTCCCCACCAGGCCATCGTGACCCATAACGCCATTTTGCGCGGCATATCCGTTGGCAATGTGAATACCAAGAAAGTCCCCACCGAACTTGTAGAGGTTGTTATCAAACAAGTAGATGCCAAACAGGTAGCAATGTTCAATCTGGTGTATAATTGCTGCTACCAGAGCCAGCGTCAACCAGATATTTTTTGATTTGCGGAAGTGGACTCTCACCACAATACAGGCAAAAAGGATCAGTCCATCCCAGATAAAATGCACCGTCTCGCGGTCCAATTCACCAAAGACTCCATGGGCATCTCCACAAATCCCGTACCAGCTAAAGCCGTAGCAGTTGTTCGCCGGGTTATAGATGAAAATGAACTGGAGCATCTGCACCACATGTTCACCGACGTGCCCTACTTGCAGGATCATAATCGTGAGGTAGAGGGCCATGAATCCGTAGTGTTTGCTGGTCCACAGCACCTTCATCGAGAAGAGCGGTACCCAGGGAAGGATTGTCGCAAGGGCAATGGCCCAGAGTGGCCAGTGCAACCAAATGCCGATTAACTGCACGAAATACGAGGCGAGCGCTGTAATGACAACGGCCCTGAACTGTATTTCGCGTCCACGCAGGAGTCTACCTATCTGGTGAAAAGTCGATACCGACATAGTGATGCCTCCTTCTGAACTGTAAGAAAAACCGGGAAAAGTGCTCTGATACCTTTCAGTATAAAATCCAGGTAGCTGCCATTTACATGGCGTAAAGCCCGGTTCTTGAATATGGTTTCTTCAGTTGAAACAGTATCTCATGAGGACCTACCGGAGCCATATTCTCCGGCTCGATATGTAAGCTTAACGATGTATTCAGCAGACCCGCGCCCACCGATTTCGATAGTATCTCCATGCTCCAACACCTTCTCCCGTACTTTTTTCCCTTTGAAAAAGAATGGGTTGACCGATTCGCGCTGAACAATTTTGTAAGAAGGCTCTTGTAAATCGCTATTAAGCCGGTTCAATACCGCGTGGTGGCGCGAAACGATCAAAAGAGGCAGGTAAAGATCATTATCTTTCGCGCGCCCCAATGTTATCGTTTCGCCTGTCAGGTCAAATGTCGCCCGAAAACCCTTGTCAGGCTCGGTAGTGACTAACAGGCGTGGTGGCTTGAGCAGTATCTTTTTGTGTTGTGCTGGACTGGATGCGACCACTGTGGCATCCGTCGTCTCCGGTGCTGGTGAGATGGGGATAGATGGCTTGCTCGGTGGATCGATAATCGTTGCATCGAGAGCGCCAGGCGCCGGCGAGACTGGCTTACTCTCAACCTTCGATGCTATCAGAGCTGGTGGGACGACCGGTGGCTGATCTGAGAGGAGCGTTTCGCCGAGATCACGCGGAACAGGTTGTTTTTCGCGACTATGGTACCTGGCCGCTCTATTTGGATCGGCTTTTAGAGCGTTATAATAAACGGAGGTGAGAGCCTGGCAGGTTGGATAGCGATCAACAGGCATCTTTGCCAGGACTTTCGCGAGTATCTGGTCCAGCGCGCGAACAACAACAGGTGGAACCGAGCGCATCGTGGGCTGACCGCTGAGTGAGCTGAGGGTTAAATGGACATGTCCAGCTACCATAGTGCTGGTATTACCCTCAAATGGCAATTTTCCGGCGAGCATCTGAAATAATAGTACGCCGAGCATATAAATATCGCTGGCTGCGCTCACCAGGCCATAATACTGTTCGGGCGCCATATAAGCAACAGTGCCTACTATTTCCGTTTGTTCTGCAAGCGCTGCATTTTGGAGTAGTTTTACCAACCCGAAATCCATCAACACCAATTGTCCATTGGGACGTATCAGAAGATTGCCTGGCTTGATATCACGGTGGATGATACCATGTTGGTGAGCATAATCAAGGGCAGAGCCGATCTGGTCGAGGTAGACCCCGACCTCATCGAGGGTAAACGGGCCCTGTTTCATGAGATCGGCAAATGTGCCCCCGCTGATAAAGGGCATTACGAGATAAGGAGCACCCGCGGCTACTCCGAAATCGTAGATCTGGAGAATGTTCGGATGATCTAGCGCAGCAACAGCTCGTGCCTCTTTGTGGAATCGGGTCAACAGCTCTTTATCTTTGATCCAGCTTTCCCCCAGCACCTTGACCGCTACCTGGCGGCCCAGGAGCAGGTCAGTGGCTAAGAAGACATGCGCGAAGCCACCTTCTCCGATTTTTTTGTCCAGGCGATAGCGATCATTCAAAGTATTACTGCGCATGCCGGCCTTCTCATCTTCGCTACTGTATGTCACCTATATTTGGGGTAGAATGATGATGACTATTACATGGAGTATTGTAACATAATAATATTCTCTTCCATATAGCTTGTCAATGCTCGTTTCACCGCCCTATAGGGTCTGTGAATTAGCGCCAGGGCGACCGCAAGGGGTCGCCCTGGAAGCAAAACTACATATTCCTCTCAAGAGTAATGTCGAACTAGAGAAACATAGAGCAGAAAGGAAACATTCTAGATGAAAATTGTTCCTGTAGCACTGATACTGGTTATTCTGGCTGCTGTGGTTCTCTGGTTGGGAGATAATTTGTACTCCTGGGGTCCAGGAGGTTT
>WNGK01018376.1_pt1 | contig 10783 bp, 12 predicted proteins | sample 5400601 | NCBI WGS metagenome assembly WNGK01 (sample SAMN13153376, study PRJNA577476) | soil metagenome | isolation source: 60 cm soil or saprolite under Garry oak tree replicate 1 | place: USA:California | collected 2016-06-15
AGCGGTTCTCAAGACCGGCGACTATGTGCGCCTGACCTGCACGGACATCTTGGATGGCGGGAACTCGGGCACGTATCCGGCATGATCAAGCTCTCACGCGGCAACGACGCGGACAGGTGGATCATCGTGGGTAAGTCGTGACGCCAGCTGCGAGGGCGCCGAGTGATCGAATATGTGCAGTAAGTCACACCAAAGCATCGGCATCGGCCGGGGGCTACCGCAAGGCCGGCAAAGCCGAGAAGGCGTTTGAGCGCTGGAACTCCGTGGTCAGGCACGGCGTCCCCGTCTGCGCTGATCCGGACTTGGGCAGGACGTCGTGCTGGGGTTCGAGACTGTCGTGTCTGGTCGGCGCCGGGAAATCTGAGCGAGGCGCCGTGGCTGGCGCGCCGACCATCGGTCCGTTGAGGGCTCATTCTTGCTACGGTGCGGCGTTGTGCCATACGAGATCGAGTTCTATGAAGACAATGCTGGCCGCAAGCCATGCCTTGAGTGGATCAGGGAACTCGGCGCTCGCGAGCGGCGCGTGCTCGGTACCGCGCTGCGCGAGATCCTGCAGCAGCAAGGGATCAGGGTCTGCAGCTCGCCGTTCGGGAAACAGCTCGGTGAGGGGCTGTTCGAGTTCCGGCTGCGTGAAGATAACTTACTGCTGCGGGTCTTCTGTCATGCCTACGGCAATCAGATCGTGCTGCTGCTGAGTGGCTACGACAAAGGGAAGCACCCCGGCAGCCGGCGGCAGCAGCGCGAGATCGCCGAGGCGCGGAAGCGGCTGTCGGCCTGGCGGCAGCGCCAGGGCCACTAGACGCCTGGAGGGTTGCAGATATGAGCAAAGGCTCATATCCTGGTGCCATGGCACAGAGCGCACCAGGAGACTTCGGCCGTCTCCTCGACGACATCGAGAGCGAGGCCGCAGCGGCAGGGCCGGCCGCTGTGCGGGATCTGCGCGCCCTCCAGCTTAAGTACCGCCTCATCAACCAGCTCATCGAACGCCGGCACTCGCTCCGCTGGAGCCAGCAGGAGCTCGCCGAACACTCAGGCATCGCTCAGTCGGAGATCAGCAGGATCGAGCGCGGGCGCAAGAGCCCGACCATCGACACATACAGCCGGCTCGCGACTGCCTTGCGGCTCGACGACCTTGTGGCACCCATCGCCGGGCGCGAGTTCGCAGCCGGAGCCTGAGTTCCCGAGAACGCCGCGAAGACGGATGCGTGCAACGCGGCTCAAGGCCGGGCAGCCCGGTCCATGCCGATGCTGCCCGAGGCCTACGTGCGGCATCATCTGGTTCGAGCTGGCCGGACCGCCAGGCATGAAGCCGGACTCTCTAGCCACCGGACTCGATGTGTCGTGCGACCAGCGGTGCCGGCGATGCCCCCGGCTGCAGACGACGGCAACCGAGACCTGGCCGAACCGGCCGGTTAGCAGACGCGATGTCCGTCGGCAAACTTGGGCACGTATTCGGCACAGCCACCCGCACGAGGCCGCCCAGGCCTCAGCCAGCCGCACGCAGTGACAGCAGGACACAGCCGCCGCTGACGCGCATGTGCGCAGCAAGGGCGGTTCTACTGTTATGAGCGGAGGGTGTGGAGCGGAGGGTGTGGGATTCGAACCCACGGTGAGACTCGCGCCCCACAGCGGTTTTCAAGACCGCCGCCATCGGCCACTAGGCGAACCCTCCCGGCTGACCACGATAGCGGTGCCCGCAGCCGGTGTCGCCGTGAGACTGGCCAGTCCTGGGCACCAGCCGGGGACGGCTGCGTAAAACCCGGTCCTGCCAGGCGGGATGCCGGGGCGGCGGGCCAGGCGACGTGAGTAGGCTCCTCGGTGGAGGAGGTCACATGCTGCCCCCGTTCGGCTGGGAAGCGGCTGTCAGCCGCTGGCAGTTCGCGCCGGTCGTCACTGCCTCGGTGGTCATCGCGGCCGGCCTGTACCTGTGGGGCGCCCGGCGGGTGGCCCGGCGGCATCCGGCCAGGCCCTGGCCGCTGTGGCGGACCGGGATGTTCCTGGCCGGCCTGGCCGTCGTAGTGGTGGCCACGCAGAGCGGCATCGGGGCCTACGACGAGGTGCTGTTCTGGGATCACATGATCCAGCACCTGATGCTGATCATGATCGCCCCGCCGCTGCTGATCGTCGGCCAGCCGGTCACGCTGCTGCTGCACGCGAGCAGGAACCCGCTGCACACCTGGGCGAAACGACTCGTGCGCTCCCGCGCCGTCAGCTTCCTGACCTGGCCTGTCCTCGGTTTCGCTGGCTACGCCGCGGCGATCGTCGCGGCGCACCTGACGGAGCTGGCGAACCTGGTGGAGACAAACGAGAACCTGCACAACGCGGAGCACGTGGCGTTCCTGCTGATCGGCTACCTCTTCTTCCTGCCGATCCTCGGCCACGAGCCCATCCGCTGGCGGCTCTCCTATCCGGTGCGGTTCGTCATCCTGGTCCTCGTCATGCCGGTGGACACCTTCACCGGGCTCGTGCTCGGCTACGGCAATGCCGGGACGCCGGGCGTCGCCACCGGCCTGAGGCCGGCCTGGGCGCCCGGTCTCGTGCAGGACCTGCACTGGGGCGGCGCCATCATGTGGGTCGGCGGCGACGCGATCATGTTCGGCCTGATGATGCTCGTCTTCGGTGCCTGGAGCCGCGATGGCCGGCCCGCCGCGACCAGGATGGGGTGGCTTGAGTCAGCCCGCCGGACCAGCATGGCGAATCTTGTCGCCGCGTATCCGGCGACCCGCGGGATGGGGCCTGCCCGAGATCAGCCCGCCGCAGATCAGCCGGCCGCCGATCTGTCCGCGGGGAATCAGCCCGCGGAGGATCGGCCCGGCAGCCGCCAGCCCGGCAGCCGCCAGCCCGGCACCCGCCAGCCCGCCAGCCAGCAGCAGGCGGCTGGTGACCTGGCGGCCGGCGGCGACTGGTCTGGCCACGGCGGGATCGACGACGACGAGCATCTGGCCGCCTATAACGCCTTCCTGGCCAGGCTGAACGAGTCCGGGCCAGGCCGCAGGCACTGAATTTTGCCGAATTCTGCGTACCGCTGAACCCAGGCAACGCCCGATACGTGCAATAAACGCGGGCAACCCCCGATCTGGGGGTCTCCGCTGGGCCGTGCCGAGGGACTGTGGCCCCGTCCCCCGGCCGGTCCGGCGGCCCGCCGGTTCCGGCCCCGCCCCGCCCCCGGTCCCCCCGTTACGGCGAGGCGGTGGCTGGCCTCCGGCTCCGGTGCGCACGGTCAACGCCGGGAACGGCAAGATCGTCGAGACCAGGCCGGCCGGCGTCCAGGTCGCCACCCGCCAGCTGGACAGCTCGGGCAGCCCGGCCGACGCCGGAGCCCTGTTCGGCCTGGCGGTCAAGCGGCACGGGCGAGGCGTCTGCTACGTAGACGACGCGACCAGCACGCTCCGCCTGCTGCACTAGGAGGCTGGGGACGCGATACCGCGCACGACACGCCGGCAGTGCTTTCTAAGGCAATCTAAGGAAAGCGCTAGATCACGCCATAGGCTGCTATGGCGTGGACCCCGTACGAAACCCTTACGCACCGGGTGCCGGACAGCGGCCGCCTGAGCTGGCCGGCCGTGATCGCGAGATCGGGCAGTTCGGGGTCGTGCTCGAGCGTGTCGCGCGTGGTCGTCCCGAGCGCAGCATGGTCCTGACCGGGCTGCGCGGCGTCGGCAAGACCGTGCTGCTCAACGCGTTCAGGTCGATGGCGATGCAGCGGCTCTGGGGCACCGGCAAGATCGAGGCCCGGCCGGAGCAGTCGATCAGGCGGCCGATGGCCGGGGCGCTGCACATGGCTGTGCGCGAGCTCGCGCCCCGGCACCGGGCGCCAGACCGGATCGACCACTTCCTCGGCGTGCTCAAGGCGTTCTCGACCCGCGACCCGGCTGCGCCGAAGGGATCGCTGTCCGCGCAGCTTGGCATCGAGGTGCCCGCGGTTCGCGGCCGGGCCGACTCCGGTGACCTGGAGATCGACCTGACCGAGCTGCTGAGGACCTGCGTGCCCCGGATGTGTCCGCGCTCTGCGCGGCCTGCCACGAGCTTTCGCAATCCGGCGGGCCGCTGATCGTGGTCGGCGCGGGCCTGCCGCACCTCCCGTCGGTGCTGTCCGCGAGCAAGAGCTACTCGGAGCGGCTGTTCAGGTACTCCTCGATCGACCGGCTTGACCGTGATGCCGCCGATGTCGCGCTGCTTGCCCCGGCCCGGCGGGAGGGCGCGGACTTCGAGCCGGCGGCGCTGGACGCGCTGTACGCGGCGGCCGACGGGTACCCGTACTTCGTGCAGGCATACGGGAAGGTGACCTGGGACATCGCCGCCAGCAGCCCGGTGACGGCCAGCGACGTCGGCGTGGCTGGCCCGCTGGCGGCCGGGGAGCTCGCGGTCGGCTTCTTCGGCAGCAGGTACGAGCGCGCCACCCCGGCGGAGCGCGAGTACATGCGGGCGATGGCCGTGCTCGGCGATGAGCCCGTGCAGACCGCCCAGGTAGCCGAGGAACTTGGCCGCAAGCCGTCCAGCGTCTCGCCTGCCCGCGACAGCCTGATCAAGAAAGGGCTGATCTACAGCTCGGAGCGCGGCCTGATCGCCTTCACCGTCCCGCATTTCGGCCGGTTCCTGCGCGCCCAGCCGGCCTGACGATCGAGGAGGAGTCCGCAGCAGCTGGCCCTTCATGATCACGGAGGGTTTCGGGGACCGCAGCACCCGAAACCCTCCGTGATCATGAAACGGGCACCGGGCCCTAGCATTCTCCGGCCGTCTCAGGCAATCTACAACAGATCCTAGAGTTCACTAGAGAACGGAAGATCGCCGAGCCTGGCGCCAGGCACCGCCGGTATCCCGAGGCCAGGGTCGGTCGGCGCGGACAGCATCGGGGCCGGAGTCCGCACCAGCTGGCGGGCCCGTTCCCGCTTCGGGGCGGGGCGCACTTGCCCGGGCGGCCACGGCATGACGGCCCCCGTGGCCGTGTCGACCAGGCCGGCCTGGATGGCGGGCCGGTGCTGCCGGAGGAACACGGCGAACACCAGCTCGACCTGCCTGCCGCTCGCCTCGCCGGGAAAGACCACGTACCGCCAGCACAGCTCGCGCCACATGTCGACAGGCTCGGCCGCGGTGATGAGGCCGGCATGCCTGCGCCATACCGAACTCCTGCGCAGTGCCGTCAGCGTCCGCTCCGCCGGGACTAGCCGCAGCTCGCAGGGCTCTGAGTAGCCGAGCCTGACGAGTCCCTCGCCGATCTCGGGCGACAGCGCGGCGATCAGCGCCAGCTCGGCGGCGAAGATCCCCAGCGGCAGGACGGCGGCGGCGCCGGGCTGCGGCGGTTGCAGCGGCCGCAGCCCCACCGTGGTCAGCGCGGCCGCGGCAAGTAGTGCCGACCTGGCCAGCGCGCGGCCGCTGACCGGGGCGGTGCTGAAGTCACCGAAGCACCCGCAGCCGATGTCCGGCCTGGTGGCCCGGAGCTCGATCAGGGCGCAGGTAGCGACAAGGAAAAGCAGCGCGGTGCCCAGCCGCACGGCGTTGGCTGGCGCGCCGCGGCCGACGCTCCCCGAGGTGAGGATCAGCCCGACGCCGAGCATGAACTCGGTTGCGCACATGACCACGGCGGCCGGCCTGCGCAGGTGTACGGGGAACAGCGCGGTGGGGCCGAGCCTGGCCGTTATCGAGCGCGCCTGCAGCACGTGCACGAGTTTCGCCGCGCACCCGCCAAGCAGCAGTGACGCCAGCAGCGGAACCTGCACCTCCTGGATGACGAAGACGGGCAGCGGCACGGTCAGCCGCCGATCGTGATCGTCGCGTTGAAGCAGCCTCGCTCCAGCTCACCGCCGAGCGCGACGAAGCTTGCCTGAGTCAGGTCGGCCACCCGGCTGCGCGGCGAGGTACCGCAGGTGACGCACCGGTCATTGAACAGCCGGCCAACGGCTGCGCAGCTGGTGACCGGCAGCGCGCAGGAACTGCCCGTGCAGTCGTTGCGGACCAGTAACACGCTGCCGATGGACAGGTATGGCAGCCGGATGTTGGCGGGCACGCCAGTGCCCTCAGCGCACGGAACCGCCGGGTCGATCGCCGGGTAGGCCAGGCCAAGGATTCCTGGCGGCTCGTCGATGGGCTCATGCCACGTCGCCGAGCCGCTGATGGCGTCCGGTACGTGCCCGCTGACCAGGGCCGGGGCAGGTATCTGGTCAACGTGGTAGGCGGGCTGGGAGGTGGCAGGGACCAGTCCCTCCAGCACGCCGCCCCGCCGCAGCCCGATCACGTCGATGAGGTAGCCGGGCTCCAGATTGGGAAAGCGGACCTGAATGCGGCCGAATGCGCGCGTCGGGATGGCCACGAACTGGCGCTTCCTGGTCTTGCCCTCGTCAACGAGCAGGCCGTCCGCGCTGCGCTCCAGGATCGTGCCAGTTACCCGGCCGATGTTCGCCCAGATCCGGTCGGCCACGCCGCGGGCCGTCTTGTGCAGCCGGACCACTACCTGGTCCCCCGGCCGCACCGCCGCAGGATCCAGCGGGCGGCCGCGCCAGGCGGCCGCGTCCGGGGTGAGGGCGAACCGTTCCTGGCCGGCGCCATGGCTCACTGCCAGGAAATGCGGGCTGACGTCGATGACGGTTCCGGTTACCGCGCGGGGCAGCTCGCCGGACGTCGCGAACCCGGCCTGCGCGCGGGCCGGCGGCGGTCCGGCCGCGCTGTCGAGTCGGCTGCCTGCCGGCCCCGGGCTGGATCGCTGGCCTGATCGGGCGTGCGGCCTGGCCTCGGTACCGGCACCGGAGTCAGCCGGCCGGAACACCGCGGCCTTCAGCAGGCGACGCCGGGCGATCCGCGCTGCCGCTCCCGTGCTCGCGCAGCGATCACAACACGCGTGATCCCCGCGAGCGTCCAGCATCCACCCTCCCATGGACTGTCAGTCCCAGCCTCATGACCATGCGTATTCGCACAGTCCCACGTCAAGCGGTTCGGTGACCTTCCCTCCGGAGGTCATACATATACGTCTTTGTGGCGAGGCCGAAATAGTGCCACGATCTGTCAATATCTCGCCGACAGGCTCGCCGTTACAGCGCCGGCTAGCCCGCTGACGGCCGCCGACTGGGTACGGTGGGACGTGTGAGCGTCGGGGGGCGATCACTGAGTGGCTGAAACGCGCACGAACGGGGCTTCGCCGGGCGGGCCCGCGCACCGCGCATGCGGGGCCGGGCGGGGGCCGGGCGGGTGCGTCAGCATGCCGCCGGGAGCAGGCGACAGCGGCGACTGGGCTGGCCGCAGTGAGCGCGGCGATCACCCGGACAGCGGCGACTTGGGTGACCTGAGTGAGCGCGGCGATCACCGCGACAGCGGCGACTTGGGTGACCGCAGCGACTTGGGTGACCGCAGCGACCGCGGCGATCACCGCGACCGCGGGTTCCGCGAGTACGTCACCGCGCGGAGCCAGTCGCTGCTGCGCACGGCCTACCTGCTGACCGGCAACCGGGCCGATGCGGAGGACCTCGTCCAGGCCGCGCTCGCCAAGACCTACCAGGCCTGGGACCGGATCGAGGACCGGCAGGCACTGGACGGCTACGTGCGCAGGGCGATGGTGAACACGCACATCTCCTGGTGGCGCCGCCGCCGCCTCGATGAGTACCCGACCGATGAGATCCCGGACCGGGCAGTCGCCGACCATGCCCCAGGCAGCGACCTGCAGGACACGCTTCGCCGTGCGGTCGACCGGCTGCCACAGCGGATGCGGGCGGCGGTGGTGCTGCGCTACTACGAGGACATGACCGAGGCGGAGGTCGCCGACGCGCTCGGGGTAAGCCTCGGGACGGTCAAGAGCACGGTGTCGCGGGCGGTGGCCAAGCTCAGGATCGACGCCGAACTGCTGGCGGAGTGACCCGCAGGCCGGCCGGCGACGAGGCTCCGGGCCGCGGCCGGGAGTGACCGGCCGGGGCACTGATTTGCTGGCGGCGGTAGCGATTTTCCGGCGGCGGGCAGAGTGACGTTTGGGCGCTGGCGTGGCACTATCCACCCCAGGGACGATTCCGGCGGAGCCACGGACTGTCGCCGGGCATGCACAGCAGGAGGTTGCCCGTGCGCAGCACGATGATGGACGTGCAGCTGACCGTTACCGCGCTGATGCGCTACGGCACGTCGGCCTACGGCGACCGCGAGGTCGTGACCTGCACCGCGGACGGGTCGCGCCGCCAGTCCTATGCCCAGACCGGCGCTCGGGCCGCGCGCCTGGCGAATGCCCTGCGCAGCCTCGGCGTAGACGCTGACCAGCGGGTCGGCACGCTCATGTGGAACAACTCCGAGCACCTCGAGGCTTACCTCGCGATCCCGTCCATGGGCGCGGTGCTGCATACGCTGAACCTGCGACTCGATCCGAGGGTGATCGGCTACATCGCCACCCACGGGGGCGACGACGTGATCATCGCCGACGCTACCCTGCTGCCACTGCTGGCGCAGGTGCTCCCGCATGCGCCAGCGATCCGGCACGTGCTCGTGACCGGAAAACAGGGTGAAACGGATGGTTCCGCGCTGGCCAGCCTCGCTGGCCAGGGCCCGGGCGTGCACTCCTACGAGGACCTGCTCGCGGCGCAGCCCGATTCGTTCGACTGGCCCGGCATCGACGAGCGGCAGGCCGCCGCCATGTGCTACACGAGCGGGACGACCGGCCAGCCGAAGGGCGTCGTTTACAGCCACCGCTCGACGTACCTGCACTCGCTTGGCGTCTGCCAGGGAAACATCTTCGCGCTATCCGAGCGGGACAAGGTCCTGCCGGTGGTCCCGATGTTCCACGCGAACGCCTGGGGGCTCGCCTACGCGGCCGTGCTGGCCGGCGCGGACCTGATCATGCCAGACCGGTTCCTGCAGCCTGCCCCCCTGGTCCGGCTGATCGAGGCGGAGCGCCCGACGCTGGCCGGCGCGGTCCCCACGATCTGGAACGGGCTGCTCGCGCATGTCCGGGCGAACGGCGGCGACCTGTCGTCGCTGCGCCTGGTGCCGTGCGGCGGCTCGGCCGTGCCGCACGCCCTGCAGGAGGCGTACGAGAAGGAACTCGGCGTCCGGATCGTGCAGGCCTGGGGGATGACGGAGACGTCGCCGCTCGGCAGCGTGGCGCATCCGCCGGCCGGAACCCCCGCCGACGAGGCATGGAAGTACCGGGACACTGCGGGCAGGCTGATGTGCGCCGTGGAAGGGCGCCTGGTCGGCGACGGCGGCACGATACTGCCGCACGACGGCGAGGCGGTCGGCGAGGTGGAGGTCCGCGGGCCGTGGGTCACCGGGTCGTATTACAAGGATGACGACCCGGGGAAGTTCCGCGACGGCTGGCTGCGGACCGGCGACGTGGGGACCATCGACCGGCTCGGCTACGTTACGCTGACCGACCGGGCCAAGGACGTGATCAAGTCGGGCGGCGAGTGGATCTCCTCGATGGAGCTGGAGAACGCGCTGATGGCGCATCCCGACGTAGCGGAGGCAGCGGTCATCGGGGTGCCCGACGAGAAATGGGGCGAGCGGCCGCTGGCCACCGTGGTGATCAGGGACGGCTCGTCGGTCACCGCGGCCGACCTGCGGGCCTTCCTCACCGGGAAGGTGCCGCACTGGCAACTGCCGGAGCGGTGGTCGTTCATCGACGAGGTACCCAAGACCAGCGTCGGCAAGTTCGCCAAGACCAGGATCCGGGCTGCGTATGCGCGCGGTGACTACGACGTGATCGAGGCCCGCTAACACGGTGACCACGAAGGTCCACCGTGTCGATAGACCCGCCTGCCTGGCCGACGGCTCGGGCGACCCCTGCGAAGGTGTGTGCACACCGCACCAGGGACGCCGCGCCGCTGCGGCGGACGGCGTAGTGCTTTGCCGCGTCTCCGGCAGCAGGAGTACCCTGAGGGCCGGCCGTCAGGCCGCCAGGAGGCTTCGCCTAGTCCGGTCTATGGCGCCGCACTGCTAATGCGGTTTGGGTTCACGCCCATCCGGGGTTCAAATCCCCGAGCCTCCGCTCCGCTGATCAGGGACTTTGCGCCAGCGGCGCAGGGCCCCTGATTCACGTCAGTGATCACTGTCAGCCTCCAGATGGCCCATTGCTGGCCCCTGCGGGCGCGGCAGCCGCGCCAGGATCCGGTCGATGGTGGACCGGCCGATGCCCGTGAGCTGGCTGACGCGGTACTTGCTGACCCCGGCGGAGACCGCCCACCGGACGCGGTTATCACGGTCGCGCGTGACCGTGACCCACTCGGTGAGCATCTGCTCCGCCTCCTCCGCCGTCATGTCCCAGACAGTACATGTCTCATGTGAGACGGTCAACTGCTGAGGGCTCACGGATGCGCCTCTGCAGGCCAGGTTCGCGATGCCCGCGGCACATAGGCGGCGATCGCGGCGGCCGCGGCGTCGGCCAGCTCCTCCGCAACCTCGGTGTAGACATCGGCGGTGAAGGCCGACGTTGCATGCCCGAGGATCTCCGAGATCACCTTTATCGGCTGGCCAGCGGCAAGGAGCATCGTGGCCGTGCCGTGCCTCAGGTCGTGGAACCGGATCGGAGGAAGTCCGGCACGGGTGGCGAGCGTTCCGAAGCGGACGCTGATCCAGGCCGGCCGCAGCGGCGTGCCGTCCTCGCGGGTGAATACCCGGCCGGAGTCGGTCCAGGCACTTCCCCAGGCCATCCGCTCGGCGAGCTGGGCCTTGCGCCAGGCCTTGAGCACGTTGACGGTTTCCTCATCGATAGGGACCTGGCGGTCAGAGTCCTCGCTCTTGGTGGAATCGAGCGCGTCATCCACCTGGGCCTGGCGGACGTGCATCCTGCGCCTGATGAGATCGAGATCGGACCATGCCA
>WNGK01008309.1_pt1 | contig 10782 bp, 10 predicted proteins | sample 5400601 | NCBI WGS metagenome assembly WNGK01 (sample SAMN13153376, study PRJNA577476) | soil metagenome | isolation source: 60 cm soil or saprolite under Garry oak tree replicate 1 | place: USA:California | collected 2016-06-15
CAAGGGTCCACGGGTGCTCTGGGTGTTCGTGGATCAGTTGAAGCACCTTGCCGATGTGCCGATCCGCAATTGCGCCGAGCCACCCACCTTCGCCGGGACCAAGGGACTTAATCCAACTGCGCAGCACCTCGACAAAGAGCACCTCGGTCATTCGCGAGAGCACAGCGAGCTGGCCGGGACGCTGGAACGCTGCCTCGGCTACCATCCGCTGCAGGATTGTCTCGAGCCAGTCTCGATCCGCCGCGGGCCTCAAGTGCAGGACCGGCGGTAGCAATTCCAGCACGTTGTTCGGTGATGGGCGCGACAGGCTGAAGCGACCGCAGATCATCGTCGAAAACGGCTTTCGCCCACCGCCGTGACGCACGAGGCCGACATGCGCCGGCCATCGATCGAGATCGACCAGCGGGACCGGCTTCGTCGTACGACCCGACCGAAGGACGTGGGGCTCGCCGCGGACAATGAGGACGAAATCACCCTCGGCCATCTGAATCGTTGGCCCATCCTCGAGCGCGATGATGGCTGAACCCCGGCTGAGATAATGAAAGATGGCATCCGCAGATCGCGGCAGCGCCACGCTCCAAGGGCGGCCGAACTCGTAGTTGAAGAGCAGGGTCCCCTTCAAACGAACGCGATCGAGTATGTCGGTGAGAATGTCCACACTTGCTACTTAAGTCCGTGGACGATCGGGCACAAGATCCGGACGATCGGGCTCTAGCGTCCGCGGCACCGCCGCCCCAGCTGTCCGGAAGACGCAGCTACGGCAAGCGAGCGGCTGAAGCACATGAAAGAGCTCTACGCGTCCAAAAGGTTCGCCCATTTGCCATTGGAGGTAGACATGACGAAAGATCCGACGACGCTGACCCGTCGTAGAATATTTCGTGCTGGCGCCGCGCTAACTGTTGCCGCGACGGCAACGCCGATGCTCATACCCGCCTCGGTCCGGGCGGAGGACGATCGTCAAGCCGGCGCGGAACGCCTAAACGGCAATGGCTTCTATCGCTTCAAGATCGGCGACTTCCAGGCGACCGTCATCTCGGATGGTTATGGGCACCTTCCGATTAGGCCGATCCTCGCTATGAACGTCTCCGAAACTGAGCTCGCTCCGGTGTTGCAGGAAAACTTCATGCAGCCGTTGATCCAAGCCACGAACAACATGTTGGTGGTCGACACGGGACGGGAGCGTATCCTTGTCGACACCGGCTTTGGTGAGAAAATCGGCCCATCCTTCGGCAGCTTTCCCGGGCTCGAGGCGAACCTGCGCCGGGCCGGAATCACGCCAGAGAGCATAGATCTGGTCGTGACGTCGCACGGTCACCTCGACCATATCGGCGGCTTGGTGACAAAATCGGGCGCGCTGGCGTTTCCGAAGGCTCAGTTTGTCTTTGTCGATACGGAGTGGAACTACTGGACCGGCAACCGTTACGAAAGCGAGGTCAACAGTTCGCCGATGTCCGACCCGTTCAAGAAGGCCACGATTGGGGCAGCTCGAGAGAACCTGCCACCGGTCGCCGACCGATCCCGGTTCGTGAAGCAAGGCGGCGAAATCGCAGGCGGTGTGCATTATGTCGCGGCGGCGGGACATTCGCCGTCCCATGCCTCAATCTTGTTCACCTCGGGCCAGGAGCAGTTCATGCATATGGGTGACATCGCCCATAACCCGGTGACGAGCCTCCAACATCCCGACTGGACGACGGTGTTCGACTACCAGCCCGCGCAGGCGATCAAGTCGCGCAAGGCCATTTTGGACCGCGTCGCGACCGATCGGGTCATGGTGATGGGCTATCATTTTCCGTTCCCAGCTATTGGACATGTCGTTCGACGCGACACGGCATACCACTGGGAAGCCGCCCAGTGGGTCTGGTAGCGAGCGGAAGACATGTCTCTGGAGGCACGCGCACGGACATCGCCCCGGAGCGAAGCGGTCGGTAGGCATTCAAACCAACGAGCTCGCTGGCTTCCGACCGGCTCAGTAGCGTCCAAACAAGGAGACTTTCAAATGCCAATCGCAAAGATTCATGTCCTCGAAGGTCGATACGACGCGCGTCGGCTCAGCAACGTGTCCAAAGCGGTCCAGGAGGCGCTGATCGGCGTCCTGAAGATTCCCCCGGACGACTTCTTCCAGATCATTCATGAGCTTCCGCGCAAACACTTCCTGCACACGCCGTCGTTTCTCGGGATGAAGTACTCCGACGACTTCATCCTGCTTGAAGTCGCGTTCATCGCTGGCCGGCCAAAAGAAACCCGCCTTGCTTTGCTCAAGGAACTGGACGCGCGGATTGCCGTTGGCGCCGGAATATCCCCAGATGACCTGATGATCCAACTCGTCGAGGGCCCAGGCGAGAACTTTTCCTTCGGGCAGGGATTGGCGCAACGCGCGTTCGTTTCACAGGCAACCTGAAGGCGGGCCGCCATGCCTTACCTGCACCTCGATTTACCCGGTACCTATCCCGTCCTGGTAAGGCGCGAATCGGCGACACGGCTTTGCAAGCTGTGCGCGGAAGTCATGGAGACGCAGTTGTGGTGAATGTCGTCAAGCGCCCATCCGAGCTTCTCTTCCTGCGCGTGACGATGATCGCTCCTTACGCCAATGCCGCCGATGCGCACGCGCCAACCGTTAACCAGAGATAAACAACATGCACAAAGCCGCCTTTACTCCCACCAACGCTGCCATGCTGTTGATTGACCACCAGGTCGGCACAATGGCTTGGACGCATTCGCACGACGCCAGCTATTTGCCCGAACACTACGACGCCGCCTGAGGCGATCATTAGCATCGAAGACAACAATGCGATCGTGCGCGCGTTCTATCAGACGGCGCTGACCGATCGCGACGGCGATGCCGCCGCGAGTCAAGACAACCCATCTTTCGATGAAAGAAGTACACACCATGCGTGCGATGAGAGCAGAACGATTCAGCGGCTACCAGGAATTGAAGCTGGTGGAGATTCCAAAACCGGCGGTGTCGAACGGACGGGTACTGGTCAGGCTGACGGCCGCCGGCGTCACGCCGCTCGATTACACGATCCTGTCGGGTGGACACCCTCGGGCCAAGGCGCCGCTGGTGCTCGGCAACGAGGGCGCCGGTGTCATCGAGGATGCCGGCGACTCCGGTCTCGCGGTGGGAAGCCGCGTGATGTTCACAGGGCCCTATGGCGTTCGTGAGAATGGCGCGTGGCAGGAATGGCTCCTGGCAAGGCCCGAAGATCTGGCGTTCGTGCCCGACGCGATCGACGACATAGTCGCGGCCAGCCTTCCGGTGGCCTATCTGACGGCGCAGACCACGCTGACGCTGGCCGGATTCAAGCCGGGCATGAGGGTGCTGGCTCCGGGGATCGGCGGGTCGGTCGGCAACGCGACCTATCAGCTCGCGCGGGCGCGGGGCGCCGGCAAGGTGATTTCGACGGCCGGCAGCGCGGCGAAAACCGCTAGGGCACGCGAGCTTGGCTTCGAAGACGTGATTGACCTCACCACGGAAGGTCTTGCCGACGGCGTTCGCCGGATAACGGCCGGCAGGGGCGTCGATATCGTTATCGAGAGCATCGGCGGCACCGTGACTAGTGAGGCGTTGAGCAGCCTTGGTCTCGGCGGTGTCTTGATCACGTTGGGCTATTCCGCCGGACGCAAAACCACGATCGATGTGACAGACCTGATCTGGAAAGGCGCCCGGATGGCCGGCTTCTCTCTGTTCGCCCAATCATCGAGCGCGATCGCCAGTGCGTGGCGGGACATCATCCCGCTGATCGTGGGCGGATCGGTCAAGCCGATCGTCGAGCGGGTCTATCCCCTCGGCGAGGCAGGCGAAGCCTTGCACCATCTGACGCAGGATCGGCCGTTTGGCAAAGTCGTCTTGGCGGGGTGACGCTCGCGCACGCAGCATCTTTGGGCCAACCGCCATCGAAGCCGAGTCAGCTAGCCGCGCCGAGAAAGCGATGAGGTGATCAGATAGCGATGTACTGCGCGAGGGACTTCGAGTCGTGATGGAAACGTCAGCGTGAGCGCCGTCGCGCCGACCGATCCCAAAGTATTGACGACACCATCGTCCAATAGAATCCCTTCGCGCTTAATGGCATTTCCGTATCGCATCCGAGGAGGCGTGCAATATCGCGTCCACCGGTGCTGTGAACCCGTCGATGGCATCTATGCTCGAACTGGAGAGGCGTGTCCTCTGGGTTTGGATCCAAATTGCGGACATAGCATCCCGAACGGCAGCTACGGAGATAAATATGGCGAAAGATACGCACGTCACGGCTCCAACCCGCTTCGTCGCGGCTAATGGAATCCGCTACGCGTACAGGCGCTTTGGCTCGGAAAGCGGAACGCCGCTCGTCTTCCTTCAACACTTCCGTGGCGGCCTGGACCACTGGGATCCGCTTGTGACGGACGGGCTTGCGCAAGGGCGTCCCGTAATCCTCTTCAACAATGCAGGTGTCGCCAGTTCGAGCGGCGAAACGCCGAACACCATCGACGCGATGGGCGACCACGTCGCTGCATTCGTCAATGCCCTGGGATTAGCTCAGGTTGATGTGCTCGGCTTCTCCATCGGAGGCTACGTTGCGCAGAGTTTCGTGCTTCACCATCCCCATCTCGTGAGGCGCCTCGTGCTCGTCGGGACCGGACCGCGTAACGGCGAACCGAGGAAGAACCCGCGTGTTTCGGAAGTTGCCGGCAATCCCGTGCCGGTCTGCGAGGATTTTCTGTTTCTCTTCTTCTCGCCTTCGGAAGCAAGTCAGGCCGCCGGAAGGACATTTTGGGAGCGGCGTCATCAGCGCAAGGATGCTGATCCGCCTTCGTCGATTCAGACAATGAAGGCGCAGCAAGCGGCTTTGATGGAATGGGGGGAGCCACGAGGCGAACGCTATGCCGATTTGACGACGATCAAGCAGCCGACGCTGGTGGTGAACGGCAATGACGACATCATGGTGCCGACAATCAACTCGTTTACCCTTTCGCAGCACATTCCGAATGCACAACTGATTGTGTATCCGGACTCCGGGCATGGCGCGCTCTTCCAGTATCCCGATCTGTTTCTGTCACATGCACGGATCTTTCTAGACGGCTAATCGAAAGCCGGAGGTATCCCAGCCTACACAATCGGTGAAACACAATCGCGAGTGATTTGAACATGATGACGTTGATGCGGGGTGACGGTTTGTAACAGTGGTGTTTGGGCAAGTCGACTTCAGGAGAATGAGAGCGGGAAATGGAGATCATCAGCGATAGCTTCCAACATGCGAGGGCCGCGGGCCGGCACATCCGGCACCCGCTGGGGACACGGCGCCAAGCCCGACGAGGTGCGCCGCATCGTTGACGGCTACGCCGATGCGGAAGAAATTTCATCGACACTCCGACACCTCCGACACCTACGAGTTCGGCGGATCCGTGGAGCTGCTCGGCGAGTTTCTGCAGGGCCGTCGCGACCACTTCGTGCTGGCCACGAAATTCACCAATGACATTTCGCCGAAGGCCTTGATTCTTGCCACCAGCAACAGCAGGAAGACGATGGTCGGGGCGGTCGAGGCGAACCTCAGGCGACTGAGGACCGGACCTACAGGTTGCTATGTTTTCGCACGCCAGCAGGATCTGGACAAAGGCGTCGAGGACTTATTCGGTTGCCATGGTGTCAAACGGGCCAAGCTCGCTCGCGACCAGCGCGCGCAGGTTCTCGCGCAATTGCGAGGCCTGCCGACCGCCGTACACACGCTCGAAGCGCTTTTGCGCCTCCGCCCAGTGTTTTTGAGCGCGCTGGAAACGCGCGTCGCCGGCCTTGGTTAGCCGCAAAATCTTACTGCGCCCGTCGGAAGGATCCGACTCGATCGCGATCAGGCCGTCGCGCTCAAGGGGCCGGATATTGCGGCCAAGCGTCGTACGGTCCACGACCAGCTCGGCGGCGAGCGTGTTGATCGACATTGGACCTTGAAGCTTGAGTCTCGCAAGGATCCCGTATTGGGTGGTGCGCAACCCTACGGCCGCCAGATACCGATCGTAGAACTGGGTGATGTAGCGTGCGGCCTGCCGCACCGCGAGGCAGTTGCAATCTGTAAGATTTGGAAGCAGTCTCGTGGCCATGGGCATCCCTTTGGGCGACATGCTGTGCACGCGCGCCTATCTTGTGTGCATATACGCCCTCTATGTCAATGCTCAAGCCTGGTGTGACATCACAACCTTCCGTTCGGCAATAGGGTGCTCTCGAACCGCAGGTGTGCTGTCAGCCTGCCCGGCGTAAGCGATATTGTTCATTTCGGCGAGTCGCGGGCTCTTCACGCGAAACGAAGGCCTTCGAAACGTGCCGCCAAGCGGGGGCGCGAACGACGGCGGCAACAATCAACAGCTTCGTCATGCATCCCCTGCAGGTCTGGGCGTCGGTGCGGCATCGATCGGTATCCATTGACAAACGTGTATATGCGCCTAGATAGGTGCATATACACTCGTATCGACAAACTCGGCTGAAGCATGACGGGAGACTGATTTATGACGAACATCGTTCACGTCGATGGTGCGCAGGCGCGTATCACCGAGACCATCAAGCTCCACCCCATCGTTCTCTTTATGAAAGGCAGCCCGTCGTGTCCGCAATGCGGCTTCTCGGCCGCAGTCGTCCAAACGCTTGCACACTATGGCACGCCGTTTCACGCCGTCGACGTGCTGGCAGACCCGCCGGTCCGCCAGGCGATCAAGACGTTCTCGGACTGGCCCACGATCCCCCAGCTCTACGTCGACGGCGCTTTCATCGGAGGCTGCGACATCGTTTTGGAAATGCACAAGACGGGTGAGCTTGCAGAAGCGCTGAGGATCCATCGCGCCGCAGGCGCATCATGACGGCTCCTCGGCGCGTGACCGAACCAGCCAACGAGAGTACCCAAACGATGAGCTTGATGCCGACGCTCATGATGCCGTTTATGCCGATAATGAGGTCGGTACGCCTGCTGACAATCCTGCTCCCGCTCGTCGGCGCGCTCGCGGCCTGCGGACAGAGCCAGTCGCAACCGCAAGCCATGCCCCCGCCGCCGCAGGTCACGATTGCCAAGCCGACCAGCAAAATGATTGCGGACCAGGACGAGTATGTCGGCCGCTTCGTCGCCGTCGAATCCGTCGAGGTGCGGGCACGCGTTCCCGGCTATCTGGAGGCGATCCACTTTCAGGACGGCCAGATGGTGAAGGCGGGCGATCTTCTGTTCACGATCGATCGCCGGCCCTTCCAGATCGCGCTTGCTCAGGCACAGGCCAGCCTTGCGCAGGCCAAGGCCACTCTCGCCTTCGCGGAAAGCGATCTGGCGCGCGCCCAAGGTCTCGCCATCGGCACGGTGATCACCCAGCAGACGTTCGACCAGCGCACGCAGGCCAAGCGCATCGCGGAAGCCACAGTCGCCGCGCAACAGGCTGCCGAGCGCCAGGCGACGCTCGACCTCGAATTCACCGAGTTGCGCGCGCCGGTGTCGGGGCGCATTGGCGACCGGCGCGTGTCCATAGGCAATCTCGTCACGGGCGGAACGTCGGGAAACACCAGCTTGCTTGCCACCATCGAGTCAATTGATCCCATCCGCTTCGAGTTCACCTTGGATGAGGCTTCCTACCTGCGCTACGGGGACCTCAACAAGGACGGCGCGGGGGCCAATCGCGGGTTGACGTTACCGGTCAAGCTCAAGCTCCTCAATGAGTCGGCGTTTTCCCACGAGGGCAAGATGGATTTCGTCGACAACGCAATCGACCGCTCCTCCAGCACCATCCGCGCCCGCGCCGTGTTCCCCAATCCGGATGGAAGGTTCACGCCCGGCATGTTTGCGCGTGTTCGGCTGGCGGCTGCACCGCCCAAGAATGAGCTGCTCGTGCCCGACGCCGCCATCGGGGCCGAGCAGGTGCGCAAGTTCGTGCTGGTGGTCGACGCCGAGAACGTCGCCCGGCCGAAATATGTCACGCTCGGGCCGGTCGTCGATGGCTTGCGCGTCATCACGCAGGGCCTGACGCCCGACGACAACGTCATCATCAACGGCCTCATGCGAGCGCGGCCAGGCGCAAAGGTTACGCCGCAGCAATCGAGCACCGCTTCGGCGTCGACCGCCCGCCCGCAAATCGACGCCAATTGAGCGAGAACCGCGGATGCGCCTCTCCCACTTCTTCATCGACCGGCCGATCTTCGCCGCGGTCGTTTCGATCGTCTTCGTCATCGTCGGCGCGGTGTCCGTCGGGCGGCTGCCGGTCGCCCAGTATCCGGAGATCGCGCCGCCGGTGGTGAGGGTCAGCGGTCAGTATCCCGGGGCGAGCGCGGACGTGGTCGCCGCCACGGTGGTTGCTCCGCTCGAGCAGCAGATCAACGGCGTCGAGAACATGATCTACATGACCTCGAGCTCGACCGGAGACGGCCGCTTCCAAATTGACGTGACCCTCGAGCTCGGCACCAACCTCGATATTGCGCAGGTCCAAGTCCAGAACCGGGTCGCGATCGCCCAGCCGCGTATCCCTGCGGACGTCCGCAATATCGGCGTCACCACGGCCAAGAGCACCCCCGATCTGATGATCGTCGTGCATCTTTATTCCCCGGACAAGTCGCGCGACCCGCTCTTCATTTCGAATTATGCCACCGTCGAGGTCACGGACCAACTGAACCGCATCTACGGCGTCGGCGCCATCACCGTGTTCGGGGCCCGTGACTACTCGATGCGAGTCTGGCTCGACCCGGACCGGCTGTACGCGCTTGGGCTCACCACGGGGGATGTCGTCACGGCCCTGCAAGGCCAGAACGTCCAAGTCGCTTCTGGCGTGCTCAACCAGCCGCCGGTTGCCCAGCCGCGCGCCTTCCAAATAGCGGTGCGGACGCTCGGACGGCTGGTCGACCCGAACGAGTTCGCCGATATTGTGGTCAAGCAGAGCTCGACCGCGGTCGTTCGTCTCAAGGACGTGGGCCGGATCGAGCTCGCCGCCGTCGACTACTCGACCAATTCCTATCGCGATCTCGACCCTGCGGTTGCGCTCGCCATCTACCAGCTGCCGGGGTCGAACGCGCTGGCGACTGCCGAGAAGATCAAATCGACAATGGATGATCTCTCGAAGAAATTTCCGGCAGGCCTCGAATACACAATCATCTACAACCCGACCGAGTTCATACAACAGTCCATCGATGCCGTCACCGAGACCATCGCCGAGGCGATCGTCCTGGTCGTCCTGGTGGTCATCCTGTTCCTGCAGACCTGGCGCGCCGCCATTATTCCAATCGTGGCGATACCTGTGTCGCTGATCGGCACTTTTTTCTTCATGGCGATGTTCGGGTTCTCGCTCAACAATCTGTCGTTGTTCGGCCTGGTTCTCGCCATCGGGATCGTGGTCGACGATGCGATCGTCGTGGTGGAGAACGTGGAGCGCAACATCGCCGCCGGCGTGGCTCCGCGTGATGCCGCGAAGCGGACCATGGATGAGGTCGGTTCGGCGTTGATCGCCATCGCCCTGGTGTTGTGCGCAGTGTTCGTTCCGGCCGCTTTCATCACCGGGCTTACCGGCCAATTCTACCGGCAATTCGCGCTCACCGTCACCGGTGCGACGGTCATCTCTCTCATGGTGTCATTGACGCTGTCGCCCGCGATGTGTGCTCTGCTCTTGAAGCCGCACACCAGTCATCTGCGCGACCGGTGGTGGGCGCGCCCGATCCATGGTTTCTTTCGCGCCTTCAATTTTGGCTTTGACGCGCTTGCGCGTGGCTACGGCTGGCTCGTGGCACGTGTCGTGCGCTTTGCCGTGTTGATGGTGGTCGTGTACGCCGGCGTGATCCTGTTCGGTCTCAACGAGTTCCGTAAAGCGCCGATTGGCTTCATCCCGCAAGTCGATCAAGGCTACCTCATCATCGTAGCGCAGCTGCCGGGGGGCGCTTCGCTCGCACGAACCGATGAGGTCAATCGGCGTATCGTGGAATTGGCCTTTCAAGTGCCCGGGATCACCCACGCGGTCAACTTGGTCGGCTTCTCCGGCGCCACCTTCACCAACGCTCCGAACTCGGGTACCGTCTTCGTCGCCCTCGAGCCATTCGAGAAGCGCGCGAAGGATCCTCGAAAATCGGGTCCCGCGCTCCAGGCTGCCCTCCTGCAAAAGCTGTCCGTAATCCAGGAAGGCCTCGTTCTGGTCATAGCTCCACCGCCCGTCCGCGGCATCGGCACCGCCGGTGGCTTCCGCATGATGGTCGAGGACCGCGCCGGGCGAGGGCCGGAGGCGCTGCGGGCGGCGGTGTCCGCCATGATGGGTCGCGCCGCGCAGACGCCTGGCCTGAAGCAGGTCTTCTCGCTGTTCGAAAGCTCGACGCCCCAGTTGTACCTCGACATCGACCGCACCAAGGCGCAGATGCTCGGCATCAACGTGCCCGACGTGTTCGGCGCGCTGCAGACCTATCTCGGCTCCTACTATGTCAACGACTTCAATCTGCTGGGACGCACCTTCCGCGTAACCGCGCAAGCAGAGGACTCCTACCGGCTCGATCCGAAGGACGTTCTTCAGATCAGGGTTCGCAATTCGAGCGGAAACACGGTGCCGCTCGGCTCATTTACCAACGTGCGCGACGTAACCGGGCCCTACCGCGTGCCCCGCTACAACCTCTATCCCGCCGCCGAGCTCGACGGCGCACCGGCCCCGGGTTACTCGCAGGGCCAGGCCATCCAAACCATGCAGCAGCTCGCCGCCGAGACGCTGCCCGACGGTTTCACCTATGAGTGGACGACGCTCGCCTTCCAGCAGATGCGGGCGGGCAACGCTGCGGTTTTTGCCTTCGTGCTGGCGGTGGTTTTCGTATTTCTGGTCTTGGCCGCC
>WNGK01008310.1_pt1 | contig 10781 bp, 3 predicted proteins | sample 5400601 | NCBI WGS metagenome assembly WNGK01 (sample SAMN13153376, study PRJNA577476) | soil metagenome | isolation source: 60 cm soil or saprolite under Garry oak tree replicate 1 | place: USA:California | collected 2016-06-15
ATCGTAACGGGTTCGAACATTCCGACGGCAGAAGCAGTCGGACCGAATCCGGTTTTGGATTACAGCCGCGCCGACATCAACAAATCAGGTGAGATCACCACAGAGCAATTTCTCCTAAGCATACCCATCGCCAACGCGAACATAATTCCGATTTCGAATAATGAAAACGGCTCCAACACCGCTGTGGGTGCTGCAACAATTGCGCTACGCGGTTTCGATGCGAGAGCGACTCTCATCCTCCTGGATGGGCGCCGGGTCGCAGTCTATCCGACGGGCAATAACCCCGGCCTGGTCAATGTCATGTTTGTCGATTTGAATTCGATTCCTCAAGCCGCCATTGAGAGCATCGAAATTCTAAAGGACGGCGCGTCCACCACGTATGGTGCGGATGCGGTGGCTGGTGTCGTGAACATTAAGATGCGTCACAACTACGATGGCGCGGAAGCGAGGGTCGAATACGGCAACACGCTCGATAAAGACTCGGGTTTATTCGACTCATCGGCCGTCTTCGGTGTCGGCAAGGGAGATACCAATATTACTGGCGTCTTGAATTACTATCATCGCAATTCCATCGCCAACCGCGATCGTGGTTTCTCGGCGGTTCCGCCGTTCCTAAGCTCGAACGCAAGCCCTTATAATCTTCAGCTCAGCAGCGATGTCGCAGGAGCCGCTGGTGGCCAGAATTTAAATCCTGGTGGGACTGAATTCTCATCTGCACCAGATTTTACTAACGGGTTGGCTCCCGCAAACAGATATCTCTACGATGCCAATAACCGTGTCAGGGCAGCCGGCGGTTTACGCCCTGGCTTCAACTTCAATCAGTTCTCGCTCTCCTTTCCGGAATCGGAGCGCTACGGAGTGTATTTGAGTGCTGACCACAAGATCTTCGGCGATCAGATGGTCGTCTATGCGGACGGCTTTTATCAGAACGTGAAAACGCACAATGAACTGGCGCCTCCGGCAACCGGTTCGTTCGAAACGAAGGGTCAGACCATATTGGCTATTCCGCCGCATTCGCCGATTGCGCCCGGCGCGGAGCCACCCAACACACCCACCCACGCGGAGACCGGTCTTCCGAGTGACGCGTTCAATCCCTTTAATCCGTTCGAGCAAATTATCTCGGGCGGCACGCGTGCGCGGCTCGCTGAATTCGGTAACCGTTTATTCGACAACGAAACCGACGCGTGGCTGAGCACCATCGGGATCAAGGGGGACAAACTGTTTGACGGGACCTGGGGGTACGACGCCGGGTTCCGCTACAGTCAGCTTAAAAACACTCAGACGGGGACGCAAGTGTCCGCCTCCCGATTCAACCGTATCTTGAACCAAGCCGATCCAATCTTTGATCCGACCTCTCCGCAATTCATCGGCACGACCGTCGCCTTTAATCCTTTCGGTGATTATCGCGTTCCAATCCCGTCTAACGAGTCCACGGTCGAGTTTGCCAGAGTGCATCCCAAGGACGAAGACACATCGAAGTTGGCCACCTTAGATGCCTCGATGTATACGACGGCGCTCTTCAACTTACCGGCCGGCGGCGTTGGCTTTGCCTTCGGTGGTCAGTTCCGTCGCGAATCGCTCAAGGAGAATCCGGATATGCTGAACGTAGAGGGTGATATTGTCGGTAATTCGCCAGTTCCGACCGCTGTGGGTGGAAGAAAGTCCTATGCTTTCTACGCGGAGACGCTCATTCCTATTTTCAGCCCGGCTAATGCAATTCCCGGCTTTCATTCCCTGGAGTTTACGGCTGCGGGCCGGTTTGAAGAGTTCTTGAACAACGACACCAATGTCCTGGTGCCGAAGGTAGGCATGCGCTGGCAACCATTCGACGAGCAGCTGACTCTGCGTGCGACTTGGGGCGAAGGTTTTCGTGAGCCGTCACTTGAGGAATTATTTGGGTCTCCGGTCTCAACGTTGGAGGTTACTCACGATCCGCTCAAAGGTGGTCTGCTCGAATCTGAGACAAACACTCTTATAAGCAGCAACCCGAATCTCCAGCCAGAAGATTCGCGCTCGTTCAGTGGCGGCGTTGTTTACTCGCCGAAATATGCGCCCGGTTTGAACCTCTCGGTTGACTTCTGGGATATCGAACGCACCGGAGTTGTGGCCGCTCCCTTGGCTCAGCAAGTGCTGGATGGCATCGCTCCAGGCATTGTGGAGCGCGATGCTGGCGGATTCATCACCCGTATTTTGATCGCAGATCAAAACTTCGGTTCTCAAGAGGCTCGCGGGTTTGACTTCGGCCTTTATTACCAGAGGCCAACGGCTTGGGGGACCTTCACCTCGCAGACTCAAGTAACCTACCTGGATGAATTCCTCTTTCCGCAGTTCATCTTCACGGAGTTCGGGCCAGGGCCAGGCAACCTGGCTGGCAGAACCACGGACCCGGGCGCCTCGAATGAGGGTTGGTATAAATGGAAAGGTACTTCCAGCCTCGAGTGGACATGGAAGGGCTTCGATCTCTTTACCATCCTGCGCTACACCGACGGATTCCACGAATTTACGCCAAACATTCACCAGCACTGGGTTCACCAGACCTTTTTCTTCGACGGTCAGCTTTCCTATGATTTCACCGCCCTTCTTCCGGTTGAGACCAATCCTGTGCCTGGCTATTCCAAGGGAGAAAAAGAGGTCGTTCGCGGCAAAGACGGCAACCCTATAGAAACTGCCTCGGCTCAGACTAGCAACTATACTCGTTCCTTCATGGATCATTTGTTGAGAGGCACGATCATCACGATTGGATGCAATAACATCTTCGGTCAGGATCCGCCTAAGGCATTCGGGGAAGGTGGAAACGCGGTCGGCTATCCCGGCTTCACTTACGATGCCACCGGCCGGTTCGTTTACGGGCGCCTAACGAAGAGGTTCTAACTCTTAATTTCAGTCTAATCGGTGAAGAGGCAGTGGTAAGGAGCGACTGGGTATCTTGCTTTTGCAGAAACAGTCCATCTTGCTCGTTTCGGCAATTTGCACACAGCGGCCTCGCGGGTGTAGCTTCATTTGTGAAGACTCTGATATTTTCGGGCGCTGCAACTCTCGTCCTGGCCAGCGTGCTTGCCGGAACGGTGCTCGCCGATCCTCCGATCAATCAATCCTCCAAACGGAAGCAAAAAGTTGAAGAGCGGGCGATTTTCATCACCGGTTCGCTTATCCCGCAACGTGTTAAACTGCGACCAATCGGAACGACGACAGTCTCGCCGATTCGAATTATTGATCGTCGTGAAATCGACCAGACAGGGCGACGTACGACCCCGGGCGCTTTCGTCAATGAGCCTTCGGTGCGCGTAATCGGTCACTGATCTGCGGTCGCCGAGTTAGCGGAGCAGACGGAAGTCGGCGGGCACATTCGCATTAACACCCGGCCCGCCTGAATTAAGCGCCTTCTCATTGACACCAACTTTGGCCGGGGGCGGTGGAATCGGCTGCTGGCCTTTGGTTTTGAGCGATTCATTTAGAGTCGACAGGTCTTGTGCGAGCAATTGTTCGAATTCTTTTGTTACGTCATTCAATTCTCGGTTGAGCGCATCGATATAGGCAATCTGGTAGGCGCTCGGTTTTCCTTCGTAACTGAGAATCGCTCCGTAAAGCTGGTCGGTATGTTCACGCAACCGTTCTTCGCCTGTGATTGCTCCTCCTTCGGTTGTAGCCACTATTTTTTTTCGCACCGCATCAACCTTTCCGTCGAAATCGGAGATGTTCTTGCGAAGCGAATCGCCTTCCGGCAGTGTTGCGCCGCTCTGGGCTAGTGCCTTTCGCAAAGAAAGAATCCGATCCATTAGCGCACTTTCATCGCCAAACAACCCATGGACTCGCATCGCAGCATCAAACTGTGCGTTGCGATCCGCTTCGCTAAACTTTGCCCGGCGATCCAAACCCACTGTCAGCTTCGTTTCAGAAACCTTTCCGGCTTTTGTCAGCCGCACAGTATATACGCCTGGAACGAGCCGCGCTCCGCGTGTTCCTGCGAAGGCAATCTGTGCAGCCGGTGGCACGCGCGGTGGTTTCGCGCGCATCGTCCACGTCACCCGATTCAGGCCAGGCCGTTTGCTGGCTGGCAATTCGTCGATGACGCGACCTGCGGAATCTAAGACTTCCAGTTTTAGTTTTCCAAAGAGATGACGCTCGCGCTGATAATAGTTGATCACGGCCGCGTCCGGCGGATTCTCTCCAACAAAAGCGGCGTCGCCATTCGGCCATCCGCCACTTCCTTCAATCCGCTGTTGGACCGGGCGCGCTGAAATGAAAGCGACTTCCTGCGTCAAAAGATCGGACGTGAGAGCGCGAAGCGCCGTGATGTCGTCCACGATCCAAATGCCGCGCCCGTGTGTTGCGAGGACAAGATCGTTGTCACGCGGTTGGACTGCCAGATCCCGGACGGCAACAGCAGGAAAATGGTTGCCTTTGAATTGCGCCCAGTTTTTCCCGCCATCAATCGAGACCCAAAGCCCAAACTCCGTGCCAAGGAAAAGCAGTTCCGGTTTGACCAGATCTTCCTTGATCACGTGAGCGTATCCGCGAACGCCTTTGAGGTCTTGTGCGCTCACCAGCGGCGTCCAGGTTTTCCCATAATCGGTGGTCTTAAAAACGTACGGCGCCATGTCTCCAAAGGTGTGGCGGTCGAACGCAACATAAGCGGTCGCCGCATCGAAGTTGCTTGCCTGGACCCAACTGACCCATGAATTTTTCGGCAACCCAGGAACGTTGCCGATGACATTCGTCCACGTTTTGCCAGCGTCGCGGGTCAGTTGAAGGTTGCCATCATCGGTGCCTACCCAGATTAGCGATTTGTCTTTTGGCGATTCACTAATCGAATAGATCGTGGTGTGCATTTCAGCTGACGAATTGTCCACGGTGACTCCGCCGGATTGCTCCTGCTTCTCCTTTTGCGGATCGTTCGTTGTCAGATCCGGTGAGATCCGTTCCCAAGTCTGGCCGTGATCGCGAGAGCGAAACAAGAACTGCGCACCAATGTAAATTGTCCCCTTTTCATTGGGCGAGAGTGCGATTGGCGTATTCCAGTTGAACCGAAGCTTTTCTTTGTAATTCGGCCTCGGCTTGATATTGCGAGCTTCGTGTGTGTGGCGGTTCACGCGCCCAATTTCACCGCCTTGGTATTCAGCGTAAATGTAATCGGGATCGGCAGGATCGGGAAACATCCAAAACCCATCGCCGTTATACATATTTTCCCACTGAGCGTTGGTAATGCCGCCGGGATACTGCGATTCGCCCACAAACGAGCTGTTGTCCTGCAAACCGCCGTAAACACGGTAGGGATCGTTGTCATCCACGCTAACGTGATAGAACTGCGACACCGGCAGGTTTTCGCCCTTCCACCATTTGCTGCCACCGTTATGGGAGTACCACATCCCGCCGTCGTCTCCTATGAAGACGACCTGGGTGTTGGTTGGATCAATCCACACATCATGCGCGTCGCCGTGCGTTCCTTGAAAACCGCCCACTACCGCAAAGCTTTTACCCGCATCCTCGCTGACGATCAGCGAGCCATCGGGCTTAAACACGCGATCTGGATTTTTTGGATCGACAATCAGATTCGCAAAGTAGAACGGACGCCACACCATCCATTGGCTTTTATCCCGCTTGTCCCAAGTCATGCCGCCATCGTCGGAAACAAAGAGCGCGCTTTGAGGTGATTCGACAAAAGCGTAAACGCGTTTCGCATTGGAAGGCGCGATCGCCACTGCAATGCGGCCATATGGTTTCTTCGGGAAACCTTTGTTGGCTTCAGGCGTAATCTCATTCCACGTCGTTCCGCCATCGGTCGAATGGAACAACCCACTGCCAGATGGTGCCGTGGGACTGTCGCCTCCCGAGCGGTACTCCCAGCCTTTGCGCCGAAAATCCCACATGGAGGCGAACATCACGTCCGGGTTATTCGGGTCGATCGCAATCGAAGTGCAGCCGGTTGAAGCGTTCAGCCCTTTGAGAATTTGTTTCCACGTCTTGCCACCATCGGTCGTTTTGTAGAGACCGCGATCGGGCGAATCGCTCCACAACGCGCCGGGTACGCACGCAAAAACTGTGTTGCTGTCTTTTGAGCTGACAGCGATTTTTGCAATACGCTCGGATTTCTCCAGACCGGCGTGCGTCCACGTTTCGCCGCCGTCTGTTGACTTGTAGATTCCGTCGCCAATAGAAACACTGTTGCGCGTCCACGATTCGCCAGTTCCAACCCAGACATTTTTCGAATTCTTCGGATCGAGCGCGATCGCACCGATCGATTGCGCGGGCTGCTCGTCAAACACCGGGCGATATCGTGTCCCGCCATCGTCAGACTTCCAAACGCCTCCACTGGCTGCACCGACAAACAGCGTGATTTTGCCGGACGGCTCGCGCGTTCCCGCAATGGCCGAGATGCGCCCGCTCATTCTGGCAGAACCGATATTGCGCGCGCCAAGCCCGGAGATTGTTGCCGAGCTATAGGGCGTTTCCGCGGCGTGGCAAAGAATGGTGCAAAGAAAACCGATTGAAAGCAATGCGAAGACGCATCGCACTCCAAAAGCACTGCGTGCGAAATCCACAGAGATGCCGATCCGGTTTTGCGAAAGCTTTTGGAGTGCGCACGGGTCCTCGCGTCGCTTTAAGCCGTTTAATATAACCATTTACCTATGATGCTATGTTTAACAGGAGGCTTATTTGGAGGTCGGAAAATGAAAAATCGTATCATCAACTGGCATGTTGGCTTCGACCTTATCGATAATAATCCGTTGTTTGTCCGGCGCTCCCTTGCGGCCGGACTCGATCGACGTTGGAACGAATACGCCTGCCGCCTTCTCATAGTCGCCCAGATCAGTCTCCACCTCTTCATACGCGCCGTGTCTCGTCCGCTGTGTCAAAACCCGGATCTCCAGAAAGTGGTCAGGGTCGAGATAGACAAAATTTACATCTCCGTTCTTCCGCACCACTTTTAACTTGTGCGCGAGTGTCCCCTCGACGTCCTCGGTTCCGAGATAATCGACTTTACTTCCTTTCGTCTTCCAATCGACCAAGGGCCCATCGATCTCGGCTTCCTCTATCAGTGCTTTAACATCGTCAGCTGACATTCTTTCGGGATCTTTCCGTCCGAAGAACGGTGACACTTTCCATGCTTCCTTGCCGTCGTACGCCTCGATCTGTGTCATCCCTTGGAGCGAGGATTCGGTGCGCACTTCATCAGGCCGTTTTTTTACTTGCAGATAGGCCAATTGAATCTGGCCCTCCTGTACTAGCATCTTACCGCTAAGGCGAAGGGACTGGAGAGCATGCAGCGCTTCCGCGCCACCCTTGGCCTCGACATTCTTCGAAACCAACTCATCCACAGTTGGGTGATTTTTATCCTGAGCGAATCCCGCCGAGACGATAAGCACGGCGGAGACGAAGGAAATTATGAGACGCGAATGCATACGAAGTTTGCGAGATAAATATCAGACACCGCAGCGCCACGGATATTCAAAGCAGATGCCAAAGCAAGCTAATCGGCAATCTTTCGAATGTATGCTATTCAACATCGGGGCGACGCTAGCGCGAAATGCTTTGGCATTTTGATTGTTGACTATTGCTCTTTGACGACCCAGCCATCGCGCAGCTGCACGATCCGTTTCCCATAGGACGCATTTTTCTCCGAGTGCGTCACCTGCACGATCGTCATGCCTTCGTCATTTAACTTTCGAAATAACTCCATGATCTCTTCGCCCTGGCTGGAGTGCAGGTTTCCGGTCGGTTCATCGGCGAGCAGAAGTTTCGGGCCAGCAATGATCGCGCGGGCAACGCCGACCAGCTGCTGTTGTCCGCCAGAGAGCTGACGCGGATACAAATCTTTTTTTCCGACGATTTGGAAACGATCAAGCATGTCGGCCACGAGTGCGGCGCGCTCGCTTTTCGTGTAACGGCGATACGACAGCGGTATATCGAGATTCTCATAAACCGTGAGATCATCGAGCAAATGATATTGTTGAAAGACGAAACCGATCTGCTCATTCCGCAATGTCGCTCGCTCTTTCGGTTTCAAATGGTGCACTGCGGCTTCGTCCAGAAAATATTCGCCTGTCCAACCGTGATCGTGCATACCGAGAATGTGCAGCAGGGTCGATTTGCCTGCGCCGGATGGCCCCATGATCGAGACGAAGTCGCCTTCTTCAACTTCGAGAGTGATGTCGCGCAAGACATAGAAAAACTTCTCCTTGGCCAAGGGGTAAAAGCGTTCGAGGTTTTTGAGTTTGATCATGGTGAATCAACCGTTGTGCCCAAGCGCGATCATCGGATCGGCGCGACTCGCGCGCAGAGCGGGGATGTAGCTTGCCAGCAACGCGATCGCAGCGAGTGCGAACGTGACAAGAACGAACGTCGCCAGATCGAACGCGTCGACGCCATAAAGCAACGCCGAGAGCGCGCGCGTGGAGACGAGGGCGAGAACCAGCCCGATTCCGGTGCCGATGCCGACAAGTCTCAGCGCGTGGCCAACAACCAGAGCGACCACATCGCGCGCTTGCGCGCCGAGCGCCATGCGCACTCCAATTTCGTGCGTCCGTTGAACGACCAAATACGACATCACGCCATAAATTCCAACGGATGCGAGCAACAGCGCAATACCGGCAAACACTCCCAACAACACAACTGACATGCGGCGCGGTCCAATCGAGTCGGAGATAACTTGCTCGAGCGTGCGCACGTTGGCGACGGGCTGATCAGGATCAATCGACAATAACTCGCGGCGGATTGCCTGTGTTAAGCTCCGCGGATCTTGCATACTGCGCACGGCCAGCACCATGAAACGCGATGGCAGCTGCGTGTGCGGCAGATAGAATTCCGGTTTTGCATCCAAATCGAGGGCGCGATGCTTAATGTCGCCCACAATTCCAACAACCGTCATCCATCTGGGATTCTGATCACTAATAGAAATCCGTTTGCCCAGGGCATCTTCGTTAGGCCAGTACTTCCGCGCGAAGGCACGATTGATGATAACAACCTTCGAGGAGTCGGCTGTGTCGGAGTCTGCAAAAAAACGGCCTTGTAGTAGCGGCGTGTGCAGCACGCGAAAATAATCTGGAGTTATTACGCGAATTTCTTCGTCTGGTGAAACCTTTTCGCGGCTTGCATTGCGGCCTTCGATTACGAACGACGAATCGCTGTTCGATCCGCTCAGAGGGAGCGCGGAGACAAACGCCGCGTGTTCGACTCCTGACAAGTTCGCGATGCGTCGCCGCGCCTCGATGAAGAAGTTGATTGTTGCTGTCCCGCCAAGGTCGTCGGCATTCGGCACCGGCGGGTATTTCAGCTGCGGCAATGCGAGTTCCATCGTCAGGACGTTTTGTGAATCGAACCCTGGGTTGACTGCTTGTAGACGCGTAAAGCTCTTCATAAGCAACCCGGCCCCAACCAACAGAACCAATGCCAGCGCAACTTCTGCGATCACCAGTACGTTGCGCACCCGATTTGGCCGCGCGCCGGTAGTTGATCCGCGACCGCCTTCTTTCAAAGCCTCCGTCAACTCCGGTCTGGCGCTCGCCAGTGCCGGAATTAATCCGAACAGAATTCCGCTTCCGATCGCGACTGAAGCGGTCACGAGCAACACCGTCCAATCAAGTGTCACTTCATTCAGCCGGGGAATCGTGCGCGCACCAACGCGCTTTAGAAGATCCAGGCCCCACAGGGACAACAATACGCCAGCCGTCCCGCCTGCCAGAGCCAGCGCTACACTTTCGGTTAACATCTGGCGCAACAGCCGCGATGGGCTGGCGCCGACTGCAACGCGGATAGCCAGTTCGCGCTCACGCGCGCTTGCCCGAGCCAATAGCATGGTCGCAAGATTTGCGCACGCGACGAGCAAGACCAGCGCCACGGCTCCGAGCAAAATGATAAGGCCATCGCGCATTCCGCCCACAACCTGTTGTTGCAACGGATAAATTTTTGCGCCGAAACTGCCGAACTCCCCGTAGTTGTCTGGATGCTGCCGCTTCCAATCAGCGGTGATGGTACTGACCTCGGCCTGAGCGCCCGACAAGCTCGCACCGGCGCGCAGTCGGGCGATCACGCCGTAGCTGCGCGAGCCGCGCGATTCCAATTCGCTTTTTGGAAACGCGATCGGCTTCCAGATGTCGGCTCGCTCGGTGAACTGCATGCCTTGAATATTGAAAAGCGGAAGCGGGAACTCAAAACGCGACGGCATGATTCCAATCACTGTATAACTGCGGCCATTCAAATAGAGTTTGTTTCCGATTAACGCGGGATCGGAATTGAATCGCCGTTTCCATAAACGTTCGCTGATCACGACTACGTCGTCACGACCTTCGCCAAATTCTTCCTGCGCAAATGTACGGCCTTTGATCGGCTCGATCCCGAGCAGCGGAAAAACGCTCGGCGAAACAACGGCGCCTTGGACACGCTCTGGAAGATCGGCTGTTTTCAAATTAAAGCTCGCGGAAATGAACGCGCCGATGCGCTCGAAACTGTGCGTCTGTTTTTCGTAATCGAGATACTCAGGCGCGGAAACCGGGATGCGCTCCAGACCCTGCGAGGGGAATTGCTCCCAGAGCAAGACCAGCCTTGAAGAATCGTGATATGGAAGAGGCTTCACGAGAAGCCCGTTGATCAAGCCGAAGACAGCGCTATTCGCACCAATCCCCAGCGCGAGTGTGAGGACGGCGACGGCAGTAAAACCGGGAGATTTTGCAAGCTGGCGGAGCGCGTATCGGAGATCTCTCATATGAGTGCAATCAACAATTTGGCAATTCCATTCATTCCATTCGCAGTGCTTCAATGGGGTCGACTCGAGTAGCGCGGCGGGC
>WNGK01012597.1_pt1 | contig 10781 bp, 10 predicted proteins | sample 5400601 | NCBI WGS metagenome assembly WNGK01 (sample SAMN13153376, study PRJNA577476) | soil metagenome | isolation source: 60 cm soil or saprolite under Garry oak tree replicate 1 | place: USA:California | collected 2016-06-15
AACTTATCGGTTTCCGCGATTTCGCGCTTGCATTGCGGGCAGGCGGGGTACAGGTTGCATTTGCAGTTGGGGCAGAAGTTGAATCGCGCGCCTACGGTGTTTCCGCACTGCGGACAAGGATACGGCAGCGGCTCGCGCATCAGAAAATAAATGATGAACCCGATGGCCATAAACGGCCAGGAAAGAATAAGCACCAGCAGGGTCCACAAACCGGACATCATGCCGCGGCGCTTCGCGTCGCGATTCACGTAGGCAATCAGAAAGATATAAGCGGCCATGAACGCGGAACCTAGCGTGACGACGCCCATCAGGCCCGCCGTGGATGCCACCGGATTGTTTCGCAACTCCGGCGCCCACGTTTCCCCGCCGGTTGCCAGCAGGCTCAGATTGACCAATACCGCTATGACCTGCGCAACGATGAACAGCACTACCACCAGGGCAATCAACCAGCGCGGCACGAGGCGAAACTCATCGCCAAACCGCGATTTCTCCTTCTTTCTCCGCAGCCGAATCAGTCGCATGCGTTCATTCCACGCGCCGCCTACTTGTTCCGTTCCATTCATGGCTTCTTGCCTCAATCCTTTGGAGCTCATCTACTCCAGTTCACTGGCCCGGCCGTTCCAGCTTGCCAACACCACTCCGGTAGCCAGCAGTGCCGGCACTGCCCACCACATCACGAAGCCCGCTTCCCAGAGCAACTTCGGCGCGCCGGTCCGCTGTCCCACCCACTCAAACGCACGCCATACCCAGGGGGCGCTCGCGATTCCAAGCGACCAGGAAACGCCTGCGATGGCCCACAAAAGTTTTTGTCCCCGGCCGTGTTCGCGCAACTCTTCCGCGCGCAAGCGCACGCGGAACTGTGTGCGGCTAGCCAGTCCGGCCGGCAAGGGAATGGCTGCGGTCCGCAACACCCGCAAAGCCTGATCGGTCTGGCGCGCATGCTCGGCGCAGAAGTCACAGTCCTCCAGGTGCGCATGGAGCCAGCCACTATCGGTCACCGGCAATCCTTCAACGCGTGCTTGAGCGATCAGCCGCAGGGCGCGCTCGTGGGCATTGTCGCTCATCATGCGTCGCCTCCCGGAAGCGCTCCACGCAGCGCTTGGAGTCCGCGGTACAATCGTGACTTCACCGTCGATAGCGGAACGCTGAGCACCCCCGCCATCTCTTCGATCTGCAATTCTTCCTGGAAGCGCAGCACGAGCACCTCGCGATATATGGCGGGTATTTTCTGCAAAGATGCCTGAACGTTTTCTTCCGTCTCCTGGCTGAGGACCTGACGCAGAGGCGAGAGTTCGCTTTCGTTCACGAGCTGCAGGGGATGCTCTTGGTCGGGGTCGGTCAGGGCGTCCAGACTCTGCGCTTTCTTTGAACGCTGCCAGTCGATCACCAGATGCCGCGCAATCGCGAAAAGCCAGGCTTCGAATTTTGATTTGCCGTCGTACTGGTGGCCGCGCTCGAGAACGCGGATCCACGTTTCTTGAAAAAAGTCTTCGGCGCGCTCTTGGTTTCCCGTGACGTATGCCAGGTAGCGGAACAAACGGTATTGATACTGCTCGATGAGGCGGTCGAGCAAATCGGGATCGCGACGCTGAAGACCGCGCGCGATGCTCTTCGCGTCATCGCTCATCAGTGTGGAGAATAAGAGGGTTGTTCCCGGCATGGCCGGGCTCGCAAAGATGCTGGACCGCTGTGACGTCAAACATGAGATCGTGGCGCTCATTCTAACTGGTATACGGGCCACCGCGCCAAAAAGACGCAGGCCAGCGCGGGCCTAACCAAGCTCAATGAAACCAATGACTTAGAGATGCGATCATTGTAGTAAACTTTGGGGCCAACCAATATGTTCTGCCCCCAATTCAAAGTCGAGTATCGCCGCGGCTTTACCCGTTGCTCCGACTGCGATATTGATCTGGTATATGAGTCTCCCGCGGCTGCGCATAGCTCCGGCGAAGCGGGTATGCAGGCGGAAAATTCAGAGGACCCTTTTTGCTCGTTTTGGAGGGGCGACGATCCGCGCATTCATGCCGAACTCTGCGAACTGCTTACTGAGGAAGGCATTCCCCACAAAACCATCCGGCGCGAGGATCATCTCTTCAACCTGAATATCAAGAGCGCCTTTGAGATTGGGATTCCGTTTTCGCAATTCCCGAAGGCGGAAGCTGCGATCAAAAACGCTTATGGGACGGAGCAAAAACAGGATGCTGCTAGGCTTCTGCCTTATGGAGGGGGCTACGCGGAAGACTTTCGCGGCGTTTTCCCCTGGCGACCTGCGTTAAAGGGTTTTGCCGGTGCCGACGACGACAACGACCTCGAGAGCATGGCGGCACCGGCTCCTGAAGAACCCGGTGTGGACAAGCAATCCGAAAATAGCCGGAAGGACTGGGATCCAGCGGATTGGAATCCGCAAGAGGCCACGCTCGGAGTTTGGTCGAGCGAACAATCTTATCCCGGAGAGATGATCGAGATGGCCCTGCGGGAAAATCAGATTCATGCGCGCCTGGAAAAAGCGGAAGGAAGAAATGCCATCTTCGTTCTGCCGGAAGACGAAATTCGCGCGCGCGAAGTTGCTAGAGAGGTAGTGGAGGGCGCGCCGCCGGAGTAGCCGCTCCGATCGTTTCCCGGTGTAGTAAACTTCCCAGCGCCATGGTCTGCCCTGCCTGTAACGCGGAGTTTCCTCACGGAACGGTCTTCTGTAGCCGATGCCACGTAACACTTGTCACTGATCTGGTCGAAGCGGATGAAATGGTTGAAAAAGCGTATCCCGGGAGCGCTCTGGTGCAATTGTGGCGAGGCGAGAACGCGGCTCTTCATGCTTCCTTGTTGGAAGCCCTGGCTGAAGCAAACATCCCATTTTACGAACAACCTCTCGGCAGCGGCCCGAGCGCGCGACCCATCGATGCGTTGCTTGATCATGCGCACCCACGGTTCGGTTTTGAGGTCGCCGTCCTTTCTTCGAGTCTCGCGGAAGCGGAGCTAATTCTCGAAAAGATTCTGAACGAAGGGCCGGTGGACATGTCGCTTGCGGCGAAGGATGCCGTTGAACAGGCCAAGCTAAAAAAAAGATCGGCTGCGATGAGTATAGCGATCAGCGAAGTGTGGTCTGGCGAAGACGAGAGTCTCGCAGGGTTCCTGGGAGCGGCGTTGAAAGAGAATGGAATTCCGGTTCGCGTGGAGCGGCACGGCCAGAAGGCAACTGTTTACGCTCCACCCGAGGATGAAGGCCGCGCGCGACAAATCATCCGGGAAATCGTCGAAGGCGCGCCGCCGGAGTAGGTTGTTCGCAGTGGCCCATTCGAAACAAGCGGCACTCGGCTTTCGCGCGCATTCCGGGTGGACCGCGCTTGTTGCGGTGTGTTTGGAAAAAGGCGCGCCGGTGGTCCTGGCGCGGCAGCGTGTCCACCTTGTGGAAACGTTCAGCTACGAATTCCGGCAGCCATACCACACAGCAGAGAAGATGCTGACCCGGCAGGCTCGCGATTTCATTGAACGGGTCCGCGATGAGGCGAGGCGGCTGGCTCATCGCGCGATTCTTGCGGTGCAAAGCGACTTGGAAAAACAGGGCATCGGGCTAAAGAGCTGCGGACTTCTTCTCGCATCAGGAAGAACGCTCCCCACGCTCGACAAGATTCTCGCTTCGCATGCGCTAATTCACACGGCGGACGGAGAACTCTTCCGCGAAGCTCTTCTCCATGCCAGCGCTCGTTGTGGCCTGCGAGATTTCCGAATCAAAGAGCGAGAACTTTTGGACAGCGCTGGACAAGTTTTCGGACTCAAGAGCGCTGCGCTGATGAGCCGAGTGACCGAGCTTGGCAGATCGTTTGGCGCTCCCTGGTCCCAGGACGAAAAGTTCGCCACGCTCGCTGCGTGGCTGGCCTTGGCAGCTCCCTCGAAAAACAATTCCAAGGCGGGCGAAAAGTCCGCGGCATCTTGACGTTTCTGCTTGTCCTATGGTTCTGTTGCCGCGGATGGTTTCTCTGGAGGCTGCTTGAACCTTACAGACATTAAGACGGTGGCGGTGCTGGGCGCGGGGACGATGGGGAACGGCATCGCGCATGTGTTTGCGCGGTCGGGATACAAGGTGATTTTGCGCGACTTGGAGCAACGATTCCTTGACCGCGGAATGCAAACGATCGGCAAGAATCTGGATCGGGAGATCAGGAACGGCAAGATTGCGGAGGCGGAGAAGGGAAGTGTTCTTGGGCGACTGCAGCCGGTGACCGACATGGCGGCCATTGCGGGAGCGGATTTTGCGGTCGAGGCGGTGCCGGAGAAAATAGAGATTAAGCGCGCGGTGCTCGACGAAGCGGACGGGATTCTGCGGCCGGAAGTAATTATTGCGAGCAATACTTCGTCGATTTCGATGACGGCGCTGGCGGCGCTGACGAAGCGGCCGGACCGTTTTGTCGGGATGCACTTCATGAATCCGGTGCCGGTGATGGCGCTGGTGGAAGTGATTCGGGCGTTGCAGACGAGCGACGCCACGTTTGAGACGACCATAAAGCTGGCGGAAAAGTTGGAGAAGAAGCCGGTGGCGGTGAATGATGCGCCGGGGTTCGTTTCGAATCGCGTGCTGATGCCGCTGATCAACGAGGCCGCGTATTGCGTGATGGAAGGCGTAGCGACCGCGGAAGCGGTTGACGCGGTAATGAAGATGGGAATGAATCATCCGATGGGACCGCTTGAACTTGCCGATTTTATCGGCCTCGACGTTTGCGTGGATATCATGCATGTGCTGCAGGAAGGGCTGGGTGATCCGAAGTATCGGGCTTGTCCACTGCTGAAGAAATATGTGGCGGCGGGATGGCTGGGGAGGAAGACGGGGCGTGGGTTCTATGCATACGCCTAGCCAAATCTAAATATGGCTGAAATTAATAGCCGCGCGTCACTCAACTTCTATCATGGAGCCAACGGCCCAACCTTGATGTTTCTGATGTATGACGATGCGGACCTTTCAGGGCTGAAGAGTATCTTCCTGAGTTTGGCGGAAGGTGGACGGCTCAAGGTGAGCCTTCGCGCTGCCGGAATAGTGAAATTTGCCAGTGCAATAGATGACGTTGTTTTCGTGCGACTTGTGGACGGAGACGAACCGTCTCGAATGGTGCGAAAAGTACAAGATACGATACGGGGCCCCGTGTTCGAATTTCGCAGACACAAGGAGGGCTGGCTCGAATGCGCAGAATTGGTCGAGGGTCTTACCGGCCCCGGCCATCAATATTTGAGCCGCGGCAATAGCGATGAAGCGCAGGTTATGCTTTCCTACGGGGAGAGGTAAGCAGAAAGGTGAGGGCCGACCCGGGACGCCCGAGAATAGGCGAAGATAAGGCGAATAATAATGTTTGCTTTTTGTTCGCCATGATGGTAGTTTGGGCCTCGCTGTTTTCCACAGGTGCACCATGCGCGGTTTTTCGAGCAATGTTCTAAGCTGTCTGGAGCGGGAGAGACTGGAAGAGGATCTCTCCGAAGCGCGCACCCGGGGACGGAACTTATCCCGGTTACGGCAACTGACCTACCGGGAACGGGTGGCGTTGGATGAACGCGAACAGACGGCGCAGACGCGGCTGAGAGACCACGACGCGGAGCACGGTTGTCAGCGGTGATGTGGTGTTAAGCAGTTCGGGGTCGGCACCATTTGGGGACAAGGCCTAATGTGGTGCGACTAGAAAAAGGGGATGGCGCGATGATGAATCGAGTGGTAAGCTCCACACTTCGTTACGTCCCTGGACAAGTGCGGTGCGCTTTCCCGGCGCGGAACCCCGGCCATCGGCCCCCTAGGCCCAGTTTCCTACTTTCCTTCACCGAGGTGTGAGATGACAGAAGAAAAAGAAAAATTGCTGGCAGCAGCGATATCGCAGATTGAAAAGGACCACGGCAAAGGCGCGATCATGCGCCTGGGCAGCCGGGATATTCTGGTGCCCGTCAGTGTAATCCCCAGCGGATGCCTCTCGATTGACGCGGCGCTGGGCGTCGGAGGCTTTCCCCGCGGGCGCGTGATCGAGATTTACGGCCCGGAATCCGGCGGCAAGACCACCATGACTCTGCACGTGATTGCCGAGGCGCAGAAGCTCGGCGGACAGGCGGCGTTCATTGACGCGGAGCACGCGCTTGATCCGGTGTATGCGCGGAAGCTCGGCGTGGATGTGGACAACCTGCTGGTGTCGCAGCCCGATAACGGCGAGCAAGCGCTGGAAATCGCGGAAACGCTGATCCGCTCCGGCGGCGTGGACATCGTCGTGGTGGACTCCGTCGCCGCGCTCGTGCCCAAGGCGGAACTGGAAGGCGACATGGGCGACCCGCAGATGGGCCTCCAGGCGCGCTTGATGTCGCAAGCGCTGCGTAAGCTCACCGGCATCGTTTCGAAATCGCGTACCTGCCTGATTTTCATCAACCAGATTCGCGAGAAAATCGGCGTGATGTTCGGCAACCCGGAAACGACCACGGGCGGCCGCGCGCTGAAGTTCTATGCATCCATGCGCGTGGATATCCGGCGCATCCAGGCGATCAAGGAAGGGGACAAGGTCGTTGGCTCGCGCACGCGCGCGAAAGTGGTGAAGAACAAAGTAGCTGCGCCGTTCCGCGAAGCCGAATTCGACATCGTGTACGGCGAAGGCATTTCGCGCGAAGGCGACCTGATCGATCTAGGCGTGGATAAGGGCGTGCTCGAAAAGAGCGGCACGTGGATCAGCTTCGGCGGCGAGCGCATGGGCCAGGGCCGCGAAAACGCGCGCGTTTTTCTTAAGGAAAATAAGGACATCCGCGACAAGTTGGAAAACGTGCTGCGCAAGAAGCTCGAAATCCCGGTGCCGGGCAATTCGAGTGCGGCTCCCGGTCCGAACGGCCACGCTGCGACTGCGTCCGCGGAGAAACCGCCAGCGAAAGCCTCGGCGGCAATCGCGGGCGCCGACGCGTCCAAAGCTCGCTCTACCCGGTAATCGCGGCAGTACAATCACGAAGGCTGCCCTTCTGCAAGCTGGCAGAGGGGCCGTGTCTTTTTCGCGTTACCGTAACGCCTGCACTTCCACGCGAACCGCTACACTAGCCGGACGAAGGTTCAGGCTCCCTGACCTGACGGTCAGCTATTCAAAACAAAGCACATAGCTCGTACTAGGGCTATGAGACTATTGTGCCAACAGGGTATAAAACTCTAAAATATGTCTCATTCTGAGAGAAACAGTTTCTCTTGGATGCAGAGACTTTCACTCGTGCCGGCGCTAAGTCGCATCAAATGAATGAGGGACTGCACTGGCCCGTGGGATGCAGTAAGTCTTTGAAGCGTGTCCACCGGCAGTAGCAAGCCGGTAACAGCAACGAACACTTTTTGCGAATGCTTGTTGACCCTGCGGACAGCGTAAGGTAAAACTCTGACCCCAGTGATTCTTTAGCGTGGGGCAGACCAGGGCGAGTTGACCGGTTCGCGGTCATCCGGAAGAGGCGGGAACGGTGAAGCAGTTCGGGAAAGCTACTATTGCGATGTTTCTGGCAGCAGTCAGCGCCATGCCTTTGCCGGCGGCGCCCGGTGCGGGATCGTCCGCGAGGCGCACTCACAGATACGTCTCGCGTTACCGCGGAGGAGTCCCTACGTTTGCGGATTCTTCCGGCGCTGACGATGGCGCGTACGATGATCCCATTGTTCGCGCAGCAGCGGTTTCTGCGCTAGGCCGTTACAATGGAGCAGTCGTCGCTGTCGATCCGAACACCGGCCGCATCCTCACGGTTGTGAATCAGAAAATCGCCTTTGGCGAAGGCTACATTCCGTGCTCCACGATCAAGCCGACCATCGCACTTGCCGCCCTCGAAGAAAATGTCATCACCCGCGACACCATGCTCAAGGTTGGACGCCGCAAGTACATGAACCTGACGGAAGCCATGGCGCACTCGAACAACGTATTTTTTGAGCAACTCGGGTCGCGCATGGGATTTGAGACCGTTTCCAAGTACGGCCGCCTTCTCGGCTTGGGAGAACTCGCCGGCTACAACCTGCCTGACGAACATCCGGGCTCGTTTCCCACCGTGCCACCTCCCTATGGTGGAGTCGCGCGAATGTCCAGCTTTGGAGAAGGGATTCAGGCGACCCCACTGCAACTCGCGGCGCTTTCCGCGGCGTTTGCGAATGGCGGAACTCTTTATTATTTGCAGTATCCGCATAGCGCGCAAGAGGTTGAGAATTTTACCCCGCGCGTGAAGCGCCAATTGAACATCGGCCCGATTCTCCCGGAGATCCGCGAAGGCATGCTCGCCGCCGTCCTGTATGGCACCGGCAAATCGAGCTTCGACCGCGGCGGTGACGAGATGCCGCTTGGCAAAACGGGGACTTGCGACGACCACACGACACCTTCGAGAATCGGCTGGTTCATCACTTACGCCGATGACGCCCACGCCAAAATCGCGCTCGTCGTTCTCCTGCGTGGGAACACGCGGAGCGTGAAGGGTCCCACCGCCGCTGTTGTTGCCGGCCGAATCTACCGCAAGCTCCGTGAACAGAATTATTTTGCGGACTCCGGGCACGCCGTGGCCATCAACACCGGCAACTAACCCAACTTAAGATTTCTTAGGAGTGGTTTTCCTACGCTGTGGAGGATCTCCGCAGCGTTTCTTTTTGCAGCGTTTCTTTTTTCAGTGGACAAATCAAGCACTGACCCATGAAGGCGCGGCCCAATGTAATTGTTGAACACGCTCTACCACTCAGTCCAGCGGAACCGATAGTTGGTAGTGGGGTACGAGTGACATACCGGAAGCGGGGTACCCACCCCCGGGTGTTTTCTGCAAAGAGTGCGGAATCGCCTGAAAAGAAAAGAGTTGAGTTTTGCGTCGATGCAAAAAAGTACAAAAAAGCGCAAAAGAGTTCGCAAGAGCATGAAAAGAAATAAGTTAGAGCCTGGAGGCAAGAAGCTCGAAGAGAAAATCCGAATGCACCCCCCCACATCCCCCCATGACATGGATGAATATCAAAAGAAAGGACTTACAAAATGGGCATTTCGTAAGTGAATGATTCTACAAGGGGATGATTTCGGCTGGTGGTGACGAGCAAGCGCAGAGCAGACCGCACCAAAAAAGAAACGCGGCAGCAAGCTGCCGCGTTTCAGCCATAGCTTTATACGAGATCCATTATAGCAAGGGATAAAGGGAAGTCAAGGAAAGCCTTGGCAAATTTTTGCGGGCAATCTTTGCAGGATGAATCTGCGGGAAAAGTTTGCGTTCCGAGGGACAGGATACGCGCAACCAATTGTAACTGCTCACCTTTTAGCCGGACGTTACTGGCAGACGCTCCAATCAGTAAATGATGGGAAGTTTAGAAAAGTCCGAGGCGGGCTCATCGGTCACGCGGAGGACGACCAGGGTACGATCGTCGTGCGGGGCGGAATCAGTGCCGCTGTGATTGTCGGTTTCAGCGAGGATGCGATGATTGTCGGTTTCAGCGAGGATGCGATCGGCGATGGCGCGAGCGGAGTCTTCCCGAGAAATTCCGGAGAGAAGAGCAGACAGGCGTTGCAAGCCAAATTCCTCTTCCTTGACATTTTCAGATTCGAGGATGCCGTCGGAAGCAAAAATGACCACGTCGCCGGGTTGCAAATCGAGAACGGATTCGTCGTATTCCGTGCCGGGAAGCAGGCCGAGCGGCACGCCTTCCAGACGAATCGAAATCACGTGACCATCCCGGACGAGGAGCGGGTACGGTCCACCTGCGTTGGAAAGCGTGAGCCGCCGTGTGGGCGCGTCGTAAATGGCGAACAGCATGGCAATAAATCGCGAATCGAGCCTCGCTGCGTGCAGCCTTTGGTTCAGAAGAGCCAGCATGCAGGCTGGATCGCAAGCGCGATTGACGACGATCTCACGAACGGTTCCGATCGCCAGGGAGCCGTACAGCGCCGCAGCGGTGCCTTTGCCGGAGACATCCCCCAGAGCCAAGGCCAAGCGGCCCTCGCCGTAGGGCAGAAAGTTCTCCCTCGCCGTGTCCAATTCGCTGCGCATCCGGCGCTCGCTTTCCCGGGCCTCCTGGTAGAGCCGGGCGTTTTCGAGCGCAACAGCGACATACGAGCCCAGTGTTGAAAGCATGCGCTCGTGTTCCAGGGTGAACGCGTGAGGCGCCGAGCTTTCGAGATCGAGAACCCCGATGAGACGGTTGCACAGCAGAAGCGGCACGACGAGCTCGGAACGCGCCACAACACCGCTATCACACTGAATGTAACGCGGATCTTCCGTGACGTCATTGATTCGCAGGACGCGGCGCTCGCCCGCAGCCGTTCCGGTGAGCCCTTTGTGAAGAGGTACGCGTATACGCGCAGGAAGGGAATCACCGCAGCGCATGGAGAAAACGCTCTCTAAATGCTGCGACTGCTCGTTCCAGAGCATGACGCTGAAGACATCATACCTTACGATTTTCTTGATGCGCTCGGCGACGCGGCGAAGGAGTTCTTCGCGGTCGAGGATGGAGGTGACTTCCCGGCTGACTTCATAGAGCAGAGCGAGCGTATTGGCCTGTTCCGGGTGAGAAAGGAACAGGCTCTGCGGAACGGGGTCAGCGTCACCCAACAGCGCAAAAGCGCCGATTTTTGAAAGGTCTTCCATGGGGCGTTCGGAGACTAACCTCCATTGGATGTAGCAAATCTCAAGAGGTTTCACAATTGAATTCTTAGGGAAGGGCAGAAGCCGCGGAAAGAGACTGGCAGTTAGAGAGGCTGCTGTGGAGCGATACCCAGGCAGATGGTGTTCATCCAGTTGAACAATCAACTCTTGGCAAATTGCCGGCAATTTAGGTTCTGGGCAAGGCCGTCTTGCTTTGAGCC
>WNGK01020110.1_pt1 | contig 10780 bp, 9 predicted proteins | sample 5400601 | NCBI WGS metagenome assembly WNGK01 (sample SAMN13153376, study PRJNA577476) | soil metagenome | isolation source: 60 cm soil or saprolite under Garry oak tree replicate 1 | place: USA:California | collected 2016-06-15
CGCGCCCACCGGCACCATCGGGCTGGTGATGGACTGCGACACCACCGGCATCGAGCCCGACTTCGCGCTGGTCAAGTTCAAGAAGCTCGCCGGCGGCGGCTATTTCAAGATCATCAATCGCGCGGTGCCTGAGGCGTTGCGCGTGCTCGGCTATTCGCAGGAGCAGATCACCGAGATCGAGGCCTACGCGGTCGGCCATGGCAGCCTCGCCGGCGCACCCGGCATCAACCCCACCACGCTCAAGCAGAAGGGCTTCACGCAAGAGGCGATCGAGAAGGCGGAGAAGGCGCTGCGCAGCGCCTTCGACATCAAGTTCGCCTTCAACAAGTGGACGCTGGGCGAGGAGTTCGTGGCCAAGCTCGGCATCGCGCCGGAGAAGCTCGCCGATCCGCGCTTCGATCTTCTCTCCGCGCTCGGCTTCACCAAGCGCGAGATCGAGGCCGCCAACGTGCATGTCTGCGGCGCGATGACGGTCGAGGGCGCTCCCCATCTCAAGGCCGAGCACTATCCGGTGTTCGACTGCGCCAATCCCTGCGGGCGCAACGGCAAGCGCTACCTCTCGGTCGAGAGCCACATCCGCATGATGGCGGCGGCGCAGCCGTTCATCACCGGAGCGATCTCCAAGACAATCAACATGCCCAACGACGCCACGGTCGAGGACTGCAAGGCGGCGTATTTGCTCTCCTGGAAGCTTGCGCTCAAAGCCAACGCGCTCTACCGCGACGGCTCGAAGCTCTCGCAGCCGCTGCAGTCGCAATTGATCGCGGACGAGGACGACGAGGACGACATCGTCGAGGCATTCATCGAGAAGCCGGCCGCCGCGCGCGCCTCCGCGCTCGCGGAGAAGGTGGTGGAGAAGGTGGTCGAGCGCATCGTGGTGATGCGCGAGCGCGAGCGCATGCCGGACCGCCGCAAGGGCTACACCCAGAAGGCGGTGGTCGGCGGCCACAAGGTCTATCTGCGAACCGGCGAATACGACGACGGGCGGCTGGGCGAAATCTTCATTGACATGCACAAGGAGGGCGCGGCGCTGCGCTCGCTGCTCAACAACTTCGCGATCGCGGTCTCGCTCGGGCTGCAATACGGCGTGCCGCTCGAGGAATATGTCGACGCCTTCACCTTCACGCGCTTCGAGCCCTCGGGCCCGGTGCAAGGCAACGACTCGATCAAATACGCGACCTCGATCCTCGATTACGTCTTCCGCGAACTCGCCGTGAGCTATCTCGAGCGCTTCGACCTCGCCCATGTCGATCCCAACGAAGGCGGCTTCGACGCGCTCGGCAAGGGCGTGGAGGAAGGCAAGCCGGGCGGCACCGCGGCGACGAAATACGTCTCCAAGGGGCTCACCCGCTCGCGCACGGACAAGCTTTCGGTTTTGGCGGGTGGTGCGGCGCCTGAGGCGCGTTCACCCTCCCCCATCGGTGGGGAGGGTGGCGCGCGGGGCGCGCCCGGCGGCGGCAAGGTCACGGCCTTCGGCGGCCGCGAGCCGCGCGCCGAAGGCACCGCCGCGCTCAAGGCCGAGCCCGAGCAGAAGTTCTCGCCCGCCGAGCAGCTCGAGCAGCAGCAGCGCGTCGTCGCGCGCGGCGAGGTTGCCGACGCGCGTGCGAGTGCGCGCGCGATGGCGGCGGAGAAGCGCGCCGAAGCCAAGGCCAAGGGCTACGAAGGCGAGGCCTGCGGCGAATGCGGCAACTTCACGCTCGTTCGCAACGGCACCTGCCTCAAATGCGACACCTGCGGCGCGACGACGGGGTGTAGCTGACGCACGTCCTTTCGCGCGATACGACAGCGACGCGCACTCGGCGCTTTCCCTCTCCCCGCCCGCCGCCACCTCAATGGCTCGGCACGCGCGCGTCCACGCTATAGAGCGGCGGGTTTCCACTGCTGAAGATCTGCGCCGCCGTCGCCATCGACGGCGTGTCGGCGGCAAGCCCGAAGAACTTGTTGGGCGCGTAGGGAAGCTTGAGCGCCGGGCCGAAATTGAGCACCAGCCCGCCCAGGCAATCGGCGCTACCCGCCGCTTGGGTGAGGCTGATGCGATACATGTAGCCGGCCTTGCCGGCGGCGGGGGTGCCGGGGGCGCCGCTGAAGGTGCGCGACTGCAGAAACGCGGTGTTGGGCGCGGCCAGATACGGCAACGGAATAAACCCGACGCTGTCGCTCACGGTGATGGTGCAGGCCGGGTGGAACACGCAATTGACGGCGGGGGCGTTGACCTCGACCACGGTGAGCGGCTGCGCGCGCGCCGCGAGCATGCCGAGCGCGAGCGCGGCCACCGCGCCCGCAGCAACTCTCAAGATGCGCATCTTCGCCCTCCTCCGCCGCCGAAGCGCCGCCATTGGCGCGGCAGCCATCTCGGCGTTCGATTCACGCCGATAGTCCTGCTATCGTCAAGCTCCCGGTAGGCGCAAGACCGCGACGGCGAAGAGGAATCGCCTCCAGCATGGTGTATGCTTGCGCTCCAACCCAACTGACGTTTCGACGCCGATGACCGAGGAGGCCCCCATGTCAGCGCAACCCCGCAAGGTCGTGCATCCCGACATCAAGCCCAAGAACACGCCGGCACTGGCCTCGCGCTATCTCGACGTTCCCAACATGCCGTGGGAGCCGACCAAGTTCGCAGGGATCCGGATCAAGGTGCTTTATAGCGATGACCGCGGCATGACCACGGCGCTGTTCAAGCTCGATCCCGGCGCCGTCGTGCCACTGCACGAGCACACCGCGCTCGAGCAGACGTTCGTGCTCGAGGGCACGCTCGAGGATCACGAGGGTGTGTGCGGGCCGGGCCAGTTCGTCTGGCGGCCGGCCGGCAATCGGCACGAGGCGGTGGCGCCCAACGGCGCCGTCATCCTCGGATTCTTCCTCAAGCCCAACCGCTTTGCCCGCGGCGAGAGGTTCTTCACCGAGGACGGGCGGAGTAGAAGCGGCCGCGGCGAACCGGACCGAGGCTAGCGTCCCGATTCCGAAGTTCGTAAGCCGCTGCGGCACACTCTCATGCGAACTTCGGAATCTAAGGGACACTAGCAAGCTTATGACTCTAGTGTGGTTTTTTGGATTTGAAGTTCCTATACGAAGCCCACTGCAAAATCGTAGGAACTTCAAATCCACCACCCTAGCGTGCCACCCGGGCCTGGCGGGCGGGCGGGCGCTTGCGGGGCCGGGCAAGGTTTCAGAAAGCCGTAACCGCGATTGATGTCGACATCGGCCACGCACATATTGCCGCGGCGAACCGGGCCGACGCTGGAGTACCATTCCCAGCTGGCGTTCACCCCGGCGGGGCGGGCCTGCGCATAAACGTCCTGCACCCCGGCTATCAAAGCTGTAACGCCGATACTGCAGATGAGAGCGCGCTTCATCACATAGCCTCCTTTTGGACGAACAAATGTCGCAATGCGGATTGCTATCATCGGCATGAGTAAAGGTTTCCAATCTGTCGGGCATAAACTTCGGATCAAATAAAATCTCCGTATGCGCTTCATCGAACCGGCGTTGCAGCGTGCCGGCTTCATCCGCACGATCATCGAAACGTTTAGCCAGGGTCGGCCAGCGTCTCAGTTAGGCGAGCGATATGGTCGCGCCGACACTCGACAAGGCCGTGAACGCATGAAGGCCGCGGCGCTCGAGGCAAGACGCGGAAAAAGACCAATGTCCGGCGCAGGTTTGCGTCACCTCGCGCGTGCGATAAATTGGGCCGAATCGGCAACCCCTGAGGTCGGCGAGGACAGCATGGCGCGCGAGACCTCGAGAGCAGTCTTCGCCTGCGGCTCGATCCTGCTTGTCGTCGCCGTCGCCGGCTGCTCCGAATTCTCACTGTGGGGGAAACCGGACAAGCCCGTCGATCCCAACGTCTATCCGGAAAACTACAAAAAGGACGTGCTGGCGTACGTGAAAGTTCATCCCGCCGAGATGTTGAACGTGCGCGAGGCTTCGATCTCGGCACCCGCGCTGAGACAATTCGGTAGCGAAAGCCGATTTTTCGCCTGCCTGCGCGTCAGCGGCCCGGATGGGCGCAAGGACAAGACGGTGATCTTCTACTCCGGCGGGATCAATCAATTCATCGACGCAGAGGGCGAACAATGCGGCGCCGCCCCGTATCAGCCGTTCCCCGAGCTGGTGGCGCAGATCACCCAATTGAAGGGGAAGAAATGACGGGACATTTTCCCCGCCTTCCCCGAAATGGCAGTCCTCGCGACGCGCCCTTCGACGCGTCTTCGTGAACTTGCACCGTAAGTTGCAGCATGCAAATGTCCCGGCCGCCACAACCCTCACGTAACGAGATCATGCGCTTTCGCACATACATTGCTGCCGGAACCTCGACTCCCCCGCGCCGGCCTACGTTTCGCCCTCGACCTTCGAAAATTTGACGTGTCGCCAGATCGGCGAGGAGCAAAAGCGCATCACCCGCGCCGAGGCCACGGGCGCTAGTCTGGACGGCAAGCCGGGCGATGCCAACGACATCGCGCTGCTCAAAGGCGCGATGGAGGCGCTCGAGCAGGTGTCGATTGAAAAGAATTGCAACATCGAATTTCAGCACGGATGACGCGGACCGCGCGCACGCCGGTTTCCCCAACCTCCAGTTCTGACCCTTAATCCGGCTGGATGCCGGCGTCCTTGACCATCTTGCCCCATTTGCCGAGCTGGACCTTGACGAAGTCCTCCAGTTCCTTGGGCGAGCTCGAAAACGCTTCAAAGCCCACGTTGCCGAGATTGGATTTCACCTCGCCGCTGTCGATGATCTTGCGCAGCTCGGCGTTGAGCAGCGTGATGATGTCCGCAGGCGTGCCGGCCGGCGCGAAAATGCCGGCCCAGGAATCCATGTCGAACCCTGTGACTCCCGCCTCGTCCAGCGTGGGCAGCTCGGGGATCAGCGTCGAGCGCTTCAGCCGCGTCACCGCCAGCGCGCGCAACGTACCCGCTTTGACGTGCGGCAGGCCGGTGGTGAGGTCGGTGAACATCATCGACACTCGGCCGGCCAGCACGTCGTTGAGGGCGGGCGGCGCGCTCTTGTAGGGGACATGGAGTATGTCGAGTTCGGCCCAGTGCTTGAGCGTCTCGCCGGCCACGACGCCGGAGGTGTTGCCGCTGGCGAACGACAGCTTGCCGGGATTGGCCTTGGCGTATTCGATCAGCTCCTTCACCGACTTCGCCGGAATGCTCGGGTGAACGCACAGCATCAGCGTATAGCTTCCCATGCGCGTGATCGCCGTGAAGTCCTTCACCGGATCGTAACCGATGTTCTTCATCAGGAAAGGCGCGGCCGAATGCGGACTGTTGGTGCTCATGAACAGCGTGTAGCCGTCCGGTGCCGAGCGCGCGACGTATAGCGCCGAAAGGGCCCCGTTCGCGCCCGGCCGGGCTTCGACCACGACGCTCTGCTTGAGCACGGCACCGAGGTGCTGAGCGACCACGCGGGCGATCGTGTCGGTGGCGCTGCCCGGCCCGAACGGAACAATGATCGTGATCGGCTTGCTCGGATAGGTGTCGGCGTGGGCCGCAAGGCCGAACGACAGCGCGCCAGCGGCGATAAGAATGCGCAGGAAAGTCTTCATGCCACGTTCCTCCCAGATTCGAGGCTGTCATTGATGGCGCAGCGCCCTCGCATCCGCACGCGCCTGATTGAGCTCTGGCATCAAGCATAACGGATTTGCACCACCGTCGGGCGTCCGTTGAAAAGGAGCAATTGTCGCAGCCATGATTCCGATCCGGCTCGCCCAGCGGGACCCAGGTCTGCCGACCCCCCTACCCGCCCGCGGCCTTACGACATCCATGCCATCGGTTGGGGTGGCGCCGACGTGGCGCCGTTCATCGGATTGACAGGTTTGCTCCGGTACGGTCGCCTAAGGCACCACCTCGGCGCTCATTGGCAGGACCGTGACCACGAGTGATACGGTAATCGCCGCGTACAGCCCGCCCACAGTGCGCGCCTTTCACGCCTCCCACGTCGCCGCGACGCTGTGCTGCTTCGTGGTGCTGCTCGCTCCGGCGTTGTGGAATCGCTATCCGTTGTTGCAATACGACACCGGCGGCTATCTCGCCCGCTGGTACGAAGGCTACCTCGTGCCGAGCCGCTCGACGGTGTTCGGGCTGTTTCTCCACGTCGGCGAAGGCCTGCATTTCTGGCCCGAGCTCATTCTGCAAACCGGCTGCGCCATCTGGGTCATGTCGCTCGTGTTGCGGGCGGCTGGATTTGCCGTGGGACCGTGGCACAGGACCTTGATTGTCGCCGGCCTCGCGCTCGTCACCGCCCTGCCCGTGCTATCCAGCACCCTGCTGACCGATATCTTCGCCGGGCTGAGCGTGTTTTCGCTGCATCTTCTGATCTTTCATCGTTCGCTTTTCGCACCCATGGAACGAATTGGGCTCTTTTTGCTCATCGCCTTCGCCGCGGCCACGCACAGCGCGACGCTCGCGGTGCTGCTTGCCGTCTTGGTTCTTGCCGTTCCGATCCTGCTCGTCTCGCGCCCTCGCTCCCTGCGCGCGCTTCTCCCGGCCGGCGGCGCCATCGCCACGGGAGCGGCCATGCTGCTCGCGGCGAATCTCGCCTTGTCGGGGCAGCTTGCCTGGACGCCGGGCGGCTTCGGAATTGCCTTCGGCCGCATGCTGCAGGATGGAATCGTCAAGCGCTATCTCGACGACCATTGTCCAACCGCGCGGCTCAAGCTCTGTCCTCACCGCAACGAGCTGCCGGCAACCGCCGATGATTTCCTGTGGAGCAACGGCGTCTTCAATGAGCTCGGTCGCTTCAGCGGCCTCGGCGAGGAAATGCGCTTCATTGTGCTGCACAGTATGCAAGAGTATCCGCTGCAGCAAATCGAAACCGCCCTCGCGGCCTCGGCAAGGCAGCTGCGGCTGGTTGCGACCGGTCAGGGCACGCACGATCAAATCTGGCACACCTACGGCATCATCGAGCGCTACATTCCCGGGGAAGTGCCGGCCATGCGGAACGCCCGGCTACAACGCGGTGAGCTCGACTTCGATCTGATCAATCGCGTCCACGTACCGATCGCGCTCGGCTCGATGATTCTTGCGCTGGTGTTGCTCGCGCGAGCAACAATTTCGGGCCGCTTCGACGAGACGGGGAGGCTTGCCGCAACCGTGACGGTCGCCATCCTTGCGAATGCGTTCGTGTGCGGGGCGCTGTCGGGACCCCACGATCGCTATGGGGCGCGTATCGCCTGGATCGCGACGTTCACGGCCGCCATTGCGATGCTGCGCGCAATCCACGATTTGCTGCCGAACGCAAAAGGCGCTTGGGTCCAGCGCGCGCCCTCGCCCCGGCTCGGGACCATGGAAAATCAAGTCTGAACGTCCCATGGCCCCTGACATCCGCGGGCCATCGCCGCAGGTCGCAGCCGCGCCGCGAGTCGATTCGCGCCAGCTTCGGCCCGGCTTCATCTCGATGCCTGGAGTTCGTCGAAGAGTCCGGACGACCGCTTACTCTTGAGGTAGAACCGCCACGCAATGCCATCTTCATCTCCCGTTCGGTCCAGGACGTAACGTGAAGCTAACAGCGCGGCGAATTCGGGCCACCGATCGGCGGCGTCGAACCCGCTTACTCCTGGCCATTGGGCATTGGTGAGAAGGATGGCTGCTGGCGGATCGGCTTCGAGCGCCGCCACGAAGCGCTGCCGAACGGAATCCGTGGCAAGCAGAAGAGAGAACCATTGAATGTGTGGCGTGGCCTGTCGCATTCCGGCGCGCGCCATTGCAAGGAAGGCGCCATTGTCCGAATCGAGGACCTGAACTCTCGCGCCCCTAGGCAAGCGACTTTCGAATACTAGTTGCATGGCCGAGGCAGCGCGCAGGGCCGGGTACGTTTCTGCTTCCATGAGCGCTTTGGGCACCAGCCAGCCGAGCGTTGCAGCCGTGACCATTAGGCACACCGCCGAGCGCAGCATAGCGAGTGAGGCGAGGCTCCACGCCCCCCAGCACGCCAGTCCAATTCCCAAGGGATACACATGATAGAACCAACCCTTGCGCTGCGCGATCAAATGAATGAACCCGAACAGCGTGAGGCCGATCATGGCTCGTACTCGCGGTGGTTTGGGCGCGGATATGTTCAGCGCAGCGGCAAGCGCGAGCCCGTCCATCGGGGCCAACCAAACAGCCGTGTCGCGGAAAATGTCGGACATTGGGCGCGCACCCAACGAAGCATAAGAGGGCAGCAATCCCTGCATTGTTGCGATGAAAGCCCCCAATGCGCCGAACGCCGCCAAGAGGCCGAACAGCGGAAGTCCCGTTGCCGCAGCACCGACGGTAATCCATCCGGCTTCACGCCAACGCAGTCTCCCCATCGTGATGGCGGGAAGTGCCAATAGCAGGATGCCACTCGGCTTGATCGATGCCGCGATCATGGCGAAGACGCCGGCCAAAAAGAGATCGATCCGGTAGCGCTTAGGATTTTCCGCTGCCCTGGCTGATACGACCGCAGCTGCCAACGCGGGTATCGAGATCAGATAGTCCCGCTGCCCAGCGGAATAGGGACCGAGCAGGAGGTGGGTCACCAGCACGATGAGCACGGCTTGGATCGCCGGCGCTCGTCCTGCGGGCCATACGAGCACCAGGATCAAGCCCGATACGAGGGCGGTGGCGGCGAGATCGAACGCGCGCCACGCGACATCGCCCATACCGCCGATCGCCACAGCGGCGACGTGGATGAAATAGATCAGAGGCATGTTGATGTCGACGATGTCGCGGTAAGGCACCGCGCCCATTTGCATTTGACCGGCAATGAAGTGGAAAATCGCGGCATCGCCGACCAGGGGCCAGTCCAGCGAGCGCCACAGCAGCAAACCAGCCGCGGCCGCGAGGGGCAAGTTCAAAAGCGTCACAAGTCTGGCGTTACAGGACAAGGCAAGAGTCCGCGAAGCCCGGCGCTCCCTCCGGAGTGCCGCCGGCGGACGGGCTTAGTGTCCGTCCGAGAATACATTGAACCCTTCGAATCGGCCGGGGTGCAAGGATACGGCCGGATTCCAGCGCGACCGGCGCGGCAGGGGGTGACCCGGCATCGGCCCGCCTCGCCGTCGCTGCACGTCCAGTGCCGGCGCGAACAAAGCGGGTAATTTTGCAGTGGCGTTCAACCCCCTCCGTTTCATACAACCCATGGCTGTACGGCTCGCCTCCGCTGGGCGCTTGCGCTAGGGTCGCGGCAGGAGGTCGCCGTGGCGCGCGTGCGTATGATCAAGCCGGAAGAGGCGGACGCCGACACCCGCAAGGTCTATGACGGCGTGCGCAAGCAGTGGGGACGCATCAGCAATTTCTCCCAAGTGCTGGCGCACCAGCCGGCCGCGCTCGCGGGCTGGATGCTGCCGAACGAGACGATCCGCCTCGCCAACGTCAAATCCGACCCGGACTACGTGAAGATCCAGCAGCTCGTCATCATCAAGACGTCGGCGCTCAACCAGAGCGCCTATTGCATGTCGCACAACGTGCCGCTGGGCAGGAAGCTCGGGCTCACCGAGGCGCAGATCAAAGCGGCGCAAGGCAGCGACTATATGCGCTCTCCCGACCTCGACGACCGGCAGAAGGCGGCGATCCGCTGGGCCGAAGCCGTCACGCTGCTCACGGCGCGCGACGACGATGCCGCTTTCGCGGCGATGAAGCAGCACTTCAGCGAGAAACAGATCGTGGAGCTGACCGTGTTCTGCGGCATGTGGAACTATTCCAACCGGCTGTGCGAGGCCTTGCACGTCGACCTCGAGCGTCCGGACAAGCGTATCGAGTTTCAGCACACATAGGCGACCGCACATGCCCGCACCCAAGACCTATACCGGCGGCTGCCATTGCGGCGAGGTGCGTTTCGAGGTGACGACCGACCTCGGCAACGTCGTCGCCTGCAACTGCTCGATCTGCCAAAAGCGCGGCGCGCTGTGGTCGTTCGTGCCGTCGGCAAGCTTCGCGCTGCGCGCCGGCGCCGAGGACCTCAAGGACTATCAGTTCGGCAAGAAATCGATCCATCACCTGTTCTGTCCGCAATGCGGCGTGGGCGCGTTCTCGCGCGGAACCACTCCGAAGGGCGATGAGATGATCGCGGTCAACGTGCGCTGCCTCGACGACGTCGACGCCGCGGCGCTCAACCCCACGCCCTTCGACGGCCGCAGCTTGTAAGCGCGCCGGCCTCGCTCACGCCGGCGCGCGCTCGACGCCGGCGCTGCATTCGTCGCTGCAAAACGGCCCGCCCTGATACCAATCGCCGAACGGATCGGGTGGAAGCTTGGCGTCGGCCGCGAGCGCCGCGGCGGCATGCTCCTCGGCACGGCCCTGCGGCCGATAGCCGAGGCGGAAGGCGGCGGCGTTGTCCCACCAGCCGCGCGCATTGTCGGACGCGCCGTAGAAGATTTCGTAGCGGATCTCGGCGTGCTCGAGGCCGATGCGGATGAGCTGCACGAGGTCCTGCGGCGCGAGCCAGATCGAGAGCCGCCGCCGGTCGACCGGCACATCGCCGAAGTTGCCGATGCGGATGCAGGTGACGCGCAGCCCGTGCTTGAACGCATAGAGCGCGCCGAGCGCCTCCCCGAACGCCTTGCTGACGCCGTAGCGGGAATCGGGACGCACCGCCGCGTCCACTCCGATGCGGCGCCGACGCGGATAGAAGCCCACCGCATGGTTCGACGACGCGAACACCACCCGTTCGACGCGGTGGCGGCGCGCCGCCTCGAACAGATTGTAGCAACCGATGATGTTGGCTTGCAGAATCGTGTCCCATGGTCCTTCGACCGAAAAGCCGCCGAGATGCACGATGCCGTCGACGCCGGCAACGGCGGTCTCGACCGCAGGCATGCTG
>WNGK01008312.1_pt1 | contig 10779 bp, 10 predicted proteins | sample 5400601 | NCBI WGS metagenome assembly WNGK01 (sample SAMN13153376, study PRJNA577476) | soil metagenome | isolation source: 60 cm soil or saprolite under Garry oak tree replicate 1 | place: USA:California | collected 2016-06-15
TCCTGGTCGGCGTGGTGTTCGGCGCGCTGTCGAACGCGGTCGGCATGACGCTGCGCTCCCGTGAGGCCATCATCGGCGTGTACACGTTCTTCATGCTGCCGCTGATGTTCCTGTCCTCGGCGTTCATGCAGACCAGTCTCATGCCGGGCTGGATGCAGGCGATCGCGTCACGCAACCCGCTCAACTGGGTGGTGCAGATCGGCCGCAGCGCCGTCTCCGCCCATCCCGACTGGGCCGCTATCGGGGTGCGCTGCGGCGGGCTGCTGGTCCTGGCGGTGGCGTGCGTGGCCATCTCGGTCGCGACGTTCCGCTCGTACCGCAAGAACGTCTGACCATCCCAGACCGGAACGGCGGGTGCTACGGGGGCACCCGCCGTTCCCGTGTTTCCTATACGGCTTCCAGCGCCGCGGTCGTTTCCTCGGGCGCCGGCGCCCGAGGAGCGTCGCCACTGCGGAAGGTGCGGACGTCCCGGGGGATCAGGGCCAGCGCGGAGGCGATGACGATTACTGCCGCCGCCGCGTACTGCGCGCGGGCGGCTCCGATCGCGGTGCCGAGCGGGCCGGCGATCAGCGCGCCGGCGGGCATCGCCATGACCGAGCCGAGGACGTCGTAGGACGAGACCCGGGCCAGCTTGTCCGGCGGGATGTTCCGCGCCATCGTGACCGTCCACTGCACCATCATCATCTCGACGAACACGCCGAGGCCGAACGACGCGAGGCACACCGCGGGCAGCGGCAGGACCATCGCCAGCGAGAGCGGGGAGATCGCGACCGCGCCCCCGGTGAGCACGACGAAGAGCATGGGCCGACGGGGGGTGAACCGCAGTGCGGCCAGACCGCCCGCGATCAGGCCGAACGCATCCGCCGCAGTGATCGCGCCCCAGGCGGCCGGGCCGCCGAGGTGCTCGCGCGCCACCACCGGGCCGAGGACCGAGAACGCCCCGTACCAGGCCATCATCACCACGCAGAACTGAGCGACGATCACCCACAGCCAGGTGTGCGAGCGGAACTCCGACCAGCCCTCCCGCAACTCGGCCAGCATGCTCCGGCCCGCGGCGTCCGGGCCGGCCTCCGTCGCCTCCTGCCCGGTCACCGGCCGCGAGCCCCGGATGGCGAGCAGCATCGGGATGGTGCTGATCATGCCGATGCCGCAAAGCACCAGCGCCCAGCCCGCCCCCGCGGCCGCCACCAGCAGGCCGGCTATGGCCGCGCCCGCCATCTGGCCGACGTTCATCACCAGCCGGCTGATCGCGCTCGCCTCCTGCAGCGCCTCACGCGGGACCAGGCGGGGGAGCAGCGCCTGGGATGCGGGGTAGAAGATCGCCGCGCCCGTCCCGGTGATCGCCTCAAGCCCGATCATCGCCCACAGCGGAGGGCTGCTGGTCAGCGCGAGCAGGCCGAACGTTCCCTCGCCGAGCGCCATGAGCAGGTTGGCCGCAACGATGACCCGCTGCGGCGGGAACCGATCGGCGGCGACGCCGCCGAGGAGCGCGAACACCAGCGACGGCGCGATCTGGGCGGCGAGCACATACGACAGGTCGGCGGCGGAACCGGTGACCTTGAGCACGGCGAAGGAGACACCGACGATGGAGAACCCGACCGACGCGGGCGCGATCAGCCGGTCGGTCAGTAGCAGCCGGAAGTCCCGGATCCCGAGCACGGGGAACCGGCGGAAGAACCCACCCCGCGACATCGGACCTGCCCCTTCCAGCCTGATCCAGGCCATCTGACGCTAACCAGGCCCGTAGCGCGCCGGCTACCCGTTTTATTCCGCCGCGAGAAGGGCTCAGCAGAGCTGATCGATCCTGGTCCACACGCCGGGCGGGTTGTCGTCGCGCGGCAGCCACAGCAGCGGCTGCCTCCCCTCGTATTTCAGCTGGAACCCGGCGTCACCCGGATAGCGGTCCCGGCGGTCGGGCCAGACCACCTGCAGGTACGGCGGCCTGACGTAGCCGTGATACCGGTCCGAGACCGCGAACATGCTGGTCATCCGCCAGCTCTCGTGCACTGGCCGGATCGCCAGCGAGCACGGGCAGATGCCGTCGATCCGGTCTCCGGCCTCGATCGGCGCACCGCGGGCGATGCGCTCAGCGATCGAGTTCAGGATGACCGTCATGTGCTCGACCGGAAGGCCGAACATGGTCAGCTCGGGACCCTGGTGGCTGAGCCACAGCCCTACCGTGTAGGCCCAGGGCGGCGCGATCTCATCGCCGAGAACGGCGGAGACCGACCAGCCGACCGTGCGAATGTCCTCGGCGACCGCCTGCATACAGGCCTGCGGGTCGAGGTCGGCGCCCTCGGCCAGCGCCTCGCACTCCGCGCACCTGCAGGGCCCCGGAGACTGGTCCGGGGGGTTGGCGCGGCGTCTGCGTGGTGGGTTCATGGACCACACACTACGAGGGGGGTATGACATTTTCGGGGCCGCCGGGATCCATGCGAACATGGCGTCACTCCCGTGTCAGGCTGCCCCCGCTCAGTACCTCCAGTGTGCACCCGCCGGGCTCATCCCAGGCGAGCCCGGAACGCGGCGGTCTTGACCCGGTTCTGGCACGAGGTCGAGCAGTACCGCCGGGTGCCGTTGCGCGAGGTGTCGACGTAGACCCGGTCGCACCGGGGCCCGGTGCACACGCCGAGCCGGTCGTACCGGGAGCCGCCGAGGACGACCGCCAGGCCGGTGGCGCAGCCTGCCGCCCAGCCGTTCGGCAGGGACCTGTCGGCAGCATGGAAATGCAGGTGCCAGGGCTCGCCGTCGTGCCGTTCCAGTTCCGGCCGCGCCCCGGTGCGGACGAGCAGCGCGTTGACCTGGCCGGCCGCCTCGTCCACCGCCCCGGTGCTGACCGCCTCGAAGACGCCGCGCAGTTCCGCCGCCACGAAGCAGAGGCTGGCTGCTTCCTCCCAGGTCGCCTCGCGCGCGCCGGCGCGGCGCAGCACCGCGCCGACGGCCGCCGTCCGCTCGTCCGCCTCGGGCGGCGCGTACCTGCGGCCCCGCTCCTCTCCCGGGGTGAGCAGGTTCACCAGGTCCACGGCCACCCTGATCACGACATCGGTGTGACTGTTGAAGTTCACTTGACCAGTTACATTCCGGTAATTAGGGTTGTGACTGTCAAAGGTATCTTAGCCAGTAACGAACCGAGGAGGCGGCCCCGTGCCAGAACTCGACCGCGACACCGCCCGGGAATGGATCCAGCGCTGGGACCGGCAGCAGGAGGAGAGCCTGCCGGACCGCGAGGACAGGTTCACCGCGCTCATCGACGCGGTCGAGGAGGGTACCGGACGGCCCGACCCGCTCATCCTCGACATCGGCTGCGGGCCCGGCTCGCTGGGGATCAGGCTGCTCGCCCGGCTGCCTCGCGCCACGGTCGTCGGCATCGACGCTGATCCGGTGTCGCTGACCCTGGGCCGGGCGGCCTACTCCGACGTGCCCGGGCTGCGCTTCGCCGAGGAGGACCTGCGCGTGCCCGGCTGGGTGGCGCGGCTGGGGCTGGGAACCCGGGCGCCGGACGCCGCGGTGAGCACCACCGCGCTGCACTGGCTGCACGAGCCTGAACTGCGCGCCATGTACGCCGAGCTAGCCTCCGTGCTGCGCCCCGGCGGCCTGCTGCTCGACGGCGACCAGTTCGCCCTGGACGCGAAGGAATTCCCGGTCCTGGCCCGCCTGGACCGGAAGCTGCGCCAGCGCGAGGACAAGCGCCGCTTCCCCGGCGGGCACCCCGAGAACTGGCACGACTGGTGGGACGCCGCGGCCGCGGATCCGGTGCTGGCCGGCCACGTCGCCGAGCGGGCCCGCCGCCGGGTGGAGGCCGGTCACCACGAGTCGGAGTCGATGCTGCTCGCCACGCACGTCGAGGCCCTCAGGGCGGCCGGTTTCGCCGAGGTCGGCACGCTCTGGCAGCGCGGCGACAACCGCCTGCTGTGCGGCGTCATGCCAAAGGGTCAGGGATGCCGCGCGTAGGCGACGTTGATGATCGCGATGGCGACCCAGATGAGCAAGATGATGAGCCCCCGCCCGCCGAGGCTGCCGGCGTACGACACGATCGCGGTGGCCGCGACGCCTAGGGCCACGGAACCGAGGGCGGTGATGGTCGTCGCTACGTTCCGCGCCCCGACCGGGGACGGCCGGACCGGCGGCGGTCCCAGCTGGTATCCGGGCGGCAGCACGGGCCCCAGGTAACCCTGATGCCCCTGAAATCCCGGGTACCCGGCCGGGCCGGCCGCACCGGCCGACGCCGCAGGCCCGGGCGCTCCCGCAGCGCCGGTCTGGGCGAGCCGTGCGTCAATCCGCTTGTCGATTTCCACCCCGATGCGCTCGACCAGGCCCTCGGCGACCGCTTCCTCGTAGCCGGGACCGAGGTCGGCGTGCGCGCCCACCGAAGCGCGGATCTCGGCCTCGGGGTCACTGCTCATGAGCGCACGCTACAGCGTGCCGGGTAATCACCACAAATAAGCCGGTCGTCACCATCGGTGCCGGGCGTAGGCGACATTGACGGCCCCGATCACGATCCAGATCAGCGCGACCAGCCATTGCATGCCCCCGCTGGCCTGTCCCGGATGCAGTACCGTCGCCGTGGCCCCGATAGCCATGCCCATCGAGCCGAGGGCCAGCACCACCGTGCCGAACCCCAGCCGCCCGGCCAGCGGTTCACGACGCGGCCGCGGGCGCGGCGGCGGAGCCTGGGAGGGCGCCTGGCTGTACAGCCGGGCGTCCACTCGCTTGTCGATTTCTTCGCCGATTCGCTCGACGAGACCCTCGGCCACGGCGACGTCGTAGCCGGGGCCGAGATCGCGGTGCGCCGCGGCCGAGGCCCGGACTTCATCGGAGATGCTCACGGGGCCCACGCTAGCGGCCGGCCGGGCGGGAATCACTGGGGCTAGCACCCGGTTCCCGGCTCCGGCTGGCCCCATGTATCCCGAAACTGCTGGCAGACTAGGGGAGTGCCAGATTCCCCCGCCGCCGATGAGCTGTGCGTCCTGCTCAAGCTGGGCGAGATCGTGCTCAAGGGGCGGAACAGACAGCAGTTCGAGAAGATCCTGCACGGCAATATCCGCACCGCGGTGCGGGACCTCGGGGTGCCGGTCGACCTGCACCAGCGCGAGGGGGTGATCCTGCTCCGCGTCGCCGACGGAGAGCAGCGCGGTGAGGCGGGCTGGGCGCAGGCCGCGGGCCAGATCGCGGAGCGGATGCAGGATGTACCCGGCATCGCCCGGGTGTGCATGCCGCTGCGGGTGGCCAAGGCGCCCGAGGCCATCTCCGCCGCCGCGATGGCGCTGACCAAGGGCACCTCCGGGACGTTCGCGGTGCGCGCTCGCCGCAGGGACAAGCGGTTCCCGCTCACCTCCTCCCAGCTGAGCGTGCTGATCGGCCGGGAGATCCAGGAGGCGCACGGGCTCGGGGTCAACCTGTCCCGCCCGGACACCACCGTGTTCATCGAGGTGGACCAGGACGAGGTGTTCGTGTTCACCGAGGGCATGGCCGCCCAGGGCGGGCTGCCGGTCGGGATGAGCGGCCGCGGGGTCGTGCTCATGTCCGGCGGCATCGACTCGCCGGTGGCCGCCTACCGGATGATGCGGCGCGGCCTGCGCTGCTTCTTCCTGCATTTCTCCGGGATGCCGCTGACCGGCCCGGAATCCATCTACAAGGCCTACGCCCTGGTCCGCGGGCTCGACCGGTTCCAGGGCGGGTCGCGGCTGTTCGTGGTGCCGTTCGGCAAGGCGCAGCAGGCCCTGAAGTCTTCCGGGGCGGACCGGCTGCTGATCGTGGCCCAGCGGCGGCTGATGCTCAAGACCGGCGAGGCGCTGGCCCGCAGGCTCAGCGCCACCGCGCTGGTCACCGGCGACTCGCTCGGCCAGGTCAGCAGCCAGACGCTGACCAACATCACCGCGCTGGACGACGCGGTGAAGCTACCCATCTTGCGCCCGCTGATCGGCTGGGACAAGACCGAGATCATGGCCGAGGCCCGCCGCATCCGCACCCTGGCCATCTCCGAACTCCCCGACCAGGACTGCTGCACCCTGCTCACCCCGCGCCGGGTCGAGACCCGGGCCCGGATCGACGACCTGCGCCGCATCGAGGTCCGGCTCGACGCCGAGGACCTGGCCGAGGAACTGGCCGCGGGCGCGCACGAATACCGCCAGTCAGAACCCTTCTAACCGAACGGGCTACGGGCTGCCGCGCTCAGGCCACGGCGCGCTCGCGCGGAACGGCGGGCGCCGGGGTCAGTGTGCGGCCGACCAGCGGGGACAGGTGAGCGGCCACGGCGGCCAGCTCGCGCAGGTCGGACTCGACCAGCGCCTGCGGGCCGTCGCAGAGCGCGGACTCCGGGTACGGGTGCACGTCCACGATGATGCCGTCGGCGCCGACCGCGATCGCGGCCCGGGACAGCGGCAGCACCAGATCGCGGCGGCCGCCGGAGTGCGACGGGTCCACGATCACCGGCAGGTGCGACAGCCGTTGCGCGATCGGCACCGCGCTGATGTCCAGGGTGTTCCTCGTCGCCTTCTCGAACGTCCTGATGCCGCGTTCGCACAGCACGATGTCCAGGTTGCCGCGCTGGGCGATGTACTCGGCCGCCATCAGCCACTCCTCGATGGTGGCGTTCATGCCGCGCTTGAGCATCACCGGCTTGCCCACCCCGCCGACCGCCTGCAGCAGCGGGAAGTTCTGCATGTTGCGGGTGCCGACCTGCAGCATGTCCGCATAGCTGGCGACCAGCTCCACGTCACCCGGGTCGACCACCTCGGTCACCACCGGCAGGCCGGTCGCCTCGCGCACCTCGGCGAGGATCTTCAGCCCGGCCTCGCCCAGGCCCTGGAACGCGTACGGCGAGCTGCGCGGCTTGTACGCGCCGCCGCGCAGCAGCGACGCGCCCGCGGCCCGGGCCATCAGCGCGGCGGCCATCGTCTGTTCGGCCGTCTCGACGGCACACGGCCCGGCGACGACGGTCAGCGTGTCCGGCCCGATCGGGACGCCCGCCACCGTGATGACCGAGCGCTCCCGGTGGTGCTCCCGGCTCACCAGCTTGTACGGCGAGGAGATCCGCACCACGTCGCTGACCCCCGCCATGCCGCGCAGGTTCAGCGTGTCCAGGTGATCTACTTCGCCGACCAGGCCGACGATCGTCCGGGACATGCCGCGGCTGACGAAGGCGTCGCCGCCGGCCGACCGAACCCGGTCGACGACGCCGTCGATTTCCGTTTCCCCGGCCTCCGCCGTCATCACCACGACCATCTCGTCCGCCTCCAGTCATAAAGAAAACCCCGGGCCGTCTGGCCCGGGGTTCCCGTTAGGTCGCTTCTGTCAGTGCAGCACCTGGCAGGCGACCGTCCGGGACCCGGACCGGTAGCCAAACCAAAACCAGAACTGCTGACGCATGACGGTCATGGTAGCGCACGCGGTCAAGGCAGGGGATCAGAAGGGACCGACGTCGAGGGTGATGATGCTACCGGGCGGTGCCTGGCCCACCGGGGCGAAGTCCCAGACCTTGTTGCCGAGGCCGCCGAACCTGTTCACCTTGACCTGGAACCCGGCGTTCTCGAGCAGCCGGGTGGCGTCACGTGCGTCCATGCCGATCGGGTCGGGCACGTTGACCAGCTGCGGACCAGTGGATACCCGGACCACCACGGTCTGGCCCGGCTGGAACATGGCGCCTGCGGCCGGCTCCTGGCTGACGACGATGCCCGCGGGATCCTGGCTGTTGGTGTCCGACTCCTCCTGCAGCTTCACGTTGTTCTGGCTCGCCAGCTGCCGGACCGCGTCGATGCTCTGCCCGGTGAAATCGGGCAGCGGCGGTCCGGCCGCGACCAGGATCGTGACCGTCTTGGTCTGCGGCCAGGTCGAGCCGGCCGGCGGGCTCGTACCCACCACCGTGCCTACCGGGGCGTTCGCGCCCACCTTCTGGACGGTCGAGACCAGGTGCCTGTGCGCCAGGGCGGCCTGCGCGGCGCTCTGCGTATCATTCCGCACGTCGGGCACCACGGAGGTGAAGGGCCCGCTCGAGATCAGCAGGGTGATCGTGGTGCCCTTGGACACCCGCCCGGCCGGGCTGGTGCCGACCACCTTGCCCTTGGGGACCGTGTTGCTGTGCACCCGGGCACCCTGCCTGACGATGAAGCCGTCGCCGGTCAAGATGGCGGTGGCCTGGCCGACGCTGTCCTCGGCCACCACGGGCACGTGCGCGAACCGGCCGGAGAAGAGCCACCAGCCGCCGAGTCCGAGCCCCAGACCGAGCGCGACGACCAGCACCACGATGAGCAGCCGCGGGCCGAACAGCCAGCGGCCCAGGAACGGCTCGCGGCCGATATGGTGGCGCCCGCCGCCGTCCTGGCGGTCCACCACGAGCGTGTGGGAATCCTCGTGCCCGCCGCCGTTGAACTGACGCGCCCACCGCCCGTCGGTCACCGCGGGCGCGTCCAGGTCCAGCCATGGCGCCTCGCCCAGCCCCTGGACGCCGGCCCCCATCACGCCAGTCAGCCCGCTCGACTCGGCTAGGCCCTCCCTGACGTGGTGAACCGCACGCAAGAACTCGCCCGCGTCGGCGGGGCGCCGGGCCGGATCCCGGCTGGTGGCCGTGAGCACGAGCTGGTCGACCGGCGCACCGATGCCGGGCGCCAACGCGGACGGGGCCGGGACATCGGTGTTGACGTGCTGGTAGGCGATCGAGAGCGGGGTGTCGCCAGTGAACGGCAGCCGACCGGTGAGCAGCTCGAACAGCATCACGCCGGCCGAATAGACGTCTCCGCGCGGGCCGGTGGTCCCGCCGGTCACCTGCTCCGGCGGCACGTACGAGACCGTACCGACGAGGAGCCCGGCCCGGGTGTGCCCGGCCGCCGACTGCGCCCGGGCCAGGCCGAAGTCCGCCACCTTGATCCGGCCGTCGGCGGTCAGCAGGACGTTCTCGGGCTTGACGTCACGGTGCACGATCCCCGAGGCGTGCGCGGCCGCGAGCCCGTCGAGCACCCCGGCCATGATCTCCAGCGCCGCCGCGGGCGGGAACCGTCCGCTGTCCCTGAGCAGCTCCTTGAGCGTGCGCCCGGGCACGTACTCCATCGCCAGGTACAGGTACGGGCCGTCGGCGCCCTGGTCGAACACGGCGACCACGTTCTGGTGCGACAGCCGCGCCACCGACTTGGCCTCGCCGACGAACCGGCGGACGAATTCCTCGTCCCTGGCCAGCTCGGCGTGCATGACCTTGAGCGCCACCTCGCGGTCAAGCCGCGTGTCGGTGGCCCGGTAGACCGTGGCCATCCCGCCGTGCGCGATGCGCGCGGTCACCGCGTAGCGCCCGTCGAGCAGGCGCCCGGTGAGGGGATCGGCCAGCGTATCGTCCATCGCGACGATTTTACGGTTGTTCTGCCTATCCGGCGTGTTAATCATCGTGTCCCCGGAGGCCAGGCGAGACTCGAAGTGGTCGCTGAGGCGGCTACCTCGGCCCGTTCGGCACATCATATGGGACCGTCCGCAGCGGCAGGACCCCAAAGGACCCGACCGGGCCCCGTCCGGCCCAGGCGTAATCTCGCGGTTATGACCGAGAGCGGGCGGGTAGTGGTGGCCGGCGCGGGCCTGGCCGGGTTCCGGACGGTGGAGGAGCTGCGTGAGCGCGGCTTCGCGGGCCCGATCACTCTGGTCGGGGCCGAACCGCGACCGCCGTACGACCGGCCGCCGCTGTCCAAGAAGTTCCTGGCCGAGCCCGGCCTCGACCCGTCGCTGAAGGCCGATTTCGCCGCGCTCGAGGTGGACTTCCGGCCGGACGAGGCCGCCACCGGGCTGGGCGACGAGCTGATCACCAGCCGCGGCGCGTACCCCTTCGACCACCTGGTGCTGGCGACCGGGGCGCTGCCGGTGGCGCTGCCCGGCGACGGGCGGCAGCGCTTCCTGCGCACCTACGACGACGCGCTGGCCCTGCGCGACCTGCTCAAGCCCGGCCAGCGCCGGAAACCACTGCGGCTGGCCATCGTGGGAGCCGGCTGGATAGGCGCCGAACTGGCCACCGCGGCGGCCGCCCACGGAAGCCAGGTCACCGTGGTGGAGGCCGGCCCCGCGCCGCTGGCCGCGGCGATCGGCGCCCCGCTCGGAGCCCAGACCGCCCGCTGGTACGCCGCGGCCGGGGTGGACCTGCGGGTGGCCACCGCGGTCGAGGCGGTCCGGCCCGGCGGGCTCGACCTGGCCGACGGCGGCCACCTCGAGGCGGACGAGGTGGTCACCGCGGTCGGGGTGCGCCCGGCCATCGGCTGGCTGGAGGGCTCCGGCCTGCGATTGGAGAACGGCGTGGCCGTCGACGCCGGCCTGCGCACCTCCCGGCCCGGGGTCTACGCGGCGGGGGACTGCGCCTCGTTCGAGTCCCGCCGGTTCGGCCGCCGGCTCCGGGTGGAGCACTGGGACGTGGCCCTCCACCAGCCCGAGGTGATCGCGGCCAACGTGCTCGGCGGGGACGAGGCCTACGACCCGGTGCCGTACTTCTGGTCCGAGCAGTTCGGCCGGATGGTGCAGTACGTCGGCCACCACGGCGGCGCGGAGAGCCTGCTGTGGCGCGGCGACCCGGCCGAACCCACCTGGTCGGCGTGCTGGCTGGCGGCCGGCCGCCTGGTCGCCATCTTGACCGTCGACCGCCCGCGCGACATGCTCCAGGGCCGCCGCCTCATCGCCTCCGCCGCCCCGGTAGACACGTCCCGCCTCACCGACCCCGCTATCCCCGTCAAGGAAGCCGCCATCACATGACCCGCCGTTAACTCTCCGTAATAGGCATGGGCAGACCTAGATCGCCAAGCCGAAAACCTGAGACATGCA
>WNGK01015169.1_pt1 | contig 10779 bp, 10 predicted proteins | sample 5400601 | NCBI WGS metagenome assembly WNGK01 (sample SAMN13153376, study PRJNA577476) | soil metagenome | isolation source: 60 cm soil or saprolite under Garry oak tree replicate 1 | place: USA:California | collected 2016-06-15
GCGGTTTCATCCGCGGCTTGTTCATCGCGCAGGAAGGCTCGTCGCCCGCGCAGATGCGCGCGTTTCAAGCGCAGGTGAATCAGAAACTCCAGGCGGATCCAGCCGTCGGGCAGTTTTTCACGCTCGCCGGTTTCTCGTCACGCAGCGCATTGTCGCAGGGGCTGATGTTTCTTTTTTTGAAGCCGCGCGCTGAGCGTCCGCCCATCGACCAAATCATTTTGCGGCTGCAAAAATCGATCGGCTCCATTCCAGGAATCACTGCGGTGTTAACGCCAAGTCCGGTGCTGCAAATCAGCGTTGGCGCGACGAGCCAGACTCAGGGCCAGTACGCCTATACCATTAGCGGGATCGTGCCCCAAGACGTTTATGCCGTGGCCGACCAGCTGTTGAAAAAGCTTCAACAGTTCAAAGGCTTCGCCAGTGTGCGCTCCGATTACTACCACGATACCCCGAATCTTAGGATCGACATCAACCGCGACCGCGCCGCAACGTACGGTGTTTCGACTTCTGCAATCCAAAGCCTCTTGCGCAACGCTTACTCACAGAACTACGTCTATCTCATCAAGGAACCGGACGATCAGTACCAGGTCATTCTCGAAGTAAAAGACAAGGAGCGCGCGCATCCGGAAGACTTGGACGATCTCTACGTCCGCAGCAATACTAGCGGCAATTTCAGCGCGAGCGGCGCAGGAGGAGGAACCATCGCAACGAGTACAGGAAACATGGCAAATCTCATCCCGTTGCGTGTTGTGACATCAACAAAAGAAGTCATCGGCCCGCAAGCGGTGAATCATTTGAATCAGTTCACCAGCGTCACGTTTAACTTCAACCTGTTGCCAAACGTCGCTATCGGCGATGCCACGAAGTACATCGAGGACGCCTTCGCGCAACTCCAGCCGCATTACCCAACCGTGCAGGGCATGTTCCAAGGCGAAGCGCTTGTCTTCCGCCAACTATTCCGCTCACTGCCGATGCTGCTGCTCGCTGCGATCTTCGTCATGTATGTGATCCTCGGAATTCTTTACGAAAGCTATGTGCATCCGTTCACGGTTTTGTTCCCGGCGATTGTCCCAGCAGTCGTTGGTGGCTTGGCAACGTTGTATCTGTTCCACTCAGTCCTTTCGCTTTACAGCGTGATCGGACTTTTTCTGTTGTTAGGTATCGTGAAGAAGAATGGAATCATGGTGGTGGATTTTGCCTTGCAACGAATTGACGAAGGCTGGGATCTGCGCTCCGCCATTCACGAAGCCAGCATGGAACGGTTTCGTCCCATAATGATGACTACGCTCGCCGCGCTCATGGGCGCAGTACCGATTGCGCTCGGGTTCGGGCAGGACGCCGCATCGCGCCGCCCACTCGGTCTGGTGATCGTGGGCGGTCTGATTTTCTCTCAATTGATCACGCTATTTGTCACACCAGTCATCTATCTCTGGCTCGAATGGTTCCAGGAGCACGTGCTCGACAAGGTGCCGTTCCTCCGCAGCGCCCACTATCATGACGAGGCCGGGCCTGGGAGAGGACAATTGCGACCCGAGCCAGCGGCTGTCCATTGATCGTTCTGTTCCTATTCCTAATCTTGCTCCCTACTCATGCTCTTGCTCCTGCTCCTGCTCGTCCGCGAATAAGAATGCCGAAATCCGAATGACGAATGACGAATCAATGACGAAGACAGAATGACGAAAAGAACGGCGCGCTGCATCCGATTCTCTTCGGGCTTCGTCATTTGGATTTCCTTCGACATTCGTCATTTATGCTAGCCCATGCGCGCGATGGTTCTCGATAAGCCGAAACAGCCGCTGCAACTGCGCGATGTGCCGAAGCCAAAGCCGGGCAGGGGGCAATTGCTCGTGCGTGTGAGTGCGTGCGCCGTTTGCCGCACTGACCTTCACGTGGTCGATGGCGAGCTGCCAAACCCGAAGCTGCCGCTGATCCTTGGACACCAGATTGTCGGGCGCGTCGAAGAAATCGGTGAAGAAGCAAATTCGAAATTCCAGATCGGAGATCGCGTAGGCATTCCCTGGCTCGGCTGGACGGATGGCGAATGCGCGTATTGCCGATCGGGCAGGGAGAATCTGTGTGATCGCGCGCGCTTTACCGGCTATACCATTGACGGCGGCTACGCCGAGTTCACCGTCGCTGATGCGCGATACTGTTTTCATCTGCCTGACCGCTACAGCGACGTCGAGGTTACGCCGCTGCTTTGCGCGGGACTGATTGGTTATCGTTCCTATCGTAAAACGGGGAACCCGCGGCGGCTCGGTATCTATGGCTTTGGCAATGCTGCGCACTTGATCGCGCAGATTGCGCTTTACGAAGGGCGCGACCTTTTCGTCTTTACGCGGCCCGGCGACACCGCAACGCAGCAAAGCGCTAAATCGCTAGGCGCAAACTGGGCTGGCGGTTCCGACGAGATTCCACCGGAAAAACTCGATGCTGCGATTGTTTTTGCGTCAGTCGGCCCGCTTGTGCCAATGGCGCTGCGCGCGCTCGCTAAAGGCGGCATTGTGGTTTGCGGCGGAATTCACATGAGCGACATCCCTTCATTTCCTTATGCCGATCTTTGGGAGGAACGAGTTATCACGTCCGTGGCTAACCTCGCCCGACGCGACGGCGAAGAATTTTTTGAAATCGCGCCGCGTGTCCCGGTGCAAACGAAGACAGAAACATTCTCCTTGGAACAAGCCAATACCGCACTGGATCGATTTCGAGCCGGTGAACTGACCGGAACTGCGGTCTTTACGATTGGCGAATGAAGAAGCACGGCCTTCGCTTTGGCTACGCTGGCAGGCGAACGAAAAAGGAAACCCGAATGCTGTAGTGTGCGCTGTCCTCAGCGCATAAGTTCCACAAGCATACTTTGGCGGACGTCGTTGTAACGTTACGGATTCACCGTGTTCCCGCCCGCGCGCGGGCGCCGATCGGTTTCACAAAATTACCAGGAACCCGCTTTTCGTCGTCCGGGACGGAACCGGCTGCGTTGGCGAGCGGTTCTTCCTCTGGTGAGAGGAACGGTTTGAAGCGGTTTTTGTCGATGGCTTTCATGAACGCTTCGTGCGGGGAGACAATGCCTTTTTCGAGTAACTCCCAAATGGCGTCGTCCATGAACTGCATCCCTTGTGCCTTGCCCGATACGATCACGTCCTGGAGTTTTTGCGTCGCGCCTTCACGAATAATTGCGGCAACGGCTGCATTGGCGATTAGAATTTCGTTCACTGCGATTCGCCCAGGCCGATCTGCTCTTTTTAAAAGCAGTTGGGCAACCACGCCGCGCAGCGAGTTCGCCAGCATGGCGCGCGCCTGCGGTTGGCGATCAGCCGTCGAATCGCCCGGGACTTCCCGCTGGGTGATCGTGCTTTCCTTATTGTTATGCACGAATTCGATCGGTTCCTCGATCGTCACGACATGTTTCGCAAAATTTTGATTGATGTGGTCGACCAGCGCAGCCTGCGTCGTGGTTTTGCCGGAGCCGGTCGGTCCGGTAATAAGGACAAGGCCACCGCGCACATTGACAAGTTCTTTTACAACCAGCGGAATCCCGAGTTCCTCGAGCGTAGCAATCTTCGTAGGAATCAGCCGAAAAGTCGCGCCATAACCATTTGACTGCTTGAAGTAATTGCTGCGAAACCGAGAGGCTTCATCCATCTCATAGGCAAAATCCAGATCGCCACGCTGCTCGAGAGCTTCCCAGTTACGCGGCCCGCAAACTTCGCTTAACATGCGCGTGGCTTCCTCGTGCGAAATCGGCTCGTCGCGAATGGGTATGATGTCGCCATGCACGCGCATTTTAGGCGGCTGTCCCTCACCAATATGCAGGTCGGACCCGCCGTGTTTGACGATCACGCTAAGAAATCGATCCAGCTCAGCCATTTTCAAAGGACCGCGGATTACGCGGATGTCGCGGATGAAGACTGATACTCATGGAGGTCTGGTGCGTCCGTCGGCGGTCTCTTCTGGCGAACAACTCGTTTCCATTCGAGTCTTGCCGACTTGAAATTCAGCAGCAAAGCAAGCTCGAGGCCAGTGATGGTAAGATAGCCGATCATTTGTGCAATGTGCGCTTCGTTGAATTCAGCCACAACCTTTGGATCGACAATTACTTTCTCCTCAACGATTAGGTCCGGTATCAGGTTCCCGACTAACTCGCTGTGGTAGAAGACAGGGAAGTTCTTTTGTGCTTCGACTGTGTGACCCCGTTTCCGCAGCTCGATGACCATGGCGCGCTCATAGAGTTTCTCATCAAGACCAGGCTTCATTTCATTCAGAACATCCATGGCTGCGCCGATTATACTTCTGCTTGGTTCCTCGTGAATTAATTTGCCCATTGCGTAATCCGCGATATCCGCGTAATCAGCGGTTAAAGTTTCAGATGCTGGCGCATCATTACTTTTTGCTCGGCGCGCGCGTAAGCCTCCTCGGCGCTGATCAGGCGGCGTTCATAAAGATCGATCAGCGCGTCGTCCATCAGACGCATGCCTTGTTTTTTGCCGGTCTGAATAATGCCCGGCAGCATATATGTCTTTGCTTCGCGAATCACGTTGGCCACCGCCGGCGTGTTGGTAAGAATCTCCAGTGCCAGCACGCGCCCCGTGCCATCCGCCCGGGGTATTAGCTGATGACTAATGACTCCCCGCAAGGATTCACTCACCATTACTCGAACTTGTTCCTGTTGCTCGGTCGGAAAGACATCGAGCAATCGATCCAGCGTCCGGGAGGCATTGCTCGTGTGCAGCGTTGCCAAAACAAGATGGCCGGTCTCGGACGCGGTGATGGCGAGGGAAATCGTCTCCAGATCGCGCATTTCTCCAACCATGATCACATCTGGATCCTCCCGCAGCGCAGCGCGCAGCGCAGTGGCGAAAGATTCGGTGTGGGTGAACACTTCCCGTTGGGTAACGTGACAGTTCTTCGATTTCAGAACGTATTCGATCGGGTCTTCGAGTGTAATGATGTGATCGTGCCGTTCCATGTTTATTTGCTCGACCATCGCCGCGAGTGTAGTCGATTTGCCCGTTCCTACCGAACCTGTTGCCAGGATCAGTCCGTTCTGATAACGGGTGAGAACCTTGAGATACTCGGGCAGCTCCAGCTCGTCCATGGTTCGGACGTTGGCGTTGATCACGCGGAACACAATTTCGATCCCAAGCCGTTGCCGAACCACGCTGGTGCGGTAGCGGGCGAACTCGTTTGCGTACGCAAAATCCGAATCGCCGCGCGTATTGAGTTCTTCTTTATAGACGTCTGGCACAAAAGCTTCGGCCAGTGACGCGGTGTGCTCGGCAGTGAGCCGCGGCGCGTCCGGCCAGATTGGCTCCAAGCGCCCATGCAAACGCCATCTCGGCCGCGCGTTCGCGGCCAGATGGACGTCGGACGCGCCAGCTTTTTGCCCGATCTCCAGATAGTCATCCACGTGCCTCAGCGGATGAGATTCGACGGTAATCTCTGGAGACTTAGCGATCATTGGACGCTGCAGAAATAATTACGCAGCCTGGCCGAGCGCGTAAACCCTAAAACGAGGGTATCCCATGTGCGACACATTAGACGCCATCTGATGTTGTCATTCTGAGCGAAGCGAAGAATCTCGGATTGAATTCGGACCTATCCACCAAAGGCAAATAGACAGAGATGTTTCGCTTCGCTCAACATGACAGCGCCATTTGTAACATGGGACTCATGTTTTGCGGCGCGATCGCCTTCCAAAATCAGTAAGCCGATTTTTGACGAACTCGACAATCACGGGTCGGGCGAGGCTTACAGCGATTTTTAGCACCGCCACGGCAAAGCCTGCTTCGACGAGCTTCTTCTTTGATTTTCGGCTGTTCTTTGCATCGACATAAATTTTTTTCTTCCGCATTGGCGCCAATGCGATCAACGCGCCGACAGCGGCTGCGGCTGTAAGCCAGGAAACGGTTTGTTCCCGAAATGATCTTCGGAATTTCGCCGGGAAATCCAATTCATACCGCAGGCCGCCCAGATCGCGCGCCAGGCGTTCGCGAGACTGCGCGATTTCCGCCGTCAGCTCGTCGATTGATTTGTTGCGTCCAGATTTTTCAGCCATTCGCGATCTTTCTTTAATTCAGCCAGCGTGGTACGAAAAAGCGGCTTGGTGATGCGGCTGCGCACGACCAAAAGCAAAACCAGCGCAATAATGAAATGCACTGCGGCAGCGGCCAGCGCTATCCATGGCCATGAAATCCCAGCCAAATGGGCCAGCCCCACAACCGCGCCGGTGATGAGAAAAACGTAACCCAGCGCGCTAAGGAGCAGCGCAAAAATCAAGCAACCAACCAGTATCAGCACCTGTACCGCGGCTACTTTCGATTCCTGGGCAAGAAGAGCAAAGCGGCTCTCAAAAAAGTCCGCAAGCGCGCTCACCAGCGCCAGCAGGTTCTCGAGCAAACCGGCACGTCCCGCGGGATTCCGGGACCGAGGCCTATCGCTGATCATCTCCGAATGCTTTCGGAGTTAACGCCGGAAGATCAGCCCCAACACGAACCCAATTCCGAGCGCTGTGAAAATCGCCTTTGTTGGATTTTCACGCACGTATTGCTCTGCGTCTTCCTGGAACGTCCGGACGCGATCCCGGGCATCGCCCCATGCTTGTTCTGCTTTGCCGCGCGCCTCGCCCAAGGCCTGCTCTGCCTTGCCCCGGTACTCCTCCGCGAAAGCGCCTGCGGCGGATTTCAGATCTTCCGCTGCTCTGCGCGCGTGTTCCTTGCTGCTTTGTAATTTATCCTGTGCCTCTTTGGTGGTGGACGTTTTCTGTTCTGGTTTATTTTCTTCTGCCATTGGTAATCTCCAGTTAATTTTCGTCTCAACTATCCGCGCGCTTTGCTCAATCGGCAAACGCCGATTGCACGAGCGAGACCAGTCACTGTTCGCGAAAAATGATGCGGGCTTTCGTCAGATCGTACGGTGAAAGCTCCACGGAGACTTTGTCTCCGGGGACGATGCGGATAAAATGCTTCCGCATTTTACCGGAAATATGTGCAAGCACATTGCGTTGGCCGGGAAGATCGACACGGAACATCGTGCCTGGCAACACTTGCGTCACTGTGCCCTCGGTCACTATCTGTTCTTCCTTCGCCATCGCGGGCGAACTATACCCGTCAAGGCACCGGTCTCAAGGTTGGCGTACCTGATCCAGTGAAACCGTTGGCAAATATTCCCGAAGCTCCTCTCGTTTCCACCACGCGCCGGTCTCGCTGCGTTCGCGCAACGTCGTGAAACGATAGCGATAAAACATGGCGCGAATGTAGCGCGGCGGTTCGTGCGAAAAAGGATTCTTCGCGAGCAATCGGCTCACATCTCGCGACCATTCCAGCCTGACAATCAACCTGCCAAACCACGGATTTTCCCGATAGCTTCCGAGCGCGGCAAACCACATCTGCCAATCGAGTCTTGGCTGGTGCGGCGCGCACCAGCCCGGCGCGCGCATCACGTCGCCGGGTTTCCATTTGAATTCGTAGGGCAGCCAATCGATTCCGTCGGCGCTGCCTTCGATCACAATTTCGCCGCGTTCCTTGGTCATCACGCGAAAAAGACCGTAGCCGTTCACGATCCGAAACGGCTCCAAACGGCCGTAAATTGCGATGAGCGGTCGCGGCCATTCTACGTGCGGCTTGACCGCACTAAAAATGAGCCACGCGTTGATTGGGAGTGTAACGATGACCACCGCGATCGCAGCGTAGCTGCACAATCGATCCTGTAGGGGCAGCGCGCAGTTGTAGCCACGGCGCTGTGTCGCCGTGTCCGGAACGCGATGTAAGAGAACGCCTCGACACAGCGAGGCGGCTACAGAATCGTCGATCAGCAACAAACACAGCGCGATCGTCAGCAGATTGAAGAAGCAATAGTTGCCGGTGACTGCGATGACGATTTGGAGAAAAATCATCAGCCCGGCGGCAATCAGCCGCGGCCGGCGCGGCGCCCAGATAAAGAAGGGGACGATGATTTCTACGACAAGACAAAACGCGACTGAAAAATGCTTGAACCATTCCGGACTTTTGTCTGCCCACCAAGCGAACACCGTGGGCAACGGTTGCGACCAATAGTGATAATCGAGCGCCGTCAGGTTCCACCAGCAGTCGTCGCCGCTGGTCAGCTTCACTACGCCCGACATCAGCGTCAGCTTAAACAGGAGAAACTTGAGCAGAAACAAACCCGGCCGTGAGACTGGCGAACCTGTAGCCGGTGTCGCTGACCCAGGCCGCCACATCAGCTCCCTTGGCCAAAGCCGCCACGGCGCGAGAAAAATCGACAGGAAGCCAGTCTCCAACAGCAAAATGTCCCATTGAAAGCTGAGAAAAGTTTGTCCGGCGATCGTGAGTGAAAGATAGAAGACAAAAAGGACAACCAGCAAAAGCGCGGGCGCGATTCCCAAAATCAAAAGCAACGAAAGAACAACGCCACCACCGCAAAGAAAATGGAGGAAGCCATTACTCGAATCGAGCCAGCAAAGGGTCGGCAGCAGCGAGTAAGCGCTCCTACCGAATCGTTCGTAAACTGCCGGTAAGAATTGATTGAGCGGCGAGACTCCGTTGCTCCCGACAAGACCGTCCACCTGCACCCAAAGCGATGCGAAGGCGACCAAATAGGTGAGTCCGAGCGCACGAAGAAACCAGCGCCGCGCCCAAAAGTAAGTTGGCGGCCGTACGTCTTTTCCCCACAGCAATCGAGTACAGGTCGAGCCGAGTCCGCGATGACGTGCGATGAACTTGTAAGCGGTTTCGGAAATCGCTGCGAATCCCGGAACGTGATCGTAGCTCCACGCCAGCCATTTTCTCGAAGATCTATATCCCAACGAGCGGTAGACGGCTTCCGCAGCCAAAAAAGCTTCGCCGTCCGGCTCAATGAAAGCCATCGCGCGCCTGAACTCATCGCGCGGGATTTCGGGGAATCGGTCGGCGACTTCTTGATAAGTGGCGTAATCGACTTTACCGGCGGTGATCTCTCGCCAGCGCTCGATCCACAACTTGCAAAAATGACATTCCCCGTCCCAGATCAGGAGCGGCTTGGTTGGTGGATTGGCAACCCGCTGACGGCGCTCGTCAGTCATAAACGTCGAACGTCCAACGTCCAACGCTCAACGTCCAATTCAGAATCCGAATTCAGCGTTCTATGTTCGATGTTGGGCGTTCGGCGTTATCTTAATCCTCAAACTCCGCCCACACCGGCGCGTGGTCGGATGGTTCCTTGCCTTTGCGCATCTCGCGATCAATCCCCGCTGCAATGCATTTTGTTGCCAGCTCTTCGCTCGCCAGAACTGCGTCAATGCGCAGGCCGCGATTTTTTTCAAATGCGCGCATCTGATAGTCCCACCAGGTGTAAAGTTCGCCTTCCTTGTGGTGGATCCGCAGTGTGTCGCACAAGCCGATTTTGCATAATTCCCGAAACGCGGCGCGTTCGCTCTTCGAGGCCATGATGGCTCCGCGCCAGAGGTCTGGATCGTAAACGTCGATGTCTTCCGGCGCGACGTTGAAATCGCCGCACACGATCACATCGACGGATTTTTCGTTTGCGACGCAATCGCGAAGGCGGCGATACCAATGCAATTTGTATTCGTAGGCCGGCGAACCGATCGCCTGGCCATTGGGCGCGTAAATCGAGAACACGCGCACATCATCGATGGTCGCGGCGATTACCCGCGCCTGCGGATCGACCACTTCGTCGCAAAGCGACGGCCGTACGTCTCGCGGCTCCCTGTTCGCGAGAATCGCCACGCCGTTATACGATTTCTCCCCGTGATAAGCGGAGCGATAACCGACCGCTTGCAAGGCGAGCGCCGGAAATTGGTCGTCCGGGCATTTCGTTTCTTGCAAGCAGACAATGTCGGGCTTGATCGCCTCCAGCCAGTCAAACAATCGATCCTGTCGTTTGCGGAGCGAGTTGATGTTCCACGAGACGATTTTCATAGCGTGTCATTCTGAGCGAAGCGAAGAACCTCTCATTTGGCGATAGATCACACTAACTAATCTGCGTGACCGTTCGCGCAATTGTGAGGTCCCTCACTTCGTTCGGGATGACCCGCAGAGAAATCGTTTTGTAAGGAGCAAGGGACTATTCACGCGAGCTACGACTTACTTCTCACAACTCCACCTCCACGCCTGGTGCTGGCACAATCACGTCCGCGCCTGGTAGATCGGCATCGAGCTGAGCGCGCATCCATTCGACCGCCGGTGGATCGCCATGCACGAGAACAATTTTGCGCGGCGAAATTTTTTTAGCGCATTGGATCAACGCCTCGCGCGTGGCGTGCGCGCTAAACTGGAACTGTTCAATGTTGCAGCGGATGCGCTGGGACGGTTTGTCCGGATCAAGAGCGACCTCGCCCCCCGTGCCTGCGTCGCGGAGAAGACCGGCAGGCGATTCGGGGTTGGCATAGCCGACAAAAAAGATCGAGTGCTGCGGGTTTTCGATTAATCGACGAGCAAACACATTGGAGAGCGTTTTTGGGATCATCATCCCGCTGGAGAGGACATAAACGCGTCCCGCCCGCAGTGGTGCATCGCGCACCGTTTCATCATTCAAAATGAACGGTGCTACTTCCCTCATCAATTGCAGGCGCGGCAATTGCCGGCGCGCCATACGCGCGCGGCGATCGTAGATATCGGTCATCTTTGAGCTGAGACCGCCGATGTAAATCGGAAAGTCTCCCGAAAGCTTTCGGGATTCACGACGGAACTTGTAAAGCATCGCCAGCACCTCCTGCGTTTTGCCCAGCGCGAAAACAGGGATGAGCACGCACGCCCCGCGCTCGAAAGCGCCCTCGAGTGCCTCCGC
>WNGK01008313.1_pt1 | contig 10777 bp, 9 predicted proteins | sample 5400601 | NCBI WGS metagenome assembly WNGK01 (sample SAMN13153376, study PRJNA577476) | soil metagenome | isolation source: 60 cm soil or saprolite under Garry oak tree replicate 1 | place: USA:California | collected 2016-06-15
GTGACGCCGCTTATGCCGACCAGGCCTTGCCGATCGATTGCGGCCAGACCATCAGCCAGCCCTACGTGGTCGCCTATATGACCGAGCAGCTCGAGGTCGGGCCCGAGCATCACGTGCTCGAAGTGGGCACGGGGTCCGGCTACCAGGCGGCGGTGCTCTCGCGGCTGGCGCGCGACGTGGTCAGCGTCGAGCGCTACCGCACGCTCGCCGAGGCGGCGCGCAGGCGGCTGGAGAAGCTTCGCTATCACAATGTCACGGTCGTGCTCGGCGACGGGCTCGCCGGGCTTCCGGCGAATGCGCCCTACGACCGCATCATCGTGACCGCCGCCGCCGAGAGCATTCCGCAGCCGCTGGTCGATGAGCTTGCCGAGGGCGGCATCATGGTGCTGCCGCTGGGCCCTCACGACGACGCGCAGCGCATCGTCAAGCTGACCAAGACCGCGGACGGCATCGAGCGCGAGGATCTCATCTGGGTGCGTTTCGTGCCGCTTTTGCCGGGCCAGGCCCGCGAGCTTTGACCAGTATGTAACTTCTCAGGCGGTTTGTCGCAAAACGGAGCGGCAGCCGCGCTTCCCCTCTCCCAGCAAAGCGGGGAGAGGGTGGCGAGGACCGGAGGTCCGAGCCGGGTGAGGGGCACCTTGCCCGGACCCGATCACGTTCAATGCATAACCGCCTGCCACTGCTGCCGCGCATCGGATGAAAAGGGCGCCATAATTTCAGAGTTACAGATTGCCCCTCACCCGCCTCGCCGACCACGTCGGCTCGGCACCCTCTCCCCGCTTTGCGGGGAGAGGGGAAAGAGCGCGAGCAGCAAGACCGAATGCAAGGCAAACGATTGGAAAAAACATTCCGCGGCTTTTTCGCCCGCCTGGAGGGCGCTCGTTAATTGTTAACCCTTCGTGTTCAAGCCTTGTTTACTCCGCGCTGCTTAACTCCGCCGGTTCATTTGCGTACGGGTGGGTTTGCGTCATGCGTTTCCAGGAGCCAGGCGGCTCGCGCGCGATTGCGCGAATGCTCGCAGCAGCGCTCATCGCCGCCGGAGCGGCCGGCTGCAGCGAAGCGAAGCGCTTCGGCGATGCTGCGCTTTCCAACCCGTTCGCCTCCCGCCGCGAGGCGGCAAACCAGGCTGCGCCGGCGGAGGCCGCTCCGCTCGGACGGGTCGAGGCACAGCCGCTGGGCGCGCAGAGCGCGGCCCCGCTGCCGCCCCCGCCCGGTCCCGCGCCGAGCTATTCCTCCCAGCGAGACACCACCGGATCGCTTGCCGCGGATGCGCCAGGCTCGAGTGGCGAGATCACGATCACGGTCGCGCCCGGGGACACGATCGGCGCGATCGCTCGGCGTTATCGAGTGTCTTCCAGCGCGATCGTGCAGGCCAACCAACTGACCGCGGCAGCGTCGATCCAGGCGGGGCAGCGTCTCGTCATTCCGCGGCATCATGCCGGCACAAGGCCGCCGGCCGCCGCATCGAGCACGGCGGCGGCGAGCCATGGCCGCAATGCTCCCGGCGGCGTGCACGTGGTCGCGCCCGGCGAGACGCTGAGCTCGGTGGCGCACCTCTACGGCCACTCGCGGTCGGCGATCGCCAAAGCCAACAACATCACGCGGGATACCAAGCTCAGGATCGGCCAGCAGTTGACGATTCCCGGGGCAAAGCCGACGCGCGTCGCGGCGGGCGAAGCGCCCGCGGGCGGGCATGCGCCGGCAGTTTCCGCGCCTGCCCATTCGCAGCCCCCGCAACGCGTCGCGACCGCGGAGGCCGGGGCCCCCTTGGCCGCGGCGGAGCCTGCCGCTGCCAAGATCGAGGCGCCGGCCGAAACCGCGAGTGTCGCCGGCGGGTTCCGCTGGCCGGTGCGCGGGCGCGTCATTGCCGGATTTGGCGCGGAGCCGAACGGTCAGCACAACGACGGCATCAATCTGGCGGTGCCGGAAGGCACGTCGATCAAAGCCGCCGAGGAGGGCACCGTCGCCTATGCCGGCAACGAGCTCAAAGGCTACGGCAACCTGTTGCTGGTGCGGCACACGAACGGCTTCGTCACCGCCTACGCCCACGCCAGCGAGCTCTTGGTCAAGCGCGGCGATCAGGTGAAGCGCGGCCAAATCATCGCGCGTGCCGGCCAGACCGGCAGCGTCGCCTCGCCGCAGCTGCATTTCGAAATCCGCAAGGGTGCGACGCCGGTCGATCCGATGCGCTATCTGTCGGGCACCTGAGCGTCAGCCATTTCGATCAGCCCCCGCGATTGACCTCCAGGAGCTGATCATCGCGGGGCGGCCGGTTCTTCCAGCGGAACCCTGAGCCGCCCCGCGAGATCCTGCACGAATTGCCAGGCCACCCGGCCGGAGCGGGATCCGCGGGTGGTCGCCCATTCGAGCGCTTCGGACCGCAGCTTCTCGCCATTCATCGGAATGCGATAGTAGCCGACGTAACCGGCCACCATGGCCAGATATTCGTCCTGGCTGCAGCGATGAAAACCGAGCCAGAGCCCGAAACGGTCCGACAGCGACACCTTCTCCTCCACCGCCTCGCCGGGATTGATCGCGGTCGAGCGCTCGTTCTCCATCATGTCCCGCGCCATCAGGTGCCGCCGGTTGGAGGTCGCATAGAGGATCACGTTGTCGGGCCGGCCCTCGATGCCGCCTTCGAGCACGGCTTTGAGCGATTTGTACGACGTGTCCTCGGCATCGAAGGAGAGGTCGTCGCAGAACACCAGGAAGCGCTGCGGCGCCGCGCGCAGCAGCGCCATCAACTCGGGCAGGCTTTCGATGTCCTCGCGGTGGATCTCGACGAGCTTCAGCCGCCCGCGCCGCGGGCCGTCGCCGAGCTTGGCGTTGACCGCCGCATGCGCCGCCTTGACCAGCGACGATTTGCCCATGCCGCGCGCGCCCCACAGCAGCGCATTGTTGGCCGGCAAGGCGTGGGCGAACCGCTCGGTGTTTTCGACCAGCACGTCGCGCACCCGATCGATGCCCTTGAGCAGCGACATGTCGACCCGGTTGACGCGGGCAACGGGGGCGAGCTGGCGCCCTTCCGGGTGCCAGACGAACGCATCGGCCGCATCGAAGCGCGGCGGTGCCGGCGCCGGCGGTGCCAGCCGCTCGAGCGCGTCGGCGACGCGGTCGAGCGTCGCGGAAAATTCCACCAGGTCGAATTCAGATTTGGCGCGCGACATGGCAAGTCCGGACTGGGCACCGGAGGCTTAGCGGGACCGCGGCGCCCCGGCAAGCACCCGCTGTCTACCGCGCATCGCGCGTGCCTGTGGGCCCAAGGACCGTCCGCGCGGCGTTCCTGCGCGAGTTTTGGCCCCGTTTGCGCCGATCCGCGGCGTTGCAATTGGGCCCGCGGCGGCTATAGTCCGCGCCGATTTCGCCGGGCACAGGCCAAGGGCGTCTCGCCAGTTCCGCGTGCGGCATGACCCCTCCCTGACCCTCCCTTCCCGGGAGGGGAGCGGCCGGGCTTGCGGCACAGGGACGAGGATCGATGCTGATCACGCCGGCATTCGCCCAGACGGGCCTGGGAGGCAGCAGCGACATGCTGATGTCGCTGCTCCCCTTCGTGCTCATTTTCGTGATCATGTATTTCCTGATCCTGCGTCCGCAGCAACGGCGGGTGAAGCAGCATCAGGAGATGGTCAAGAGCGTGCGGCGAGGCGACACCGTCATCAGCTCCGGGGGGCTGGTCGGCAAGGTCACCAAGGTCGTGGACGACGATCAGATCGAGGTCGAGATCGCGGACGGCGTCCGCGTGCGGCAAATGCGTTCGATGGTGTCCGAAGTCCGTGCCAAGGGGGAACCGGTGAAGGACGAGGCGTCCGGCTGATCGCGGCCGGCGGCCGCTGCGAAGGACACGGGTTCTCATGCTGTTTTTCTCCCGCTGGAAGGCGATCTCGGTGCTGCTCACGGCGATCGTCATCTGCCTGTTCGCGGTCCCCAATTTCTTCCCCGACCGGGTGGTGCAGCGCTGGCCGGCCTGGGCGCAGCGCCATATCGTGCTGGGGCTGGATCTTCAGGGCGGTTCGCACCTGCTGCTCGAGGTCGATTCCAACGCCGTGCGGAAAGAAAAAGTCCAAACGCTGCTCGATGACGTGCGGCGCGTGTTGCGCGAGGCGCGGATCGGCTATACCGGGCTCGTCGCCCGCGGCGACAGCGTCGAGGTCCGCATTCGCGAAGGCGCCGACCCGCAAGTCGCGCTGGCGAAGCTGCGGGAACTTTCCCAGCCGATCGGTGGCGCGCTCGGCGGCGGCGGCCAGCGCACGGTCAATATCGCCGATCTCGGCGGCGGCCTGATCCGCCTCACGCTGACCCCGGCGGCGATCACCGAGCGCATCCGCCAGTCGGTCGACCAATCGATCCAGATCGTGGAGCGCCGGGTGAACGAGCTCGGCACGGTCGAGCCGAGCATTCAGCGCGAAGGCGTCGACCGTATTCTGGTCCAGGTGCCGGGACTGCAAGATCCGACGCATCTCAAGGACATCATCGGCAAGACCGCAAAGCTCACGTTCCGGCTGGTCGATGTCTCCATCAGCCCCGACCAGGCAATCCAGAACGGGCCGCCGCCGGATTCGGAAATCCTCAAGGACCACAATCAGGTTCCGTACGTGATCCAGAAGCGAATCATGGTCTCGGGCGAGGATCTGACCGATGCCCAGCCGGGCTTCGATCAGCGCACCAGTGAGCCGATCGTGACCTTCCGGTTCAACAGCAACGGCGCCCGGCGCTTCGCCCAGGTGACCCAGGAGAACGTCGGACGGCCGTTCGCCATCGTGCTCGACAACGAGGTGATTTCCGCCCCGGTGATCCGCGAGCCGATCCTGGGCGGCTCCGGGCAGATCTCCGGCAGCTTCACCGTCGAGCAGGCGAACGATCTCGCCATCCTGCTGCGCGCCGGCGCCCTGCCGGCGCCGCTGACGATCATCGAGGAGCGCACGGTGGGCCCCGGTCTCGGCCAGGATTCGATCCAGAAGGGCAAGATCGCCGCAGCAGTGGGCTCGGTGCTGGTCGTGGTCTTCATGTTGGCGACCTACGGCCTGTTCGGCTTTTTCGCCAATGTCGCCGTCGCCGTGAACGTCGCGATGATCTTCGGCCTGCTCTCGCTCCTCAACGCCACGCTGACGCTTCCCGGCATTGCCGGCATCGTGCTCACGGTCGGCATCGCGGTGGACAGCAACGTGCTGATCTACGAGAGAATCCGCGAAGAGGTCCGCAGCGGCCGCTCGGCAATTTCCGCGATCGATGCCGGATTCACCCGGGCGCTCGCCACCATCCTCGATTCCAACATCACTACCTTCATCGCCGCCGCGGTGCTGTTCTTCATCGGCACGGGAGCGGTGCGTGGTTTCGCCGTGACGCTGGGCATCGGCATCCTCACCACGGTCTTCACCGCGTTCACGTTGACGCGGCTGATCGTGGCGAGCTGGGTGCGCTGGCGCCGCCCGCAGCTGGTCCCGATCTGATCCGATTGTCAAAGCGAGACGAACTTGCGCCACCTCCGCATCGTTCCCGACGACACCAAGTTCGACTTCATGCGCTTCCGGCGCGTGAGCTTTCCCATTTCGGCGATGCTGTCGATCGTCGCCATCCTGCTGTACTTCCATCCGGGGCTGAACCTCGGCATCGATTTCCGCGGCGGCACCCTGATCGAGGTGCAGCAGAAATCCGGCCCGGCCGATCTGGCGAAGATGCGGGCGACGCTCAACCAGCTCAACCTCGGCGACGTCCAGCTGCAGCAATTCGGCGGCCCCGAAAACGTCCTGATCCGCATCTCCGAGCAGCCCGGAGGCGAGGCCGCGCAGCAGGAGGCGGTCGCCAAGGTCAAGGGCGCGCTGGGAGACAGCGTGGAATACCGCCGGGTCGAGGTCGTCGGCCCGCGGGTGTCGGGCGAGCTGTTGTCCTACGGCACCATCGGCATCATGCTGGCGATCGGCGGCATCCTGCTCTATCTGTGGTTCCGGTTCGAATGGCAGTTCGCGCTCGGCGCCATGATCGCCAACGTGCACGATCTGGTGCTGACGATCGGCTTCATGTCCCTCACCCAGATCGATTTCGATCTGACCAGCATTGCGGCGCTGCTGACGATTCTCGGCTATTCGCTCAACGACACGGTCGTCATTTACGACCGCATCCGCGAAATGCTGCGCCGCTACAAGAAGCTGTCGATGCCGGACTTGCTCAATATTTCGATCAACGCCACGCTGTCACGCTCGATCATCACCCACGTCACCGTGACGCTGTCGCTGCTCGCGCTCTTGCTGTTCGGCGGGCAGGCCATCCACAGCTTCACCGCCACCATGATGTTCGGGGTGGTGCTGGTGGGCACCTACACGTCGGTGTTCATTGCCTCTCCGATCCTGATCTATCTCGGCGTGGGCACCGCGCGCCGCGAGAGCGAGGAGGCCGAGCGGGCCGAAGAACCCAAGCAGATCAAACAGCCCAAAGAGGCGCAGGTGCGCAAGCCCGCGCGCGAGTCGCGGCCCGTGGCGCGCGGTTGAGGGCGCCTTGCCGGCCGCGACCGCCGCAGACACGGTCATGATTGCGCGATCGGATGCGCCGCATCTTCCGCACCAGGCGCCGATCGACGCCTACGGCAACAGCGGCTTCCGCTTCGCCGGCATGTCGCACCGCGGCTCGCTGTTGTGTCTGCCGAGCGGCATCTGGGCCTGGCCGGTCGCGGCACCCGAAGACATCGCCGAAGCGAACCTCGCCCCGCTGTTCGCCGAGGCTGAGGCGATCGAGCTGTTCGTGCTCGGGTCCGGGCCGGAGCTGCGGCCGCTGCCGGAAGCATTGCGATGGCGGTTCCGCGATTATGGGATCGGCGTCGAAGTGATGGCCACGGGCCCCGCAGTGCGGACCTACAACATCCTCGTCGCGGAAGGTCGCCGGGTCGCCGCCGGGTTGATCGCGGTGGGGTGATCTCACGTTCCGTAGCCCGGATGAAGCGGCGCGGCGCGCCGCGCAAGAGACAGCCGCGGATTTCGCTTCGCTCCATCCGGGCTACAGTGCCGTCATGGACGCGTTCGCCCATTGCGAGAATTTGGTCCGCGAGGCCGACAAAGACCGCTTTCTCGCCGGCCTGTTCGCTCCCGCCGAGAAGCGGCGAGGTCTGTTTGCGCTCTATGCGTTCAATGCGGAAGTCGCAGGCGTGCAAGGCAAAATTCGCGAGCCGCTGGCGGGCGAGGTGCGGCTGCAATATTGGCACGACCTCATCGCCCACGCAGGGGAGCCGGGCGCCAATCCGGTGGCCTTGGCCCTGCTGGAAACCGTGAAACGCCATGCGTTGCCGCGGCAGCGGCTGCTCGATCTCCTCGAAGCGCGGCGCTTCGACGTTTACGACGAAACATTCGCGACCCGCGCCGATCTTGAGGATTATGCGGGCAAAACCTCCTCGGCCGTCATCGAGCTCGCCCTGCGGATCCTAAGTGATCCGGGCGACACGCATCTCGAGCTCGCGCGTTCGGCCGGTATTGCCTATGCGATCACCGGTCTGGCGCGCTCGTTCGCCTTCCGTGCCTCGCGCGGAAAGATCTTCATCCCGGAGGAAATCCTGGCCGCCCATGGGTCGGCGCGTGCCGACATTCTCGCCGGCCGATCGAGCGGCGAGGTGCGCGCGGCGCTCGCCGATTTTCGCCAACAGGCCCGCAGCCATCTCGACCGGATCCGCAATGGGGTGGGCGAATTGCCGGATCTCTTGGTCCCGGCATTGCTGCCGGTCGCGCTCGTCGGCCCGTATCTCGCGCGCATGGAGCGCGCGGATTACGAGCCGTTCCGAACTGCCGTCGAAGTACCGCAATGGCGCAAGCAATGGCTGCTGTGGCGCGCGGCGCGCGACCCGCGGCGCATTGCCGGGAGCTGATGTCACCCGCGTTTCGGCCGGACCCCCGCTCACCGGCCGAAATCGACCGCCGTCGTGTTGCCGCCGCTCACGACCACGCTTATGCGCTCGTTGCGATCGGGCCGATAGCGTCCGGACGAGAGTGCGGCGAACGCAGTGGCGCCGCCGGGCTCCGCCACGATTCGCACATGGTCCCATAGCGCCTGCTGCGCTGCGCGGATCGCCTCGTCGGTGACGAGCACCACGCGTTCGACGAAACGCCGGGCGATTGGAAACACCCGCTCGCCGACTCGGCGCGGGGCGAGCGAATCCGCGGCGATGCCGCCGGCCGGTGCGTCGACCGGCCTGCCTGCCTGGAGAGCGTTCGCCAGCGTCGGCGCCGCCTCCGGCTCGACACCGATCACGCGGGTCGCGCCGCCATACCAGGCGGCAATGCCGGCGATCAGCCCGCCGCCTCCGACCGGCACGAGAAGCACCTCTAGCACGGGTGCCTGTGCTTCCATCTCCATGCCGAGCGTGCCTTGGCCGAGAATCGTCTCGACCTGATCGTAGGCGTGGATCGGCATGGCACCGGATTGTTCGGCCCAAGCCTCGCTCGCCGCGAGCGCATCGGCGTAACGTTCGCCGCCGACCACGAGGTCGGCGCCGTAATCGCGAATGCGTTGAACCTTGGCGGGCGAGGAGATGCTCGGCACGAAGATCTTCGCCGGCACGCCGAGCTTGCGCGCCGCATAGGCGACGGCAGCACCATGGTTCCCGCCGGAAGCGGCGACCACGCCTGCCCGCGGAATCTTTCGCGTGAGCAAATTGGCGAAGGCGCCGCGCGCCTTGAACGATCCCGAATGCTGCAGCTGCTCGAGCTTCAAGGCAATGCGGAACGAGTCGAGCCCGAATTCGGCGGCATCGAGCTCGATCAGGGGCGTGCGGCGGATGAACGGCCTGACGACCAGTTCGATCTCGGCGATGCGGGCGCGGTCGATCGTCTGTTCGGATAGTTCTTCGGTCGCCGGCAAATATCGGCTCATTCGGCGGCCGCGGCCGGATGACGGCCGATCCAAAGGTCGAGATCGCCGAGCGCACGTGCGGTGAGCGCCTGCTTCCTGGCGAGCGTTCTCGCGGTGCCGGCGCGCCGGATGCCTTCGGCGAGCGGGGGAAACAAGCCGAAATTGACGTTCATCGGCTGGAACGAGCGCGGGCCGGCTTCGATCGCGTCCACGTGGCCGCCGGTGATGTGGTTGAGCAGCGCGCCGTGGGCGGTCGTCGCCGGCGGCAGCGCGATCGGCTCGCCCAGCCGCTCCGCGGCGGCGAAGCGCCCGGCCAAAAGCCCGATCGCCGCGGATTCCACATAGCCTTCGCAGCCGGTGATCTGCCCGGAAAAGCGCAGGCGCGGCATCGCCGCGAGCCGAAGACTCGCATCGAGCAGCTTCGGCGAGTTGAGGAAGGTGTTGCGATGCACCCCGCCGAGCCGGGCGAACTCCGCATGCTGCAGTCCCGGAATGGTGCGAAAGACGCGCAGCTGCTCGCCGTGCTTCAGCTTGGTCTGGAACCCGACCATGTTGAACAAGGTCCCGAGCTTGTTGTCTTGCCGCAGCTGCACGACCGCGTAGGGCTTGCGTTCGGGCGCATGCGGATTGGTCAGCCCGAACGGTTTGAGCGGCCCGTGCCGGAGCGTCTCGGGGCCGCGCTCGGCCATGACTTCGACCGGCAGGCAGCCCTCGAAATAGGGCGCCGCTTCCCATTCGTGGAAGGCGGCTTTTTCGCCGGCGATCAGCGCGGCGACGAACGCCTCGTACTGGTCGCGGTTGAGCGGACAATTGATGTAATCGGCGCCGGTGCCGCCCGGACCTCGCTTGTCGTAGCGCGACTGGAACCAGGCGATCGACAGGTCGATCGAATCCCGGTGCACGATCGGCGCGATGGCATCGAAGAAGGCGAGCGCCTCCTCGCCGGTGAGTTCCTGGATCGCGCGCGAGAGCGCCGGCGAGGTGAGGGGGCCGGTGGCGATGATGACGGAATCCCAATCCTGCGGCGGCAGGCCGGCGATTTCCTCCCGGCGGATCTCGATGAGCGGGTGGTTCTCCAGGGCATGGGTCACCGCCGCCGCAAAGCCGTTGCGGTCGACCGCGAGCGCGCCGCCCGCCGGCACCTGGTTCTGATCGCCCGCGCGCATCACCAGCGAGCCCAGCCGCCGCATTTCCTCGTGCAGCAACCCGATTGCGTTCTGCCGGTCGTCCGAGCGGAACGAGTTGGAGCAGACGAGCTCGGCGAGGCTTTCGGTCTGGTGCGCCTCGGTCATGCGCACCGGCCGCATCTCGTGGAGCACGACGGGAACGCCCCAGCTCGCGACCTGCCAGGCGGTTTCCGATCCGGCGAGCCCCCCGCCGATGACGTGCACGGGCTTCATGCTCCCGATATGTCGCGTCCGCGCGATGGCGGCAAGCGACCTGACACGAAAACGCCCGCGCAAGCGGCGGGCGTTCTCGGATGCGGTCGTGGTGAAAATCAGCGATGGGCGTCGTGCCAGGCGATGGCCGTAATCTCGGAGCGGGTCACGCCGATATCGGCGAGCTCGCGGTCACTGAGCTGGGACAGCTCATAGACGCCCCGTTGGTAACGCGACCACATGCGATACCAGCCGATCAGTTTGGCAATGAACATGGCACTTTCCTTTCGAAACCGGCGGCAAGGGCCGGAAACGACTCGTTTTTGAACATGAATGGAAGATAATGGACCGCGATGGCCCGGAGAATGGTTTCATGCTGCGGTGCAGCATTGCGCGAAATGCATGGCTTGCGGCCCGGCGCTACGCGTCCGCCGCAAACGCTTGGCCATCCTGGAGTCCCAGCTCGTAGGCGTCCCGGATCGCCGCCGGATTGGTCACATCGAACTGCTTGGCCCCGATCGGGCGGGAGGGCTGGACGTAGGTCCGGCCCGGCATCTTGGGCACCCGCCGAT